>Ga0335069_10005482_pt1 | contig 18652 bp, 13 predicted proteins | sample Lox_Sample_11_FD_206714 | JGI IMG/M metagenome (GOLD analysis project Ga0335069, IMG submission 206714) | Soil microbial communities from Loxahatchee National Wildlife Refuge, Florida, United States - Lox_Sample_1.1 | ecosystem: Environmental > Terrestrial > Soil > Wetlands | place: USA... | reverse complement strand
GCTGAGCATCGGAGATTGTGGGCCTCGCGTGCGAATCGCCGGGCAGGAGGCTTTCCGCAGCGTAAGAGCGGACGAGCTTTGTCCAATAGCGAGCAAGGAGATCGGTGTCTGCAAAGATATCGGCCCAGACGATTTCGCCCCGGACTGCGACGACAACTCCAACTGCGTGTTGCTGGCGAAACTGAGCCAAGACCTGCTCGCGGGATTTCATGACGGGCGCCGCTGCTTCGTCGACCTTTGCGCTCACATAGCTGTCCTGCATGGCACGCGCATAGCTGGTGGTGTTGAGATTGCGTGCAATCCCGAGCGGGCCGCCGATAGAGGCTGGAGAACCGGCAGCGACTGCCATCTGACCGACAGAATCGTTCACCGAGGCCCAGACCTCGTGCTGGTCTTTCATCACCATGGCTTTTTCGCGAACCCTGGGCTGGACCATGAAACTGCCTGCAGGGGTCCGGGCCGATGCAGCAAATGTTGCGGAGTCTTCAGTCCAGCGACCGGGCTCGATGCAAAACACACCGAGATCGACGGGGTCGCCGGATGGCGGAACAATGCGATCTCTGGCGATCACACGATCCTGTTTGCCTCCAGTGACAATTTCTCCAGCCAGAAGAAGCAGAGGCTTGTCGGAGTTGTTTACGAGTACGAGGGTGTTGACCTGATCGCCGCGATAGGGCTGATGCTGGGGAATGGGCCCCGGACGATATGGACCATCGGTTGGGGCGGAAGGCCGTGGCCGGACCAGACCGCGCACCTTGCCGGCTTCGGTGACCTCCACCTGCCCACTCTTAATTCCTTCATCAAGGGTGAGAAATGGGATCGTTTCAGGCATTTTGGAAGAACGTACAACCGGGAAAAGGATCAAATTGCCGCTTTCGATGGGCGTCAGGACACGGAATTCCTCCGGTCCTTCTGCAGCGCCGCAGGTAGAGATGATTTGACCGCCGGGAGCAAGTCCAGTGACGGCCATGAAGCACGCTCCCAAGAGCGCGAAACTGCTCACTCCGATCCCGATCATTCTGTTCATCTCTCTCCTCCACTGACACATCGCAATTCGGTTGCTGAGTGGAGAACGCTCTGGTTGACTTTTCTTGCAGGATTTTTTTGGCGTATCTTCGAGGGGTGGAGACTGCGCCTCTTGAGCCCGCGGGTGAATCGTTGACAGAGGATGGCTCTGCCGAAGGGCGCAGGATCCCTCGATCGCTGCTGGAAGAGCTTTGGCAGGCGAGCAATGCGCGCGAATGGGGACTTGGACGCGAGGAGTTCAGTCGCATTCTGCTGGAGTCAGCCGCTGCACAGAATTTCGGGCTCTTGCCTGGGGGAATTGCCTCCACAGAGCAACAAGCGACATTCCTGCGGGAACTCAAGCTTGATGACCTAGTGCTGGCCAAGGCATGCGCGGCAGGGAATGAACGCGCGTGGGAGCGGTTTGTTGCGCAGTACGGCCAAGCCTTGACCCGCGCTGCAATAGCCATCAGCGGCAGCGAGACAGTGGGCCGCGATCTGGCGGATGCTTTCTATGCAGAGCTGTATGGGCTGGAATTGCGCGATGGAGCGAGAAGGTGCCCTCTTGACTCCTATCGCGGGCGAGGGTCGCTGCTGGGCTGGCTTCGGACAACGCTAGCCCAGAGATTTGTCGACCACTATCGGCGCACCCATCGCGAGCAACCGCTGGATGACTATGACGCGCCGGTTGGCGATAGTCCCGTTGAAGCGAGTCCTTACGAGTTGCCGATGCTGGCGCGGGCTGTCGAATCCGCTTTGCAGCATATAGGTCCGGAAGAACGTTTTCTCATGGCGGCCTATTATCTCGACGATCGGACACTTGCACGGATCGCTTCGATTCTTCGGGTGCATGAGGCGACGGTAAACCGAAGGCTGAGGCGTGCGACGGAGTCGGTTCGAAAGGAAGTTGTGCGGAATCTGTTGAAAGCGGGGATGAGCCGCAGAGCCATAGAAGAAGCGCTGGGAATGGATCCGCGCTATGTGGATCTGAAGATGGATTTGAAAAAACTGCTGCAAAGTCCCAGGTCGGAGGCGTTCACAGAGAAAGCACCTCTCGATGAGAAGGCATCGAGGAGTGGAGAAGCAATCTCAAACAAAGCCGAGGCTGCAGAATGAAGACGATGGCACAATCCGGAACGCATCCCGATGCGGAGAGCCTGAACGCGTTTGCGGAGCTGGCTCTGCCAGCAGCGGAGCGTCAGCAGGTTCTGGTGCACCTGGCTTCCTGCGACCGGTGCCGCGAGGTTGTGTTTCTCGCGCAGGCGGCTGCCGGTGCAGAGGCTGCCGCGTCTGTCCCTGTGGCGTCGCCCGAGCCGGGCTCAGGGTTGCGAGGGCTCTTCGCAGGATGGCGATGGACCTGGATTCCGGCGACTGCGCTGGCGGGAGTGGTGGGGTTTGCGGTCCTCCATCATTTCAAGAGCGTGCCGCCTGTTACGGAGATTGCGCGCAATACAAAGCAGGTCGCTGTGGCGACGGAAGGTTCAGTGAAGCCCGAGTCAGCGGCCCCGAAGCCGACCCTGGATGAGCCGTCCGAAACGAAACGAGCGACCAGGACAAAAAGTGCGGCGCCTACGTCTTTTCCATCGAAGGATGTGGGGACACTCGCGAAGAAAGAGTCGGAGACTGCCAATCTGCCTGCGGCTGACGCCTCGGAGATGGCGTCGGTTGCGGTTGTGTCTTCCGGGGTGGTGGGAGGCAGCGCCATCCATGGGGCGGCGCAGAAGCGGTCTGCTATTGGTGGTCCCTATGCTGCGAATAATCAGCAGCAGGTCGCCGATGACAGGCAGGAAGTCGCACGGGATCAGTTACACAGTGCCCGATTTGATGCAAGAGCCAACGGCGCGACGGCTGGCGCGGCGCAGGCAGGATTAGCGGGAAAGGCGGACGCACAGGGCCAGGCGACGACTGCCGCCGCGCCTGCGCCCGCGCGCGAGGTCACAATGCGGGCCGCGGCAAAGAGCGGCCTTTCGATCGCGACCGATGAGGTTGCGGTCGATGGCAAGAGGAAGCTTCCGGTCCTTCCGAACGGGGCGATTGCTCTTTCTACAGCAACAACGGGAGGTCGAACGGTTGCGATCGATCCGTCGGGCGCAGTGTTTCTGAACGAGGCTCCCGGAGCGAAGTGGACGGCAATTGCGACGCAATGGACAGGACGCGCTGTTCTGGTTCGTGTGCGGGGAACCTCAACAGCCGGAGGGATAACACTCGAACCGACAGAATTCGAGTTGATCAACGATCAAAACAAGGTTTGGTCGAGTTCTGACGGAAAGATCTGGCTTGCAGAGACTTCTCCGCCTCAATGAGCAGAGATGACAGGTCACGAGAAGGATGCTGAGCCGGTCAAGGTTGAGTCGGGTAAAGTATCCGGCCCAAGTGAAGCTTGGATGGGGCGCCCAGTACCCGGCAGAAAAGCAAAGCAGATCCTTCGCTCTGCTTACCCCAGGTTCGCAGACGAACGCGGGGCCCCAAGCGTGCTCCGCTCAGGATGACAATTCCGATGGAAAGGGATGTCAGCGGTGCGACTGAAGCCGCACCCTATCAAAAGCTACGACCGTCCAGGTTCACGATTTGCCATTCGACTCCCAACGCTTGGCTCTGTTCGCTCAGCGACTGGCCGCGTCTGACTGACCGCAGAGGCAGGGCCGTCGCACCTAACTTCGAAATACGGGGCCGGTTTCGTGGTTGAGCGGCGTCGCTGGCGCCATTGGCATGCTGCGAATGCGAACGCCAGAAGCAGCAAAGATGGCGTTGCCCACTGCAGGCGCAAGGCCAACGAGTCCAGTTTCGCCAGCGCCGGCAGAGGGGAGATCCCTGCGGTCGAGGAGCACGATCTCGATGGCCGGAGTATCGCTGAAGCGCGGAACACGGTATTGCGCGAAGTGGGAGTTTGCAATTCGGCCACCGGAGAAGAGGACTCTTTCAAACAGAGCACCACCGATGCCCTGGACAATGGCTCCCGTTAACTGATTGCGGAGACCGTCGGGGTTGACAACCGCACCCGATTCCCAGGCTTGCGTGACGCGGCGGATACGCACCTTTCTTGTCTTCGGTTCGACCTCAACTTCTGCACATGTGGCGACATAGCCGCCCTTGTCGACGCCACAGGCAATTCCAAAGCCACGCTCTGGCCCGGATTTTGCCTTTCCCCAGCCAAACTTCTCTGCGGAGCCTTGAAGTACCGCGCGGAGCCTCGGGTCAGAAATGTTCTTCAGCCGAAATTCCAGCGGGTCGATGGAGGCCGCGTGCGCCATCGCGTCGATGTGTGATTCACGCGCGAAGTGATTCGCTGTGGATGCGAGCCCGCGGTACGAGCCCTGGCGGAGTGGAGACTTCGAGGGATGAAACTGGATCAGCTGGTTTGGTACAACGTATGGTGTGCCGATCGCTGCAGGGCCGGAGTTGTAATTGTGGAATTCCCAAGCGATCAAAGAGCCATCATGACGCGCTGCGGCCTTGATCTCGATCAGTCCTGCAGGGCGGAAATAAGCCCAGGTGAATTCTTCGGTGCGTGACCAAACGACCTTTACGGGCTTCCCGGCGGCTTTCGAGAGGCGAGCGGCTTCTATCGCTGCTTCGCCGGTATGCTTGCCCCCATACCCGCTGCCCATATCCGGGTGAATCACGCGGACCTGCGTCTCGGAGAGCCTGAAGGCCTGCATGAGCTCGTCACGGACTCCGAAGGGTCGCTGGGTTCCGGTCCAGACGGTCAGCTTTCCGTTGTTCCACTCGGCCACGGCAGCTCGGGGCTCCAGGGGCGAGTGTGCAATGTATTCGACGGTGTACCGGGCCTCAAGCTTCAGATCAGCTTGGTCCCATGCTTCCGAAATGGAGCCTGAGACGTGTGGAGGAGACCCCTCGTTGCGGTCGGGGTGGCTCTTCAGGTATTCGAAGATGCCGTCATTTGATGGCTGATCGGGGAGGCTCCATTTCGCCTGAATTGCGGATAGGGCGCGCTGCGACGTGAAAGCGTCCGGGGCGACAACGCCAATGAAATCTCCGTCGCGAACGACCGTTACTCCCGGGAGCCTTTCTGCAGAAGTCGTATCAATCGATGCCAGCGTTGCATTGAAACCATCCGGGCGGAGCACGGCCCCAAACATCATGCCGGGACGCGAAATATCAGACGGATACTTGTGCCGGCCAGTAACAAAATCACGACCCTCTGCCTTTGCAACTGGCGTTCCTGCAATCTTCCATCCTTCAACCGGAGTCAGGGCCGGGTCGTCGGGAGCCGTCCCGGCAAACCTCTCGCCGCGCGTGAGGTCGCCATACGCAAATGAAAGAGACGTCGCCGGATTGGTGATTCTTCCTTCCGTTGCCGAGAGCGTCGCGACATCCACGTTCCATCGCTGTGCGGCCATCTTGAGAAGAACCTGGCGCGCTGTTGCAGCCATATTGCGAAGCTGCGGCCCCATCGTCGGGGTCGTGCGGCTCCCGAATGTTCCCATGTCCCAAGGTACGAGGTCGGTATCTCCCATGACCATTGTTATCGAGTCAAACGGAACGCGCAGCTCTTCGGCGACGAGCTGGGCAAGGGACGTTCGGATATTCTGTCCGACCTCAACCTTCCCAGTGAACACCTTCACTTTGCCATCTTCCGCGATGTGGAGCCAGGCCCCAATCTCCTTTGGCAAATCATTTCGACCGGAGGTTCTTCCGGATTCCTGAGCCCAGGTCGGCGTTCGAGCGAGGACGACCAGCAGCCCCGCACCGAGTCGCGCCAAAAAGGCGCGTCGATTCAAGTGAGGGGTCGCGGTTCGCTTATCAGGAGGAAGATGTTGAGATTCACGGTCAAGGAATATGGTTGCGAGGTCGTCGCGGTTCATTGGCTGCCTCCGAGCACGGACCGGTGCGACGCGCGCTTGATTGCTTCAAGAATCCGCAGATAGGTTCCGCAGCGGCAGATGTTTCCGTTCATCGCCTCAGCGATCTGATCGTTACTGGGCCTCGGGTTATTGCGGAGGAGCGCGGTTGCAGCTACGATCATGCCGGACGTACAGTAGCCGCACTGGAGTGCGCCCTCTTCAAGGAACGCCTGCTGAACAGCGGAGAGCTTACCGCCGACAGCCAATCCCTCGATGGTTACGATACGGGCGCCCGCGGCAGCCGAAATCGGGGTTAGACATGATCGAGTGGGGCGACCATCGAGCAGGACAGTGCATGCGCCACACTGCCCCTCGCCGCAGCCATACTTCGATCCCGTCAGATCAAGCCGGTTGCGCAGGACGGATAGCAGGGGTTCCTCCGCCGGCGCCTCCACCTTGACCAATTTGCCGTTGATGTCGAGCTGAAATTCGCTCATGCCGAGCTCCGATGCGCCCAGAGCCTGAATGCACCGATGAGCATAACGCAAACGGGAGGCTGATTCTACTGCCGGAACCGGATCTGGAACGACCTTGTTCGATCGGGAGGCCGAGTCAGGCGTCGCTTCCGGAATAAATCTTGAGCAGCGCTTGTGCGGCACGAAATGGGCTCGTGCGTCCGGCAAGCACTTCCTGCTCAAGCGGACCTAGCCGCTTTTGAATAGCTGGATCCTGGTCGAAGAGCTGCCTCAGGCCGTTGTTCAGCATGTCCTGGAGCCACTGACGCTGTTGCACTCTTCTCGTGAGCGTGAACCAGCCGTTGGTTCGGGTGATCCGGGCATGTTCCAAGACGCAGTTCCATATGGTTTCGATGCCTTTGCCAGTCACCGCGGAGCAGGTAAGAGCGCGAGGCGTCCAGCCGGATGCCGAAGCAGGGAAGAAGTGCAGCGCATTCTGTGCCTCGGTGCGAGCTCTCTCAGCGGCTGCCTGATTTGTGCCGTCGGCCTTGTTGATGACGACGAGATCGGCGAGCTCCATCGCCCCCCGTTTTATCCCCTGTAACTGGTCGCCCGCACCGGAGAGCATGATAAGAACGAAGAAGTCGACCATGTCGTGGACAGCTGTCTCGGATTGTCCCACGCCCACTGTTTCGACAATGATGTTGCGGAATCCCGCTGCTTCACACAGCAGCATTGCTTCCCGCGTACGTTGCGCAACGCCGCCAAAGCTGCCTCGTGATGGAGAGGGGCGAATAAAAGCAAGATCGCTGGAGGCAAGCCACGTCATGCGTGTTTTGTCGCCAAGGATGCTGCCGCCGGAGAGTTGGCTGCTGGGATCGACAGCAAGTACCGCCACCTTTTGACCGAGTTTGCCGATCAGATGCTTTCCAAGAACCTCGATCACACTGCTCTTTCCTGCGCCAGGGACACCGGAGATCCCAACGCGAACCGACTTGCCGGTGGCGGCGTAGCAGTCTTCGAGGATGAGGTCAGCCAGATCGCGATCTGTCGTGCGATTGCTTTCGATGAGGGTGATGGCCTGCGCAAGGACGACCGAGTCGCCCTTCAGAATTCCGTTGACATATTCCTGACGCGAAAGAGTCCTCCCTCGACCGCTGGATCGAGATGTGGTTTCATTTGCGTCGATCAATGGTGAAGGCCTCCCACCGGTGCGCCGCGCAGCGTCTCGATGATGCGTTGCGCCGCAATCGGAATTACTGTCCCCGGGCCGAAGATGCCGATGACACCAGAGGCGTAGAGGAATGAATAATCCTGCGGCGGAATGACTCCACCAACTGCAACGAGGATGTCATCGCGATTAAACCGGCGCAGCTCATCGATCAATTGGGGAACGAGGGTTTTATGGCCAGCGGCCAGCGATGAAACTCCCACGAGGTGAACGTCACTTTCCACTGCGAACCTGGCGACTTCATGCGGGGTCTGGAAGAGCGGGCCGATGTCCACGTCAAATCCGATGTCAGCAAACGCCGTTGCGATGACCTTTGCACCGCGGTCATGGCCGTCCTGACCCATCTTAGCCACGAGGACGCGCGGACGCCGGCCTTCGGCGAGTTCGAATTGCCGGGCAGCTTCCTGTGCTTTCTGGAATTCCTCGTCACCGGCGCTTTCTGACGAGTAGACGCCCGCAATGGTGCGCGTGGTGGCCTGGTATCTTCCCCAAACCCTCTCAAGAGCGAAAGAGATTTCGCCCAGCGTCGCGCGCTTCCGGGCTGCATCCACGGCGCATTCAAGCAAATTACCATTTCCGGTTGCCGCACAATGCGCAAGGCTTTCGAGTGCCAGACTTACGGCGTTTGTGTTCCGCTCGCACCTCAGGCTCTCAAGGCGCTTCACCTGCGCGTTGCGGACGGCAGCGTTGTCGATATCCAGAATCGGAATTGGCGGCTCTTCGGGTGGCGGGTAGGCATTCACGCCGACGATGAGATCGCGTCCCGAGTCGATGAGGGCTTGCCGCCGGGCGGCCGCTTCCTCAATGCGCATTTTGGGAATACCGGTTTCAATCGCTTTGGCCATGCCGCCGAGAGACTCGATCTCCTCGATTAAAGACCATGCCGAGTGCATCAATTCGTGCGTGAGGCGCTCAACGTAGAAGGAGCCGGCCCAGGGATCAACTACCCGGGTAATGCCTGTCTCCTCCTGGAGGAAGATCTGAGTATTGCGGGCAATTCGCGCTGAGAACTCTGTGGGCAGTCCCAAAGCCTCATCGAGCGCATTTGTGTGAAGCGACTGCGTGTGACCGAGTGCCGCGGCGAGTGCTTCGACGCACGTGCGGACGATGTTGTTGAAGGGATCCTGCGCAGTGAGGCTCCAGCCGGAGGTTTGTGAATGTGCCCTGAGAGCCAGGGATTTCGGGTTGAGGGCGTCAAAGCGCTTTACCAGTTTTGCCCACAGGACGCGCGCAGCACGCAACTTGGCAATCTCCATGAAGTGGTTCATGCCAATGCCCCAGAAGAAGGAGATGCGCGGCGCGAAGTCGTCGACTTTCAGTCCCGCTTTTACACCCGCGCGGAGGTATTCGATCCCGTCTGCAAGCGTGTAGGCGAGTTCGATGTCTGCCGTCGCGCCAGCTTCCTGCATGTGGTATCCGCTCACGCTGATGCAGTTGAACCGGGGCATTCTGGCCGCACAGAAACGGAAGATGTCTCCGATGATTCGCATCGACGCATCGGGAGGATAGATGTAGGTGTTGCGGACCATGAACTCTTTCAGGATGTCGTTCTGAATTGTTCCGGTCAGCTTTTCAGGAGGCACTCCCTGTTCTTCTGCAGCGACGATGTAGAAGGCCATTATTGGGAGCACGGCTCCATTCATCGTCATCGACACAGACATCCGGTCGAGGGGGATGCGGTCGAAAAGGATCTTCATATCGAGGATCGAATCAATTGCGACGCCGGCTTTGCCGACATCTCCGGCGACGCGCTCATGATCGGAGTCGTATCCGCGATGCGTGGCCAGGTCGAAGGCGACCGAGAGGCCTTTTTGACCAGCAGCGAGATTCCGCCGGTAGAAGGCGTTGGACTCCTCAGCGGTGGAGAACCCTGCGTATTGCCGGATGGTCCACGGCTGCATTGCGTACATGGTGCTATAAGGGCCGCGCAGAAAGGGCGGAATGCCGGCGGCATACTCGAGGTGCTCGAGCGAGGCGAGATCGTCGATTGTGTAAGAGGTCTTTATGGGAATGTGCTCGGGCGCGAGCCATTCCTGGAGTTCTTGCCCGTGGCTGCGGAACAGGGTTGGTTTGTAGCCGATTTTTGAGAAATCCGGGCGCATGGTTAATCCTCGATTCCCAACTGCTTCTGCCACCTCAGGAGGAATTGAACCGGGTTCGAGCGCAGGTGGACGAAGTCTGCGATGCCCAGCTTTCTAAGGTCGTCGGCGGTTTCAGGGTTGCCGGCAATGACCACGGGTGTTTTGCGATCGAGCTTTTTCAGGGCGACGAAGAGGTTGGATGCGTAATCCAGGTATTCCGTGTCAGAACTGCAAAGGACAATCAAATCCGCTTCCGACAAGGCGATCTCCATTGCGTCGGAGAACTGACGGGTGGTTGTGGGGAGTCCGGCGCAAGCGAAGATGTCGGCCGCAAACTGAGACCTCGCGCCTCGCATCTTGAGGTCGCCGATCTCTGCGAGCAGAATATGGGGCTTCTTTCCGGTTTTGGCGATGCAGCGTTCGGACCGCAGCCTGAGTGTCTCGTAACTTTGAGCGCCCCGCGGAAGGAGTTCTTCATGAGCAGGATCGATACGGGAAAGCGCCGTCTCGTCAGGGTCGGCATATCTATTTGTTCCCGTTAGAGCGGCACGGCGCGACGCTACAGCCTGCTCCTTCGCGGTGAGATTTGCTGCAAGCTTTTGCGCAATCACACCGGATTCGCTCGCCTTTTGAAAGCCTCCTACCTGCTCAAACTCCTGCATCAGCTCCCAGCTTAGTCGAGCAATGGAGTCGGTGATCGCCTCAAGGAAGTACGATCCTCCTCCGGGATCTGCGACGCGGTCGAGCTGTGCCTCGTGCCTGAGCAGGAGCTGGGTGTTCCGTGCGAGTCGCAGGCTTGCAGCATCCGGAGGCTTGTAGCTCGCGTCGAATGGGAGAAGCGAGATGGAGTCCGCACCGCCGAGCGCGGCCGCCATCGCCTCTGAAGTTGCTCGAAGAATGTTGACATGTGGATCGTAGACGGTCTTGTTCCAATGGGCGGTTTGCGCATGAATCCGGGTTCGGGCACACTCATGGCTTCCGCCAAAGTGTGTGACGACCTGCGCCCATAGCATACGAAAGCTGCGAAACTTGGCAACCTGAACGAAGAAAGCGGAGCCGATTGCAAAAGAGAATGCGATGGAGTCTGCGGCGCGGTCTGCCGACAGGCCACGCTCCTGCATCGCAGCCATGAAGTCGATGGCTGCTGAAAGGGAGAACGCAACTTCCTCAACGGCATTTGCGCCTGATCTTTCAAAGGCCTCGCCGTGGATTGCGAAGGGGCGGAGAGAAGGAATTGACGAATCTGCAAATTCCGCGGCGAAATCGAGGTCCGATGACGGGTCCCATCCCGTCGAGATCATCGCGCCGTGCGGTCGCCTAAGCAGGCAGTCTTTGAGAAGGCGAAGAAGAGAAGCATCTGCGGTCTCGAAGTGGACCGGGACACCATCGAGGTTCAAAAGCAGGAGCCTGAGGTCCGAGTCATTGAACAAGCGGGCACCGCGAAAAGCAATCTCATCCGCGCCGGAAGCGACGGCGGCTCTCGCTGCGCGATTCGCTTCGTCGGGCTCGGCGGCTGCAATTTCTTCTCGGATTCTCCAACCCGGCGTCGATCGCGTACCGCGCATGTATGGAAAATCGCCGGGCGAACCACGTGGCTGTTCCAGCTCAGCTATGTCCTCGGCGCGATAGTAGGGTTTGACCGCCAATCCTTCGCCCGTCTGCCAGAGGAGCTTCCGAGCGTAGTCGACACCCTTCAGATCCTTGCGGATGGCGTCTTCCCAATCCTGAGTGACGACTGGCGGAAACTCGGCAAGAAACCCAGCGTCAGTCATCGCTTTCCCGCGCCTCCCGTGTCTTCAACCATTTCCAGGAGTACTCCGAAGGGGCTTTCGACTCTGGACTTCGGATGAACGAAGAAGACCGTCGTTCCACGCGAGCCCCTGCGGGGCATCTGATCAATCATCTGAAAGCCGGAGTTCTTCATTGCGTCGAACGCCTTCTGTGCGCTGTCCACTCTAAAGGCCACGTGCGCCAGGCCACCTCGACCGCCGTTTCTCTCAATGAGCTTTTGAATGGGGGAGTCTGGGGTCAACGGCTCGAGCAACTGGATCAGGTTGGGCCCATCTCCGATCTGGAGCAATACCTCGCGTACCTGATCTGAACCGAGGACATCTTCGCGATGAATTTCGCGGAAGCCTAACATCTCGTATGCCTTGACCTGTCCTTCCAGGTCTCCCTGCTTCACGGATATGGCAACGTGGTCAACGAATCTGATTCCCGGAAAACCTTTGAGTTCATCCTGCATATTTCTTTTGCGTTACCTCGATTCGGCCCGATCTGAGGACTTGCCAGGTACGGAACCGTGCTTCATTCAAACTCAACCAAGACATGGTGTACCTTGACCGAGTCGCCCGGAGCTACGAGCACTTTCTTCACAATCGCCTTGTGCCGGGCAGTTACCTGCGTTTCCATCTTCATTGCCTCGAGCACGACGATGAGGTCGTTTGGCTCGACCGTCTGCCCGGGAACCACGTGGACACTGATCACGAGTCCGTTAATCGGGCTATGGCACACTTTTTCGTCATCGGCATCGACATCATTGGGGAGAGGCTGCACGGATCCCGGTACAGCCTGGGGTGAATACGTGACAGGAACGGATGGATACGAGTCATATACGGGCTCGCTCTCGGCATCCTCTACGACCTCGACCTCTGCCTCATAGGTCTTGCCCTCGATTGTGATTCGAAGCTTCAATGCGTGCTTTCCTTCCTGGAGGTCATGTCCATCTCATCTCCGAGCGCGGAGGTTGTGCGACGCCTGAACGAAGACGCGTCCCTGCTGCGACCATGGACTGACTGATTGCTGTGACGGAACCGAACTGAGTGACCGGATGTGCACGTGGCGACCAAGGAATGCGGTGGCCGCCGCAGTGATTGTGGCCAGGAGATGGGAGCTCAAGGGCTCACGCGCTGTCTGGGTTTCAGGGTCTTTTGCCGGAGCCTCCGGGTCGGCTTCGGCTTCGGAGCCAGAGGCTATGACGCTTCGCAACTCAGCCAGGCGAATCTCCAATTCCTGGAGGGCGCCGGTCAACGCCAGCAAGTTCTGTTGAATCTCAGCCTGCGCGCGAGCAATATTTCGCCGAATCGAGAGCCGGATGATGACAAATGTTGCGGCGCATCCGATCAAGACGATTGCCAGCAAAAACACGAAATCTGTCCAATGCAATTCCACACAAGACTCCACTTCATAAGGGAATCAGCCCGTGCTTCTTCTGTGGGCGCAATTCCCGCTTGCCATGCAACGACTCCAAAGCGCGTGCAAGGTATCTTCGTGTTTCTGCGGGCTCGATGATCTCGTCGACCAACCGCCGCCCCGCCGCGACGTATGGATTGGCAAAGGTCTCTCGATACTCCTCGACGAGATCCTTGCGCCGCGCAGCCTGATCCACGGCAGCATCTATCTCGCGGCGGAAGACAATCTCCGCAGCGCCTTCGGCGCCCATGACTGCAATTTCGGCCGTTGGCCATGCCGCGACTCGATCAGCCCCCAGCCCCTTGGAGCACATTGCGATGTAGGCGCCGCCGTAAGCCTTGCGCAAGACGACCGTTATCTTGGGAACTGTTGCCGCTGAATAAGCAAACAGGAGTTTCGCGCCATGACGGATAATGCCGCCTCGTTCCTGTTCGACTCCGGGCAGGAATCCGGGAACATCAACGAATGTGAGCAACGGGATATTGAATGCGTTGCAGAAGCGTACAAACCGTGCGGCCTTGTCGGAAGCATTGATGTCTAGCGCACCGGCCAGGACGCTCGGTTGATTGGCGACGATTCCCACCGGCCGGCCTTGGAGCCGGCCAAAGCCGATCACGACGTTTGGGGCGAATCCAGGTTGAATCTCGAGGAAGTCCCGATTGTCGACGACACGCGTAATCACGCCGCGCACATCGTAGGCAATTTTTGCTTCAACGGGAACGATTGTGTTCAGGTCCGAATCGGGTTTCAATTTCGAATTGAACGGAGCCCGGGGCGGATCCTCAAGGTTGTTGGCCGGCATGAAGCTCAGGAGGCGACGGCAGAGCTGAACCGCATGATTATCGTCCTGGGCAACGAGATGGACCACTCCCGCGCTGTTCATTTGAGGATGCGGTCCGCCGAGTTCTTCGGAGCTGACATCTTCGCCTGTAACCTGCTTGATGACCTGCGGTCCAGTGATGAACATCCGCGCTTGCTGCGTCTGGATTACAAAGTCAGTAAGTGCCGGGCTGTAAGCTGCGCCACCCGCACAAGGGCCGCAGATCAGGGAGATCTGGGGAACTGTACCGGACAGCATCACGTTGTTGTAGAACACGCGGGCGTACCCGGCCAGGCTGTCGATTCCCTCCTGGACGCGGGCGCCGCCTGAGTCATTGATGAAGACGAAAGGGCTGCCGGTTTTGAGGGACATCCCCATCATTTCAGCCACTTTATTGCAGTGCGTCTCGCCAGCGGCGCCCCCAACGACCGTGAAGTCCTGACTTGCGAGGTGGACCAAGCGCCCATCGATCGTGGCGCAACCTGTAATCACGCCGTCAGCGGGTAGTTCCTTGTCGGCCATTCCGAAATAGGTGGCGCGGTGACGGGCGAAGAGGCCGATCTCCTCGAAGCTTTCCTTATCAACAAGCGCATCAACCCGCTCACGCGCCGTAAGACGGCCAGACTCATGCTGCTTCTTGATGCGGTCCTTTCCGCCTCCCAGTTCGAGTTGTTCACGCTTTGCAAGAAGATCGGCGATCTTGTCCTGCATCGTCTTGATCTTCTCGCCTTCTTCCTGCTTCGACATTCCTTCTCCCAGGTGGGGCCGCTCCATTCACACTTTTGCCGGCTCCCAATTTCCTCCGCCCTCAACGTCGCCATTCTATCCTCCAAGCAAGACCGGAGAATGTGATCCAGTTCACTTGTTCTTGGCGCGGAGAGAGGCGGGCTTCGCGAGGGTACAGCGTGCGCTTCGATCGAGAGAGACCCTCATCCCGGCGCGCCAGCGGCCGTTAGAAACTGAGAGCAGGGGTGTAGCGGCGGGAAACAGGTATCGCAGAAGTGACTGGCTGTGATAGGAAAGGCCGTATGGATGGCGACGGGATTGTTGAAGCGGGCGGAGGTCTGGGGGTCACAAGTCACGAGAGCGACGAAGAGGTTCTTGCGGACCGAAAACGCTGGTCGATTGCACTGTTGCTGGGGCTCGGTGTGCTGGTCAACTACTTCGATCGAGTGAATCTCACAGTTTCGCACGACGCGCTGGTATCGGAGTTTCAAATCTCCGATGTGACCTTCGGGCTTCTGCTGGGTGCGTACAACTGGACCTACGCACTGTGTCAGCTTCCGTCGGGTGTTTTGCTGGACCGTTTCGGAGTGAGGAGAGTGGGCATCGCAAGCACGCTGCTGTGGAGCATGGCGTCATTTGCAGCGGCTATCACGCGGAGCATCGCAGGCTTTTTCGGAGCTCGTTTTCTGCTTGGAATCGGAGAGGCGCCGACGTTTCCCGCAAATGCCAAGGCTGTCGGTTACTGGTTTCCACCTCGGGAGCGGACCCTGGCAACCAGCTGCTTTGATGGTGCGGCGAAGTTCGCTTCGGCAATAGGAGTTCCACTCATCGGGCTGATGCTGCTGCAGATTGGATGGCGGATGAGCTTCGCGGCCACGGGAGTGATCAGCTTTCTCTACTTTCTCCTGTTCGCGAGCGTTTATCGGGACCCCGAGAAGAGCTGGACATCTCGGAATGCTGATCGCTCGGCAGGGCATGTGTCTCTGGGTTACCTCATACGGCGAAAAAAGGTGATTGGCCTGGCCATTGGATATGGGTCGTATAACTATGTCTTCTATCTCCTTTTGACATGGCTTCCGGTGTACTTGTCGCGATCGTTGCACATTGATCTCGCGCACTCGTTTCTCTATACGGGCGTGCCGTGGCTTGTTGCGACCGCCGCCGATGTCTGTGTTGGTGGATGGTTAGTGGATACGCTGATCCGGCGGGGCTGGAATGCGGATCGCGTCCGCAGGGTTGTTCTGGTATGCGGTACGGCCATGGGTCTCGGCATTCTGGGCGCAGCGCGAGCGCACACTCCCGGACAAGCGCTCTTCTGGATCAGCGTTTCAATTGGAGGCCTCTCAGCCGCTGCTCCAGTGGGATGGTCGGCGCCGTCGCTGATTGCACCGGGAGACAGCGTGGGCAAAGTGGGCGGAATCCTGAATCTTTCCAATCAGATCTCCGGTATAGCTGCTCCGTTCATTACCGGATACCTGGTGAGCGGGAGGCAGTCGTTTGCCGGGGCGTTCCTGGTGGCTGCGGCTTACCTTGTGATTGGAGTGGCGTCATACATTTTCCTTCTCGGGGAGATTCGGCAGGTCGCAATGCCCGCACAAAGAGCTTGATGCGCGCTGGTCGTACAATGACATCGGCGATGCGCATGAGGGGAACATCCGATCGAGCGACGGGAATGAGCGACGACAAGGCAAGTTGCCGCGAGCGCTCTCCCTGGGGTGCATCCGGGATCGCTGTGGTGCTGGCGATGGTGTTGTCTGGTGCGCAGATCCTCTGCGCGCAACAGGCTGACAATACCGTCATCGAAGGATCGGTGCGGGATGCATCAGGGGCGGGGGTGGCGGATGCATCCGTCCGCGTTCAGAAGCAGGGAGATGTGCGCGTCGACGAACGAAAGACGAACACGGATGGGGGTTTTCTATTTCCTGAGCTCACGCCCGGGGTCTACCTCGTGAGTGCGACAAAAGGCAACCGGAATAGCGGCGTAGTGGTTGTGAATGCAACTGTCATTGGCGGACGAGGCCGCGCAGATCTCACGCTCCAGAATCAGAACGCAGGCGAGAGCATGTCGAGTGGCGCAACCCAGGCGGCAGAAGGGATGGAGCTTGTTGACAAGCCGAATTTCACGGTCGCCGGAGTGACCGACTGGACTGCCGCCGGCGGCCACGGGTCAGATGTCAGCCTTCGGACGAGTGAATCACTCACCCGAGAGGCGCTGGAACTGAAGGCGAAGCCCGGCGATTCCAGGACGTCGAGTGAACCAAGGGAGATCGAGAATGCGCTTCGTGCCGAAGTTGAGAAGTCGCCGAGGGATTTTGACGCAAACCACAGACTTGGAGAGTACTACCTGAAGGCAGGAATGTATGGGCAGGCGGTTCAACTCCTCGAGAATGCGTATCAGATCGATGCGAAGGATGCGGATAACGAACACGATCTGGCTTTGGCGCTGCAAGGGAATAGAGAACTGGAGCGGGCACGCGAACATGCGCAGAGACTGCTTACAACAACAGACAAGGCGGAGTACCATCGCCTAGCCGGCGAATTGAACGAGAGCCTTGGCGACCCGCTGACAGCAGTTCACGAGTTTGAGCGGGCGGTTCAAGAAGAGCCGAGCGAACAGAACTACTTCGAGTGGGGATCGGAGCTCCTACTGCATCGCGCGGTATGGCAGGCGAAGGATGTGTTTTCTGCGGGAGCGAAGGCCTATCCAAACTCTGTACGCATGCTGACAGCCCTGGGCGCGACACTTTTCGCCGCTGCGCTCTACGACGAGGCGGCTCATCGGCTGTGCGCAGCATCGGACTTGAATCCCGCAGACCCGGAGCCTTACCTTTTCATGGGCAAGATCGAACTCGCTGCTCCCAACCCCTTGCCATGCGTGGAAGAGAAGCTGGCGCGGTTTGCAGAGCGCGAGCCGGGAAATGCCCTTGCCAACTACTACTATGCGATGACCTATTGGAAGCAGCATGGACAGGCGACGGATCCGAAGACGCTGGATCACGTCGGGGGCTTGTTGACGAAGGCGGTAACGATCGATCCAAAGTGCGGAAGTGCATATCTGCAACTTGGGATTCTGGAAGCATCTCAACACAACTTCGAGAAATCAATCGCATATTACAGCAAGGCTATCGAGGCAGATCCTCAGATGAGCGAGGCGCACTATCGGCTGGGCGTCGCCTACGACAGGATCGGGGAAAGATCAAAGGCAGCGGAAGAATTCAAGATGCACGATGAGATCGAGAAGCAGCGGGCAGCGTCAGTGGAGCGGCAGCGCCGCGAAGTGAAGCAGTTCCTGGTTGTGGTGGACAAGAAGGCTGCAGGCGGAAGTTCGAACCAGTAGGTATCAACGGGCCCCGGCTTTCGGCGTCAACCCGAATCACAGTTTATTCGCGCCCGGAGACGGATGCATATGAATGAAGGGACGCGCAGCAGTCTTTCTGGATCTGAATGGCACTCTGGTATTGCCACTCAAGCCGCAGAGCCTGAGTGGCCCATCCCGAGCCGCTGTCTAGCTAGCCGCATCTTAGAATGACTCAAGCTTCAGGTCCCCTTCGACTTCGCTGAGGGCAGGCTCTCGACAAAAGCAGATCCTACTGTCCGCTGAAGAAGGCCGCTCCGCTCAGGATGACAAATCCACCCTTTTGAAATGGGACGTCAGCAGAGGAAGAGAGGCGACCGCAGATCCTTCGACTCCTCTTCGTTTCACTCGGAGTCGCTCGGGACGACAGGCACACATTTGGCATTTCTTACCGCTTTTGGGGCTGTGAGCCGATCTACACCCGGGATGACGGCCTTGAGGCGGGAGTCATTTTGGCTTGGAAGGGGCGAGGATTCCGTCGCCTTCGCGGATGGTCAGGATCTGGTTAGCTTTGACGTTGAGGAAGCGCTCAATTTTTTGTGTGGTGGGCCATCTGACTTCGATTGCGTCGACGGTTTCGACGGTGCCGAGGCCGAAGTGGAGGCGCAGGTCGTTCTGAGACATGACGCTGGCTCCGCTGCGCACCTCATCCATCTGGATGTGCTTGCCGGTGATGACGCGGGCGCGAGCGCCAATCGCGGTGCGATTGCATTTTGTGCCGATGAGCTTCAGCTTGATCCAGTTCTGCTTGTTGCCGCCGACGTTGTGCAGGAGGGAAGGCAACTCATTCATGTTGAGGACAAGAACGTCCATCCCGCCGTCGTTGTCAAAGTCACCAAAGGCAGCTCCGCGGCTCGAGTATCTTGCGGTGACGCCAGGGCCCATCTCCGCAGAGACGTCCTTGAAATGCCCGTTGCCGAGGTTCTTGTATATGAGTCGTGGATTCTTGAATGACTCACCAAACTTGTAGTTGTCGATCTCG
>Ga0335069_10005481_pt1 | contig 18652 bp, 14 predicted proteins | sample Lox_Sample_11_FD_206714 | JGI IMG/M metagenome (GOLD analysis project Ga0335069, IMG submission 206714) | Soil microbial communities from Loxahatchee National Wildlife Refuge, Florida, United States - Lox_Sample_1.1 | ecosystem: Environmental > Terrestrial > Soil > Wetlands | place: USA... | reverse complement strand
GGCCGGGCTCGCCCGGCATCAGTGGTGGCTCGCGCCGCTGGGCTGGCCTTACATCTCCGGTTACCCGGCCCGGCAGGTCATGCTCGGGGTCCTGGTGCCGGTGCTGCTGGTGCTGGCGCTGGCCTGGCTGGCCAGCACGACATGGCGGTACGAGGCCGTGCGGCCGCCGTACCGGATCGAGGACGAGCCGAAGGACGGGCCCAGGCTGGTGACAGCGGCCGCACTCAAGGACGGCCTGGCCGACCGGCAGTTCTGGGACGGCGAGAACAGCGTCCGCCTGCTCACCTGGCTGCACGTCGCCGTGGTCGCGGGGTTCCTGGCGATCGCGCTCGGCGTCACCGTCAAGGCGCTGAGCGCCACCGGATCGGCGCACGCCATCGCGCTGGGATGGCTCGGGATCGGCCTGGGCGCGGCCACCGTCGCCCTCGGAGCCGGCTACATCTTCCTGGACGCCTTCGACGCGCTCACCGATAACGTCCGCCGCTGGCTGCCGTACCTGCTCATCCCGGGCGCCGCCTCGCTGATCGCCTCGGGCTTGTTCGCCTGGCTGCAGCCGGGCGGGCCGGCCAGGCGGGCGGCGGACCTGCCGGGGATGGCCAGCGTGATCGGCTGGACGGCGCTGGCAATCGCGGTAGTGGTAGCCGTCGTGCTGGTCTCCATGCTGCTCGGCCTGGGCGGCAGCAGGGGAACCCTGGTGGGCGCCTCCTGGGTCACGCTGATGCTGGGGTTCGGCACGCTGAACATTCTCTTGCTCGGCGCGGAGATCTGGGTAGCGCATCTGGTGGGCCCGGTAACCAGCGACGCGGCCGAGGCCCTTGCTTCCTCGCCCGGCAAGATCTACCTCTCGTACATGATCACGTCGGGGGTCCCGCTGCTGGTGTGGGCGGCGGTGCTGGCCGTCGTCGCGTTCGGGCTGGTCGAGGCGGTCCGGTGGCTGCTGACCCGCCAGCTGCCTGAGGCGGCGGCCGATCAGTACCGGAACCAGGCCGCGGACTTCAGGAACCCGCTGACCGGGCCAGATAGGTACTGGTACTGGTCCGGGCTCGAACCGTTCGCCCCGCCTGCGGTCGAGTCCGGGACGGCGGGCCCCGGCGGCCAGGGCTGGGAGCGGAAGATCGCCCGGGTCCAGTTCCTCGGGCGCGCGCCGCACGACGCCACCTGGCTGCTGTGGGCCATCGTCACCGGGCAGCTGATCATGGCCGTGTGCGTCTGGCAGCTGCATCTGCAGCCGCCCGTCGTCATCCGCAACCTCGGCATCGCCATCGCTGGCCTGGCGCTGCCCGCGGCCATGGCCTTCCTGGTCTCGGCGTGGAGTGACCCCGCCAAGCGGCGCACGATCGGGATCCTGTGGGACGTCGGCACGTTCTGGCCGCGGTCCTATCACCCGCTCTCGCCCCCGTGCTACACCGAACGGGCGATCCCGGAGCTGCAGCGCCGGATGTGGTGGCTGCACGACAACGGCGGGCGGGTCATGCTGACCGCGCACAGCCAGGGCACGATTCTTGCCGCCGCGGCGCTCGTCCAGCCCGACTGCCGTCCCGAGGACGATCAGCCGGCCCTGATCACGTTCGGCTCTCCGCTGTGCAAGCTCTACAGCTGGGGCTTCCCCGGCTACGTCGACCGCACGCTGCTCGAGAAGCTGGAGCCGGGCGGGATCGGAGCGCTGAAGGGCTGGCGCAACTTCTACTACCCGACCGATCCCATCGGCGGATCGGTCGCGCCCGACCTGTCCGGTCGCGACCAGGTGGATCAGAAGTTCCTCGACCCGGCGGACTGCTACTACGTGTACGGCCAGGCCCCGCCCGCGTCGCAGGGACATTCTGGCTACTGGGCCGATTCCCGCGTCTGGGACGTGATCAACCGTTTCGCCGTCTGGCTGGCGGGCGGACCGCCGCCACCGCCACCTCCGCCCACAGACAACGGATCAGCCGCCGACACCGGGCCGGACGAGCCTCCGCCGGAACTCGTCCCGGAACTGGCCCCGGCGCCGGAGGCGAGCCCGCACAGCTAGGGCCGGCGAGGGGTGGGCTGGCGGCCGGTGGCTGCGGCGCCGACAGTGCCGCTAGGTCTCGTCGTGCTCCTGGAGGAAGGCGCGGAACTCGGCGATCGCCTCGTCCTCGTCGGGGCCGAGGTCCTCGACCACGGCCATCCGGGTGCCGGTCCAGTACGCGCCGGCGTACTGTCCGCCGTCGGCCGGGGGGACCAGGAGGTGGTGGTGCGCGATCTTGATGTGGTCGAGCACCTCTTCCCAGGAGACGCCGGGCGGCACCAGGCCGATCGCGGGCGAGTCGCTGTCGTCGAACTCCAGGTCCTCCAGCACGGCGCCTCCTCCGGTGGGCTCTGAGGCCATCGTGAGGCACGCGCCCGGCCCGTCCGGGATAAAAATGAGAAAGCCGGGCGGTCAGCCCTCGCTGCCCGCGATCGTGGTGAGGGCGTCGATCCTGCTCCCCCGCTCGCCACGGGTCAGCAGGCGGTAGCCGAAGTAGCCGATGATCGCGATGATGAACGACATGACCAGCATGATCGTGCCGAGCGCGTTCAGCGCGGGGCCGCCGTTGCCGCCGTGCTGGGTGGAGTAAATGATCACTGACATCGGGGTGTTCCCGGCGTTGGAGGAGAGCAGGTCGACGAGGACGAAGTCGTCGATCACGCCCGAGAACACCAGCACGGCGCTGGCGAAGATGGCCGGGGCGAGCAGCGGCAGCATGACCCGCATCATGGTACGGAACCGGTTGGCGCCCAGGTCGGCGGCGGCCTCCTCGTACTGGCGGCCGAGGGTGACCAGCCGGGCCTGGACGATGATCGCGGCCCAGCTCACGTTCCAGGTGACCAGGCCCAGGACCTCGGCTATCGTGCCCAGGTGCACCGTGGTGAACAGCACGGTGAACGTGAAGAACATGGCCACGCCGAAGATCAGCTCGGGGATGACGAAGGACATGAGCATCAGGAAGTTGAACGTCGAGGGAATGGGGCCGCGCCAGCGGCTGATGCCGATCGCGAACGCCACCCCGAGCGGGACCGCGATCAGCGTGGTCAGCACCGACAGCCGGACGGTCTGGATGACCGCCGCGTGTAGCTGCGGGTTGTGCCACACCGAGTTGGTCTTGTCCCAGAAGTACCAGTGCCAGGACACGCCCTGGTAAGTGGCCTGCGACCGGCCCTTGTTGAACGAGAACAGCACCGCGATGCCGATGGGTATCAGCGACCACACCAGGTACAGCCAGGTGAAGCCCTCCAGGAACCAGGCGTGGCCCCACGGGTTTCGGCGCAGGATCCTGCGGCGGGCCGGGACGGTGGCGGCGGTCGTGGCAGCGGGCTGGGCGGCGGGCGTCTCCGCCGGGACGCTGGGGGCGGTCATGACGCCGCCTGTGCGGAGCGGTTGGTGGTGATGACGTAGTAGATCATGGGGATGAGCAGCACCAGCAGGAGCAACAAGGACAGCACCGCGCCCTGCCCTTCCAGCCCGGGCGTGCCGAGCTGGCCCTGGATCAGGTTGCCGATCATCGAGGTGGACGCGGCCCCGGACATCAGCTGGTTGGTGTAGTAGTCGCCGAGCATCGGCAGCACGGTGATCAGCAGCCCGGTCAGGATCACCTGGCGGGACAGCGGCAGCGTGATGCTCCTGAACGTGCGCATCCGGCTCAGGCCCAGGTCGCGGCCGGCCTCGATCAGCGCCGGGTCGATCCGGTCCAGGCCCGCGTAGAGCACCAGGATCATGTACGGGATGTAGCCGTAGACCAGGCCGAGGATGACCGTGACCGGCTTGCCGCCGAGCCAGTTCACCGGCGAGATGCCCAGCCAGGACAGCGCCTTGTTCGCGTACCCGTCGGTCTGCAGCAGGTCGACCCAGGCCAGCATGCGCATCATGTAGCTGATCCAGAAGGGGGCGACGAGCAGGACCAGGAACAGCCCCTTGCGGCGGCCGGCGAAGCGGGCCACGAAGTATGCGGCCGGGTAGCCGATGACCAGGCAGAGGAAGGACGCGATGGCCACGTAGATCAGCGTCCGGACCACGATCGGGCCGGCGAACGCCGCGCTGCCCACCAGGTCACGGGAGACGTTGATGACGTTCGACGAGCTCCACTCCAGCGGGTTCCACACCGCGACCGGGGACTCGAACAGCTGGTCCAGCTTGCCCATCGCGATCGCGAGCACCGCGTAGAACGGCACCACGAACAGCAGCAGCAGCCAGAGCACTCCCGGCACGGCCAGGGCGACGTAGAACCCGTTCCTTTTCCGGCTTCTGGATGGCTGGCTTGTCATCACGCGGCCCCTTCAGATTCCGTTGCTCACGACGAGCCAGGCCTGCTGCCACAGCGCGTCGGCGTCGACGGGGAGCTGCAGCTCGGCGACGCCGCGGCGGAAGTACGAGGGCAGCACGACCGTGGACAGCAGCGCCGGCGGCAGGATCTGCTCCTTGACCAGGACCTGCGGGGTCACGCCGGTCAGCGGCTGCATGTACCCGTTGAAGCTGATGTTGTTCAGGACGTTCGGCAGGTCGAGGAAGTAGTTGAGGAACTTGTGCGCCAGCACCGGGTTTTTCGCCGAGCTGAGGATCACGTTGGTGTCGTTGGCGACCGGCCCCCGGCCGTCGGCGGGGAACCAGTAGCCGACGTCCTTGACCGGCACGCCCTTGGGCATGTAGTACTCCGCTGCGGCCATGTCGCCGGACCAGGCGTGGTGGATCCAGGTGTCGGCGTCGGGGACCTCGGTGTAGTCGTTGTTGTCGATCCGGACGTTGACCAGGCGGGTGAGCTCTTCCAGGCTCCTGCGGGACAGGGCGATCTGCTGGCGGTCGGTGGTGTTGAGGTCGTACAGGCCGTTCTTCATCAGGCCGAGGCTGATCCCCTCCCGGTAGTCGTCCAGGATGGCGACCCGGCCCTTGTACTTGGGCTGCCACAGCATGGACCAGGGGTTCTTCATCGCGTACGGGTTCTCGTCGACCAGGTCCTTGCGCCAGGCGATCCCGGTCGTGTAGATCGTGTACGGCACCGTGTACTGCCAGCCCTGGTCGTAGAAGGGGTTGGCGAAGTCGGGCCAGGCCTGGGAGATGTTCGGTAGGTAGGAGTGGTTGAGCGGCTGGACCAGCTTGGACTCGATGAGCTGGCCGAGCACGTCGACGGTGGCGCCGACCAGCAGGTCGTATTGAAGATGGCTGCGCAGCTTGGACAGGGCCTCGTTCATGGTGTTGAACGTGGTGATCTGCACCTTGCACTTGAACTTCTTGGCGAAGGAGTTGACCACGTCCTGGTTGATGTACGCGACCCAGGTGTAGACCTGCAGGGTGGCGCCCTCTTCCGGGGCGAGGTTCGAGGCGATGGCCTGGTTGCTCTTGAAGAGGGGCCATTTGACGGGGTTGTCCGGCCTCGGCAGCAGGACGGTGCCGGTGCCGGCCAGGGCGGAGGCACAGGAGCTGAGCAGCGGGGCGGCGCCGAGGGCCGCGAGCGCCCCGCCCGCGGTACCGAGGAAGGACCTGCGGGTCAGCTTCCTGGGCATGCCGTGGCCTTGCCAGCCTTCTCTGGGGTGCACCATGGTCAGCCCTCGGTTCTCACTCGTCCTGCCGCCTTGCGGCTCTTGCTGCTCTTACGGCTGGTCCTGCGGTCTTACGGCTCGCGCGAACGTGCCGAAGTTCTCGACGAGGCGGTCGATGTCCGCCTCGTCGTGCTGCACGGAGATCAGCCACTGCTCGATCTTGCCCCACGGCGGCAGGAAGACGCCGCCGTTGTGCTGATAGAGCCAGTGTGCGTGACTGTACCTGTCATCCACGCCAAGGAAGCCGCGGTAGCTGGTGACCGGCTCGGCGGAGAACACCACGCAGCCCTTGGCGCCCGCGGTGACCACGTGCGCGGTCAGGCCGTTTTCCTCGATGGCGCTCTGTATGCCGTTTCTGGCCCGCTCGCGCAGCTGCTCGATCTTCTCGTAGGCGCCTGGTGTGGCCACCTCGGTGAGCATGGCCCGGGTCGCGGCCATGGCCAGCGGGTTCCCGTTGAAGGTGCCCACCATCTCGTAGCCGCCGTTCGCCACGTGCTCCATGACCCCGGCGGTGCCGCCGATGGCGGCCACGGACACGCCGCCGCCCAGCGACTTGGCCAGGGTGATCAGGTCGGGCCGGACGCCCTCGCTCTTCGTCACGCCGCCCGGGCCGACGGTCAGGCCGGTCTTGACCTCGTCGAAGGTGAGCAGGGCGCCGTGCTCGTGCAGCAGGGCCTTGAGGCTGGCGAGGTAGCCGGGCCGGGGCTCGATGATCCCGGCGTTCATCATGACCGGCTCGATGATCATCCCGGCGATCCGGCCCGGGTGCTCGTCGAGGAGGCGGGCGACGCTGTCCAGGTCGTTGAACGTGGCGATCAGCGTCAGGTCGGTGATGACCCGCGGGATGCCGGTGGAGGACGGGGCGCTGGCCGGCTTGTCGCGCGGGCCGGCGTCTGCCTCGTCCGGGGCCACCGAGACCTGGACCGAGTCGTGGTGACCGTGGTAGCAGCCCTCGATCTTGATGATCAGGTCCCGGCCGGTGATCGAGCGCATGAGGTGGACGGCGTCCATGGTGGCTTCGGTGCCGGAGTTGGCGAAACGCCATCGGGGCAGGCCGAAGCGATAGGCGAGTTCCTCGGCGACCGCGATGGCGTTCCTGGTCGGCTGGGCGAAGTGAGTGCCCAGGCCGGCCTGGGCGCCGATGGCGGCGGCGATAGCCGGGTGGGCGTGCCCGGCCAGCGCGGCGCCGTAGCCGCCGTGCAGGTCCACGTACTCGTTGCCGTCCACGTCCCAGACCTTCGAGCCGCGGCCGTGGCTCAGCCAGACCGGCTGCGGAGCGGTGATCTGCCAGCTCGAGGTGACGCCGCCGGTGAGGTGCTCGGCGGCCTGGGCGGCCAGCCGGGCGGAGTTCGGCTGGCGGCGGACGAAGATCTCCTCCTGCTCCGCGATGATCTGTTTCAGCTTGGTGTCGGTGGTCACATTGGTGTCGGCGGTCACGTGGACTCCCAGTCTTGACTGAACGTTCAGTCTAGGCTTCGGGCGTGGCCGCCGGCAAGGGCCTTGGGGAAGTAGAGCCGGGGTGTGCGGGGCACGCGGTACGCCCGTTCGGGATCACGCGCGGACGGCTGCGGCGGCGGCCCAGTGCTGCTGCAGGTACGGCACGAGATCGGCGGGGCGCTCGTCCGGGAAGAACAGCCGGGCCCCGTCGACCTCGACCACGCGGGTCGTGCCGGGGATGGTGACGGGGTTAGCTTATCTGTTATTCGGAAATAAAATTTCACGATACGGAAGAAGATAGGAGCCGCTGCGGATCGCGCAGCCGGCTGATAGCCCACCTGGAGCTGTGATGTCACTGACCAACGCACCCGAAGCCGTGCCGCCCGACGCCGGAGAACGGCCGCCGGTCCATCCGGTGGACGAGACTTCTCCAGCGTGCACTCCGCCAAGTGGGTCGGCTTCAGCGGATTCTTCCGGTTCGGCCACCCGAAGTTCGAGGCGGCGGCGATCATCTCGATGTGCATCGTCATGCTGGTGACCCGCACCGAGTCAACCGCCGACATGCTGGCCGTCTCCGAGATGGCCGGCAAGAAGCTCTCCCCCAACGACCTGGCCCGCGGACTGGCCACCGACGCCCTGTCGGCGGTGCTGGCCGGGTTCCTGAACTCCTTCCCCGACACCGCCTTCGCGGAGAACGTCGGCCTGGTCGGGCTGACCCGGGTGCGCAGCCGGTGGGTGGTCACTGCCTGCGGCACCATGCTGCTCCTGCTCGGGCTGCTGCCGAAGATCGGCCAGGTGGGATGGCCGCGCGGGCGCGGGCTGGCTCCGGCTCAGCCCGCGCCCTCGGCCGCGATGGTCTGGGATATCTCGCGGGCGGTGCGCTTGAGGGCCGGCACGATGCGGGCCGCGGCGTCGTCGGTCATCCGGGTCTGCGGGCCGGACGTGGAGATGGCCAGGGAGCCCGGCGCGTCGGGCACGGCTACCGCGAAGCAGCGCACGCCGACCTCCTGCTCGCCCTCGTCCACGGCGTAGCCCTGCTTGCGGATCACCTCCAGGTGCGCGAGCAGCAGGTCCGGGTCGGTGATCGTGGCCGGCGTGTAGGCGGGCATGCCGTCCCGCTCGAGCAGCGCGCGGGCCTCGCCGGGCGGAAGCCCGGCGAGCAGGGCCTTGCCGACCGCGGTGCAGTGCGGGCGGACCCGGCGGCCCGGTTCGGTGAACATCCGCATCGAGTGCGGGCTGGGCACCTGCGCGATGTAGACGACCTCGTCGCTGTCGAGCATGGCCAGGTTGGCCGTCTCGCCGGTGAGCCGGACCAGCTGGGCCAGGAACGGCCGCAGCCAGGTGCCGAGCGTGCGGCTGGAGATCTCGCCGAGCCGGATCAGCCGCGAGCCCAGCGTGTACCGGCGGGAGGCCTCCTGCCTGACGTAGCCGCGGTTCACCAGGGTGCGCATCAGCCGGTGGACGGTGGGCAGGGGGAGGCCGGAGATGGTAGAGAGTTCGGAGAGGCCGAGCGCGCCACCGGCGTCGGCCAGCATCTCGAGCAGGTCGAAGGCGCGCTCGATGGACTGCACGCCGCCCGCCGCGCCGCGGCCCGCCCCGTCGTGGCTGGCGTGGCTGGCCACCGCCAGGCCGGTGTCCTGAGTCGAATCGTTCACGTCTTCCATGATACAGAAAAATCAATTCGCATATCAGAAGTACTAGGAGTGTCGGCCGGGCGCCGGCAGCGCCGCGGGAAAGTTGACGGGGCATCGGCCGCGGTCTAGTCTTAATCCAAGAAACGGAAAAAAACTTTCAAGATACGGAAAATGTCTGATTATTTGCTTCCCTACCTGGCTAACTGCTCGCTGCTGTTCACCGAGGAGCCGCTGCTCCGCCGCCCGGCCGCGGCCCGCGCCGCCGGGTTCGGGGCGGTCGAGTTCTGGTGGCCGTTCGAGACGCCGGTGCCCGCCGACCGGGAGGTGGACGCGTTCGTCGCGGCCATCGAGCACGCCGGCGTGGTGCTGGCGGGGCTGAACTTCTTCGCCGGCGACCTGGCCGGCCCGGATTGCGGCGTGCTGTCGGTTCCCGGCCGCAGCGGGCAGTTCCACGACAACATCGACGTGGTCGCCGGCATCGGCGAGCGGCTGGGCGTGCGCGGGTTCAACGCGCTCTACGGGAACCGGGTCGACGGGGTCGATCCGGCCGCCCAGGACGAGCTGGCGACGGAGAGCATCGGGCTGGCGGCGAAGGCCGTGGCCTCCTTCGGCGGCACGGTGCTGATCGAGCCGGTGAGCGGCCCCAAGCCCTATCCGCTGCGCACGGCCGACGACGCGGTGGCCGTGGTCCGGCGCGCCCGCGCGGCGGGTGCCGCCAACGTCGGCTTCCTGTGCGACCTGTACCACCTGGCCAGCAACGGCGACGACATCGACGCCGCGATCGCCGCGCACGCCGAGGTCGTCGCGCACGTGCAGATCGCCGACGCGCCCGGCCGGGGCGAGCCGGGCAGCGGCCAGCTCGACCTGGACCGGTACCTGGCCGCCCTGGCGGACCGCGGGTACCGCGGCTGGGTAAGCCTGGAGTACAAGCCCACCGGGACGACCGAGGCCAGCCTGGCCTGGCTGCCCCGGGAGCGCCGCGGGGCTACCTACGGGAAGGAGCACCAGTGATGGCAAAGATCGGGTTCATCGGGCTGGGCATCATGGGCGCGCCGATGGCCGCCAACCTGGTCAAGGCCGGGTTCGAGGTCATCGGGTACAACCGCAGCCCGGCCCGGGTGGAGCAGCTCGTCGCGGCCGGCGGCCGCGGGGCGGCGGATATCGCCGGGGCGGTCCGGGACGCCGACGTGGTGGCCACGATGGTGCCCGACTCCCCCGATGTGCAGGAGGTCCTGGCCGGCGAGGGCGGCGTGTTCGGCAGCGCGCGGTCCGGGGCGCTGATCATCGACTTCTCCAGCATCCGGCCTGACGTGGCGGCCGCACTGGCCGCCGAGGGCGCCAAGCGCGGATTCCGGATGCTCGACGCACCGGTGTCGGGCGGCGAGCAGGGCGCCATCGAGGGGGTGCTCTCGATCATGGTCGGCGGCGCGGCTGAGGACTTCGAGGCGGCGGCGCCGGTATTCAATGCGGTGGGCAAGACCGTCGTGCATGTCGGCCCGGCGGGCTCGGGCCAGACGGTCAAGGCGGCGAACCAGCTCATGGTGGCGGGCCACCTCGAGCTGCTGGCCGAGGCCATCGTGTTCCTCGAGGCCTACGGGGTGGATACCGAGGCGGCGCTGCGCGTGCTGGGCGGCGGGCTGGCCGGCAGCACCGTGCTGCAGCGCAAGGGGGCCGCCATGCTGGCCCGCGATTTCAGGCCCGGCTTCCGCATTGCGCTGCACGACAAGGACATGGGCATCGTCACTGCCGCCGCGCGCGAGGCCGGCGTGGTGATCCCGCTCGGGGCGGTCGCCGCGCAGCTGATCGCCTCGCTGAAGGCGCAGGGCGACGGCGGGCTGGACCATTCGGCGCTGCTCAAGCTGGTTGCGCAGCTTTCCGGACGACAGTAGCCCTAAGCACGACAGGAGCAGAGAACATGCCACGGATGACTACCGCCGACGCCGCGGTCGCGATCTTGCGCCGGGAGGGGGTCAGCTGCGTGTTCGGGCTGCCCGGGGCGGCCATCAACCCGTTCTACGCCGCGATGCGCCGCGACGGGGGTATCACTCACACCCTGGCCCGCCATGTGGAGGGAGCGTCGCACATGGCCGAGGGCTATACCCGGGCCCGTTCGGGAAATATCGGTGTGTGCGTCGGCACCTCCGGGCCGGCCGGCACCGACATGCTGACCGGGTTGTACTCGGCCTCGGCCGACTCGATCCCGATCCTGTGCATCACCGGCCAGGCGCCGGTCGCCCGGCTCCACAAGGAGGACTTCCAGGCGGTGGACATCGCGGCCGTCGCCGGGCCGCTGACCAAGATGGCGATGACCGTGCTCGAGCCGGCCCAGGTGCCCGGTGCGTTCCAGCAGGCGTTCCACCTGATGCGCTCGGGGCGGCCCGGCCCGGTGCTGATCGACCTTCCCTTCGACGTGCAGCTGGCCGAGATCGGCTTCGACGTCGACACCTACCAGCCGCTGCCGGTGTACAAGCCGGCCGCCACCCGGGCCCAGATCGAGAAGGCACTGGACATGCTGGCCGCCGCGGAACGGCCGATCATCGTGGCCGGCGGCGGCATCATCAACGCCGACGCCGCCGGCCTGCTGGTTGAGTTCGCCGAACTGACCGGCACCCCGGTGGTGCCGACGCTGATGGGCTGGGGGGCGCTGCCCGACGACCACCGGCTGATGGCGGGGATGGCGGGCCTGCAGACCTCGCACAGGTACGGCAACGCCACCGTGCTGGCGTCGGACTTCGTGCTCGGCATCGGCAACCGGTGGGCGAACCGGCACACCGGCGGACTGGAGGTGTATCGCGCGGGCCGGACGTTCGTGCACGTCGACATCGAGCCGACCCAGATCGGGCGGGTCTTCGCCCCCGACTACGGCATCGTCTCCGACGCCGGGGCGGCGCTGCGGCTGTTCGTGGAGGTGGCGCGGGAACGTCGGCTGCCTTCTCGTTCCGCCTGGGTCGAGGAGTGCCGGCGGCGGCGCGCGACCATGCAGCGGCGCACGCACTTCGACGACGTGCCGATCAAGCCGCAGCGGGTGTATGAGGAGATGAACCGGGCGTTCGGCCCGGAGACGCGCTACGTCAGCACGATCGGCCTGTCGCAGATCGCGGCGGCGCAGTTCCTGCACGTCTACCGGCCGCGGCACTGGATCAACGCCGGCCAGGCGGGTCCGCTGGGCTGGACCACGCCGGCCGCGCTCGGCGTCTGCGTGGCGGACCCGGACACGCCGGTGGTGGCGCTGTCGGGCGACTACGACTTCCAGTTCATGATCGAGGAGCTGGCGGTGGGCGCGCAGTTCAACCTGCCCTACATCCATGTGCTGGTGAATAACGCCTACCTGGGCCTGATCAGGCAGTCGCAGCGCGGCTTCGACATGGACTACTGCGTGCAGCTGTCCTTCGACAACGTCAACGCGCCCGAGGTCGGCGGGTACGGCGTGGACCACGTCAAGGTGGCCGAGGGGCTCGGCTGCAAGGCGCTGCGGGTGACCGGGCCGGGCGAGATCGGGCCCGCGTTCGAGGAGGCCAAGAAGCTGATGGCCGAGTACCGGGTGCCGGTGGTGGTGGAGATCATCCTGGAGCGGGTCACCAACATCTCGATGGGGACCGAGCTCGACAACGTGGTCGAATTCCAGGACCTGGCGGCGCGCCGCGAGGACGCGCCGACCGCGGTCGTGGCGATGCTGGACTGACTGATCATGCGGATCGTCATCGCGCCGGACAAGTTCAAGGGGTCGCTGCCCGCCGCGCAGGTGGCCGCGGCGGTGGCGGCCGGGCTGCGGTCCGCGCTCGGCTCCGACGCTGAGCTGATCACGGTCCCGGTGGCCGACGGCGGGGAGGGGACGGTGGACGCGGCCGTCGAGGCCGGCTTCGAGCGCGTGCCGGTGACGGCGGCCGGGCCGACCGGGGAACCGGTGCGGGCGAGCTACGCGCGCCGTGGCGAGGTCGCGGTGGTCGAGCTGGCCTGCGTCTGCGGCCTGCCCCGGCTGCCCGGCGGGCGGCTCGCGCCGCTCACCGCGTCCAGCTTCGGCGCGGGCGAGGTGCTGCGGGCGGCGCTGGACGCGGGAGCGCGCCGGATCATCCTCGGCGTCGGCGGCAGCGCCAGCACCGACGGGGGCGCGGGCCTGCTGCAGGCGCTCGGCGCGGGTGCTCGATGCCCGGGGCGCTGTCGCGCCGAGGCCAGCCCGCTGCTGCGCCGGGTGGGCCAGATGATCGCCCGTGACCGGCTAGCCGAGGCGGTGACCAGGCCATGAATCAGCAGGCTGTGAACCAGACAGGCGCCGGCCAGGCAGACGCCGGCCAGGCCGCTCAGGCCGCTCAGGCCGCGAAGCCGGGCGGCAAGCAGGCATGGCCGGACCTGGCCGGACGGGCGCTCGGCGGCAGCGTGATCTACGCCAACGATGAGCTGTTCGCCGAGCGGGAGAACCTGATCAAGGCCGAGGAGCCGGTATTCCGGCCGCACACGTTCGGCCACAAGGGCCAGATCATGGACGGCTGGGAGACCCGGCGGCGGCGCGATGCGGCCGGAGATGGGCAGGGCGACACCGCGATCGTGCGACTGGGCTGCGGCGGGGTGGTACGCCGGGTCGTGATCGACACGTCCTACTTCACCGGCAACTACCCGCCGGAGGTGTCGATCGAAGCGTGCGGCGCCGAGGGCTATCCCTCTCCCGCCGAACTGGCCGCGGCACCGTGGACGACGCTGGTCCCGCGCAGCGCGGTGGCCGGCGACGCCCGCAACGAATTCGACGTGGCCGCCGGGCCGCGCGTCACGCACGTCCGGCTGACCATCTTCCCCGACGGCGGGGTGGCCCGGCTGCGCGTCTACGGCGAGCCGGTGCCCGACCCGCGGCTGCTGCCCGCCACCATCGACCTGGCCGCCCTGGAGAACGGCGCCGTCGTCACCGGCTGCAGCAACATGTTCTACTCCTCCCCCGCCAACCTGCTCCTGCCCGGCCAGGCCCGGGTGATGGGCGACGGCTGGGAGACCTCCAGGCGGCGCGACCAGGCGAACGACTGGGTGGAAGTCCGGCTGGCCTGCGCCGGGTTCGTCGAGGTGGTCGAGCTGGACACCTCGCACTTCGTAGGCAACGCCCCGGGCTGGGCGGCGCTCGGCTCCGATGGCGGGGACCTGCTGGCGCGCACCGCGCTCCAGCCGGACACCCGGCATCGCTTCGCTGTCCCCGGCGGGCCGGTGACGGGGCAGGTGCGCCTCGACATCTACCCCGACGGGGGCATGGCCCGGCTGCGGGTGTTCGGCAGGCCCACGGCGGCGGCGCGGGCCGCGCTGGCCGACCGGTTCCTCCGGCTGCTGCCCGAACCGCAGCTGGCCGGCCTGCTACGGGCGGCCGGCCTGCCGCCGGACGAGGCGGGCCGGCGGGCGGCGGCGCGGGCCGGCCTGGACGACCTGCCGCCGTCCGCACGCGAGCGGCTCCGGCTGAGCCGGTAACGGAAGGTTGTTCGTCAGTTCGGCCGCCCTGACGACCCGAACTGACGAACAACCCAAGCCTCTGTATGAACAAACCAAATCTATCCGTATAAAGAGATACGGATTCCGTTATACGAAATAGATCGGGAGCTCATGATGGCCATCACCTTCGGCGACAACCAGTACGGCAAGGCGGAGGTCCGCCTGGTGCACGTCACCCGCGACGGTGACCGGCACCAGATCAAGGACCTGAACGTGTCCACCGCATTGCGCGGCGACTTCGCCGACGCGCACCTGGTGGGCGACAACGCCAAGGTGGTGGCGACCGACACGCAGAAGAACACGGTCTACGCCTTCGCCCAGCAGTACGGGGTGGGCGAGATCGAGGAGTTCGCCCTGCGCCTGGGCAGGCATTTCGTGGCCGACTTCGAGTGGGTGACCGGCGCGAAGGTCAGCATCGAAGAATACGCCTGGGACCGGATCGCGGTGGAGGGCGCCGAGCACGGGCACGCGTTCTCCCGGGCCGGGGGCGGCACCAGGACCACCGTCGCCACCATCGACGGCGAGCAGGCCTGGGTGGTGTCGGGCCTGACCGACCTGGTGGTGCTGAAGTCGACCGGGTCGGAGTTCCACGGGTTCCCGCGCGACCGCTACACCTCGCTGGCCGAGACCACGGACCGCATCCTGGCCACCGCGGTCACCGCCCGCTGGCGCTACGCGGGCACGGACGTGGACTGGGCCAGGAGCTACGCCGACATCCGGCGCATCCTGATCGAGTCCTTCGCGGTGAAGCACAGCCTGGCCCTGCAGCAGACCCTGTACTACATGGGCGAGCAGGTGCTCGAGGCTCACCCCGAGGTGGCCGAGATCCGGATGTCGATGCCGAACAAGCACCACTTCCTGGTCGACCTGAGCCCGTTCGGCCTGCCGAACGACAACGAGGTGTACTACGCCGCGGACCGCCCGTACGGGCTGATCGAGGGCACGGTGACCCGCGACGACGCGCCCGATCCCGGCCGCGCCTGGCAGGCCGTCCCCGGCTTCTGCTGAGGGCGTCCCGGCGACTCCGGCTCGAGGGCCGGGCTCCTCCGGAGTGGGAGCGGCCGGCTCCGCCGGCCTGCGAGGAGCCGTCCACGCTGAGCTGAAAGGGCTGGCTCCTCCGGCCTGGAGGCACCACCGGTCCCGCTTACCCCATCCGTGCCTCAGATTCGCTCACCAGTGCGGTGGTCTTGACTCTTTCTGGGGTTGATTTGTGCATTGGGGCGGATTTTGGAGGCTATAGTGCACGAAATCCACCCCAATGCTAAATTCCACCCCAATCTTTGCGGGCTGGGCATCTCACGAGGCACTTAGGCATCACAGGGCACTCACGCTGGGATCGAACCCACGGTGAACCCGTACGAGACCGGCACCACAGGACGCGGCGCAGACCGGCACCACAGGACGCCGGCGTGAAGACCGAACATCCTGGGACGCTCACGCGGGATGCGGTGTATCGATGACAAGTATCCATAATACGGAAAAAAGTTTTCATTATGGTCTGGCTATTTAGATCATGAAGAGCTATGGTCAGTAGGAAGGTCGAAGAGAGCGCGCCGACGTGCGCCTGCGGGACCGCCACGGACGACTGGCCGCTGTGGTGAGCGGCGGGCGGCGGCGGAGGCAGGAGCGTGTGCGGTGGAGCCCCGAGCAGCGGCAGGAGCGGGAACGGCAGAGCCCCGGGCAGGAGCGGGAACGGCAGAGCCCCGGGCAGGAGCGGGAACGGCAGAGCCCCGGGCAGGAGCGGGAACGGCAGAGCCCCGGGCAGGAGCGGGAACGGGAACGGGAACGGCAGAGTCCCGGGCAGGAGGGCGTCCAGTGGAGGCCCGGGTCATCGTTAATGGCCGGATTCGTGAGCTCGGCGAGGTTGGCGGGCACGTCACGCTGCTGGACTGGCTGCGGGGCAGCGGGCTGACCGGATGCAAGGAAGGCTGCGCCGAGGGCGAGTGCGGTGCCTGCGCGGTGCTGGTCGCCCGGGAGGACGGGCCGGAGCGGACCCGCTGGGTGGCGATCAACGCCTGCCTGGTGCCGGCCGCGGCGTTCGACCAGCAGGAGGTCGTGACCTCGGAGGGCCTGGGGCGCCGCTACGGGCCGGGGCGGCTGCACCCGGTCCAGCGCGAGATGGCCCGGCGCGGCGGCTCGCAATGCGGCTACTGCACGCCGGGCTTCATCTGCTCGATGGCCGCCGAGTACTACCGGCCGGGGCGACGGCCCGCTCAGGCCGAGGGACCGCACCAGGCCGAGGGACCGGACGGAGCGGGCATCCCCGTGGCGGCGGACGGCCCACGCGGCGGGAACGGGTCCGGGGCCGCCGACGACGAGCACGGGCCGAACGGCTTCGACCTGCACGCGCTCAGCGGGAACCTGTGCCGGTGCACCGGGTACCGGCCGATCAGGGACGCGGCCTACGCGCTGGGCCAGCCTGACGCCGGCGACCCGTTCCTGGCCCGGCTGGCCGAACCCGCGCCGGCGCCCGCCGCCACCGAGACCTCGAGCGCGCAGGGCCGCTACGTCCGCCCGGCCAGCCTGGCCGAGGCCCTCGAGCTGCTCGCCGCCCGCCCGGACGCCCGGCTGGTGGCCGGGTCCACCGACTGGGGGGTCGAGCTGAACCTGCGGCACGCCCGGGCCGCGCTGACCATCGGCATCGAGCGGATCGCCGAACTGCGCGAGTTCTCGCCCGGCCCCGGCCGCATCGACATCGGCGCCGCGCTGAGCCTGTCGGAGATCGAGGCCGGGCTGGCCGGGACGGTGCCGCTGCTCGACGAGATGTTCCCGCAGTTCGCGTCCAGGCTGATCCGCAACGGGGCCACGCTCGGCGGCAACCTCGGCACGGCCTCGCCGATCGGCGACGCCCTGCCCGCGCTGCTCGCGCTGGACGCGACGCTGGTGCTGGCGTCGGTCGAAGGCGAGCGCGAGGTGCCGCTGGCCCGTTACTTCACCGGCTACCGGCAGAGCGTCCGGCGCCCCGACGAGCTGATCAAGACGATCCGCATCCCGCTGCCCGTCGCCTCGGTCACCGCGTTCCACAAGATCGCCAAGCGCCGGTTCGACGACATCTCCAGCGTCGCCGTGGCGTACGCGCTGGAACTGGACGACGGTGCTGGCGAGACCGGCGAGCGCACGGTCGCGTCGATCCGGATCGGGCTCGGCGGCGTGGCGGCCACCCCGCTGCGCGCGGCGGCCGCCGAGGATGCGCTGAGAGGGCAGCCGTGGACCCGGGACACCGTCGCGGCGGCCGCGGAGGAAATGGCCCGGGCGGGCACGCCGATGAGCGATCACCGCGCCAGCGAGGCCTACCGGATCGCGATGCTGCGCAACTCGCTGCTGAAGTTCTACGCGGAGAACCAGGAGGCCCGATCATGAGCAAGGGGTACGGACCGCTGGCCGATCGCCCGGACCAGCCCGTGGTGGGCCTGGCGGTCTCCCACGAGAGCGCGGACGTTCACGTGACCGGCGACGCGCTCTACACCCAGGACCTGGCCGGCCGCACGCTCGGCACGCTGCACGCCTGGCCGGTGCAGGCCCCGCACGCGCACGCCCGCGTCACCGGGCTGCGGACGGACGTCGCCTACGACGTGCCCGGCGTGGTCCGGGTGCTGACCGCCGCCGACGTGCCCGGCCTCAACGACGCCGGGGAGAAGCACGACGAGCCGCTGTTCCCCGGCGAGGTCATGTACTACGGTCACGCGGTCTGCTGGGTGCTCGGCGAGACCCTGGAGGCGGCCCGGCAGGGAGCGGCCAGGGTCGAGGCCGACTACGAGCCGCTGCCCGCGCTGATCACCGTGCACGACGCGATCGCGGCCGGCAGCTACCAGGGCCACCAGCGGACGGTCAGCCGCGGCGACGCGGCCGCGGGCCTGGAAAGGGCCGCGTACCGGTTCAGCGGCGAGCTGGAGATCGGCGGCCAGGAGCACTTCTACCTGGAGACCCAGGCGGCGCTGGCACTGGTCGACGAGAACGGGCAGATCTTCGTGCAGTCGAGCACGCAGCACCCGTCGGAGACCCAGGACATCGTGGCGCACGTGCTCGGCCTGCCGGCCCACCAGGTCACCGTGCAGTGCCTGCGGATGGGCGGCGGCTTCGGCGGCAAGGAGTTCCAGCCGCACGGGCTGGCGGCCATCGCGGCGCTCGGCGCCACGCTCACCGGGCACCCGGTCAGCCTGCGGCTGAACCGTACCCAGGACATCACCATGACCGGCAAGCGGCACCCGTTCTACGCCGCCTGGGAGGCCGGCTTCGACTCCGGCAAGCGGCTCTGCGCGCTGCGCGCCACGCTGACCAGCAACGGCGGGTGGAGCCTGGACCTGTCCGAGCCGGTGCTGGCCCGGGCGCTGTGCCACATCGACAACGCCTACTGGATCCCTGACATCGAGGTCACCGGCCGGATCGCCAAGACCAACCGGGCCTCGAACACCGCGTTCCGGGGGTTCGGCGGCCCGCAGGGCATGATCGTCATCGAGGACATCCTGGGCCGCTGCGCGCCAGTACTCGGCCTCGCTCCGCACGAGCTGCGGCACCGCAACTTCTACTCCCCCGGCCAGGCCACGCCGTACGGGCAGCCGGTGCGGCACGCCGAGCGGCTCGAGGCGATC
>Ga0335069_10005480_pt1 | contig 18655 bp, 25 predicted proteins | sample Lox_Sample_11_FD_206714 | JGI IMG/M metagenome (GOLD analysis project Ga0335069, IMG submission 206714) | Soil microbial communities from Loxahatchee National Wildlife Refuge, Florida, United States - Lox_Sample_1.1 | ecosystem: Environmental > Terrestrial > Soil > Wetlands | place: USA... | reverse complement strand
AGGCATAGCCATTCCACCGCCCGGGGGCTGCCCGGGCAAACCGCCGCCCTGCGCGCGCTGCATCATCAACGCCTGGAGAATCTGTGGGGGCAACTGCGGCGGAAGCTGCGGCTGCTGGGCCGGCGGGAGCATCATTGAGCCGCTCATCGTATGTCTCCGAATTGGGTTGACAAACCTATATCACTAGAATGTTAAGTCGCCCACGCTGATCTTTATCAGCGAAGCCCCAAGTACCGCACCAAAGATAAATTCTTCCCAAACGAGCCATTTTGGCCCTTTTGGCAATCGTGCCGAAATCCAGCAAATCGGCCCGGCAAGTGGACCTGCCAACAACGGCCCGAATGAAAGTGCAGCCGCGGCGATGATCACCCCTCGGAGCGCGCCGGAGGCGCTGATCAAGCCGACCTGCTGCGGCGTCGGATGCAGGAGACCCACATCCGCCCCGAACCATCCGATCGTGCAGGCTAGGAACAGGCCGATAGCGAGCGCCGCTATCCAAGGAGAGAAGCCATAGGCCGCTCCGAACGTGGCCGCCACGCCGAGAGCGTAAAGCAGCCTCACGACGGTATCATTCATCCCCATCCAGTTTGCTTCGCCGGTGAGGTCTTCAATCATGCCGCCGCGCACGCGCCAAAGCAGCGATGAGACGGGGATAAGCAAAAATGCGAGGTTCATTCCGTTTGTCCAATCGTGATCGTGGGAGAAAGGATGCCCTTGTTTTGGAGCGCCTGCACCAGCGAGCAGACAAAATTCGTGAGATCCGTCCCGGTGGTGGTGCCGGAAACTGCCGTGTTCGTGGTATAGCTGGAGACTTGAATCTGCTGCCCGCACGGCGTTGCCACCGAATTATGCGCCTGTTCCGTGAGCTGCTTTACCTGCCGCGCCCAATCATACATGGCGCGATTATATGCCTGCGGATTTGTTTTGAACTGGGGTTGATCCGGATCTGGCGGTTTTGGAAGCGAAAGCCTTCTCATATTTCACCCGATGCAAACTCCACGTATAGCGGAATAGCCAGTTGCTGTGCCCCCGCTATATCCAGCCTGACCTAACGCATAAAATGTAGTTGTCGCCGTGGTTTGAATAATCCATGGACTAAATGGATATAGTGTAGAGGCATTCGATACAGAGCCCCCGATAACCGTCACAACGTCATTTGTAAACGCATTCGAAGTCGTACCAATTCCATTATAATATGCGGTGAGGGTGCCAGTGAAAGAAACACCAAATGCCCCGGTTAGAAGCCAAATTCCCGGAGGAACCGCTATCTGGCATAAACTTGTAATCGTCTGATTTGCTATTCCTAATGTTCCACCTGAGGCGATATTATAACCAATAACTCCAGATCCAGGAGTTCCAGTTCCGATGGATAAATATCCAGCAATTCCATCGATAGCTTTTGAAAACGTGCTTGTTCCAGCGACAGTTACAGCGCCCCCGAATGTTGCAGCGCCAACTTGAGACGAGGTGCCAGTTACGTCCAAAACCGCCATGGTTCCGGTGCCGGACATAATGACATTGCCGACCAGAGACGACGTGCCGGTTATATCCAGTACAGCCGAAGTGGTTGTACCAGAGGTGATGACATTGCCCGCGAATGTCGCATTTCCCACCTGCGATGACGTGCCCGTAACATCGAGGACCGCCATAGTGGACGTTCCTGTGTTTTTCTCGCCAGCGTCGGTGACAGTGCTGGTGACGGTGACATTGCCGCCAAAGGTGGCCGCGCCCACCTGAGAGGAAGTGCCTGTAACGTCTAGCACCGCCATGGTGGTTGTGCCGGTGGTGATTACGTTCGCGCCAAAGGTGGCGTTCCCGACCTGCGATGACGTGCCCGTTACATCAAGAACTGCCATCGTGGAGGTGCCGGTATTCTTAGCCCCTCCACTTGAGACCGTGCCGGTGGCTTGAATATCTGCGCTTGCAGTGACGGTGCCAACCACCGTGAGCGCCGCGCCGAAAGTGCCAGCACCAGCAAGCGATGAGGTCCCGGTTACGTCAAGGACAGCCATAGTGGAGGTCCCTGTGTTCTTTTCGCCGGCATCCGTCACAGTGCCGGTGACAATGACATTCGCCCCTGCCGTGACATTGCCGACCAGCGAAGATGTGCCGGTAACGTCAATCACCGCCGCCGTGAGCGTGCCGAGGTCATTAATGCTGCTGGAGAAGGTTGCGGAGCCGACGAAATTGGAGGTGCCACCGACACTGAGGGAGCTAGTGGTGGAAGTGCCGGAAAGCACACCAGCATTAAGCGTCCCAGCCACCGTGACATTGCCGGCGAAGGAGGTTGAGCCGGTGACATTGAGGGTCGAACCGAAGGTGACGGCGCCAGTGGCGGAAACCGTGGTGGCCGCCACCGCGGCATTGCCTTGTGTGACCCAATTCGTGCCGTCCGAGACGATCATAAAGACCGGCCCGGCGACATAAAGCGAAGTCTTGGTGCCTAGCCCATAGCCGCCGGTGATCGACCCTGCCGGCGTTGAGAGCGTGGCCGTGCCGGAACCGGAGAGGAAGTTTATCAGGTAGGAATCGCCCGCGTGCCCCACAGGCGTTGGCAAGCCGATGATGTAGTTGCCGCTCAGGGCGACTTCGACATACGAGCCTTTCTCCGCGACGGTCAGGGTGGAGGCGCTGGAAACGGAGAGCGCCGGAAGCGTGCCCGGCGAGCCCCAGGGCACAAGATTAACGTTCGTGCCGTCGCAATAGAACATCACGGTCGAGCCGTTGTCGATCGTGACCGTGTTGCCGCTGCCGGTGGTGAGGATGACGGCGTAGCCGCCGGAGACTGAGTTGGAAGCAATGCCGATCTTATCGTTCGCCGGCAGTGTGACCGTGCAGTTCGCCCCCGGCGAGCCGGTGAAGGAATACCACGCCGCCCGGGCCTGATCCCCTGAATCGCCCGCAGCCTCAAGCGTGTAGGTGTTGGACGAGAGCGAGATCGACGTGATGCCGTTAACGCCGGTGTCGGTATAGGCGAGGTTGGAATTGAGGATCGTGCCCCAAGAGCCGGAATCGCCGCCGACCGTGGGCTGCGTCAGCCGTAGCGTGCCAGTTACCGGATCGGTCATCGTCTTGCCCCTGCTGGCTTCAAATCGAAGCGGATAATCCCCAGGCGGAAGTCGCCGCCCACGACGTTTGACTCAAACTTGGCGGCGACCATGCGGCCATCCGCGCGCAAATCAATCAGCGGATCTTGGTCCACCGCCGCTATAGCATAGGGGCCGTTTGTTGTGTCGGTATCCTGCGGATAATAGCGGGTGAGGACGGTCAAATTCACCGTGCCGGCGAGCCGCTCGAAGTCCGGCACGAAGCCCATCACGTCGATGCTCATGTCACCGTTGGAAATGTCGATCGGGCCGGTCTGAATCCAGCTATCCATTGCCGCGCCATCGGCGTCAGTGCCGATCTCGTGCGAGTAAATATAGCCATTGGCATCGCAGGCAATCGGCGTGGTCACGAGCTGCGAATCGACCCAGGCCGTGCGCTGGAGCATACCGGTGGACCAGCACTGTTGGTCAATGTGGTAGATGGCATAGCTGTCAATTTCGGTGGATTGCTGGCTGACATAGAAGAACCAAACCTCTTTTTTCTGGCGGTTCATGCCGCAGCGCGTCTTGGCCTTGTAGGTCAAATTGATCGAAGTCGAATTTTTGGCGTTGAACACATAATCGCGCACATCGTCGGAGGGCAGCGCCGACACCGTGCCGTTGAAGGTCCAGAAATCCTTGTCGCTCATCCAGTAGGCGATGCCGCCCTCAGCCGCCGCAGCAAGGGCGCTGACCAAGCCGCAATTATCCGCTGACATGGGCGAATTGTAGACTTCGGAGTCGCCGGTATAGTCCAGCGTGAAGCAACAGCGGTCAGTCCAGAACAGGCTCAACCCCGGCGCCACCGGAATACCACCGACCAGACCCGTGCCGCCCTGTAGCGTGCGCCCACTGTTTGCCGTGTTGGTGGCGAGGCTGACCCAATCCGTGGGGTCCGCTTGATCCGGCCATGCCAGAGTTTGGCTGTTCCCGGTTTGTCCAAGGGCAATTATGAACCGCTCCGGCGTGACAAACATCGCATTGACGCCGTTCGGGGCATTGAGCAGCGGATAGGCCCAGCCGCCTTGCGATGGATCGTAGAAATAGATCGTGCCGCCGGTCGGGTTCGCCAGCAGCAGATTGCCGTAGGCGGCGAGGGTCCACTCCGGGTTGGTGATTGATTGCGTCGTGGTGCCGTAGCCATAGGGACCCAGGCCATAGGCGCCGGAGCCATAAGCGATCGGCGTTGTCACCTGTGACGAAGTGAAGGAGATATTATGCACCGTGGAGACGGAACCGCCGCCCCCGGCCCCGGTGCCGGTCGCCGCGTTCGCCGCCTGGATGGTATAGCTGTTCGCATTGACCACGGTAAGCTGATACTGCCCGCTGATCGTGATGCCCTCGTAGGCCGAGGCGCCGGAGAAGGTCACATAGTCGCCGGTCGATGCCCCATGGCTGGCATCGGTGACGGTAACAGTCTTGGACCCGTTCTGCGTGGCGAAAGGGTTCGTCAGCGTGTAGCGCGCATATTGCGTTGCCACTGTGCCACCGCCACCCGAGACATTTCCGGTCGCCGCCAGGGACGAATAGATCGTGTAGCCGGTGCCAGGGGTCGAGGCCGTGACGTTGTAATAACCGTCGATGGTAAGGCCGCCAACCGCCTGCGAGGCGCTAAGATAGACCCAATCGCCGACCGCCGCTTGGCTGCTGGTATCGGCCACCACCACCGAATTTTGGTTCGCCGTCGTGGTAAAAGGATTGGTGAGCGTGCCGATCTTCAGGTAATTTTTCGGTGTAATGTCGGTCAGCGTCGAATTGACGTAGGCATACAGATGATTTTCCGTGCCAATCGCCGTCTCGACGTTCTTCTGCCAATCCAGCCAAGGACAGAGCGCCCGGGGGATGCCGACCAGCCCGGATTGAATGAACGAGACCCAGCCGCCCAGCTTCTCCGGGAAACCCGCCGTGAAGCGGTACAGGTTGCCGTCATAGTAGCGGCCCTTGGCATAGCGTCCCTGGACGAAGTTGAACGGTGTTGCCAGCGAATAGCTGGAGTCCACTTTGCAGATCCCAGGAACGAGATAGAGCGGCTGATAGCTCATCCGTACAGCCCCCAATCCTGCGCGGCCCAGGACGGCATGAATTGCGCGCCGACCACCATGGAATGGTAGGCCCGATCGCTTTCCTCCTGCACCGCTTGCAGCTCCGCCTCGGCTGCCTGTTCCCAATAGGTCCGGTCATACTGGCCGCTGGCGACTTCCTTGGTCCACTCGCAGGCCGCGCGCATGATCGCCCGGCGCAAGAGCATTTGGCAATTCGAGGTGAGGAAATTGGTATCGTTCGTGGCCGAGAGCATCGCCGGCTGCTGGAAATAGACTAGCGCGATCGGATATGCCTGATCGGCCAGGGAGTCGAAACGGAGCGCCGCTTGGTCGAAATAATAGATCCCGGGCTGCTGCTGGATGCGGTTGCCGTTGCCGTCGTAGGCCCAGGAGTTAATCACGTCATCCGGCGTTTTCAGGATCAAGAGACGCTGATATTGGCCGGTGATGGTGAGCAGCTTGGGCTCAAGGAAATCTGCGGGAAAGGTGTAGGCATCGCTGCCGGCCGTGAGCATGTCCGCATAAGGCGGCGTCAGCATCCGCCAATGCCGCAGGCGCCGGTAGATCCAATCCTGCGCCTCCTGAAGGATCAGATCAGCATCGCCGTTTGCGCCAGAGGAAAGCGTGCTGTTATTGATCCAGCGGGCAATCGCGCCCGCCGTCGTTTTCGTCCCCGTGAGGGAATTCCAGTCCACAGCAACCTCCAATCACCGTGGCCGGGGTGCGAACTTAAGCGGCCTGACGGATCTCTAGCCGCTTCATTACTAGCTCAAAAATCAGCTCCGGCGCGAGAGAAGAAGCGCATTGCGCCGCCTGGGTTTTCTCATTTCGCACGCAATGCTGCCAACTGTAATGCAGCCGCAGGCACGGATAGCAGGCGCAGCGTGCGGTGTCGGGCATGACGATCGCGGCATTGCGCCAATGCTTGGTCAGGTTCTCGTGGCTGGAATGCGAGAGCATGATGACCTTCGGCACCGTGGCGAGGCCCACAGCATTCATTATGCCGGTCTCCGGGCCCACGGCACAATCCACCACCTGGGCAAAGGTCAGCGCTTCGCGGATCTTCCACTTGCCGCAAATCGGATGGATCTTCGACGTGTCGATGCCATCCTTTTCCAGCGCCGCCATGATGCCGGTCTGAAGCTGCGCGCCTTCACGGTTGTCACCACTAAGCCAGACATGTACGCCCTTCTCGGTGAGCCAGCGCGCTAGGAAATGAGACCAGGGATAGACCTTGTGGACGCTCGAACCGTGCAAGCAGATCAGCACCACTGGCGCCCCGGCTGCCTTGGCCCGTTCCGCCATCGCCCAATCTACCTCGTGCTTCGACGGATAGAACTTGGCCGCGAAGTCATGCGGGACACCGGCAATGTCATGGGTGCGCTCCAGATAATTCACCGTGCCGTAGAGCTTCTGCCGCACCTCCAGGGGATAATCATGCGTCAGGCGCCCGGGCAGCGTCAGGAGTGCGCCCTCGATGCTCTCGGAGAGATTGATAACCCGGTCGAACCGCTCCGACACAGAGGCCCAATAGGGTCCGAGCTGCTGGTTGGGCACATAATCCTTTTCCTGAATCCACCACTCATCAATGTGGGGATCATGCAAGAGGACCTGTTGCGCGTCAGGGGTGGACATATACGTGATGTGATAGCCCTGCTTTTGCAGGCCAGGCAGGATGGATGAAGCCACGATCTGGTCGCCGATCGCGCCGAAACGGCACACGAGGCACCGCTTTTTGCCGCCCGGGTTGCGCTGGTACAGATCTTCCTTCCAGCCGCTCTTTTCCTTCCGCGCGACGATATACAGACTGTATTCGTTCGTGCCGCCGCGTTCCTCGCTCTCCAGCAAGGTCCAACCGACGCGCGCGCCCTTGCTGCCTGTGGTCGCCATCGCCTTCAGCATCGCCTCAATGTCACCCGGCATCGGGTCCCATTTGTGGTCCGGGTTGGCGCCCGGCTGGCCGATCCGCGGATAGAGGTTGCCGGAGGGAAGGTAGAGAACGAGGTGGCCGCCGGGCTTAATCACCCGCGCCCATTCGCGCAACACCTCCGGTACCTTGTCCTTCTCAATATGTTCCAGGAAGTGCGACGAGAACACTGCGTCCATGCTCTCGTTACAGAAGGTCGAGAGATCCAGGCAATCGCCGCGAATGCCGGCCGAGTTCGGGCCGAAATGGTGCCCGTTGTCGATGCCAATGGCGCTGGGCCAGACGGTCTGCATGCCGCAGCCGAGATCCAGAAATCTGCCTTGAAGATAGGGAACGGCGAGACTCGCCACTTTCGCGCTCTCGAACCCGAGCGACGTCTCCATGGTCCAAACCATTAGACAGTCCTCCTGGCTAACTTTGTGGCTGAAATTTTAGCACGTGTCTCCGCGCTTTTTGGAACGCCTAAGCAGGATGCGCGCGCTGCCGCTGCCACCTTTGCTCTCATTTCCGGTGAAAGTGTCGACTTTCGGCCGCGCAGAGAAGCTGAAATTTTTGCCTTCGTCTCTTCGCTGCGCGGAATGCCACGTTTAGCCTCGTGCAAATCTTTCAGATTTTTCGGTGTCCTTCCTTTCATTTTCGCTCGCTGCTTCTCAATCGCCGCCAGTGACGGCGTGCGTCCCATGCGGCACAAACTCATCGATTCACAATGCTCTTCAGAGAACTTCATTCCTTTCCGCGCTTCAGAAATCTTACGGCGCGTCTCGTCGCTCCTGACCGCTCCTGGGATGCCATCGCCACCATCCGTGAGATTTAACAGCCGCTCTCCGGCGCTTCGACGCTTTTCTATTTCCATGCGTTCGGAGACGGCCCACTCAGCATCATCAATCAGAATAGTCATGCAAAGAGCATGACCATGCTCGAATACTTTGCAAATCCAGTGATGAACGGCGGTACGGCGGCGTTTCGCCTGCGATTTGTGGGCCAAAAGACGCCTTTCCGGAGCCTTTACGGTCTGCCCGATATAGCGGATCACCCCATCTTCAGAAGATGATAGCCCATAAACAACACATGTCATGCTGCATCCGTTTCGGTGGCTGGAAGGCGACCGGACAGGAATTTGACCGCAGCGGCGCGATCCGTCCATGTGCCGCCATATTGTTCAACGAGAAATTTGAGCGAGCGCCAGTGCATGGTAGCGGGATCTTGCACGGGCTCTACGTCGACGGGCAGCGTGTCTGCTGACCGCATTAGATCGTCGGTGGCATCAAGCTTAATGCGCCCACGAGAGCGCGTTGTACCGTCAGCATTTGTGATTGTCTCAATTTCCACCTCAACACCGCCATTGTTGAAAAGGTGGCCATTTTGCTTGTAGGCGACGCCAGGGCAGCCGCCTACAATGTCATATGGCAACGCGCTGTTAAACCGCACTGGTTAACGGCCTTCGCCCACCGATTTGCCGCCGGAGCAATAGCCCTTCAGCAAGTCTTCCTCAGAGGCGTAACCAAGGGCGGCTCCGTACTCGTAGCCAGGATCGAAGGATGCCTTGGCTACCTCCAGGCCGCTGCCGACGCCATCGCGGTTGTCAGTCATGGTCGTGCCGGAAACATCACCACCGCGCCCACGGTTCGGATTTTCGACCATGTTATTTGCCCTTGCCGGTGCCGAGGTGCGACTTGTCGCCACCCTTCACCATACCACCATCGCCAAACTGGCCGGTGTGCGGCTCGTAGCCGGGACCGCCGGAGTCATCGCGCGGGAGAAGCTTGTCGTCGGGGATGAATTTCGGTTCGATTTCGGCCGCGTCTCGTGCCATGACCTTTACCCTCTCTCAGTCGGTAGGCGTTTGCGTGTAAGGAATCCTTTAGACCGATTATTGCGGGTTTGGAATTCCCAATCGTTGGGCATCGCGTTCGTGTTGCCAAAATCCTCGTCGGCGGCACGCGGCTGGCTGGCCCGGCTGGAGTAGTTCACCTTGTCATAAGCCGGGTGTTCAGTGATCTGAGGCTTGCAGAAGCCGCGCTTCAGATCCTCGTCCGAGGCCCCGAAGCCGCCGAAGAATTTAGTTTCTGCCGGCGGCATGCGCGGCGTGTCGTCATGCGCTTCAAAATTTCCGAGCATCCCCTGATCGTTATAGCCGTCGTTTCCACGGTCAGAGTCAGGGACCGGCCGGTAATCAGAAACGTCCCGGTCTCCGTCATCCGACCCAGCGAAGAAAACCGGGAGCTGCCCTTTGAAGCGCCCGACCATTACGGAGCGCCCCAGGTGCCGGTGGTGGGATCGCCGTGAAGCTCGACGGTGACGCTTGACTTGCCAGTGGCGTCCGTTCCGTTTTTGACAAACAGAAGCGAGCCGGTTGGCAAGAGCGTGTTCACGTCCGCGAGCTGCACGACGGAATTGGCCGTCGAGGTGCCCATGGTCATGGTGCCGAGCGTGGTGGTCGTGGTGCCGGTCAAAATCATCGGATAGAGGTAGGTGCCAGCCGTGGTGCCGGCCGTCAAAACCACTGCCGAGATGCGCCGGATGCGCTCATCCATAGGATAGACCGTGATGAGCGAGGTTCCGTTCGCGCCCGCCGTAGTAGCGCCCAGGTTATCCATCTGCCGCGTGATGTAGGACGGATGGTCGTAATTGCCTTGTGCCATTAGTTCAGTCCTTCTTCAGATGTTGCCACCGCTGGCCGAGGTGAATTTTCGCTATTGTACTCTGACAGACACCGTAACGCACGGCTAAATCGCGCTGAGATGCAACGCCTTTGAGCGTCAAAATCTGTAAAACTTCTTTTTCGGACAGAACGTGTTGATTGTTCTTTTCCCCGAAAAGATGCCTGTTCTTGCGCTTCATGTCCTGCAAATTGTCTTTTTGCGTCCCTATAAAGAGATGCTTTGGATTCACGCATTTCATGTTGTCGCACGAATGACAGACTTGCTTTTTGCCCGGCTCTATGCCCGTCGCCAATTCGAATGCTACGCGATGGGCATAGAACTGCTTTCGCTCTCCGGTTCGTTTTATCTGCCCATAGCCCTTTGCCGCCAATGAGCGAAGCCACGGCCAGCACTCGTCCGGCCCTAACTCCACATAACTCGCCTTGAAACGCGAAATCAGTCCATCGTCTAGCATAGTCACCTCCTTTAGCGGAGATGACTATATCCGTTCGAGTACTCGCGATCAAGGTAGTATGAGTACTCATCTATGCAGCAGACGACCAATGATATATACGAGCTTGCGCAGCCTGAGTTTGCGTAAGTGCAAAACCTCCGAGGTAGTACCAAGCAATGCCCTTGGACCGGCCGAAGTCAGTCGGGATGGCTCCGCGCATTTCCTCCGGCACAACGATGGCTTCTGCCACGGTATCCTCACCGAAGAAGTAGGCGTTATCCGACTGACCGTTAGCCCAGGCCGTGAAGGAAGCCGAGGACGTATACCGGCCGGAGTTGTAGATGCCCTTGGAGATATTGGTCTGCTCGATGAAGCGGACGCCCTCGAACTTGCCGATCTCTCCATTGTAGATCATCTGGAAGCCTTCATCGCGGTACTGATACACACTTTCCAGATCGTTCTTCACCGGCCGCCACGTGGTCGGCCACGCGATGCCGAAATACTCGTCACCGGCATAAGGCGGTGTGTTGCGCTCCTTCATAATGTCCACGATGCTCTTGATGTGGTTCTTGTGAAGGTTGACGTTATTGGTAACGGTCTGTGTTCCCGTGGTCGCCAGCGTGACGATGGTGGTATCCGTGCCAATCGTGCTTGTGCCCGCGCCCGCCGACAGCATGAGCGGGGTGGAATAGAACTGATACCAAGCCTGACCGTCCAGGGTTTTCTTGGCGTCGTTCTTCAGCACCTTGTTGATGATCTCCTGCACGGGATGCTTGGACAGATTATCCAGCATGCCGGTGTAGGGAACGCCGTTGGCGATCTCGGTCACGGTGCCGGTGCCCTGGGCGATCGTATAGTTGGTCAGCGGGACGGTGCTGGTTTCAACTAGGGTCGTGCCGCCGGTGGCCACGTCGTTATACACGTCCCAGGTGAAGATCTGCCCCTTGTGCAGACCCTTATCGGTGAAGTCCTTCGCATCGCAGAACTGCCGGAATTTGCAAAGCGGCTGCACCGCCGTCCGCAGAATGTCCGAAAGCTCCAGCGAGAACATATAGCCGCCGAGGGTGTTAACGCTCCAAAGTTGTCCAGCCACGGGACAGTCCTTTCAAATTCTTATTCCTGCCCTCGCCTACGTCGCATTGCGGCTACAATCTCAGAAGGGCTCGGAGCCCGGGGGGTCTGATCATCTGCCGCGGCCACGCGCTGGGCCGGAATCGGTGAACGGGGGGCCGCACGCTTGGCCTCGAACCGGCTTTGTACCGGCTGGCCCGCCTGTGCAGGCGGTGGATTGCCCTGGATTTGCGTCGGCTGAGACTGCGGTGGCGCGGGCGGCGGGGTGCCGAGGTCGCGCCTGACTTCTTCGCATGCCTCCCGGTAGGCCGCTAAATCGGGCTGCTGTACGCCTAATAGCGCATCGCGTTGCCGGATGCCATGCAATTTTAGGGCTGCGAGCTGCGCCATGCTGTTATTGCTGAAAATTTCCGGGTATTCATTGCCGATTTGATTTAAATTGGCATTGAGCGCGTTCTCCTGCCGGATCTGCTGCACCGCCTGCTGTGTCGCGTATGCGACAACGGCGCGCGGATCAACCTGGGGATTCGCAGCGGCGATGCGGTTGGCAATCAACGCCGTCATGTCCTCCAGCGCTTTCGCGCTCTCGTTCTCGTTCCCATACTGGATGCGCGTTGCCAGCGCCTTGCTTTCCTCCGGCGTCAGAACCGGCATCGCCTGCCGCGGAGCGGGTTGCTGCTGGCGTTGCTGCGGCTGCACATTCGGTTGCTGCTGATTCTGTTGCGGCTGCTGGCGCTGCTGTTGCTGAAGTGCGTTGATCGTCAACGCCCCGAGGCTCGCAAGCTGCGCCATCTGCTCAGGCGTCACCCGGAATTGCTGGCCGCCGACCGTCACGATCTGATCCGGCACCTGAGCTTGTGGGGATTGCGGCGTAGCTTGTGGGGATACAGGCGACGGCTGCACCGGAACTTCCATTGCTGCCGGTGGCTGTACCATGTCCGGGTCATCATAAACTGCCGGCTGCGACCGCTTAGCGTGGACCAGCGGCTCCATTCCGGCGTCGCGGCGGGCGTCATCCGCCATCACCTCGCCGTAATTCAGCTCCTTCTCTATCGCTTTGCGCCGGTTGAGAGCAATCTGCTCCATCGCCAATTCGCGCTGCGTCCGCTGGGGCGGCTCCGGTGGCGTATCACCGGCGGCAGGCGGCTCAACCCCGGCTTTCGGCTCCGGCGTGGGTATGGAAGCCGGCGGCGCGGCGGGGGCGTTACCCGTCACGCTCTCGATATGCATTACCTCCGGGACGCGGAGTTCTGTGGTTTCACCTGTCATCTGATCCTCGAATTTCTGACATTACATGCTGTTCTGCGGCTTTGGCTTGGGAAAATACGTCCTCGATCGTCCGGTTGAGGAACAAGAGCGCCCGCACACGCACCTGAAGCGGTACAATTTCCTTCGGCTCGGCGATGTTCGCATCACCGAACGCCACGAGGCAATCCTGCGCCTCCTGCGCCAGCGCGCCGATGAAGATATTGAGCGCCTTGCTGTCCCGCAGCTCGGCGGCCAGCGTCACCCCAAGGTCGATCATGGCGAACCGCTTGTCGTGGGCGATCGCTTCCTCAATTTGCTCCTGAGTCGGCTCCATTATTGCACGCGCGCCGGTGCCGGATGGGTGGGCTGGGGCGCCGCTGCGGCAGCAAACATGCTCAAATTATGCTGCATGTTTGCCATGCCCGTTTGATGCTGCTGATCCATCCGCAATTTCACCAAGTCGTGTTGCTGTTTCACCTCCTGCCTCGCCATATCTGCGTTCACCTTAAGCCGGGCAATTTGGAGTTCGGAGGCATTTTCCTTATCTTCTTGTCGTGCCTCAAGCTGCCGCTCTGCCAGCCGATATTGCCCGGTAATCTGCGCCGCCTGCACCCGGCTCTGGTCGGGCGGCTGCTGTTGCGGGCCAGCTTTGCCTTTCTGCTGCGCTTCCTGAAGCTGCTGCTGAAGCATCGCCACATGCGGGTCAAAGCCCTGCTTGATGAAGCGCATCCCGTCGCGGTAGCCGACCATGCCGAACACTTCCTTGAGGATTTCTTGGAAATTGGCACCCTGCGCCATGATCTGCGGCCCGAACATTTTGCCGATCGCCTCGGAAGCCGTGAGGAAGTTCTTGAGCCGGTGGATTGGATTCGTGGCACCGATGCCGACGTTTGCCGTGACCGTCAATTCCGCGTCCAAGAGGTCATCCGTCACCTTGTCGATGCCGAACCGCTGCCAGAGCTGCGCGTTGTTGCCGGCCATCGCCAGGATAGTCTCGTCTGTCTCATACGCTTGGATCAGCTTGATAAGCAGCCGGAACATCGGCTCCGCCCAAGTCTCCGCGAACATGCGCAGCTCGTATTCCTTGGTGCCGCTCGCCTCGCCGCTCATCAAATTCATGCCGGTGGCGCTCTGCTGCTCAACTTGGCTGGACTGCACGGAACTGTTGGTGAAGTCGCCGACCAGATCGTCCCACATGAGATTAATGCGGTCGCTCTCCTGATACGCCTCCGGGCCCGGGCTTGGCGGCCGTTCCCAGGACACCGAATCGGCCGGATTGCCCTTCATCAGCACGATCTTGCCCGGCATGAAGGTGCGAGCATCCTGCGGGTCAATGCCGGCGCCGGTTTTCACGAACAAGCGTGGGTTGAGCTGGAGTTTCAGCACGTCGAACCGGAGATTCCAATCGTCGTTCGCCGCGCGCTGGAGATCCCGGGTCAGTTCCGGCTTGCCCGCCGGATAGGTCTTGTGCGTCTCCAGCACGACGAAACCGACCACATAAGGCCTAACGCCATGGAGATAGACTTCCTCCAGTGGCCGCGGTTCCGTGAGCAACTCCCCGGCCGAGGCCAGGGTGTAGAACTGCCAATCCCGGCCGCCCCACTTGATGATGTTGTTGTGGACCCAGCAAATCTCGAAACCCTGAGGCTTCCAGGCGTCCTTGTCCTTGCCGGGCACCCGGTCCTGTTCCCGCGCGCGCCGCGTAGTGTCATCCTCAATATCCGACGAGGACCGCAGCGCGCTCTCCGGCACGTCCTTCCACTCGCCGCTCGCCATCTTGGCCTTCACGTCCTCGATGTAGAGGGGCATCATTTCGATCAGGTACGGCGACGAGTTCACCACGTCGCGCCAATCACAGCCGGGCTCGAAGCGGATATTTTCAGGGGAGATCAGATCCACCCGGGGCTGGTCCTTCAGCACCTCCATCACGTCGTATGTCTCGACCTTGGCAAAGCCGTCCTCGTCGAGCTGCAATTCTCCGGTCTCCGGGTCGGTGACGGCACGAACCTCCGTCCTGACCTTCTTTTCCTCGTACTCCCAATCCGCCTTGGTGACGCAAATCCCCATCACCTCGCAATCCTGCCGCGCGCCAACCACGGTGAGAAACCAGGGGATCGACTTCTTCAGCCGGTAATCGAGGATCTGTTGCAGCACCTCCGCGCTGGCTAGCTGCTTGGGATCATCGTCATTCGTCGGCTTGATCGAAACCACGTCCTCATTGGAAAAGAACGCCGTCGCAGTGTGCGCCTCGTTCTTGCGGATGGTAGCGCGCGTCTTCGGCATATAGAGGTTGGAGCGGTAGGCATAATCCCGGCTGCTGTACTTGGAGTCCATGGCGTGCCGGTTCTGGAAGGCGCGCAGGCTGTCCGACCACGCCGCCCGGCGCCCAGCATTCAGCCAATTCGTGGAACTTAGGAACGCGGCCCGGGCGATCTTGAAACCTTCCTCCGGCGAGAGCGTCTTTTTGCCCGCGCCACTCGTGGTGCCGAAACTATCAGTTGAAGGCGGCTCGTAGCCGAAAGGGCCATCCTGCACCGATGGCGGCGTGTCGCGGCCGGTCATATCGTGCTGCCTTTGCTTTTTCCTACAGCGTTGCGAATGTCGAGGCCGTTCTCCAGGGCGCGGGCCTTGGCGTCCCGCGGCGCGGCCTCACGCGGTAGCCCCATACGCTCCAGCATTTCACCCCCTGCATGCAGCACCTTCTTGAAGCCGCCAGCCCACATGAGCGAGCCCATGTGCAGGAGGATGCCATAGCGCGCGAAGGCCACCGGCTTCCATGACACCGGCAGATCGACCACGACTGTTCCGGCCTTCTTGTTGCACCCGACCTGCCATGGATAGCCTGGGTACGCCTTCTGGAGCGTCTCACCCACGGCGATGCACAAAACCTGCTCCGCCATCGCGTGCTCGCCATCCGCGTCAACGCCTACGAGAAGCTCATTCATAATGAACCCTTTACAACAAAAGCCTTGTTTTCAGGCGTTTCTTGGAGTTTTTCACCGAAAATTTCATAGATTGCTACGGATGCGCCAGTTAAGACGCGCCAATCATCAAACAGCATGATCCCACCATGGACAAGAAGCGGGAAAAGTCTCTCTATAGAAGCTTTAACACCGTCGTATTGGTCACAATCAACATGAACGAAAGCTAACGGCCCCAACCAACGAGGCATCGTATTTGGGAAAATACCTTTGTAAAATAATGCGTTAGGAAGATATTTGCGCAGTTCAGGCAGACTGGTATCGCTAAAACTACCTACTTCGAGCTCATCAAGAGGTCCTTGCGTAGGCATTCCTTCAAATGTATCAAAAAGATGCAACTTACGCTTCTGACGCTGCGCTATTTCATAAAGACGTTCTGCACTTCCGCCTCGATAAACACCAACCTCTACAAAATCGCCCTTTGGACACGAACTAGCGAGACGCTCTAAAGTCTGAAGCGCCTCGTTGCTGATTACAGAATGGAGTTTCCAGTCCATTTAATCGTAAACAATACTAACTGGGCCACCGGCATTATCAGGGATTCCCTTCGTCACCTCGTTAATTTCCGGGAATAAATGTCGCCTTTCCGCTGGAACTGCAACTATGTCGCAGTCATTGTTCCAAGTCAGATAGTCCCACCCTTCCAAAAGCTGGACCATCGCCGGCCGATCGCCCTTCGTATGCTCCGCGAAGATAACCGGCCGGGCGCGCACGATCGTATTGGTCGCGCCCTTCAGCACATCCATCTCCATCCCCTCGGTGTCGATCTTGATGGCACGCGGCAATATCCTCAAATTGTCAATGCACAGCATATCCACCACTGCCGAGCCTTTGGGCTCCTGAACAACCCAATCGAATTTGGTAGGAGACTTGCATTCCTCGAGGGGAAGACTTCCGAACGAGGCTTCCTGCCGGTAATCCAGCTTGGGAACATGCGCCACGCCGTTGAAAGCCCCGACCGCTGCGTTTACGACCACAATATTTTCGAGATCATTAAGCGCGATGGAACCCGCAATGCAGTTTGCGAGCCACTCTTGCGGCTCAAAAGCAAGGATTTTAGGCCGATGATCCTCTAACATTTTGGCAAATCCGAGCGAAAAACAGCCAAAACAGGCCCCAACATCAAGAATCAGCGCATCCGGGCCAGTGCAGGCGATAAATGCCGCATATAGCTCGATTGAGCGATGATCGACGGAAAAACCATATTTTGCGAGGTTATCGAACTCTGAAGCGTTGCGATTTACGATCATTTGACCGTAAGCGGTTGGAATTACGACATTATGCGCCAATTTAGCTCTCCGTGAGAGGTACGATTTGCCCGTTCGTACCGTTGAAATAAAGGGCGTTCTGCGGCACGCCGCCCTGCGGTTGATAAATGACGCCCGGCGCGAGCGAGAAGCACCCCGTGAGCCCCGGCGCGCATGAGGAATTCGTAAAGCTATAGGTAAGGCCCCCGATGGGAGCCTGGAATTGGAGGTGGGTTCGGTTGTTATTGGCCGGGAGCGCCAATTGAGGCGATCCGTTGAGGGTAACTGTCTGGTCCTTAACCGGGCCGACAATACCGTTTACGACCGGGGATGACATTTCAGCCCTGCGTTACGATAAAGGTCCCGGTGCCGGTGCCGAGATAGACCGGGCTATCCGGTACGACGGGAGAGAACACAAGGGGAGGCGCGTAACCGGCCAAAGCAAAGACGCCAGCCGCGCCGTTGGCTGGCGACGGATTTGTCAGAGAAAAATAGGCTGTCCCGGTGCCTTGGTACTGGATGGCGAGGAACGACCGGCTCGTGTTCTGGCCACAAGCCGTGGTGTACGCCGTGCCGCTCAATGCCGTGGACGAGTCGTAGACATGGGCCGGATTTGAAAGCGAAGCCATGGCACGCTCCTACCTAATTTTGAACTTGCCTTTCGGCGTGTTGACTTCCTCGGTCTTCATCTTCTCGTGCTTGTTGCCGCTCTTGCCGAGGACCTTGTTCGCCTTAGCGTCAATCTTGGCTTCTTCCGCCTTCGACATACGCCCAGAATTCACGGCTTGAGAGGCCCGGGCTTTGGCATTGGCGGCGTGACTCTTGTCGGGCACGGGATAGCTCTTGTCGGGCCCGGCAAACTGGCTGCCCTTCAGTTTCTTCCGCCCCTCAGTGGTCAATTTGCTCATTTCGCCGATCCGCCTTTCGTGAAGCCATCCCGCATCATCTGGCCGACGCCATCTTTAGCACTATCGCCCTTCTTTTTCTTCACCTTTTCCGGGAGTTTATTGAGCTTCTTGCCCTCCGAGGCGGCCGTGAATTCCTTGCCCACCTTCTGAGGAACGCCGCCAAATCCGCCAGGAGTGTGCGCGGCGGCTTGCATGAGTCGATTTTCTGCCTTGCTCCGAACGGGCATTTCATCCTCCTACTGTTCAAGCGGCCGGTGCGGAAACTGCGTGACCGGCGGATGCTTCGTATCCAGCCAGCGGTGGAAATAATAGACCAATCGCCAGTAGATGGCGGCAGCTCCCGCAATCGCCAGCGAAGTCGCTAAAATCGGATGATTTGTAAGTAATTCAATCATTTAGGCAAGTCCTTCACGTTCACGACGTACTTTCGCGCCTGATCTTCCAGAACCATAGCCGACGCAACCGCTTCCGCGATAGCTATAGCTTTAGGCATGTCAGTTTTGAGCATCGGAATCTGCTTTATCAGCGCGGCGGCACCTTCCTGAAGCGCCGGCCCGCTCCATTTACACATTTTCAACTGGAAACGCGCTCCCTGGGTCTTCGTGGTGATGGCAAACTTGAAAATGGGCAAGCGCGCCGCAATCGCAGCGCACCGCGCGCCCCCAATTTTCCCAATGACCGGGGATTTCCTGCCATGGGAAGGTTTTCACAATATGCCCTTCAAGCGCGCACCGCTCGAATATGCCGCGAACGGCCGGGGCGGTCGGAGGCGAGGCCAACCGTCCCGGCTGGAGCGCGGAGGGTCCACCGCTGATCCCTGGCGTTCTGGCCGGAGTGACGGCTCCGGCGTCGTGTGAGGATACCCATTCGTCAAAAGGGGCGCAACGTCTCGTCTTGCTCGATTTCCAAAACCATCGGTTCCTGAAAAGCATCATCTGTCCCAATACTGCTTCGGTTCTGTGTCACCTATCCGCCACAAGGCTGCACCATGACTTGAATTCATCTAGCGGCAAATCGGTTTTCATCACATTTATGATCCTGCATACAAG
>Ga0335069_10005479_pt1 | contig 18659 bp, 12 predicted proteins | sample Lox_Sample_11_FD_206714 | JGI IMG/M metagenome (GOLD analysis project Ga0335069, IMG submission 206714) | Soil microbial communities from Loxahatchee National Wildlife Refuge, Florida, United States - Lox_Sample_1.1 | ecosystem: Environmental > Terrestrial > Soil > Wetlands | place: USA... | reverse complement strand
CGAGTCGTGCATTCCGTGTACGCAGCGAAACCGTAACTCAAGGAACCGTATGCGGGAAATCCGCGCGTACGGGTCTGTGGGGGCGCCGGAGGGCAACCTCCGGCGCTACCCGGCGGGGTGACGAATGGGATTGCACGGCGCCGGAGCGGCGCCGAAGCTGGGGACGTGAAAGTCACCCGAAAGCATGCATTGGTGCTTGTCACCACGCCAGATATCAAAACGGCGCGGGCGCTGGCGCAGGCGGCACTCGAGGAGCGGCTGATTGCCTGCGCGAACCTTGTGCCCCGGGTCGAATCTCACTACCGATGGCAGGGCAAGCTCGAGCGCAGCGCCGAGGTATTGATGCTGATGAAGACGCCTGCTGCGCGCCTGGCCGCACTGGAGCGGTTCGTCCTGGCAAGGCATCCCTACGACACGCCTGAGTTCATTGTCCTGCCCATCACGCGAGGCAGCCGGGGCTACCTGGAGTGGCTGGAGCAGGCTACGCACTGACACCCTGTGAGGTAGGGAGGCCTCGCCGAGGCGTCCGCGGCTGCCGGAACACGGACGCCTCGGCGAGGCGTCCCTACCTCTGCAAGATCCGACTGGGTGCCCCGTATAGGAGAGTGAGGCGGTCCGGCAGGTGCCGGGGGCCTCACCGGAAAACATGAAGACAATGAAGATTATGAAAACGAAACTGCTCCTTACGGCCGCCCTGCTGGGTGCGGCGACTTTGTCGGCCCATGCCGGTGTTTGCTTCGGCTTTTCAATTGGGGTGCCCGTGCCGGCGCCCGTGGTGGTAGCGGCGCCCGCTCCGCCGGTTGCGGTAGTGGCCCCGCCCGCCGTCGTGGTGGCGGCGCCGGCTTGCCCCGGGCCAGGCTACGTCTGGGCGCCGGGCTACTGGTCGTTCGTCGGCTGCCGCCGGGTTTGGGTGCCGGGTTGCTGGCACTGCGGGCCGGTTCACGGCGGATGGGGCCACGGCTACGGCTGGCATGGCCGGTAGGTTCTGAATCAGGAGGGTAATGGGTTCGGGAGGAACGCGAGGGCAGGGAGAGTGGGCTTCAGGCCCGCTCTCCCTGCGTGCTTTTAGGGCCCGCCCTTAAGCCGGGCCAGGCGCACGCAGTCTTTGCCGGCGAAGCGGGTAAAACCGCCTACCACGATCACCTTGCCGTCCGTCTGCGGCGCCACCCACCGCACGACCTCATTGGCGCCTTCGCCGGGATCGAAGCTCGCGTCCAGGCTGCCATCGGCGTTCAGGCGCGCCACGCGGCCTCGCGGGACGCCGTTGACGCTGGTGAAGAGGCCGCCGATGAGGACCTTGCCGTCGGGCTGCACGGCCAGGCAGCGGATGCCGTTGTTTGGGCCGACACCGGGGTCGAAGGCGTGGTCCACGCTGCCGTCCGGGTTCAGGCGGGCAACGCGGTTGCGTTCAAGCGCATTGAAACGGGTGAAGTCGCCCCCAATGACGATCTTGCCATCCGCCTGCAACGCCACCGCGAATACCGCCGCATCGGCGCCGGCGCCGGTATTAAAGGTGGTGTCCAGGCTTCCATTCGGATTGAGTCGCACCAACCCGCCCCAAGGCTTGCCGTCGAAGCTCTTGAAGTCGCCGCCCACGAGTATTCTCCCGTCCGTTTGCAGGGCGATGGACCACACGACGCCGGCGGCGGCACGGCCCGGGTTAAATGTGGAGTCTCTCACCCCGTCCTCAAAGAAGCGGGTAATGTGGTTTTGACGGCGGCCATTGACCGTATTGAAGTTGCCGCCGGCTAGAATCTTGCCGTCGGCCTGGACGACCAGCGCGCGCACTTCATGGTTGCAGCCCGCCCGGGCGGTGAAGGTCTCGTCGAGTGTGCCATCGGGGTTCACTCGGGCGAGGTGCCGGCAGGGCTGGCCATCGGCTTCCGTGAAGCCGCCGCCGATGAGGATCTTGTGGTCGGACTGCAGCGCCAGGGCAAAGACGTCGCCGCGGACGGTCGCTCCCAGCGAGGCGTCCACGGACCCACCTTTCTCGAGGCGGGCAAGGCCGCCGGAATGCGCGTCCCCGATTTCCGTGAACATGCCGCCGAGGAGAATCCTGCCCTCGGGCAGCGGCAGCGCGACACGGATTTCCCTGTCGGCATTGGTGCCCGGGGCGAAGGAGGCATCCAGCGAGCCGGCCGAGGCGCGTGACGCCAGCCAGCCGCGGCGTGAATGGCCGATGGTGAACCAGGTTGCGGCACCCGCCACCGCCAGCAGGCACAGCGCCGCTCCGGCAATCAGCGCGGTAGGGACGCGCTTGCCCGCGTGCCTGTTATCTCGCGAAGGCGGGGACGCGGTGGAAGGCGTCCCTACCAGTGGCGGCGGCTCGGCTGCGGCAAGGGCGGAGGACACAGCCGCCGGCGCCTCGACCGCGGGCGGAGGGCTTGCCGGGGGCGTCGTCACGGGCTCCGGCTTGTTGACGCTGGCGGGCGTTGGCACCTCCGAGCGTTCCAGCAACTGGAGTACATGCTTGATGCTTTGGGGCCGTTTGGCGGGGTCTTTCTCGAGGCACTGCGCCACCGTGTCTTCCACGACGAGCGGGATGGAATCCTCGATGCCCAGGTCCAACAGCCGCTCGGTCATGCTGGGTGGTTTGAGGTCGCAAACCTGTGCCAGGACCTGGCCTTTGTAGAAGGGCGCCGTGCCGGTCAGCAAATCGAACAGGGTCGCCCCCAGCCCATAGACGTCGTCGAGAACGGTGGGCTTCTCACCCAGCGCCTGCTGCGGGCTCATGAAGCCCAGGCTCGCCGCTGCCGCGTGGAGGTCTGCCGGCGCGGTGACGCCTTGAAGGCTGCGGGCGATGCCGAAATCGGTGACCTTGAGCTGCTCGCGGGAGTTGAGCATCAGGTTGGCGGGCTTGAGCGCCAGGTGCAGGATGCCGGCCTCGGTGTGGGCGTAAGTCAGGGCGGCGCAAAGCTGGCGGACCCAGGGAGTCGCCTCCTCGAGCCGATACCGGTGCTGCGGGCGGTCCACCCGAGAAGCGGCGAGGGACCATCCATCCACGTATTCCGAGGCAATGGCGGCGAGCTGCAATTCCTGGATGAAATCGTAGGTGCGGGCGATCTGTGGATGCGCAAGCTGGAGGTTGCGCCGGGTTTCGCCTTTGAGCCGTTCCAGCGCATTGGGGTCGCGCAGGAGGGGTTCCGGCAGCAGCTTCAGCGCGACGTCCTGTTCCAGCTTCACGTCGCGCGCGAGCCAAACGATCGTCATGGCGCCGCGTCCAAGCACCCGCCGCAGGACGTAGCGCGCGCCGCCGACTCGCACGCCGGGGCCGAGCTCCTGAGACAGACCATACGCCTGGCCCGATCCGGACGAAGGCTGTTTGTTCGTCATGGCACCGCCTCTGAGGGTCTCTGCATAGGGCAATTCACGCAGCCAAATGCTTCAGACGGGATGGTAGGCGCCCACGCTCCCGAGGGACAAGGGAAAAGCGGGAGCCGGAGGCTTGCTCTACTACCCGTTTGTGCTGTAAGCCCCTGAACCCGAAGCCAGCAACATCCAACATCCAACTTCGAACGTCCAACATCCAATGAGCGCCGCGGTGACAGTCATTGAATGTTGGATGTTCGATGTTGGTTGTTGGATGTTCCCACAGCCCGACGCATCGGCGTGCTCTCAGCGTTGCCGCAGGGCCAGGATCTGTGAGCGGGTCTGGGTATAAGCGGCTTCGAGTTCGCGGAAGAGGGCGGGGGCGCCGTGGACGTTACGAGTGCGGCCCAGGTCTTCCAGTTTCTGCGAGAGTTCGATGAGGCGTTTGGCGCCCAGGTGCAGGCTGATGGTCTTGAGGGCATGGGCGTGGAAGGCGAGCATCGGGGCATCGTTGATGGACTGGCCGATCTGGGCCATGCGCTGGGGGGCATTTTCCAGGAAAAGAGCGACCACGTCCTGGAGCACATCGGCCTGACTGGGAGAGGACAAGGCGCGCAGGCCGGAGATGGCCGCGTGGTCCAAGAGGTCATCCGGCGCCGGTTGCCGCGGGCGGGATACGAAGGACGTCTCCGCTTTCCTGGTCTTCATTGGGCCCCAGCGCTCGAGAGCGGACTGGAGCTCCTCGACGCGGACGGGCTTGGAGATGTAATCGTCCATGCCGGCCTGGAGGCACTTCTCGCGGTCGCCGATGAGCGCGTTGCCCGTCATGGCGATGATCCGGGGGCGCTTGTCTCCCGACCACTTTTGGCAAATCTGGCGGGCAGCCTCCAAGCCATCCATTTCGGGCATTTGCACGTCCAGGAACAGAATGTCGTAAGCCCTCTGGTCCAGGGCCTTGAGGACCTCCAGGCCATTGGTGGCGATATCGGCCTCATAGCCGAGCTTGTGAAGGACGCTCAGGCCGACCTTCTGGTTAATGGGGTTATCGTCGGCAAGCAGCACGCGCAGGGGGAGGCGGCGGGCGAGGCTGGCATCGAGAGCGGGAGCCGCAGGGGCTTTCTTCTCGCGCTGGACCTGAACGCTCAAGGCGCGGCACAAGGCGTCGAGGAGCTGGGCTGGACGGATGGGCTTGTGGATGGAAATGGCGGTTCCGGGAGGCAGCGGGCGCAGCTCATCGCTGCCGGCCCGGATACTGGAGAGCAGGAGGATCGGCAAGTAGCGGCCGGTCGTGTGCTGACGGATTTCAGACGTCAGGGCCAGAGCGTCCGTATCGGGCAACTGCAGGTCGAGGATCAGAGCGTCGAAGCCTTGACTCTCTTCGAGCAGGGCCAGGGCCTGCTGGGCGGTGGCGGCCGTCTCAACTACCATGCCCCACTGGGCACCGCGCTGGGAGAAGATGGTGCGGTTGGTGGCATTGTCCTCGACGACGAGCAGCCGCTTGCCGGTGAGCTGGGGCTGAGGCGCTTGCCAGGCGGGCGGAGTGTTGGCGGCGGCCGCCCGGACCAGTATGGTAAAGTGGAACGTCGCCCCTTTCCCGGTGTCGCTCTCGACCCAGATCTTGCCGCCCATGAGTTCGGTCAGGCGCTTGCAGATAGCCAGGCCCAGGCCGGTGCCGCCGTAGTGGCGCGCGGTCGAGGCATCCACCTGCTGGAAGGATTTGAAGAGCCGATTCTGCCGGTCCAGGGGAATGCCGATGCCGGTGTCGCGAACTGCGAAATGGAGCACCCATTCCTCGGGGTGGCGGATGAAATCGGTATCGGGCTTTTGCCCGGCCGGGGGCTGGCGGACGGTGCGGCCGGCGGACTTGACCTCGACGACCACTTCGCCGCGGCTGGTGAACTTGACCGCGTTGGCGAGCAGGTTGACCAGCACCTGCCGCAGCCGCACGACATCGCTGACCAGCACCTTGGGAATGGAGTCCTCGATCACGCAGGCGAGGTCAATGTCCTTTTCCGCCGCCTTGGGCGCGAGCAGGTCCAGCACCTCATCGAGGCAGGTGTGGATCTCGAAGGGATGGTGCTCGAGTTCGAGCTTGCCGGATTCTATCTTCGAGAGGTCGAGAATATCGTTGATGATGGTGAGCAGGCTGTCGGCGCTGTTACGGGTAGCCTCGACGTATTCGCGCTGCTCGTCGGTCAGCTCGGTATCGAGCAGGAGCGCCGTCATGCCGATGACGCCGTTCATGGGGGTGCGAATCTCGTGGCTCATGTTGGCCAGGAACTGGGACTTGGCCGTTGTGGCCTCTTCCAGCCGCTGGTTTAGCGAGATGAGCGCGGCATTGCTCTCGATGAGCTGCTGCTGGCTTTCGCGCAACGCCCGGTAGGTGGCGTCGCGCTGCACCAGGTTCAGATAGGCCTTCGAGTGGTACCGGATCCGGGCCACCAGCTCGATTTTGTCGGGGAGCTTGACCAAGTAGTCGTTGGCGCCGAGGGCGAAGGCCTGGCCCTTGACCTGGGGGTTCTCGTTGGTGGAAAGGACAATGATCGGGGTATCCCTGGTGCCCGGGTTGGCGCGGTATTGGCTGAGCAGCGCCAGCCCATCAAGGCCCGGCATGACCAGGTCTTGCAGAATGACGGTTGGTTTGACCTGGTTGGCGATGGAAACGGCTTCTCCGGCATCAGGACAATAGTGAAAGTTGATGTCCCCGTGGGAGGCGAGCGCGCGGCGCACGGCTTCACAGACCATGGCCTGGTCGTCCACCAGCAGGACCATGACGTGGTAATGCGGCGGATGCGTGAACGAATCGGTGTCGAGCCCTGGGGCGGGTTGGGTAGGTGGTTCAGGCATGGCGGCGCAGGGAGTCTCGCGTCTCGGGTCTAAAATCTTGAGTCCGCACCGGCAAGCAGCGACTCGAGACTTCAGACCCGGGACTCAAGACTGAGGTTTTCATGGTTTGGGTTTGCCGATCAGGTCGGCCACGGCCTGGAGAAGGGTTTCATCCTCGAAGCTGCCTTTGGTCAGGTAGTAGTCGGCCCCGGCTTCCAGGCCGCGCAGGCGGTCGCGGTCGCCATCCAGGTAGGAGACGATCATAACGGGCAGCGACTCGAAGCGCGGCTCCTGTTTGATCAGGGTCGCCAGTTCGATGCCCCCCATCCGGGGCATATCCACGTCGGTGATGACCAGATCGTAGTGGCCGGAGCGAAGGGCATTCCAGGCCTCCAGGCCGTCAGCGGCTACATCGGCGTCGTAACCGCCCCCGGTGAGCAGCTTGCGTTGCAGCTCGCGCACGACGGCTGAGTCATCCACGGCCAGCACGCGCTTGCGGGCAGGGCCTGTCGAGAACAGGGCGCGGCGCGTGGCCTGCACCATGCCGCCATTAGCGGCGAGCGCCTCGATGGACCGGAGCAGGTCGTCCACATCCAGGATCAGGATGGGGGAGCCGTCCTCCATCAGCGCCGCGGCGCTGATATCCCGTATCTTGCCGAGCCGCAGGTCCAGGGGCTGCACCACCAGCTCGCTTTGGCCCAGGAATCGGTCCACGATCAATCCGTAACGGGCGCTGCGGTCGCCCAGGATCACGACGGGCAGATCCGCGGTGGGCGGTTTGGCCTCGGTGCACTCGAGAAGCTGGTGCGCGGTGAGCAGCCCGACCGGCTGACCGCCGAACTTGAAATGGTGGCGGCCTTCGAGGGATTCGACACGGTCGCGCGGCAGCCGCAGGGCGCGCGTGATTTGGGTCAGCGGTACGGCGTAGGGCTCGTCGCCAACCTCGACCAGCAGGGCGCGCAGGACCGAGAGCGTCAGGGGTAACTGCAATTGGATGCGCAGGCCGCGGCCAGGCTGGTTCTGGATGCGGATGTTGCCCCGCACGCTCCGGACCATGTGCTGGACAACATCCAAGCCGACCCCGCGCCCCGAGATTTCGGTCACCGTTTGCCGGAGGGTGAACCCGGGCAGGAGCAGGAAGTCGAGCAGCTCAGGCTCGGTCAGCTTGCGGGCGGCGGCGGGCGAGGCCAGGTTTTTCTGCACGACGACCTCGCGCACGCGCTCGAGGCTGACGCCGGGGCCGTCGTCGCTCACCGTCACAAGCAACATGCCGGCGCTGTGGCGCGCTTCGAGGCGGATGGCGCCTTCGGTGGGTTTGCCGGCGCGCAGGCGTTGCTCGGGGGTTTCGCAGCCGTGGTCCACCGCGTTGCGGAGCAGGTGGGCCAGCGGCGCTTCCAGGCGCTCGAGCATGTCGCGGTCCACCTGCGTGGTCTCGCCGACGATCTCCAGCTTCACATCTTTTCCGAGCACCCGCGCCAGGTCGCGCGCCATGCGCGCGAAGCGCCGGGTGCCGTCGCCGAAGGGGCGCATCCGCGTGCGCAGCGCCTCCAGGTACAGGCGCTGCGAGAGGTGAGCCGAGCGCCGGTCGAAGACGTCCAGTTCCTGGATGCGCTCGGCCAGGAACTGCTGGCACTCGCCAGCCTTTTGGAAGAGTTCATTCAGCCGCTCCTCGCTGCGCACGGACAGATTCGCGCCGCTCAGTTGCGCCCGCAGCTCTTGGAGCCGATGCGTGAGGTCGGCCTGCTGCCGTTTCAGGCGCTGGAGCGACTCGGCGAACGGGCGCAGCCAACGGGACTCGACGAGGGATTCGCCGGCCAGGCCAAGCAGGCGGTTGAGATTCTCGGCGCCGAGCCGGACGACGCGTTCCGGCGGTTCGAGGCCGGGGGGGGCAACCGGCAAGGACGACGCTTCCCGCGCCTGGTCTCTGGCCAGGGCGAGGTCTGGCTCCCGGGGCCGGAGCGCGTTGGCCGACGCGGGCAGCTCGCTGCGACCCAGCAGGTTGCGGAGTGCGTCCAACAACGGTTGCACTTCGGGGCCGTGGTCGCTTTCGTTGCCGGTGCCGGCCGCACTCCCGGGCTTGGCCAGGTTGAGCAGCATGTCAACGGTTCGCAGCAGCAAATCAACGTCCGCCTGCCCGAACTGCAGGCGGCCCTGTTGCGCGGCGGCAAAGCAGTCTTCCAGGCCATGCGCGAGGCGGACGGCTGCCTGGAGATTCACGATTCGCGCGGCGCCCTTGAGCGAGTGAGCGGCGCGCATCAGCATGTCCCAGGGCTGGGGCGCAGTCGGCTCGCGTTCCAGCGCCAGCAGTCCACTGGTCAGCATGGCCCCCTGGTTCTCGGCCTCCACGCGGAAGAGTTCCAGCATGGAGAGGCTGCTCAGGTCCTCGAAGGGCGGGCGATTCATGCGAGGCCCCGGTCCAACGCGGAAAACACCAGGTTGGCGTCGAGGAAACCTACGGTTCTTCCCTGCCAGTGTAGCAGGCCGCGGGTGAAGGACTGGTGGGATTTAATCACCGTTGCGGGCGGCTCCTGCAACTGCTGCACCTCGAAACGATGGATCCCGCAGACCTCGTCCACCGGAAACACCAGGCGGCTGCGAGCCCAGTCGCAGACCAGCAGGTGCTGCTGGCGCAGGCGCAGCTCCTCGAGCGGCTGAGGGCTGGATACGTTCAGCAGGTGCCCCAGCGAGACACAGACCAGCAGCTCGCCTCGGACGTTGACTAGCCCCAGAACCAGCCCGCGGTGCCGGTGGGGCAGCGAATGGATCGGACGCGGCTCGGCCACCTCCTGAAAGGCTTCCGTGGGGAGGGCCAGCCACTCGCCGGCAATGCGGAAGATAACTCCCGAGTGGCGGCGCGGCGCCGGAAGCTGCTTGCGCCGGGCAATGTGTTCTCTCTGCTCCCGCCGGTATTCCGGCGGCGGCGGCCGGTCCAGCAAGCGCGCGCCCGCGCTGGCATAAACCGGGCAGTTCTGGCAGCGGATGAACTCGGCCAGTTGCGGGCACGTGCCGTTCCCGTGGACGCCTATCTCGTTCCAGCACGCCTCGACCCGGGCGGAGGATTCAACGGGGTTCATGGCCGGCGGGCGAGAGGTCGGAGGTCAGCAGCTCACTGACCCGCTGCGGGAGCCAGCGCCGCTCGTGGACCCACTGGATGGCAGTGCCGTCTTCCATGAGAATCGGCCCGAGCTGCGGCGATAGACCCGGGTGACCGCCCGGATCGACGAAATCCCTGGCATCCTTGCGCAGCGTGGACGTGACACGCTCGGCCACCAGGCCGAGAAAGTGGTTGCTGCCGAAATCATCGGGGTAGTTCACGACGACAATGCGCGTGCTCAGGAGTTCGCGAGCGGGCCGTCCCAGCATCAGCGAGGCAAGGTCAACGGCGGGAATCGGGCGGCCCCGGTAATCGAAGACTCCAGCCACGCCTTCCGGGGCCTGCGGCAAGGGCTTGAGCTCGACCAGCGGCACCACCTCGACGACGCGGCTGGTTTCGAGCGCATACCGGTTCTCGCCGACCTGGAACAGAAGGAAGAGCATGGCTACCTGGCGAGCTTGAAGCGGGCCACGCTGGTCTGCAGGCTCTGCGCGGCGCCGTGGAGCTGCTCGATTGAGAGGTTGGACTGCCGCAACGACTCGGCGGTCTCGTTGGCCGCCTCGCCGAGCTGGGCCAGCGTCTCGTTCATTTGCTGCGCGCCGGCAGCCTGGCCGTGCATGGCCCGGTTGACCTGCTGGAACCGGGGCGTCAGCGTCTGCACCTGCCGGATGATCTGCGCCAGGTGCGTGCTGACCTGGCGAACCTGCTCGACGCCGCGACGCACTTCCTCGGAGAACTTATCCATCCCCATGACGCCGGCGGCAACCGCGGATTGCATCTCCTTGACCATCTTCTCGATGTCGTAGGTGGCGACGCCCGTCTGGTCGGCGAGGCGGCGGATTTCCATGGCGACGACAGCGAAGCCCAGGCCGTATTCGCCCGCCTTCTCGGCCTCGATGGCGGCGTTGAGCGACAGGAGGTTGGTTTGGTCGGCGACCTTGGTGATAGTCGTCACGACCGAGTTGATGTTGGCCGTCTTCTCGCTGAGCACGGCCAGTTTGGAGGAGATCGAGCTGGCGGCTTCCATGATCTGGCGCATGGTGGATTCCATGTGCGCGATGGAGTTCTGGCCGCTGCCGGCAAGGTCGGCGGTTTCCTCGGCCACCCGGTTCACCTCGCTCATCGTTTTGACCAGCTCCTGCGACGTGAGCAGAATCTGCTTCGAGGCGGCGCCAATGCCCGCCGTGGTGGCGGCGATTTCATGCGCTGTGCCCTGCTGCTTCTTGGCGGTCGCCGAGATCTCGGAAGCGGTGGCGTTGACCTGCAGGCCCCAGCGCTGGACCTGGCCCACCAGCTCGGATAGATCATCGGCCAGGCGATTGAGGCCGTCGCTGAGCACGCCAAACTCGTCGCGCCGCTCCAAGGTCAGCCGCTGGGTGAAATCCCCTTGCCGCATGCACTCGAGGCTGGCCGCCAGGCGGTTCAGCGGCTGGGCGAAGCTCCAGGAATGCAGCCGCCCCATGACCGGCACCGCCAGGAGTATGATCACCAGCGGCGTCAGGCCCAGCAAGGCCAGCGCCTGCGCCCGCTCGGACTCCTGCCCCCGCAAGCTGGCGATTTCGGCCGTGAGCTGGGCAAACAGGGTCCGGCGCTCTGCGCGCAGCTCCGGGTAGTCGCGATTGTAGAGGGCGATGGCCGCCGCGGCATCGCTCTCCGCCGTGTCCAGCACCTGCCGGTTGAAGCCGCCGAGCTTCTGGGAGGCGAAATCCCGCAACCGGCCTACGGTGGTCATCAGCGGCGCGTCGTTGGTGTAGCTATAAGGGATGCCATTGAGCGTGGCGACCAGGTCAGCTTCGGCTTCCCGCTTCTGCTTTAGCTCGGCTTGATTCTTCGGGTCTAGCAGCAGCTCGCACACGCTCTCGCTGACCTGCAGCAGGTCGTAGCGGATGCGGTGGTCGGCGCCCGAGAGTTGCTCGATGCGCTGGGTGGCCGCCAGGCGGGACTCAGCCACCCAGAGCGCCAGACCCACGCCGGCCAGCAGCAACAAAATCAACAGCAGAAGGGCCAGATTCAGGCGCTGCCAGATGGACGTTCTCTTGATGACGCGCTCCTCTTGCATTCAGTGCAGGCCGATGCTGAGCCAAACTCTGCCGACTGGCGAGGGAAATGCCAAGCTCACGACCGCCCTTCAAGCACAGCCCCAACACCCGGCTCGAACCAGGTCACCCGTCGCGATTGGCTGGGGGCCATGTCCATGCTTCGTTCGATATGTTGCGGAAGCTATACGTAAGCCCGCAAAGTCTCTAACACAAGGCTGAACTGGCGTAGGCAACGGTGCTGGTCGGGTGGATATCCGCCTCGGTTTAAGCGGGTTTGCCATGGTCAAAGCAAACACCGCTCCCTGCGGCGACTTCCGCCGGCCCTATTTCCGGCCTAAATCTGCGTGAAATCGGTCGTCTCCTTGATCTCCCGCAGGAGCCGGGCGCGGCTGAAGCCATCCAGCCAATGGCTGTTCAAGTAGCCGGAGAAATGCACCACGGCGCCGAAGCGCGTCTTCCTGAGCAACGTCTCGGTCACAGGTCGCTCCAGCGGGCGCTGCGCGCAGATTTCCCAGAGGAACTTCGATGGCAGCCGGCCACTGCAAACGACCACTCGGGGCTGGTAGAGCGTGAGTTCGGCTTCCAGGATCTCCTTGCACTGGATACACACCGGATCGTTGTCGGCTTCCGGGTTCATGACCGCCAGCAGGTCGTCGGCAATGCGGTGGTCGGTCGTGATGTGCAGGCTATCGGTAAACTCGACCAGGAGGGGCTTCTCGCCGCGCTCGACCTGCGGCCACACGCCGAACCGCGGGTCAATCCGCCGCGCGAACTGCAGCAGCGGATCATAGAACGAGTCGTTGGTGAACGAAGCGCCCCGGTTCCCCGCGGCGGTGACGTATTCGAAATCCCGCGCCAAGCGCTCCGCGCCCGCGCGTTGCGCCGCGTAGCCGATCCGGGCCACCGGGCTGGGCGAGATGCCCACAATCAGCAGGTCCACCCGCCTCGGGCGCGGCGGCGGGGGCAGCAACACCTTCCGTTTGCTCCGGCGCGGCCCCTCCTTCTCCAATTGCGCCTGGTACAAGGCCCACACCTGGTCGCAAATGCGGCGATAGCTTTCTTCGCTATGGCTCATGTTCGTCAGCTTAAAAGCGTTTGCAGCCCGAGCGCAAGGAGAGTTATTCAGCCTTCGCGAGGTTCGATGACTCAAGCCTCCATACCTCAGACTCAAGACTGAAACGATTTGCGGGCGGGCGCCGCTTGCTGCTACAAATTGGGCGCAGAACATGACGCCTGCTACCACCACCGCCTCCAATGCCCCAGCGGCAGGCAAGCTTTCCGCCGCCCGCACCCCCTGGTGGTGGGTGCCGAGCCTTTATTTCTCGCAGGGAGTCCCCTACGTGATCGTCATGCAGATGACCAAGGTCATGTACAAGCGCCTGGGGGTCTCAAACACAGACATCACGTTCTACACCAGCCTGCTCTATTGGGCCTGGGTCATCAAACCCCTGTGGAGCCCGTTCGTGGACACCACGCGCACCAAGCGCGCCTGGGTGGTCTCGATGCAGTTCGTGGTCTCGCTGGGGCTGGGGCTGGCCGCCTTTGCGGTGCACGGGTCCAACTTCCTGACGTGGTCCCTGATCTTCTTTGCTATCATGGCCTTTGCCTCGGCGACGCACGACATTGCCGCCGACGGGTTTTACATGCTCAGCCTCTCGAAGCACGAGCAGGCCTGGTGGGTGGGGCTGCGCAGCACGTTCTACCGCACCGCGATGATCGTCGGCAGCGGCCTGCTGGTCGTGCTGGCTGGCTCGCTGGAAGGCCGCAACGGCCTGCCTGCGGCGGATATCCCCGTCCAGGCAAGCACCACCGCGCCGCTGGTTTCGGCCTGGGACCCGGCCACGATCAAATTCCCGGCAGAACAGGGAGAGCAGCGCGTCCTGGTGCAGCCCGCCTCGCTGGCAATTCCCCTGACCGAGCGTAGCGCCGGCGACGCCAAGGCGGTGATCAGCCAGGCCAGAGAATGGAACCGCGAGCATGGGTTCGTGGCCCCCGAGAAGCCCGTGGCCGCCAAGGCCGACTCCAGGGCGCCTTCATGGTGGAGTTCGCACGTGACCGGCCCCTTCGGCGCGTTCCTGGCAAGCCACTTCCCCAAGGCGGTCAAAAGCGCCGCCGCCCCCGCCGTGGCCTCCGGCAACGTCGGCGTCCTCTACGTCGCTCTCGCCAGGCCCGTGGCCGCCGGCCAGGAAGTCACGGTCAACCTGGGCCGCAAACCCCGGGGTGTGGAAAAGCTCGGCCTGGTCAAGAACGATAACTCCTTCAGCCTGAAGGAGGGCGAGCGCCTGGTCTTCAATTCCAGCAACTGGAACCAGCCCGCTATGGCCGTCATCCAGCTTGATCCCAACCTCAAGGCGGACACCGCGGTCACCTTCGTCACCAGCTCGGGCAACATCCCGCTGGCCTGGTCGCTCACCCTGTTCTTCGTGGCGGCGCTCTTCCTGGCGTTCACCTGCTGGCACAGCTTCGTGCTGCCGCGGCCACCGAACGACGGCCCCGTACTCACCCACCACAGCCTCACGGCCGAGTTCTTCGCCACCCTCATCTCCTTCTTCCGCAAACCGGGCGTCGGTCTGGCCATCGCCTTCTTCCTGCTCTACCGCTTTGACGAGGCGCAGTTGACCAACGTGAACTCGCTGTTCCTGCTGGACAGCCGCGACGCGGGCGGCCTGGGCCTGACCACCAGCCAGGTGGGCGTGGCCAACGGCATCTTCGGCATCCTGGCGCTGACTTGCGGCGGGCTGCTGGGCGGGTTCACTGCCGCCAAGTACGGCCTCCGGCGCATGTTGCCGATCATGGTGATCTCGATGTACCTGCCCAAGCTGGCCTATCTGTTCCTGTCCTGGACCCAGCCCGCCAACTTCCTCCTCACCTGCGGTGCGGTCGCCGCCGAGCAGTTCGGCTACGGCTTCGGCTTCACCGCGTTCATGCTCTATATGCTCCTCTTTGCCGACGGCCCCCATAAGACCGCCCACTACGCCCTCTGCACGGGCTTCATGGCCCTGGGAATGATGGTGCCCGGCTTCTGGAGCGGCTGGGTGGCTGACCTCGTCGGCTACAAGCACTTCTTCGTCTGGGTCATCTGCTCGGCCCTGCCCGGCTTCACGCTGGCCATGGTCCTCAACCGAAGGATTGACCCGCAGTTTGGGAAGAAAACAGGCTGAGTTAAGGCACCACCACCCAAACCTCTGTGCCTCAGCAGGTTACACCCAAGCCTGTGCGGTTCTGCCACGGCCAGACCACGGCGATACCCCGGTGTGTCTCCCATGGGGCCCGGACCACATGGGAGACACACCGGCGTATCGCAGGAATCGCACCGGTCTTTCGTGCAGGTTCGCCGCGCGCACCGCTTCCCGGGCTTGAATTCATCCCTTGCCACATGCAGATTCGGCCCGCATGAGATCCGCCCTCACGTCCCTGCTGCTTGCGATGGCAGCAATCCTAACGTCGGCGGGGCGGGTCCAGGGCGCTGTTGCCCCTGCCGAGCATGTCCGCATTGCCGGGCAGGATTACGTGCGGCTGGCCGATTGGGCCAAGGATAACCGGCTCGAAGGCACCTGGGTCAAACCGGACGAAACCCTCCTGTTGACCAACCATTCCACCCGGCTCGTGCTCGCGGTGGACCACCGCGAGGCACAGGTCAACGGCATCCAGGTGTGGCTGCTGTTCCCGGTGGTGGTGTGCAATAAGATCCCGTACATCACGCGGCTGGATTTGCAGGCCACCTTGCTGCCCATCCTCTACCCGCCCAAAAACCCAAGCCGAGCCCGCGTCAGGACCATCTGCCTCGACCCGGGGCACGGCGGCAAGGACACCGGCTATATGATCGGCTCGAACGCGGAGAAGACTTATACGCTGCTGCTGGCGCAGGAGCTCCGCAAACAGCTCAGCCAGGCGGGCTTCAAGGTGTTCCTGACGCGCAGCACGGATGAGTTCGTCGAGTTGCCGGCGCGCCCGGAGACTGCCCGCCGCAAAAAGGCCGACCTCATGGTGAGCTTGCATTTCAATGCCACCGACGGCGCGCGCGAATCGGCGCAGGGGGCCGAGGTGTATTGCCTCACACCGGCGGGCGCCAGCTCCACCAATGCCCGGGGCGAGGGCGGCGGCGAGGGCGCCTTCCCGGGCAACCACTGCAACGACAGAAGCCTCTTCCTTGCCTACGAATTGCAGTCGGCCCTCAGCCGCGGCCTGGGCGTGGAGGACCGCGGCGTGCGGCGGGCGCGCTTTGCGGTATTGCGTGACGCCGTGATGCCCGCGACACTCATCGAGGCGGGCTTTATGTCGCACCCGATTGAAGGCCGGAAGATCTTCACCGCGGCATATAGGCAGAAGCTGGCGCGGGCGATTGTCGAAGGCGTAGTCGCCTACAAAAGGCAGGTCGAGCGGCCATAGCTTAGAAATGAGCATCGTCACGAAGACAGGCGACCAAGGCCAAACGCGGCTGATGTATAACCGCACGGTGTCCAAGTGCCATCCCCGGGTCGAGGCCTACGGCGCCGTGGATGAACTCAACGCGGCCATTGGCTTGGCTCGCGCCACGGGGCAACAGGAATTCGTCCACGCGAACCTCGCCGCGATCCAGAAGGACCTGGTGGTGGTCATGGGTGAGTTGGCCACCGCCATAGAGGACCTGCCGCGCTACCTGAAGGACGGCTACCCCGTCGTGACCGCAGAGCTGACGAGCGGGCTGGAGCGAACGGCCCGGGAGATCGAGTCCTCGACCCAGACGCCCAAAGGCTGGGCTACGCCCGGGGCGAGCCTCCCGTCGGCGGCGCTGGAGGTCGCGCGCACCGTATGCCGCCGGGCGGAACGTCGCGTGTGCGCCCTGCACGAGGCGAACCAGCTTCAAAACGCTGAGATCATCACCTACCTGAACCGGCTATCGGACCTGCTTTGGCTGCTGGCGCGCTGGGCGGAGGCGCATAAATGAAAGCAGGCGCGGTCCCCTACGCCGCGGTTCCATCGGCCCGGACATTCCACACGCGGACGGCGCCTTTCATTAGCACCGCGGCTTCAGCCCGGTGTAGAGAGTCGCGTTGGACACTGGAACTGTTTCAACAGTTTATCACCACGGACCAGAAGCCGTTGAAATGGCTAAGGCACGGTCCCGTCCCTGGTACACCAGGCTGAAGCCGCGGTGCTAATGAGAGAATCCGCTGTGGCAAGTGAGGAATCCAGCTTAGGGGAAGTTGCGCAATCCCCGCCCTCGGCCCGCCTGGGCTCGCTCGATGCCTACCGCGGCTTTGCGATGTTCCTGATGATGGCCGAGGCCCTGCGCTTTTGCCGCGTTTCGGCGGCGCTCCCGGACAGCGGCTTCTGGCGGTTCCTCTGCCATCAGCAAAGCCACGCCGAGTGGATTGGCTGCTCGCTGCACGACCTGATTCAGCCCTCGTTCTCGTTCATGGTAGGCGTGGCGCTGCCCTTCTCGCTGGCCAATCGCGCAGCCAAGGGGCAAAGCCGCAGCCGCACGACCTGGCACGCGGCCTGGCGGGCGCTGGCGCTGACATTGCTGGGCGTGTTTCTGCGCTCAGTGGGAGAGCCGCAGACGCGCTGGACCTTCGAAGACACGCTCTCCCAGATCGGCTTGGGCTACTTCGTCCTGTTCCTGCTCGGGCAGCGTCCGGCGCGCGAGCAATGGGCGGCCGTGGCCCTCATCCTGGTCGGCTACTGGGCGGCGTTCGCCCTCTACCCGCTGCCGGGGCCAGGGTTCGACTACGCCGCCGTAGGTGTCCGTCCCGGCTGGAGCGAGCAGCACCTGCTCACCGGCTTTGCCGCGCATTGGAACAAGAACAGCAATCTCGCGTGGGCGTTCGACACCTGGTGGCTGAACCTGTTCCCGCGCGCCAAGCCCTTCGCCTATAACAGCGGGGGCTACGCCACGATCAGCTTCGTCCCAACCCTGGCCACGATGATCCTGGGGTCCCTCGCGGGCGGCGTGCTGCGGAGCAAGAGGACCCCCTGGGCCAAAGTGCGTTGGCTGGCCGCCGCGGGCGTGATCGGCCTGGCGCTGGGCACGCTCCTGGGCGCCGCCGGCGTCTGCCCCGTCGTTAAGCGCATCTGGACCCCAAGCTGGGCGGTCTTCAGCGCCGGGTGGTGCTTCCTCCTGCTCGCGGCGTTCTTCACAACCATCGACGTGCTCGGGCGGCGGGCGTGGGCGTTCCCCCTGATCGTCATCGGCATGAACGCGATTGCGGCCTATTGCCTAAGCAACCTGCTGGAGGGGTTTGTGGCCGAAACGCTGCGGGTCCACCTTGGCCGCGGCCTGTTCAGGCTCTTCGGCCCTCCCTACGAGCCTCTGTTCCTCGGGGCCGCAGGATTGCTGGTGCTATGGCTGGCCCTGTTCTGGATGTATCGGCGCAAGCTCTTCCTGAGAATCTGAGGCAGTTCCAAAGGGAACCACCAAGCGCGCAGTCCGGCAAAGCCGCAACGCGGCGAGAGGATAGAGGATGGAGGATAGAGAATGGAGGATAGCCAATCACAAATTGCCAATTCTCCCGCGCGGCCTCCCCAAACTGCGCTGGATGCTGTCCACTACCCCTCCACTACCCCTCCATACCCACACCGGAGGTTCAATTTCAACCTCCGGTGTGGGTATGGAGGGGTAGTGGAGAGGTAGTGGAGGGGGGCTGGCCGAGCCGGGGCGGGCGCGGCTGGGCCGCTTCTCATTAACACCCCGCTTCAGCGGGGCGGAGGCAGGTGCGGCGGCTTCAGAACCGCTTCAGCGGTTTACCCGCAGGCGAGAAACCGCTAAAGCTGTTCCGGGGCCTGGGCCGCTCCTCCATCCCGCTAAAGCGGGGTGTTAATGAGATCGGCGCTGCGGGTCTGTACAGCAACCGGGAGGCGCCGCTCGCAAGCGGGTGCATCTCACCACCGGCCTTGCTCAGGTAGGGACGCCTCGCCGAGGCGTCCGTTTCCGGCGCACGCGGACGCCTCGGCGAGGCGTCCCTACCTGAACAAGGAGGCGCCCCTCGCAAGGGCCTTACCCTTAATGTCTTTGACGCCCTGTGTATATTCCAATAGCGTCTTATAGTATTCGAAGTCCATGATCGGGTTTATCGTAAAGAAGTTCATTGGCTCCAAGAATGACCGCGAGGTGAAGCGCCTGCGGCCGCTGGTGGCCAAGATCAACGCGCTCGAAGCGGAGTTGCAAAGCGCGTCGGAGGACGTGTTGCGCCAAAAGACGGCCACCTGGAAGGAGGAGCTGTCGAAGATCGAGGACAATGAGGCGCTCGCCAAGCGGCTGGATGAAATCCTGCCCGAGGCCTTTGCCGTGGTGAAGAACGCCTGCCGGCGCCTGTGCGGGACGGAGATCATCGTGCGCGAGCACCCCTTGAAGTGGGAGATGATCCCGTTCGACGTGCAGCTCATCGGCGGCTACGCGCTGCATGCGGGGC
>Ga0335069_10005478_pt1 | contig 18661 bp, 11 predicted proteins | sample Lox_Sample_11_FD_206714 | JGI IMG/M metagenome (GOLD analysis project Ga0335069, IMG submission 206714) | Soil microbial communities from Loxahatchee National Wildlife Refuge, Florida, United States - Lox_Sample_1.1 | ecosystem: Environmental > Terrestrial > Soil > Wetlands | place: USA... | reverse complement strand
AGGGGGCGTTATGCATGAGATCGAGAACCTTCAGGACTCGGCTGAGCATTGTTTCGAACTTGCCAGCGCGCAGAACTTCCTGGAAGAGGATATTGCCTCAGAAGCCTTCGAGCTGCTAACCGCCAACCAGTATGACAGCGTGTTGGCACACGGACTCGGCGTAAGCCTGTAAGGAGTAATGGGGGTAACAGTATGGCAAAGCTATACGCGAAGGACATCGTCGTGCGCATCCCGGATGGAGAATACTTCGCGATGCCAACCTCTGAGAAAAACGACATCGCGTGTCAGATAGACCATTACCTAACGGCTGCGCTGATGGAGATCCGCAGTCGGTTGGGATTGCCAGACGTACAACTGGAAGGCTGACTGGTAAACGGTATATGTCAAGAAAGGCTGTTTTTCTTGCAGTATATCTTAACCGCTAGTGACGGATAGGTAGGAGGATCATATGGGCTACGCGGGCGTTGCTTTCACTGACCTGGGAGACCTCGCAGGAGCAGGTTTTCCCAACATCAGCGGGGTCGAAGACCACCAGCTCTGCTTGGAATCAGAAATCAGCTCTGAGCACTCGTTCGAAGGCGTTATTGGGAAGAGCCGAGCGATTCGAAAGGTACTGGAGCAAGTCTCAATCGTAGCGCCCACCGATGCCACCGTCCTGCTTCACGGCGAAACGGGCACGGGAAAGGAGCTGGTTGCGAATGCCATTCACAACCTCAGTTCCCGGCGCGGGCGCGCCTTCGTGCGCACGAACTGCGCTGCGATTCCCTCGGGACTGCTGGAGAGTGAACTGTTCGGACATGAGAGGGGAGCATTCACCGGAGCCCTAATGCAAAGAAAGGGCAGATTCGAAATTGCCGACGGCGGCTCACTGTTCCTGGATGAGATCGGCGATATCAGCCTGGAGCTGCAGCCAAAATTACTGCGGGCGGTGCAGGAGCAGGAGTTCGAACGGCTAGGAAGCGCCAAGACAATCCAAGTCAATGTGCGGATCATTGCAGCAACCCACCGCGATCTTGCCAGCATGATTCGGGAGGAGAAGTTCCGCGAGGACCTTTTCTATCGTTTCAACGTTTTTCCGATTGAGATCCCACCCCTTCGTGAACGGCGTGAGGATATTCCTTTGCTGGTGAACTATTTTGTGTCGAAGTTCTCCCGGCGCATGGGAAGACAGATAACTTCCATACCCAAGGCAACCATGGAATCGCTGACGAACAATGCATGGCCGGGAAATGTTCGGGAACTGGCCAACTTTATCGAGCGCGCCGTCATCCTTTCGCGCGGCGAAGCATTACAAGTGCCCATGAACGAAGTCTCGTCCTCTTACCCTCGCACTGTTTCTGAACAGGGCGCCACCTTCCGCGATGCTGAGCGGACGGTGATCATCGACGCTTTGAGAGCGGCCTCCGGACGAATAGCGGGAGACGGGGGAGCAGCCGACCGGCTGGGACTAAAGCGTACGACTCTGCAACACAAGATTCGCCGCCTGGGCATCGCAAAAGCACAGTACCAGAACTAGCGAGACTGAACTCAGGGGTGTAGATCCGTGTGCCTGGACCCAATCCAAACACGACTTGCACCCGCTCCAGCACACTCACCAGGCGCTCGAACGTAGTCATGTCAAGATCAGGATGCACCTCGATCTGGCGCCCTCCCGATAACACCACGGCCAGCCCACAACTCGGTTCGTGCTGCGTCGGCGATTTCCTGGCCGCCAACTCCACCGGCACCGAACGACCGGCCGACGAAATTGGCTTACGGCTTCCCTTCCAACGCCGTTTCTTTAGATGGCGATCCAGTGTGCTGAAGCTCAAACCTCGACTCTTGCAAAACTCGCTCCGCCGCATACCGCTGCCCACAAACTCGGCCACCAACTGCTGAACTTCCGCTCGTGTACGTCGCTTGAACGCTGACAACTCTGTTTTTGCGGTCATCCAGACACTTCAACACAGACCGCGCCATTCGAAGAGGTGTGTTGGTCAGACGCTCACAAAAAGTTGACCGGCGCTACGCAAAGTAGGTTTTTGCCACGAACTGTGACGAAAACATAGGATCATGCCAACAATCGTGGCGAGAAATGTCAGTAATCCTGGCACGGAGCCGCAGATCGCCCTTTGTTATCAACGCCACGGTTGTCATCTATTCTGGCAACCTACAGGGGCGGTGTCTGGCTGAGATTGATCAGGCTGGGAGAAGAGTGACGGCTCGGAATGGGGCTCCGGTGTGGCGGGTGCGTCCGGCACCGGAGCTTTCGTTGGTGTCGCGGGCCTGCTTGCCTTCTTCCGAACTTCCTCTCGAGCTGCCTTGGCGGCAGCATCCATATCCGCCTTGACAGAGGCCAGGGTGCTTTGCAGTTGGAGATGTGCTCCCACGAATTCGATCAACTGGTGTGGGAGATCGCGATCGAGTTCTTCGGGAGTGCCGGTGATCGCGAGTGGTGTGGTCGTCGCCTTGTCGTCGGCTTCGGACGCCTTCTGGGGCAGGATCGTCGCCCTGAGGGTGTCGTCTTCGACAAGCGAGATGGTTAGCAGCAATCCGCGTTTGCGGAGCAAGGGCATGAGTTCAGTGAACATAGGTTCCTCTTGGAAGCTAAGCGCAAACGGCGCAACAGCTAGAATTCAGTCACCAGGCAACTCGAAGAATGAACTTCATCAGTGGGAGCTATACCGAACCTGGGAGTCACGAATTACCCAAAATCGGGCGTGCTTCAGTCGAGAAGTGCTCCCAGGCCTTTGGCAGGTTTTGTAAGTAGGATTGTGATGAAACCCGTAGCCGATCAGTGGGTGAAAGCTTGCGTCAACGTTCGACATAATGTCGGCAACGATGTCTGGCTGCTTCTTAACAGTGCAAGGTTCTTATTGAGGTGGTCAGCGATGTCCCGTTAAACTTGGATACGCGTAGTCGTTAAGGACAGTCTTTCCCCGTGAGCGCATAAAGTGCGGTTGCCAAAACTAAAGACCCCAGTGCAGAGGCGCATAGATGAAGACTCCGAAACACTCTCTCAGGAAGATTGTCAGTTTCCTCAACAATCCAGAGGAGGATGGCGGCTTCTGGCTACCGAATATTCAACGGCATTTCGTGTGGAGTGAGGAACAGATTTGTCGTTTGTTCGATTCAATCCTCCGCGAATATCCCATTAGCACCCTGCTTATCTGGAAGACGAGGAGCACGATTCGGCGGCGAAAGTTTATTGACAACTTTCTTCCTGTACATCGCGTACGATTGGCTGATTTTTATGTTCCGGAGGACAATCGGAAAAAGTGCCTGGTACTAGATGGTCAACAGCGCCTGCAAAGCCTTTTCATCGGCCTGATGGGTAGCTATGAGCACCGTGAGCTGTTCCTCGACAGCCTAAGCGGTGAGATCGCTGCACCGGACGACGTGAAGTACAAGTTCGCCTTTCTCGACTGCGCATCTGCGGCGTTTCCGTGGATAAAGTTCAAAGATATAGTTTTCAGTAAGAAAGACATGCTGACGGCTGCTGAAGAGCTAATAGCGAGTGCGGGCCGAGCACTGACAGTGGATGAGAAGCAGAAGATCAGCAAGCACGTTGCATTGATTTTCAAAGCCTTCCACAGCGACGATGGTATTGGATACCAGGAACTGGACAGCATTGAAAACGCCGATCTTTATGGAGAAGACGATGTTGTCGAGATATTCATCCGCGCGAACTCCGGCGGTACGAAGCTCGGGAAATCCGATCTTCTGTTTTCACTCCTGGCTGCAAATTGGGACCTCGCAGGAGACAAAATGGAAGAGCTGCTGCTGTCCTTGAATCAGCACGGATTTACGTTCGACCGTGATTTCGTGTTGAAGACGTGTCTCGTGGTGCTCGGACATGGAGCTCGCTACGAGGTAGAGAAGTTTCGGAAACCTGGTGTTCGAGAAGAAATCGAGGCAAAGTGGGACGACATCGCGAAAGCCGTTCAGGACGTGCTCGACTTTGTTCGGTCTAAGACATTCATCCGTTGCGGCAAAGCATTGCCCACGCATTTGGTGTTGATCCCGCTGATTTACATCAGATATCACTTCGTCAAAGCGTGGCAGACAGCCAAGGACGTCGACAGCTATCTCGTACGCTGCTCGCTTGCCGGTGCATTCAGTGGGCAGCCGGACAATCTGATCGACTCTCTGGTGAAGAAGTTCTCCGACATTCAGGCGTTTAGCATCGACGATGCTTTCGAGATTATTCGCAATCAAAACCGGAGCTTGGAGTTGACGGACGAGCGCCTCTGGCAAAGCGGTTACGGGTCAGACACAATTCATCTACTGTTTAATCTTTGGTATTCCTTCAATTACACACCGTCGTACGAAAACAATCTGCCTCAGGTTGATCACATCTTCCCGCAAAGCGCCCTTCGCAAGGTGAAGATAGAGAATCCCAGAACGCATCGAAAAGACTTGCTAAAATATCACGAGCCGGAGCGCAATCAGCTTGCCAACTGCATGCTGCTCACTCAACAGGAGAACGGTTCTGGTGGCAAGGGCGACACTCTCCCCGAAGAATGGTTTAAGGATAAGAATCAAGCGTATCTCGAGAGACACTTGATCCCAACCAATCCTGAGCTGTGGAAAATCGAGCGGTTCGATGATTTCATCGAAGAACGAAAGAATCTCATTCGAGACAAGTTCGCGTTTTTGCTGCTACCAGCAACGTCAGCCATGCTCGCAAGCGCCGAAACGAAATAAAGGAAACCGCAAGGCGGTTTATCGCTGTTTGATCGTTTGATCAACGACTTAATTGCATTGAGAAACCAACTGTTTTCGGAGCGGCAGCAAACGCCTTAATCTGGGTTTGGGAGTTTGGGATGAGCCGGTTCGAGCACAACTGAAGGCGCGGTTTGGGGAACAATATTAAGATGCCTCTTGGTCAAACAGGGCGTCAAGTTGGGCGTTGGTCGTCATGAGCAGAACCACTTTTCTGACTGGTTCTCGGTTGAAGTTAAGCCTGTAGAACTTTCTGCCGCCAGCAGGTGCGGCCTGCTTTCGTATCAACTCGATCCGGTCGAAAAGGTGACCGTGCTTTTCGGCGAAGCGGGCGAGGCCAATTGCCTTTTCAAAGTTGTCGCCCAGACTAGGATCGTGAGGTTCGAGAATGTCAATCAGGTGCTCTGTCTCGAGTTTGCGCACGACCACGAAGTCGGGAAACATCGGTTTGATTGTGCCTCCGGTCGAGTATGGAATCTCGAAAGACCAAGGCTTCCGGTCTACATTCCTGAGCCAGCCGACGAGGTCTTTCTTCTTCAGCTCCTCCTCAAGCACTCCCCGTTCCCAAGAACCCAAGCTGGCGCGAAACGTTCCGTCCGCTTCCACATACAAATGGTTATCGAACGTTTGCGCCCGCGAATCGCGACGAGAATCGATGGTGTCCGGAAGAAACCAGGCGATATCCTTGGGAGTTGCGGTGGCCAATCGTAGCTTCTCATAGTGCAGCCGTCGCTGTTCCCTCAGTTTGCCGATCTCCCGTCGATGTTGGTCGTAAAGTCCGTCGAATTCGGTCTCGGACAGTACTTCTATTTCATCCAAAGCTGTCGAGTCCTGCGCCAACACGATCAGCTCGGCCTTGACGTCGTAGGACTCGCGCTCTGCATGGGCCTGCCAAAACTCCATGTGTAAGCCGTTACCCAGACGTCTTCCCGCATCCGCGAACTGTGTGTCTATGTCTTCACCGGAAACGACGACCCGATATCCCCCCTCTTTAGACTTACGGGAGCCGCCGTCTTCCACTACGATTGTCTGTAACCCAACCCCCACTACCGCTTCGAGTTTGGCGGCGAAGTCGCCATTGGCCTTTATGCGCGCCAAGGCCTCATCGAGCCAGCTCACGAATTTTTTCTTAGTGCGGCCCCACGCCTCATCGTCTATATCGTCCATCGTCAAACCTCGGGCCAACCCCATCAAACGCCTCATACTACTCTGCCGCCGGGCTGCATTAACCCGATATGTCGTCAGCTCAGCCAGCCGGTCAAATATCGCCTCCATCCCAGAGCGGCGTGCCAGCGTCACTAACTCGCGGCTGCTCCCTGTCTCAGCTGGCGGTACGTCCTCGACATTCTTGAGGTCCTCCACTACAGCGTCCACCGCCTCGGCGTTGAAGTAAGGAAGGAACAAGTGAACGTCGTTCAAAGCGGCGTCGCGCTCGACTCTGCGTGCTAGAGGAGTTCTCACCATGCGGCCGAGCAGTTGGGCGATATAGGTATGGTCCTGGGCGGGGCGAAATGACATCATCACCTCTGCCCGAGGGCAGTCCCATCCAGTTGAAAGGCTCGTCTTGAAGAAGACGATACCAATGCTTCCGCTCTCCTCAATCCGGGATGCGTCAACCTTGCGAATCCGACGCCCCGCCACCTCAAGGTCGCCCGTGTCGTGCATTGCGTGCGCAGCCTCGCCGTAGCCGAGCTCGCGCCCTATCGCGCTTTCAATGACCTTAACCGCCGATTCCAGGTCAGTTCGAGTCAGCTGACGCGCATTCCCGTTTTCGATCTGAACGACCAGAATCGGCGAGACCGTCTGTTCGCTCTCCTGTTCGCAATATGCCTTCCAGCGATCTCGCATGCCCTGCCAACGTTTCGCCGCGACCTGAAGTAGCGACATTTCCGCAACGCTGGGATTCTCGGGATGGTGAATTACTATGCGGTCTTTGAGCAGGCCCGATTTTCGAACGTCTTCGGCCGGAATGTTGACCTTGTGCAGGGTATGCGGCGCGTGTTCAACCAGGTTCAAGAATCTCCTCGGAGTAGCGGAGACCCCAATCACCAGCGGCATAGAGATGAGCCCGTCTTCGGGAAACCCCAGCAAGAAGCGCTGCATAATTGTTTGGGCCTGCAACGCGGCTCTGCCGCCAGACATGCCCCTGTGCGCTTCGTCAATGACTACATAAAACCGATTCGGAGCCAACCTGGCGGTGTTAGTCAGCGTTGTCCATATCGAAGAGCGTCGGCCGTCTCCCGTCTTGGTCAGCAACTTGTCCGAGCCGAGTTTCTGGGTATTAATGAAGTAGATGTAACCGCCCTCTAGTTCTTCCGCATCGTACCCGGAATCTATAGTTATCAGTTGGCGTACGCGGATCTTGTCGGACTTCCCTTCGATCTTCATCCGGGTCTGTTCGTTCAGCTCCGGCATGTCTGAAATCCAGAGGATTATTGCATTTGGCTGCGCGGGGAGGTCCGTAACTCCGAAGAAAATGTCTTCGAACAGGGCCGTCAACATTATTGTCTTGCCGCTCCCGGTAGGGGCCGAAAAGGCAATCGCCTGCGGGTTGTCGCTCGACGCATATCGTCGCGCAGCGGAAACCTTATCGTGTAGCTGGTCAAGAGCCGCTTCTTGAAAGTCGAAAAGGGGAACCTTCATAGCTCTGAATCCCTGTTAATCATGAAGTTGTCCAGATAGTCGCGGTAGAGCTGTACGACCGAAACGGACTGAGCGGTGTCACTGATTTCGCTAGCCATTTCTTTGAACGCGTCTTCAGCATCTGTAACAATGAAGATGTGAGTAAGATCGCTGCGCCCTTCAATGAGCCGCAGAAATTTGGAGAAACGCCTCTCGTCGAGAAGGACGGCAAACGTCACACCGGGCGGAGCGAACATAGGCGGGTCGGTTGCGGCGTTCGGCGAACCAGGCCGAGGCCCGATTGCCCCCGCTCTCAGCCAGAGAAGTGGAAGAATTTCCTTGAAGCGTCGTCTTAGGGAAATCTGGTCTTTGTCCAAGAAATCGAGCTTAAAATATTCGAGATTAGCCGAAAAACCTTCGCTTAGAGGACGTCTTTCCTCCTGCCGGCACGTCAGAGGCCCCACTCGTTCCATTACCGTCTTTTTGATGGCATCGAAATCCCGCTTTTTGGGCGTAACGATGTATATGACTTCCACCTCATCGTGTTCATCAAGGGCCTCGAGCCAGGCATCGACTGAATTCGGATCCAGTAATATCGTTGCAGCCTTCTCATCGCTGAAAACGTACGGCACCGACTCCTCGTCTCTACCCGCAAGTGTCTGCGGGAGTGCCAGGGCGCTGAGAAACTGCTTGCGTCTCGTTGAGGTATTGAGAGCTTTGGGATCAAGAAACCCAACGTGAACAAATTTTCTATCTCTCGTCTTCTCGACTAGTCGCGAGGTTAGGTACTCGCCGTTTAGGGGCGTTCCGTCATCTCGCTTGCCCAGAATTGTGAACTTTGATCTTGGCCACGTAACCCAGCGACAGATGCCTTGCTCCTCCCACTTGGCCGTGCCGGGATGATCCCCAGATCTTCGCAGCTGATCTGCTTCTTCACCGGAGATTTCGTTATTTGTTACGAGGATGCACCTCCGCGTCCCACCATCTACTGCGTTCATGAGATTTACAGCGTTGAGAGTTGTGCCACTTCCGGCGAAGAAATCCAAGATGAGGGCATTCGGGTTGTTACGCACGATCGCGTTTAGGGCGTCGCGTGTCGCATATATCGATTTCGGGAAAGAGAACCGACTGTTCCCCCCAAAAATGTTCCGCAACAGCGTTGATCCATGTGCGCCCGCGTGATGTATCGACCTGTTCCAAACGGTCTTAATGGGTTTGAGCTGCTCCGACCCAGCACCATGCTCGAGACACACAGCACCTGTTACCGGGTCTCTGGAAACGACCCGCAGAACGCCTTGTTCGATCTCCGCTATGGCCTTCCTCTGGAGGTAGAGAACGGTCCATGTACGCCTCTTCTCGTCGTATCCTCCTAACTTGACATAGCCTTTCTCAAGCAATTGATTGAAGGTCGTCGGCCCAACGCGCCATCGCCCAAGTTCTCCGTCCGATCGTACAGGCCAAGCAACGGTCCGCTCTACGGCAGGGCCCCAGTCCGGATTTTCGTTCAAGGGTAGTGGTCCGCCCGCCCCCCGAATTTTGCGTTTTGCTGGGTCGATGGCGATCGGATAGAACATTCCCGGGCGATCTCTGCGCTGCGACCCGACTCCTCGCCGGATCAGGGACTGCCACACGTCTTGCGCGGCAGAAAGTTTTTTGCCGTTCTCAACAGCCGACAGCAGATCGTCTTCGCTAAGCGCCGTAAACGCCTCGGAGTTGAAGCTGAACAAAGCGTATTCTTCGACCCTTGAGAAGCGACCTTGTGTGACTCCACCCGGTGTCGTAACTATTGTCACCATCTGGCGGTACATCTTCGGAAACAGCTGCTCCAGCAGCATCCCTAGATGGTGCACTTCGTGTTCGTCAACTGTGACTATGAGAACACCGGTGTGCGGCTTAAGTAGCCTCTGCGCTAGTCGTAGGCGCTTTTGCATGAACGACAGCCATTTCGAGTGGCGCCACGTATCATTACCGTCAACGTAGTCATTGTTGTACTTCCAATCGCGTGCGCCGGTGTTATACGGAGGGTCAATGTAAATGCAGTCGACCTGCCCGCCGCACAGGTATTCAAGTAACTGCAAGGCGTGGTAATTGTCGGCTTCGATGAGAGTGTGCCAAGGCTGGTTAGCCGGACCGGTCTGGACTTTCCCCAATGGCATCAGAGAGGGGAATATTGGTTCACCAAACTGCCGCACAACCAGCAGGTCGTTAACCTCGAAGGTCCGTTGTTCGTGGGTCTTGGGTCTAAGGCAGTGGGCTCGGTGACCATCAAGCTTCACGACTCGCCAGACGTCGGTTAGCGGTCACTCCTTCGGACACACAGACTCCCCACGTCTCGGCTTCGCGGAGTAAATCGGAGTCAGCTCTGGCAGATGACGTTGAAATGACAGGCCGAAGACTCGTTCCTTAACTAACTCCTCCGCCTCTCGCGCCAGGCGTTCGCGTAGACGAACGTCTTCAACCTGTTCGATCAGATCGTTGATCGCAGCCAAAACCGGTCTCCTTGGGCGTGCTTTTTCTGCGGCCGGCTACTCTCACGGGCCGCGGCTTCGTTCGGTTCGTGATCCAAAGCTCTAGTTTCTTCTCCGGTCGGGGGCGGCGCAAGGACCTAGCGCCGAATGCACCCTAAAAGATACGTTCCCTTCGGTTTGAGAATTGGTTTTGCCCGAGAGTGCGTCGGCTTCTAGAATATTGCTTGCATTCCCGGTGCACGAAGATTATGGGCACACAAATGGCGGAGGTTCCGCTGTTGCCCTTTTGGGTGACCATCGCCCTGATGTTATGGGGCGCAGTAGGCTCGCTAGTCGGCCTCGTCGTGGGGCACTGGTTGAGCCGCTTTTGGCAGCAAAAACAGTGGCTCCTCGACAACAAGAAGCAGGAATACCGCGAACTCATCTCAGCGATTACCGAGGCCTACGGAACGATATGCGTGCTCCTGCAACTTGGAATGCCACGGGGACCGGATGAGCAACGGAAGGTGCACGAGGTCCAGCTGAAAGTACAGAGCGTCATCGCTGACCGGCTCTTCATTGCGGGCGAGGTTCAGGAAGACCAAATCCTCCGGAAGTGGATGCAGACGACAGGCGAATTCGACGAGCATCGAGAATATCTGGAATTCAAAAGGCACTACGGCGAGAATCCACGGCCTTATTCTGAGGCGTGCACAGCGGGCATTCGGGATATCCAAGTAACCGAGAAGATGGACCTTTATGCCGAGTGCCACCTCTTGAAAAACACCACAACCAAACCGGCTGCTCACCCACTTCATAGTTGAAGGCGTTCTTTCAGGCCGGCGATATAGCGTGGCAACAGAGGAAGGGCTAGCAGTGTCTTGGTTGTCATCCTCCGTGGCGCCCTCGTCTGAGCTGGTTAAGTGACCGCAGTGGCTAACACAGCACAAAGTCGTGAACATCCGGAGGCGCCATGGACAGCCTGCAGCGTGCTGTTGCTTCGGCTTGTCTCGTCCACTGTCGTTCTGCGTCGCCGCAGCACGATTGGACATTGCTCCACAATTAGACTCGGGGGCATGCCACACGGTACAAAGCAGTGGCACAATAGAGGGCTTGCCTAAGGCCAGGGATTCACGTAAACACGGAAGTGGCGTTATCGGCCGTCGACAGCAGAGGTGAACTGAAACGCATGAGGGTGACGCTTTTTCACTGTGGACCTGCGGCGAATGAGAGCGAGCAGATCGCTTTCAAACACCTGGAAAATCGTCTGCAGTCCACGTCCAGCGAAGACGAATGGATTCTGCTCACGAATGTTGCCTTTTCGGTCACACAACGGCTCCAGTCCGATGAGATCGACATCATTGCAGTTGGCCCCCCAGGCATTCGTGTGATCGAGGTTAAGCACTGGACTGCACAGTGGGTTGAGACGCACATGCAGGACCTCGTCTCGCAAGAAGCCGAACGTGTGACTGAGAAGGCACGCAAGATCGGCACGACCCTCCGGAAGACCCTGCCAACTCTGCCACGCGTCGATGGTGTGATCCTATTGACGCAAGAGCCGTCGAAGCTGAAACGCATAACAGGAAAAATAGTTCGCGGAGTGAAGCTATGTTTGCTCAATGAGTGGAAGGAAGCCGTTGGACTTGATTTACCAACGAGGCTGAGCTCACAGCAGGTGCGGCTCCTCGGACGCGCCTCGGAACCTAAGAGCGCAGTGGCCGTAGATGGTTCGCTGCGCCGGTTTGCAGGGTATGTCAACCTGGAGTTGCAGAGTCCAATAGAACAGCGCTTTCATCGTGTTTACAAAGGCGTTCATTCTGCGCGGCAAGATCGAGTCATTCTCCATCTGTATGATCTGTCGGTGCGCGATGAGGCAAACGCAGAGGCCAAGGCGCGGCGCGAGTATGACGCCCTTCACAAGTTGCAGTTGCACTCCTGGGCGCCGCGTATTTTGGATTCGTTTCAGGATGCACCTGGATATGCGGGTGAAATGTTCTTCTTTACCTTAGTTGATCCTGTTGCGCCCTCAATAGAGGAGCGCGTGGGTGACAGTTCCTGGGAGACGGTGGCGAGGCTAGCTTTTGCGCGTTCCGCTGTTCACGCTGTTAAGGAACTCCATGATTCGCGCGAAGGACACGAAGCGATGGTTCATCGCAACTTTACGCGCAAAACCATCCTGGTAAGGTATGACAACTCGCCCATTCTGACCGGTTTTGATCGGACCAAAATCCCATCGGACATTAGCGTAGCTTCCTCGGGCGCTCCAAGTGATGGTTGGGATTCAGCCACTGCTCCGGAGGTCCGACAGAAGGGCCTGGCGTCGGCAGACTGCCGATCAGACGTCTACTCCCTTTCTGCTTGTCTCATAAGTTTGTTTAGGGGGCGAGGGGATGACATGAGTGAGAGAGCGATCGATAAGCTCAGCGAGTGTCTCGCCGAGAATCCGGAAGAACGGGCTTCTCTCGACGCCCTTGAGCTTTTCCTTTCTGAGATACTTGGCGACTCAGTCCCGACGCCGCCCCCTCCTCCTGCTCGATTCTGGACCGAGGATCAAACTGTTCGCTTTCACGATCGCGACTATCGAATCGTTTCTCGCCTCGGTTCTGGGGGGGTAGGAACAACGTTCAAGGTAGTCGAGATTGATCGATGGACTAAGGAAGACCTCGGAACTTATGTTGCAAAAGTCGTTCACAGTCAGGAGACTGGCCACAAAGTTCTCAGGTCTTACAGCCTGGCCCGGTCCCACCTCGGCAGACACCCCGGTCTCTCTGCAATCTTCGAAGTAGCGCGCGAATGGCATGACAACAACTTCGTCTCGCTCCTAACCTGGATTGAAGGGGCACCTCTGCGAGAGTTCATCGGCGTATTTCCTTTGCTGGCCGAGGAGCAACAGGAGAAGTCGAGTGAACCTCTGGCTATTCGTTGGTTAACTTTGATATGCGAAGCCCTTGGAGTACTTCATCGAAATGGTCTTGTGCATGGCGATGTTAGCCCTCGCAATCTAATTGTTTGCGGCGCAGATCTCGTGCTAACCGACTATGACTTCGTCGCCAAGATTGGAGAACCTGTCAGCCGTCCTGCAACGGTGATGTATTGCTCACCCTCTCATGAAGAACAACTACCCGTGTCTCCTTCGGACGATATCTACGCCCTTGCAGCTAGTTTCTTTCACGTCGTGTTCGAGAAGGAGCCGTTCCAATATCGAGGAACTCTCTCCAAGAGCCACGGTTTGAATTGGGTAGATGTGGATCGAAGCCAGTACCCTACGCTCAGCGCCTTCTTGGATACCGCAACCCACCCTGATCCGGCACGTCGATTCACTTCAGTAGCCGATGCACTCACGGCCCTCCGGGTGTCAGTGACCGTGCCCGTGGAATGCATGGCAAAGCCACCCGAGTCGGATGTAGCGTTGCCTCGCAGTGTGCCAACAGATGTGCAGGTAGTCTTGCGCGAGAATCAAGTGGGATGGTTGCTTTCACTGCTTCAATCATATCCAGGGTCTCGATGGGGGAATCGAGAGACACGCGGACTCGACACGGAATTCGCTGCGGACACCTATGTCGCAACCAAGCTGGAGGGAATTCTCTATCGTGACATTCGGGCGCGAAGCCTACGCCTGCTCATCCTCTGCGGGAATGCCGGTGACGGCAAAACAGCACTGCTTCAGCATTTGGCTGACCGTTTCGGGCTCGGCAAACATGCATCTTCCGAACGCATTCTCGAAGGGCGACTGGATGATGGTTTAGTTGTCAGAATGAATCTGGACGGATCTGCGGCGTGGCAAGGCCGCTCTGCCGATGAACTCCTTGACGATTTCTTGGGACCGTTTCGGCATGGCCCTCCAGAGGAAGATGTTGTTCATCTACTCGCGATTAATGACGGGCGGTTGCTGGAGTGGATCGAACGCGCGCCGGAAACGCCGCTTGGTGAGGAGCTGGCTGGCTTTCTCGAGGGCGAGCCGGCTGCCCAAGACTCGTGTGTGAGATTCATAAACCTTAATCATCGATCTCTCGTGGGCAGTATTAGCTCGGATCGCAGTGACTTCGACACGAGCTTTCTGGACCAGCTATTGGATCAACTCTACGGCGGAGAGCGAGCATGGCAAATTTGGACGCCTTGCCAGTCTTGTTCCGCAAAGGACCGATGCGAGATATTCCATGCCGGCCAGATTTTTGGTCCTCAGAGCATTGCTGGCGCAGTATCTCCGGAGATTCGTTCACATGCAAGAAGACGTCTGTATGAGGCGCTTCAAGCGGTACACCTGAGAGGGGAGACGCACGTTACAATTCGCGAGCTGCGGGCTTCACTAGTCTACATTCTCTTCGGTGTTCAGTTTTGCAGCGACTATCACGGCGGGGCGGATGTTCCAACACTCCCTTATTGGGATCGTGCGTTTTCTGCAGACGCGCCGGACCGCCAGGGGGATGTTTTGAAGGAAATCGCCCGTTTTGATCCGGCACTTGAAGCTCACCCTCAGGTTGACAGGTACTTACTGAGTACGCCTTCTACATATGGTCGTAGGGCTGCCCCTCATTATGAGAGCCTGACGTTGGAATCTGCGCGACGACGGGCATTCTTTGAATGGACAGAAGGACAGATTGATGAAGTCGCAGGTGAGCGCGACGCACTGGGTTTGGCGCGAGGTTGCAACTTGAACTTGTTTCGAGATCTTGCATTACGGACTGACTCAACGAACAACGGAAAAGTCTGCGCTCGCCTTTGCCGCGGTATTTCTCGGTTAGAGGACCTTCCGCCGCAAGCCTTCGATCGCGCAGATAAGTTAGGGGTAGTCCCTCTTCGGATTACTCCGCGGACGCCTACTGAGACAACATTCTGGGTCGAAAAGCCGTTTTCTGCATTCCGGCTCGAAGCTGATATTCCCTCAAGCGAGGGGATGGATCGACTTCACCGACAAGCATTCCTGATCTATCAGTATCGTAGCGGCGCAGAAGAACACCTCAGACTTGGCGCCGAACTGTTCCATCTTCTTTTGGAATTGAGTGACGGCTATCAGCTCGGTGACGTGTCCACAGATGACACGTTTGCCAATTTGTCTATTTTTGTTCAGCGCCTGATTCGCGAAGATGAACGCGAGCTGCTGGCCTGGAGTCCGATGAAGGAAGCTTTACTGTACAAGGTATCCGCGCGAGCGGAACAGTCCGAAGACGGCGTCCGCCAGCGAATGGTATTGACGCCAATTGCAGTGGAGGACAACGCATGAATTCGAGCCGCCCTGCACGAGCCACAGTGGATGACGTCTTCGGCCGCGACACCACCCGAGAGATCTGGTCTGGGAATTACTTCAAGGCAATTCCGATTACTGTCCAAGACTTCGACTTAACGGCAGTTCTTCCAGCCGTGTTCTATATGTTCCGGTTCAGCCACAGGCGCGGCAAGGGCAAGTTTCTCGACGCATTTGGAGAACCGGTCTCTGGCCGAAAGCAAGGAAAGAAGTCTGCCACAGTAGAGGAAGTCGCAAGGAAGTTAGCTTTGAGCGAGGACTTCTTAGGGTTTGAGGGCGAGGCAGAACAGGCAATTCTGGGAGATCTCCTGCTCAGCTTTTGTTTGGAAAATGCCAAGAAAGCACTTGGCCGCCGTGAGCAGGTTCAGCGTGTCGCGCCGGCGCACTACATGGCCAGTTGGGTAGATCTCCCTGAACATGTTGCTAATCTCCGGTATGTTCCGGAGACCATCGTTGCAATGCTCGCCAATCAAAAGGGGAACCATATCGGTCAGGATCAAGCTAAGGAACGCACATGGTTTGCGGTCGGGAAAGGGTTCGAGGACAATGTGCTCCTCAGAGCCTTTTGTCAGGGAGTAACGCGTGAAGGAATACTAGGCAACCGCGCTGCCGACCGTTTTGACGAGCGAGTTGAAGTCGGGTTAGATCAGCTATTGATGGTCCGTCTTGCGCAGGCACTCGGTGAAGCCCCAGACAAGCTACGTGGTGCAGAGGGCGAGAAAATATCTAATCAGCGGCCTATAGCAGAAAAGGCGGCATCCGAGTTTTCAGAAGATATGCGCCGATTTGTGCGCTGTTATGCTCCTGTTATACCCCGCCACGCATTCGTGGAATTATTGGAGTCGTGTGTCGCTGTTGGCTTAAGCACAATTCTCACGAGTGTCATTGAAATTCTCTGTGAGTGGGCAGAAACAGGCGATATCCGAGCACGGCATAGCCAGCACCCTGCCGAATTATTCGTGGACTGCTCTAACGGAGTGGACCGACGTCTTAGATCTCTTGCGGAACAATCTCTCGAGGATTTTCTGCGGCGCATCGAACGTTTTCCTGTGATTCTGATGACACTTCGCCTGTTGGATCGCTGGGCCCGCTATGACCCCAAGATCAAGGCGGCAGAGATTCCGACAAGACCATTTGCAACTACGTGGCTCAACATGCTTGGTGACTTGCTGTTGAAGCGCAGGCCAGAAGCAGATGCCATCCTATACGATTTGACCCAGAAGTCGGAGCAATTGGCCGAAAAACTGGCCGAGGATTACCCGGATATTTCAGATGTATTAGGAGAGTCGAGGGGCGAGCGAAACCCAGTTGAAAGACTTGCCGAGTCACTGACTGCATTGCAAGGGCGAAAGAACACGCAACAGAACCTTGTTAACTTACTGGACTCGTGCTTACTTGTAAATCGTCCCAATGGATTGGCGTCGAAACGGACAGTGATTCGTCACCTCACTTCGGATACTACGCGGAAGAGAACAGAACTGCGTTCAATAGTTTTTAGCGATTCCGTTCTGGACTATCTCGTTCACCTCAATGTTTTGCCTAGTGGAAATCGACATGGCAGCCGGCCTTTGTCCCTGAAGGAATTCTTGCGTAAACTCCGTGAGCGCTATGGTTTCTGCATAGATGTGTCTCCACCAGGGCTAATGGTCTCTAACGAAGTCCTCCAAGCAAACCGATCGACGTTGGAGCGAAGACTACGTGACCTGGGGCTACTTGTGGGAGTTAACGATGCCGAGGCAATGAAACGAGTGCAGCCCCGCTTTGAACCGGGAGAGGATGAGAATGCCTTGGACTGAAGTCCATACAACTATTCTGAATCAGGCATTTGAAAGAAACTTGGGTAAGCCGGATCCCGGTTCTATCGCATTTGTTCGGTGCCTAACGCCTGACGTAGTGTTGACCCTCGCCAGTGAACCGGGCTTTGCACCGCAGGGCTGGCAAGTCTGGAGGGTGGCAGATTCGATAGATGAAGACGCGCGAACTACGACGGCGGATCGGGCTGTCGAGATCCGCGAATCAAAGCTCGGCACCGTACTCTTACTAGTGGACACTGCGCGTGCCGGTGCCGGGATGGACGGAATTTATAGCGCGGCTCGCGAAGTGGAAGAAAGGAGCTTATTCAAAGAAGCACTGGCACTTGCTGGGCGCGAGATCACGCGGCGGCTATCTGCTGTTGACCGTCGCCATGCTGAGGTCGCGGTTAGGAAGGCACGGGGGTACGGTCAGCAGCACAGTGTGTCTCTTTGGACTGAGTTTGATTATCTCTGTCAGATCGCTGCGGAGAGGAAACATCCCGGGGAGTTCTTGCACATCCTCGGACTCTGGCCATCTCACGCCTCTGGAGAGGGAGATACAACAGACGGCCTGGACGTTTCGAAGATGTTTGTGGAACGTCTGTTGAGCCGCACTGTTTCAGGAGTCTCGCCGATTCAGCGTATCAAGTCTCTCCGGCTACTTAACCCCTCCACGGCGCAAGTGAGCGATCTAGAGGCCTTTCTGCGCCAATCGGCAACGAAGCCTCTTGTGCAAGCTCTAGCAGAACTTGTCAACCAGAGGCATCTTTGGGTTAATAATCTCCGTATTGAAAGTGCAGCACAGGCGATCAGTAGCATTGAGCTTCTGTCCTGGCGTACGAATAGTGGCAGAGTCGCTAAATGGTCGGGACTGGTCGAAGAGGGTGAGGGTGAGGGGGACACTCCACCTGTTTTGATTCTCGAACCCGACGCTGACAGGACGGGCAACTATTCAAAACTAGAAATCAAATGGAAGGTTCGGCCAGAGAATCTAGAGAAGGACGCTGTCGAGTATCGAGTGACAATCGTAACTGACATGGAGGAAGAACTCGCGTCTCGGGAAGTCGCACACTCTGGGAAGAGAGAAGAGAAATGCCGCTTCAGCAATGATGACTTTTCCACATTGAGTGAGGGTGCACTGATCTCAGGCAAAGCCTTGCTTTCGGTGATCGGCAATGATTCCGTGGAGCCCCAAGAGAGTGAGGAATTTGTTATTCGCTTCGGGCAGTCTCGCGAGCGTGAACACGGCGGAGTGGGAAAGAAGGTTCGGACGTTTTCAGAAGGCCTGATCGAACTCAATGACCGTGAGTCGATCACAAGTCTTGCCTCGTCCGCCGCGGCTTTCTCCGCGGATAGTAAGGGCTTCGTCGTGCTGCGCACACCTCAGCCCGGGAAAACTTTCCGGGTATACCGGCCAGCGTTGATCAATGAAGTGGACAAGCAGTGGGCCGAGCGAGGCGGGGCAATAGGCCGCTGGACTGTCCGCGTGAGGTCCTCCGGGGCGCGAGCTGCCGACGTGGAATTCGTGCCGTTTGCCGCAAGAAACTCGGCAGCCTGGGATCGTGCTGTTGCTGCAAATCGCCGCATGGCGGAAAGATTAGCAAGTGCGGGGGGGAGCGTCGGACAAGTTTATGACGAATCCTCCACAATTTTCAACACGGTGATCAAGGAGTACTTGCTTGCTTGGGCAGCTCTGCTGGAGGAGGGAGAACCCGAGATCTGCCTTGCAAATACAGTCGAAGTGCAGTCGCTTTCTGGCAGAACGATAGGGATAATCGTTCTACCTAACCATCCAGTGCGCGTCGCGTGGCTGACTGCATACGACAATCTAGTCATACATACGGCCCTCGATC
>Ga0335069_10005476_pt1 | contig 18663 bp, 15 predicted proteins | sample Lox_Sample_11_FD_206714 | JGI IMG/M metagenome (GOLD analysis project Ga0335069, IMG submission 206714) | Soil microbial communities from Loxahatchee National Wildlife Refuge, Florida, United States - Lox_Sample_1.1 | ecosystem: Environmental > Terrestrial > Soil > Wetlands | place: USA... | reverse complement strand
CCGCCTCGCGGCGACGCCTTTGCGCTTCGCTATGACTTCACCTCCATCAGGTTGTCAAGGGGACTTTCACCCCCGAGCTGTCGAACATGCTCGGCACACAATAAAAAAGGCCGGGCAAAATGCCCGGCCTTTCACACGGAGGAGGCGCGGCTTTACCTGGCAGCCAGCAAAGCCCGCAAATGGCGCGCGCGCTCGGGAGATCTGAGCTGGCGAAGAGCCTTGGCCTCGATCTGGCGAATGCGCTCACGAGTGACATCAAATTCCTGACCGATCTCTTCCAAAGTGTGCTCGCGCTCGCAGCCGATGCCGAAGCGCAGCCGGATCACTTTCTCTTCCTTCGGAGAGAGGGTCTTCAAGATATTCGCGGTTTCGTCGCGTACATTCGAATCGATGACGGCATCGACCGGCGAACCCACCCAACGATCTTCAATCAGATCGCCGAGCGCGGATTCACCATCGCGGCCGACCGGCGTTTCGAGCGACACGGGATCGCGCGAAATGGTCTTGAGCTTCTGAACTTTTTCCACCGGAATGTCCATCCGGCGGCTGATTTCGTCGTTCGTCGGTGCACGGCCGAGTTCCTTTTCGAGCTCACGAGTGGCTCGCAGGAACTTGTTCATGCTCTCGTTCATGTGCACCGGAATGCGGATCGTGCGCGACTGATCGGCAATCGCGCGAGTAATCGCCTGGCGAATCCACCACGTGGCGTACGTCGAAAACTTGTAGCCGCGGCGGTATTCGAATTTATCGGCCGCGCGCATCAAACCGATGTTGCCTTCCTGGATCAAGTCGAGCAGATGAAGGCCGCGGTTCACGTATTTCTTCGCCACCGAAACGACCAGGCGGAGGTTCGCCTCCACCAAATCCTTCTTGGCGCGTTCGGCTTCGATTTCGCCGTGTCGGATCACTGACAGGCTGTGCTTCAGGTCGCCGAGCGAAGCTCCGGCGGCACTTTCGAGCTTGCGGATTTCGCGGCGCAGCTCACGCACGCGAGACTGCGCAGCCATCCCATTACGGCCTTCCAGCTTGCGAAGGTCGGCTTCGAGATGCGTCAGTTGCTCGACGGCATGTTCGATTTCTTTTGAAAACTGCTTCCACCGTGAAGGCAGCCAAGGAATCCGGCGCATTGCCTTCGAGAATTCCACTTTGCTGCGATTCAGCTTGCCCTGCCAGCGGCGGCGGATTTTGCGATTGCTCAGCGGAATCGACTCGACTTTGTCGAGCAGTTGCTGCTGACGCTTGTGCAGTCCGATGATTTCGCCAAACTCAGCACGAACCTCGGCCTGCTTCTTCGTATCTGCGGGGCTGCCCTCTTCAACATCGCCCAGATCCACGAAATTATCGAGTTCGTCCTCGCCGCGCTTCAAAACTTCCGCAATTTCCATCACACGCATCTGCACGATCGCAGAGCGACTGATGGATTTCTGCATCCGCAGTTTTCCGCGTTCCATCCGGCGGGCAAGATTCACTTCGCCTTCGCGGGTGAGCAACGGAACCGCGCCCATTTCGCGCAGATACACGCGCACCGGGTCGTCAGTGTAAATCGACTCTTCAACCTGCTGTTGAGCAGGAAACTCTTCGTCCTGAACTTCCTCGGGATGGAAGAAATTAGATTCCTCGTCAAAAGGAATCCCGAGGGGTTCATGACTATCCGCAAATTGATCTTCGAAGTGATCCACCTGGATCCTCACCTTTTGGATGCTCACAATGCCACCTGGGGACAAAAACCCACTACATCCCTCGAAGGGGGTGTTGTTCGATCGCTACTATACAGACTTCCGCCTCCCGCGCCTAATACGCCCGCTATGCCGCCCGCTTTGTAGCAATCGATTATAACTCGAATCGATTGCAAAGTTAAGCCCCAATGTAGAAGATGTTTACATTGTGGATTGGTTACAGGAAACTTAGCCTAGCTCGGACGGCTGGTCGCCCAGTCGGGCTAGCCCGCTTAAGATCGTTTCTGTAGAACTAAGTTCTTCAATTCATTGAGGAAAGCTTCGACATCCTGAAAATCTCGATACACTGATGCGAAGCGCACATACGCGATCTTGTCCAGATTCCGAAGCTTGTCCATCACCATTTCTCCTATTTCTGTAGTAGAAAGCTCGCGTTCTGGACTGTCGGCCAATCTGCTCTCGACTGCATCTACTACTTCCGCGAGTTTCGCCATCGGAACGGGACGCTTCTCGCAGGCCTTTAGGAGTCCGCCCAATACCTTTTGACGGTCGAACTTCTCCCGACGGCCATCTTTCTTGACGACCATGTATGGAATTTCGTCACTGCGTTCATACGTCGTGAAGCGGCGTTCGCAGCTTAAACATTGGCGGCGCCGGCGGATCACGTCGCCCTCTTTGCTTTCACGCGAATCGATTACTTTATCTTCTTTGAACCCGCAGAACGGACAAGTCATAGCTGGGCGTCTTGGGGGAGTCGCTTCAGTTTACTCCAATTGATGCCTTCGTGAAACGCACAAACGAAGCCAACCGGCACAACGACTACAAACGTAATAATCCATAGGATTAGCGCGGCTGCAGTCGCAGCCTCAATTGAAAGCCCGTAAATCTCTGAAAGAACGACAATGGAGGCAATCTGAACTCCGCCGCCGATCCCCGGAACTTGCACCACTCCGGCGAACGCGACAAAGCCGAGTATTATTACTACATCGGTAATAGACAAATTCGAGGTTGCCGGCAGAGCACGAAGCAAAGTGTAGAAGCTCGCCACAATAACGGCCCATTCCATGGCCGTGTAGGCCAATAACGAAGACAGAAGTCGCCCGTTTCGAGTAGATTCCATGCCTTCCGAAAAAGTCGCAAGCATACGTGACACTCTCGCCTGTTGTGTCTCGGGGAGGAAGGTCAGGGCACCTAGTATGCGCTTCTGTGCCGCATCGGAGAAGTTCCGAAAGACGATGAAAAGCAAAATGGCAAGGGCGCCGATTCCGGTAATCAAGTATCCGCCGACGCCAAGGACCCAGCGTAACCCGGGGCCCAAGGCCAGTTCATGAGCCGGAACGCGGATCAAGGCAAAGCCGAAGAGCAGTAGAACTGCCAGTAAATCAAGAATTCTCTCCAGAATCCAGGCCGCCATCTGCGAGGAAAACGACACACCGGCGCTTAACGAGATAAGATACGGCCGCACGAGCTCGCCCGGCCGACCAAGCAGAACTACTGCTGTGAAGCCTATCGTGGTGTCATAGGTCAACTTTCGAATGCTCACCTTCCGCCCTAGCGGGCGGAGCATGACTTCCCAGCGCAGGGCGCGGCCCACATAGCTGAAGAGGACCAATAAGATAGAGAGGCTCAGCCAGAGCCAATCTAATGTGTAAATAGTTGATAAGAAAAGACTCCAGTCAAAAGACGCCCCTTTGAGGCGGTAAATGGCGAACCCGAGTAGCAAGGCGATCGCCAGAACAATCAGGAGTACACGCTTTTTCACAGCACCCAAGCCCGCTTGGTAGCGCGTATACCTGCCTTGTAGAATGTAGATCTCGGATTCAAGTGAACTTCTTATCATAGTTCCTCGTTTTCATTACTGGAAGCAGGAGATTCGAAGTCATGGCAACGGTGGCGATTCCGGCAGCGAAGTGGAACTGGACGCCATCCTATCCGCAGAACCGGACGGCGGGCAGCTTGGATGCTGATACTCAGCTCGTAGAGCGCTGCCTGGGCGGTCAGGATGCTGCCTGGGAAGAGCTTGTGAAGTTGCACACCCGTCGTGTGTATTCGATCTGTTACCGCTTCACCAACAGCGAATCGGAAGCGCAGGATTTGACGCAAGATGTCTTCCTGCGCGTGTTTAAGAACCTGAGAAGCTTCCGCGCTGGTGAAGGATTGTTCGTGGTATGGTTGACCAGACTAACGCGTAACCTGTTGATCGATCACTATCGCCGGACGAAATTAGACCGCGCCACAGAATCGCTGGATGACCAGGTGAAGACGGTGGAAGAGACTACAGCGATGCTCGCAAGGACCGATGGAATGTTGGCAGGCCGGGAGGCGAGCGAGATCCTCCAGGCGGGTCTGCAGAAATTGTCGCCGGAGCTAAGAGAAACAGTCATCCTCCGCGACTTAGAGGAATTAGAATATCGAGAGATCGCGCAGGTGCTGAACGTTCCTGAAGGAACGGTGAAGTCGCGATTGAACCGGGGGCGAGCCGAACTGGCTCGCGTCCTCCGGAAGTACAAGGTTCGAGTATGACGTGCGCCGAGCTCGAAATCCTGCTGTGCGACTACGTGGACGGGACGCTCCGCGGCGTGGAGAAGACTGCCCTCGAGAGCCACATTGCCGGATGCGAGGCTTGCGCGGAATTGGCCAAGGATGTCGCCGGCGTAACAGCGTTCATGGAGCGGGCGGCGGAGCCGGAGCCTCCGGCCGAATTGCTGACCCGAATCCTGCACCATGTTCCGAACGGAAAGCAGCGGGCGACAGAACCGTCGTGGTGGCGCAAGTGGTTCGGCGGCTGGTTCCACACGGTGTTGTCGCCGCGATATGCGATGGGCATGGCCATGACAGTGCTGTCGTTCTCGATGATATTCAAGTTCGCGCACATCGAGCCGCGTAAACTGACGCAAGCAGATTTGGACCCGGTGAAGATCTGGGCCGCAATCGACGACCGCGCGCATCGCGCCTGGGATCGATCGGTGAAGTATTACGACAACCTGCGGCTGGTGATTGAAATCCAGTCGCGGTTGAAGGAATGGAGCGATCAGGAACAAACACAGGTCGCCGACAGTAGCAAGCAAGCAGAAGGTGGGAAGCAGAGGCCGCAAGGCAGCGGGCAGAAGCCGGAAGCTGGATCAACAGAGAAGAGGTAAGTGAAATGAATTGCGCAACACATCCGGATATTTCGGCCACGGCTTACTGCCGGGCCTGCGGCAAGGCGCTTTGCGATGCATGCCGCCGCACCGCTGACGGAACCATCTATTGCGAAGAGCATGTACCGCACGCGGCGGCAGCGAACCCGGTTTCGCCGGCAGGCAGCTATTCGCCTTACACGGCGCCCATACCACCACCGCCTACGGCCGATCCGGGCGCCTCGCCGGGGCTCGCTTTCCTGCTGGGACTGATTCCCGGAGTCGGCGCGATTTACAACGGCCAGTATGTGAAGGGCTTGATCCATGTGGTCGTGCTTGGTGTCCTGATCAGTATTGTCAGTAGCGGCGACGCGGCCGGCGGGCTCGAACCATTGTTCGGGATGATGATCGCGGCGTGGGTTTTCTATATGGCGTTCGAGGCCTACCATACAGCCAAAAAGCGCCTGCTTGGACAACCGGTGGATGAATTCTCGAGCATCGTTCCGCTGCGCCGGCAGCCTGGCCAGTCGCAGTTTCCGGTTGCGCCCGCTTTCTTGATCGCGGTCGGCGTGTTGTTTCTGTTGAACAACATGGGAGTCATCCGCTTCTACCAACTCTTGCAATATTGGCCGGTGGCGTTGATCGCGCTGGGTGCGTACATGCTGTACGAGCGGATCTCGTCGTCCGACCACCACAGCTCCAGCTCAACTGGCATGCGGGAGGCCCAACATGAACGGCAATAGCTACAGCCTCGTCCAGGCTGTTCGCGGCCCCGTCATGTTGATCGCTCTGGGGACGCTGGTGGCCATGGACTATTTCGGAGTCGACGGGTTTACTTTTGGAAGAACCTGGCCGATCCTGATCATCATCTTCGGCGCATTCAAGTTGATGGAGAAGGTAGTGATGCCGCCGCCGGCTCCTGACAACCGTCCACCCGGAGGTAACGCGATATGAGACGCGGCTCCGTAATCGGCCCGCTGATTCTGATCGGATTCGGCGCGCTGTTTCTGATGCGGAATCTTTGGCCCGAGATTCCATTGATGGACATCATTTCCCGATACTGGCCCTTTGTGCTGATCGGTTGGGGTCTGCTGCGGCTGGTTGAGATCCTCATGCTGGCAATCGCGTCGAAGCCTATTCCGCGCGCTGGCATCTCCGGCGGCGAATGGATTCTCGTGTTCCTGATCTGCATCATCGGCGGATCGATGTACACCGCTCGTCACTACGCGTCCTGGTTCAACACCGGCCGTGCGTGGCGCGGCATGGTGGTGAACATGGGCGAGAGTTTCGACTACAACTACAATCCGGCGGAAAAGCCGTGCGTCAAGAATTGCCGGATCTTGATCGAGAACTTCCGCGGCAACGCGAAGATCACGGGCACCAATGATACGACGGTGAAGGCCAGCGGCCGCGAAACCGTTCGCTCGTTCCAGCAGTCGGATGCGGACAGCGCCAATAAAGAGACCCCTCTCGAACTCGTTCAGCAGGGCGACCAGATCATCGTGCGCACGAACCAGGAGCGCGTGAGTGATCGGACGCAGATTTCATCTGAATTAGAGATCACTGTACCGGAGGGTTCTTCGATTGAAGCGCACGGACGCTACGGCGATTTCGACATCCAGAATGTGAGCGGCGCCGTCGACATCAACAGTGATAACGCCGGCGTGCGCCTGGAGAAAATCGGCGGCAATGTACGAGTGGATACGCGCCGCAGCGATATCATCCGCGCGATCGATGTAAAAGGAACCGTGGACCTGAAGGGGCGCGGCCAGGACTTGGAATTGCAGAACATCGCTGGGCAGGTAACCGTGGCCGGAACGTATACCGGGCAGGTCCAGCTTCGCGAGTTAGCGCAGCCTGTGCGCTACGAAGATCCTCAAATCACGCTCAGCTTTGAAAAGCTTCCCGGGCAGATTCACATGGGACTCGGGGAGATGACCGCGGAGAACATCGTCGGTCCGGTGCGGCTCAACGCGCGTTCACGCGATGTCAATATTTCCGACTTCACGCAGTCCCTGGATTTGACCTTGGATCGCGGCGATGTGACGCTACGGCCCGGGAAGAGCATGCCGAAGATCGAGGTGCATACGCGGTCCGGTGACATCGACATGGCGCTGTCACCCGGCACAAAGTTCGATTTAAAGGCGTCCACCGATCGCGGAGAGGTGCACAACGACTACGGTTCGCCGCTGACGGTCGATGAATTCCAGCGTGGCGCGACCATCGCGGGCAACGTGGGCGGGGGACCGCAGGTGCGACTCGAAACCGGCCGCGGCGCTTTGACTGTACGAAAGGCCGGCGCCGAAGATGTGACCTTTCCGAACATTCCCAGCGCGCCGAGCGCTCCGAAGGTCCCCGGCGAGCCGATCCGTCAATAGCACTCACTAAAGTAGGGCGGGGTCTCCAGACCCGCGGCCGGCGTCCACGTCGGCCTGATCGGTAAACGAATAGCCGGACGCGGACGTCCGCCCACTTTATCAACCGGAATCGTGAACGCAAAAACAAGAGAAGGGCCACCTGACGATCGTGAAATTGTGAGGCGGCTCGAAACTCACGCGGTAAAGCACAAGCGTAGCCGCGCAGCAGTGTGGTTCGAACAAGGCGGCCTGGCGATTGCGGAGATGAAGTCATTCGCCGACCTCGCGAATAAAGGCATTGGCGATATCCGGAGGTTTCTGCGCACGCCGGCGCAACGGTCTCGCGCCATTCATTACTACGTCAGCTCTGACGTCGAGATTTCCCATACATCAGAACTCGGCGTATTCCTACCGATTGTACGTGTCCGGCAGAAGACGGCCCCGTACTTGCATGAAGCAACCCACGTGCTCGCGCCGTGCGACCACTGCCCGCTGTGGTTCAGCGAGGGCTTTGCATCCTTCGTGCAGAGCTACGTGAGCGAACACCACGGTGGTTACGATGGCGCCGTCTTCGCGAACTGCGGCAATGCAGGAATAGACGATAAAGCGGCGGAGTGGAAGGCAACACCGGAGGGCGTCGCCGTGCTGCCGTTTGTTGGCCGCTACGCTGAACCGCCTTACCTTGAACAGGATCGTTCCAACGTTGCGGCTCCGTTTTACGTGATGTCGCAATCGTTCGTCAAATACCTGGTGGAAAATATCGAACGGGAAAAGCTCCTCAGGTTGCTAACCGCGCGAGATTTCAAGGCCAGGCTGAGCTCCAGCACTGGGAAAAGCGTCGGGCAGTGGAAACGTGAATGGCTCACGCACATAGCTTGAATCGCTCAAGCGCGATGTTCCCGCGTGTCCGATAAAAGGACATACTAATAAGGGGTTCCTATGAACGGCGGAAACGTCGATCACGATGTGACAGAACTCCTGGTGCGTTGGGGGAAAGGCGACGACGAGGCTTTGCGCAGGCTTGCTCCCCTGGTTTACGAGCAGCTTCGCGGACTTGCCGGATCCTTGATGCGAAACGAGCGTCCGGGCCACACGCTTCAGGCGACCGGGCTGGTACACGAATTGTTCTTGCGACTCCTGAAGCGGAAAGAAGTGAACTGGGAGAACCGCACCGAGTTCTTTCTGTCCTCGGCGCACCTGATGCGCCTCATCTTGCGCGAGTGGGCGCGCAATCGCGACGCCGACAAACGCGGCGGAGGAACCATCCGAGTCCCACTTAGCGAAGAGATCGCCTGGTTGGATGCCACCAGTCCCGGGCTGCTCGATCTCGACCAGGCTCTCGATGAGCTGGAACGGGTGGATAACCGCAAAGCGCGCATCGCCGAGCTTCGCTTCTTCCTGGATTGCACCAACCAGGAGACGGCGGAATTACTGTCGCTATCGGAACGAACCGTAAAGCGAGAGCTGGCTTTTATTAAAGCCTGGCTGTTCCGGAGGCTGCGGCAGCCGCCGGCGGAGGCGTCAACTTGATCGTGTCTATTGGTGAGGTCTCCCGAACTATTCCAATCTCATCTTTCGTAGCAAATCATGGAACCGCGCCTCCCCGCGAAGCGGAATCCAGACCGGCCAAGTCTTCAGGAAGAGAATCTGAAACGTGCGCTGTTCGTATGCCTTCTCCAGCCAATCGAGCGCTGCAGTGTTTTCCCCGAGGTTCACGCAGTTGGCTGCTATCGCCAAGGGAGAAACGTATCGGCCCTGTTTGACTCTCGCTAACTGGGAGTCCAACGCGTCCCTTCGGAAACCTTCAATGCCCTTCTCCTCGAACACTCGAAGGCGCGCCGTGACTTGTTCCGCAGGCGTTCCGTTGAGCGCAGCCGCCTTCAACGTGGCCTGCACTCCCTCGCGATGCATTCCTTTCAAGTGATACGCCGCAGCGATATCAACGTAAGCCAACGCGAAACGCTGATCGAGTTCGAGCGCCTTCCGATACCACTTCAACGCTTCGTCATATTGACCCTTGTAAGCATACGGGTATCCCATGCCTTCGGTGCTCATGATCTCGCGAGGGTCAAGATCCAGCTTCTTCCGATAGACTTCCGCCGCTTCGTCGAAACGGCCCATGGCAATGGACTTCATTCCCCAGGCGACCAGCGCTAAACCTTCGTTCGGGTTCAGTTCTAAGGCGCGCTTGCGCTCCTTCTCGGAACCATCCCAATCGAAATCGAGCCACATCTTGGCGAACGCCATGGCGACGTGTCCTTCGGCGCTCGAATCGTCCAATTGGACAGCTTTTATCGCGGCGGCGCGCATCTTGTCCCGGATTTCCTCCGATGCCTCCACGCCTCGCTGGCTCAATTGCCAGTACGACAGCGAAAGCATTCCGTAGGCCGGCGCGAAGTCGGGGTCTTTTTGGATCGCGAGCTCGAAGTTGCGAACAGCTTCTCGCGTCGGAGCCTTCTCCTGGTTGAACAACTCCCTGCCGGTCAGATATAGCTCGTATACTTCCGGCGATGCGGAAAGTTTCCGCGAAGCAGCCTGCCGCGGCGCCCTCGCACTCAATGCATGCGCGACCTCGGCTGCGATCTGATCTTCCAACGTGAACAGGTCCGTTAGCTTCTCATCGAACTTGCCGGTCCATAGGTGTCGCCCATCGGAGACCCTGAGCATTTGCAAAGTAAGCCGGATCCGATCAGCGGATCGTTGGATGCTTCCGTCGATTACAGCGTCCACCTGAAGTGTACGGCCTGCCGCCACCGGATCGCGATCTACTCCAGCGAAACTTCGAACAGAAGCGGTCGGACGAACCAGCCAGTTCCCTTCCGAGCCGAGCCGTCCGATGAGGCTGTCCGCCAGTCCGAGCTCCATTTGGCGATCCGGACCTCCGGCGGCGAAGGACTGGAAAGGGAGCACCGCCATCGAGCGGATTTCCTGACGTGGGTGCGCTCGCCACCATACAAAACCTCCCACGGCGGCGAGGACCAACAACACAACGGCCACCTTCCAAACGGTGCCGAATGAGCTCAATTCCGCCTGGAGGCTGACCTGAACCTCGGTGCGGTCCCGCACCTGCATTCCGACAACTTCGGTCGAGGTCGCTTCTTCCTCTGTCGTCTGGCGAACGTCACCGGCAAAACGATACCCCCGCCGGGGCAAAGTGTCGATCCAGGAATCATCGCCCAGAGCTTTCCGGATCACCGAAACGTTGAACTTGAGATTTCCTTCTTCAACGAAGGTGTCCGGCCAGACTGCTTTGAGCATTTCGTCCTTGCTTAACACCCGGCTTCGATTCTCAATCAGGAACAGCAGCAGGTCGAACGCCTTTGGCGCGAGTGTTACAACCTCGGTTCCGCGCATAAGGGCGCGCTTCGCGGGATCTAACCGGAATTCCCCAAAGGTGTATAAGCTGCTCATTCGCAGGCACTTCCCCGCTCTAACGCAGATTTAACCGAACTCTCACCCGCAGCAAACGACTTCGCCAGCCATTCGCGGTTATTCTGCACCCCGTAACGTCATGGCCGATTTTAACAGAACCCTATGAAAGCCAGAATCGACATTACGCTCTCGCTGGAGAGAACGCGTACGCTCTGGTTCGTGCGGTTCGTGCGACGGCTCGGATGGCTACGAAACTTTTGGAAACAGGAGAACAGGAAATGAAACGCTCGAAGGACCTTATCTTCGCGAGCGTGCTGCTGGCTTTTGCGGCCATGCAAGCCGCCGCCTGTCCGTACGCCTACGTCATCAATTTCAGCGGCCAGTTCGGTCTGGTGGATCTGGCCACCGGTGCATTCACGCCGGTCGGCAAGGGACTCCCGAATACGCCGGATGGCATCGCGGGAAAACCTGGCGGTCCTTTTTATACGGTCGACGGCATCACCGGGCATCTGCTCAGAATCACGACGGACGGTGATGTGACGGATGTCGGCGACACGCACACAGGTGCCAATGCCGGTCCTAACGGCATCAGCTTGATAGGAGCATTGACCGACGGCACGTTGTACGCACTCGACTTTTCAAACCGCTTGTTTCGGATCGACGCGAATACAGCGAAATTAACCCTCGTCGCGTATCTTTCGACTCTAGCTGTCCAGGTGCCTGAATACGCCGGCAACATGGTGACCAGCCTGAACGGGGACGGCGAGAAGCTCTACTTCACTCTTCAGATTCTCGAAGGGCCGGAACAAACCGGGCCCAATCTTTACGTCATCGACCCCAAGACCGGCGCCGTGTCGAATTACGGCGTGAAGCTGAATGACCTGGTAATCGGGTCCGGGCTTGTCAATGGCGTGTTCTACCTGTTCGGAGCGGGAGGAACCATCTTCACGCTCGACACGGCGACGCACAAGACAGCGGTGGTTGCCTCCTACGATTCCGGAATCACTCCCGACGGTCCGCCGTTCACAGGCATCTTCGGTGCGATCGAGCCGATGGAGCCAGTCACGGTTGCTCCAAAGTCTCACGAGACTGCGACGGCGGCGACCAGGCACGTGCGTTGGCCGTCAAGGTCCCTGCCACGTCACTAAGAATCCACACGAAGGAGAAAAGAAATGAAAAACTCAAACAACTCGATTCTCGCGACTGCGCTGCTGGCGATTGGGGCGATCCAAGCCACCGCGTGTCCGCTTGCTTACGTGATCAACTTTAGCGGCCAGTTTGGCATCATGGACCTCGCCACAGGCGCGTTCACTCCGGTCGGGAAGGGTCTCGCAAATACGCCGGACGGGATTGCTGGAAAGACTGGCGGCCCATTTTATACGGTGGATGGCGCCACGGGTCACCTGCTCAAAATCGGTTTAGACGGTAGCGCGACCGATGTCGGCGATACGCACACTGGACCCAACGTCGGTCCCGATGGTGTCAGCGTCGTAGGCGCGCTCACTGACGGGTCCCTGTATGCCCTGGATTTCTCAAATCGCTTGTTCCGCATCAACGAGAAGACGGGGCAACTCACACTGATCGGTGCACTTCCATCCTTGCCGCCGCAGGTTCCGGAATATGCGGGCAACATGGTCACCAGCCTGAATGGCGATGGCTCCAAACTGTATTTCACAATCCAGATTCTCGAGGGGCCGTTGCAAACCGGTCCGGCTCTTTACGTCATCGATCCTAGGACCACCGCCGTCGACAAGTATCCGGTACAACTGAGCGACCTGGTCATCGGTTCAGGCCTGGTGAACGACACGTTCTACCTCTTCGGAGCCGGAGGCGGCATCTTCACACTGAACATTGCCACGCGTCAAACGGCGGTGGTTGCATCCTATCAATCCGGGCTCACCGAAGACACGCCGCCATTGACAGGCGTCTTTGGTGCGATTGGTCTTGCGGAACCGAGCATGATTTCAATGAAAACCGCGAGCACGCAAAGCGCTCCTCTTTCCGGCAAGGTGATGCCCATGCCGCAGCGGAGTTGCCAGTAGGCGACTGTTGGACAAGCCTTCTGGCTTGTCCAAACGCACATTCAACGGACGTCTTTGATCAGCACGACGTCACTACTTTCCGAACCGCGCGACAAAACCAACTGACTGCCATCCGCGGACCATGCGAAATTGAAAATCCTGCCGGATGTGAAATTCGTGAGCTGTTTTCCAGGCGTGCCGTCCAAAGGAAGAGTCCAGATGTTCGAAGTGCCATTTTGCGCGTTTATGTAGCTGAGTGCGCGGCCGTCCGGAAGCCATCGAATCCACCCGTCGGCGGCAGCGCCCGAGGGGGCGCTAGCCGGCATACGAAGACTACGTTGTTCTGCGCCGGCCTCGAAAGGAACGATCACGATGTTGCTCGATCGTGAGATCGGGTCAGGTGCAAAAAAAGCAACTTGACGCTCGTCTGGTGAGACAATCGGAGAATCGGCGGCGCGCGGCGCCATTTCGACGGGTAATCCTCCATCCATCGCGACCTTCATCAGATGGCCTTGCGGGTTTATGTATACCACCCAGTTTCCTTGCGGCGAGCAATCGGGGGTGAAGCCGCCGCCAGTGGTCAATTGCTTTATGTTCGATCCATCCCGATCGATGCGCCAGACATTCGGGCCTCCGCCACGATTACCCACGAACAGGACGTAGCGGCCGCCTGAACAAATCACAGGATAGTCGTAAATGTGGGGCTCGGTTGTAAGTGGCGTAGGCGAGTGGCCCGAGATGTCCGTTAGCCAGAGGCCCTGCCCGCCGTTTGCTTCGGCTGTGTAGATGACCTTGCTATCCGATGTAAATCGCACACCTTGCCGGCCATCGTGAGTTGCAGTGCCAGAGGTGACCTGGCGTGCCGAGTCTGGCGCACCGGCGGGAACAACCCATACGTGGGAGATCAGATTGGTCGCAACAGTTACCAGTTCAGATCCATCGGCGCTGAATCCGATGCCGCTGTACCGATTCAGATCGTGCGTAATGAGGTTCGCAACGCCGTCAGGATAGGAGACTCTCCATAGCTGATTCGAATAGAAAGACTCGCCTAGTGCTGCTGCAGCCACTACCCCCCTGCCATCGGGCAGCCATCCCAGATCGTCTAACTGAAACCAGGTTTTGGATCCGAGCGTTCTCTCGGCCCCACTCTCCGAGTCAAACAGGACAATCCAGTGAGTGTAAACGGGCGTTAAACTACCCTTCGCCCAAGCGATCCGGCGACCGTCGGGCGACCAGGAAGCCGCTGTGGTCAGGAAGGTTGGAATCTTCGCTTGCGCAATTGCACGCGCGTTGGTACCGTCAGCGCCGGCAACTGTCGCTACGGAGCTGTCGTTCTCCGTACGGCGAAACGCCAGTCGCTTGCCATCTCGAGTAACTGCAACTTCGCCAGATACGGGCTGCAGAATCTTCTTGGGAATACCGCCCAGAGCAGGCAGTTCGTAGAAGGCGGCATCTTCATTTGGGCGCCTTGCAGTGTAGTATATGTGGCTGGCATCGCCGGAGAATGAGAGTCCGAAGTAACTGGCGTTGTCGGGCGGAACGATCTGGACGCCGTTTTGGAAGGCGACTTGACGCACCCAGAGGCTCTGCGCCCCGGCATCCTCCTCGACGTAGACGACGTATTTCCCGTCAGGAGAAATAGCCGTGTGACGCACCTTGCCGGAATAGGTGAGTTGACGGATGCTTATATTTGAAAATGCTGGTCGTTCAGTTCCTCGGTGAAGCTCGTACATTAGTAGCGCGCCAGCGATCGCCACGACGGCGAGACCGATCGCCAGTCCAAACCATGCTGTTCGTCTCTTTGGCGATGGAGCTGTCGCGATCTCGTGAGTCTCGGTATCGCGCTTCAGGCGCTTCAAATCGGCCCGCAGCTCGGCCGCCGTCTGATATCGCAGTTCGCGATCTTTTTCGAGCGCTTTAGAGATGATTTCCTGCAGCCGTTCTGGCAATTGTGGATTGATGGTGAGCGGAGCAACGGGCTTCTGGTTCAGCAGTGCGTCGAAAACCGCCACGGCGTTGGCTCCAGCGAAGGGCCGTCGTCCGGTCGACATTTCATAGAACACGGATCCAAAGCTGAACAGATCGGAGCGTGAATCAAGCGGCTCACCGCGAGCCTGTTCGGGAGACATATAGGCTGGCGTGCCGATCGTCGTTTGCGGACGCGTCGGCAGATCCATTTCGACCGTTGTCTCAGAATCTGAGTGCGGCGACGGTTCTTGAGCTATCCGCGCGATCCCGAAATCAAGTATTTTGATCTGCCCGCGGCGGCTAACCATAATGTTTCCAGGCTTGATGTCGCGATGAATCACGCCGCGAGTGTGGGCTGCGTCGAGCGCGTCGGCGATCTGAATGGCGAAGTCCAGGAGACGATCGAGCGGAAGTGGTTTTTGGTCGATGTGGTGCTGAAGCGTTTCGCCCTCGAGCAACTCCATAACAACGAACGGCAAGCCTTCGTGTTCATCAACTTCGTAGACTGTGCAGACGTTGGGGTGATTGACAGCGGCGGCTGCGCGAGCCTCGCGCTCCAGCCGGTCGACTGCGCTACGGTCCTTGACGAGTTCGGCGGATACGAACTTTATGGCCACTTTTCGGCGTAGCTTGACGTCTTCTGCACCATAGACCAAGCCCATTCCCCCGCGGCCGATGATGTCGCCAATGCGGTAGTGAGAGACGATTGTGCCAGGAGCCAACACCGGTCGGGTTATTTTATCACCGGGTGTCTACCGAATTTCGAGCTGTGAAAAAGCTCATGGCGCGCTCCGCTTTGCGCCAGCGCAAGCCAGAGGCATGCGCAACGTTAGCCACCGGACAAGCCAGGAGCCCCGTTAGAAGAGAGCTTCTATTCGCGGAGCGCGACCGAAGGGTCAATTCGCGTGGCCGCACGCGCCGGAAGATATCCTGCCAGTAACCCTACGACAGCCAGAATGCCCGAGGTGGTCAGGTAAGTCAACACATCGGCGGGTTTCACTTGGAACAGAAGTGTTTCGATTAAGCGCCCCGCGAACAGAGACAGAACAATGCCAAGCGCCAGTCCGGCCGCAACTAGCGACAATCCCTGCCGCAGCACAAGGCCTAGGATTGAGGACGGGCTTCCCCCAAGAGCCGTTCGAATTCCGATCTCTCGTCTGCGGCTAACCACTGAGTAGGAAAGCACGCCGTAGATTCCAACCGATCCCAATAACAGCGCGAGTGTGGAGAAAGTCGTCAGCAGAATCGCCTGCAAACGAGGCTGTGCCACGGACTCGGAGAATTGTTCAGTCATTGTGCGGACGTGTGCGAGCGGCAGCTCGGGATCTACGTCATGCAACAGCCGTCGAACGGATGAGGTCAGAGCTTCCGGAGCAAGTGAGGCATCGGTGCGTATCACTAGCGTCTGCGCGTAGAACGGTGCCTGGCGGCTGCAGAAATAAATTGTCGGATCGGCGCTGCGGCCAAGACTGGTGTACTTGATATCGGCCACGACACCGATAATCTCCGGATCGCGAACGAGAATCCTGCCGAGCGGCCCGAAACCGCCGAAGATCGCGTGGATTTTCTGGCCGATGGGATTTCCTTGTCGCCAGTATTGGCGAGCCAACGTTTCGTTGACAATCAGGACCGGCGGTGCATCGATACCGTCTCTCTCGCTGAAGTCGCGGCCGGAAATCAGCGGCGTGGCCAGAGCGCCGAAGAATCCGGGGCTCACCATGCGGTGCCACGCCGTTTGATCTTCCGGGTGTGCGGGCGCGGGCTGCGATAGAAAACGGAATGGCAGGCGGTAATCGAGATCGGCAGCCAGCGGAAGACTGGTGCTGATCCCAACCACCTTCACTCCAGGCAACGCGCCTGTACTGGCGCGAATCCGGTCGAACGTACTGATGACGTCCGCAGGCGTGGTATATTTCGCAACTGGCAGTGAGATATTCGCAGTGAGGACGCGATCGGTGTGGAATCCAGGATCCACGCTCGTGAGCCGAGTGAAACTCTTGATCAGAAGTCCCGATGTCGAAACGAGCAAAACCGCAAGAGTCACCTGAGCGACGACGAGGCCGCCGCGGCCAAAGCGCTCATGCGAATCGACGGTAGTTGTCCGGTCGTTCCGGAAGGCAGCGAGCAGGTCGGGTTTGCGAATGCGCAACGCTGGAGCCATTCCAAACAACAGACCCGACACGACGCTGATCGCGAGCGCGAAGAGCAGCACGGGCAAGCTCAGCTCGATATCGCGCATTCGTGGAATGCTCATCGGACCGAACGCTCGGACGGCGCGAACTCCGGCGACAGCCAGTAAGACGCCGAACCCGCCGCCGACAATTGCGAGCAACAGACTCTCGGTCAGAAATTGCCGCGTGAGCCGGCCTGCACTCGCACCTAGAGCGGCGCGCACCGCGACCTCGCGTCGGCGCACGGAAGCATGGGCGAGCAGAAGATTAGCTACATTTGCGCAGGCGATGGCCAGCAGCAGTCCCACGCTCGCGAGCAGCACCAGGAGCGCCGGACGCGAGTCGCCGACCAGGTCCTCGGGAAGACTACGCAGACCGACGCCCCAGTCAGCATTGGTGTCCGGATGCTCGACAGCGATTGCGTGGGCGATCGCATCCATCTCGGCCTGCGCTTGTGCGAGAGTGACGCCCGGACGCAGACGCGCTACCGCTTCCATGTATCGCGGAGTCGGCCGCTGCCGATATTCACGCATGCCGTTGCTCCAAACCTGCGAGTCTCCGGCGAAGTGGATGCCCGCGGGCAGGACTCCAAGCACGATCGTCGGCTCGCCATTGACGCCGATCGTCTTGCCGATGATGGAGGGATCGCCGCTGTATCGACGCTGCCACAGTTCGGCAGTGATGAGAGCGACGCTGGGAGCGCTCGGCAAGCCTTCAGCGACGGTCATTCCCCGGCCCAGCACGGGAGCAATTCCGAGAGTTGAAAGCAGTGTCCAGGTCATGCTGGCGCACGGCAAACGCTCCGGATCGCGGCCGGAATCGGTGAGGTTCACTTCGTTGCGCCAAACGCCGGCAAAAGCCTCCAACGTGTGACTCCGATCGCGCCAATCATAGTAGTCGGAAGGGGAAACGAAGTAGCGTTTGTTGCCAACCTTGGGCTGCTTCTCGAAGATATTCACCAATCGATCGGCCTCCTTGTAGGGCAGCGGCCGGATGAGGACGGTCTGGACGACGCTAAAGATCGTGGTGTTCGCACCGATGCCCAGCGCGAGCGCGGTAAGCGCGATGGCGAAAAGCGACGGCTGGGAGCGCCACGCGCGGAGGCCATGCCGAAGGTCGTACCAAAGGGTTTGCAGCGCCATGTAGGTATTACGGCCGAACGGAGCAATGGTTACGGATTTCTGTTGGATAAGCCTCCGGCTTGTCAGGAACGCGCCAACGATTTATGTTCATGCGATATGCTGACAGGAGCCAATTGCGCAAATTGCGCTCGTCGCAAACAGAAGAATCAGGGCGATGAGCCGAATCGCGCCGCCGCCAAGACATTCCGCCCTATCCGGCCGCCGCATTGGACGCGTGGCGCAGGTCCCCGACCTGCGCAGCCTCGCTACGAATTCCGAAATCGAGGATCTTGATCTGACCTCGGGACGTGACCATGATATTGCTTGGCTTTATGTCCCGATGCACGATGTTCCTGGCGTGAGCGGCGTCCAAGGCATCAGCCAGTTGAATTGAATACTCCAGAAGGCGATCGAGAGGAAGTGATTTTTGATCGATCGTATGTTGCAGGCTTTCACCGTCGAGCAACTCCATGACAACGAACGGCAGCCCTTCGTGTTCAGCAACCTCGTAGACTGTGCAGACGTTGGGGTGGTTGATTGCGGCGGCTGCGCGAGCCTCGCGCTCCAGGCGGTCGACTGCGTCCCGATCCTTGACGAGTTCGGCGGATACAAACTTTATCGCCACCCTGCGGCGTAGCTTGATGTCTTCCGCACTATACACCTGGCCCATTCCACCGCGGCCGATGATGTCGCCAATGCGGTAGTGAGAAATGACTGTGCCTGGGGGAAGCACGGGCCATTTTAGCACCGAAATCGAAAAAGCGGACCTAGCGCCTGGACACCTGAGGCTATGTCCAGGCGACTCGTCGAAACAAACTCGACCCGTTTTCCTGGTCTTCCAGTCCCTCCGCGTACAAT
>Ga0335069_10005475_pt1 | contig 18668 bp, 15 predicted proteins | sample Lox_Sample_11_FD_206714 | JGI IMG/M metagenome (GOLD analysis project Ga0335069, IMG submission 206714) | Soil microbial communities from Loxahatchee National Wildlife Refuge, Florida, United States - Lox_Sample_1.1 | ecosystem: Environmental > Terrestrial > Soil > Wetlands | place: USA... | reverse complement strand
CGAACCCTTCGGGTGAAAATTTATACTCTGGCCGGGGAATTGGTGGCCCACCCGGAGGGTGGAGCTGGAACGAATCAGGCTTCTTGGGACGCAAGTCGGGTAGCCAGTGGGATGTACCTGGCGGAGGTTGAGGTGCTCGGATTGGACGGCAAAACCCAGGGCCACCGGATGCTCAAGGTCGCGGTCCTCCATTAAACAAAGCTAAATCTCCCGGCAGAGCTTTAACAAGGGTTGTGAAATCCCTAACTTGGGAACTGGCGCCAGTGGCCTCTTGAAAGCTCGTTGAGTTTGCTTTCAAGGTGGGTTTCAAATGAAACCGTTCTTGAAACCGAAGGTTGAACCCGGAAAAGCTTGTTGTGGAAATGGCATGGACCATGCATATTTATGGAAGTATCTCGGCTTTCCAAGGAACCGGGGTTGGCGGATGCATCCGCCGGAGGTGGGTCATGGAAGAGATTCAATGCGGTGAGGTTCGTCCCAAGTTGGCGGATTACCGCGAGAGAAAGCTGAAGCACCCCGAAAAGGGGATGATTGAAAGGCATTTGTTTTATTGTCCGGATTGTATTTTCCACCTGGCCCTGGTGACCGCCCGGAGCTTGGACAAGGAACGCGAGGGAATTTCGGCGGGGTTTTGAGTTGAGTCTTTGCAGTTGAAAAAGAAAAGGCCCGGATAAATTCCGGGCCTTTTTCATTAACTGAAAACTCATAACTTCGAACTCAAAACTCGCGATTGCGGTTACACCCGCATCGGCATGATCACACAGAGATAATCCGCGTCGCCTTTTGGCCGCAGGACGCCCGGGCTTAAAGGTTGGGTGAGCTCGATGTTCACGCTGTCAGTTCCCACGTTTTTCAGGACATCCAACACGTACTTGGCGTTGTAAGCGATGCTGATTTCATCCCCTTTATATTGAACGTCCATTTCTTCCTTGGCTTCGCCCATGTCGGGGGTTTTGGAGGAAATCGAGATTTTGCCGGGTTTGACCTGATAGCGGATCGAATTGGATTTTTCCGAGGTTAAAATGGCCACGCGGCGGGTAGCGGCGGCCAGTTCGCTGGTGGAGGCCTCCACTTTTTTGTCGGATTCCTTCGGGATGACCTGCTCATAGTTGGGAAATTGGCCTTCGATCAACCGTGAAACGATCTCCACCCCTCCCACCCCGAACTTGATCTGGTTATCGGTGGCGGTGATCTCCACAATCACCTCGTCTTCTTTGCCTTTGCCAACATCCGAAATGACCTTGGAAAGCTCATTGAGAGTCTTGGTGGGGATAATAACGCTACATTTATCGTCCGATTTTCCCTCGAGTTTCTTTTGGATGAAGGCCAGCCGATGGCCGTCGGTGGCGACCATGCGGGCTTTTCCACCCTCGACTTGAAAGAAAACCCCATTAAGGACATAACGAGTCTCATCCGTAGAAACCGCGAATAAGGTTTTTCTAGCCATTTCTTGGAGCAAAGACCCTTTTACTTTGAAAACCTTGTCTTTTTTAACCTCAGGAAGGATGGGGAAATCATCTTTAGGTAGGCCATGAATCTTAAAATTAGATTTTTGGCAAACAAGGATCATCTTATGGCTATCGTCGATCTCTAAATCCACTGAAGCTTCCGGTAATTCCCGGACAATATCCGATAATTTTTTGGCGTTAATGGTGATACTTCCCTTATCCACCACTTCCGCTGGAACACTACAGCGAATCCCCATATCCAAATCCGTCGCAACAAATTCCAACTTCTTGTCCTTTGTTTCCAACAACACATTCGCCAAGATAGGCATCGTATTTTTTGCCGCAACGGCGCTTTGAACGGTTGAGATTCCTTTAAGGAGTTCTGCCCTTGTCAAGACCACTTTCATTTGGAAGCTCCTTCTGGAACGTATTGTCAGCTGTTTCTTTAAAAGAATTTAATCATTAAAAAGAGTAGTCGTAGTGGGCTTTGAGGATATGTGGATGAACTTCAGTTTTCCCTATAAAACAACCGGCGGTATCGTTGTTATTTCTTGGGAATAAACTGGGGGTATTATAAGACAAATCCACAACCCCGCAACCCTTTTGGATTATCACGCGACCTATCCCCACCTCATACAGACCTATCCCGAAACTTCGGTGGAAAATTCAATCTCATTACGGATCATCCACAATTTCTTCCGGATATGTGGAATCTATGTTGTGAATAATTTCGTGACTGAAGTACTGCCAAGTGAGGTTATGGAAAAGCGTTGGATGGGCGGGAATAGGATGAAACGGAACGCACGAGAGAGTTAGACGGAGTAATTGCCATCGGTAAGTTGTTTCTTGATGCTGTTTACCTCAGAGAGGAGGGTGATATCCGAAGTCAGGAGCTCCTCGATCTTCTCGTAAGCGTGGATGATGGTGGTGTGGTCCTTGCCCCCGAAAGAGGCCCCAATTTCACTCAAGGAGTGGGAAGTCAATTCCCGGGAGAGGAACATGGCGATCTGGCGCGGGAAGGCGATTTGCTTCGTCCTCTTCTTGGATTTCATGTCCGAGAACTTGCAGTTGTAGCGCTCCGCCACGACCCTTTGGATGGCGTCCACGGAAATGCGGCGTTCCTCGCTGGGAAGGGAGTCCTTGAGGACTTCCTTGACCAGTTCCAGGGTAATTTCCTGCTTAGTGAGGGAGGCAAAGGCGATGACCCGAAGCATTGAACCTTCCAGCTCACGGATGTTGGCCTTGGCGTGGTTGGCGATGAAGACCGTCACCTCGTTAGGAACGAGGATTCCCTCGCTCTCGGCTTTCTTGCGCAGAATGGCGATGCGAGTCTCGATGTCGGGTTCCTGGATGTCCGTGATCAAGCCCATCTCGAAGCGGTTCTTCAACCGTTCTTCCAGCTTGATTTCCTTGGGGTGGCTGTCGGAAGTAGCCACGATCTGTTTTTGGGCCTCATAAAGCACGTTGAAAGTATGGAAAAACTCCTCCTGGGTGGCTTCCTTGCCCTCCCAGAATTGGATATCGTCGATCAACAGTACGTCCACGGTACGATATTTATTGCGGAAGTCCTGTTGACGGCCCGATTGGATGGACTGGATGAAGTCATTCATGAATTTCTCGGAGGAGATGTACAAAACCCGGATATTGGGGTTCTGCTCCACCACGAAATTGCCGATGGCCTGCAATAAGTGGGTCTTACCCAAGCCGACCCCTCCATAGATAAACAAGGGGTTGTAGGATCTGGCGGGTGACTCCGCTACCGCTAGGCAGGCGGCGTGGGCGAAACGGTTGCTGTTGCCCACCACAAAACTCTCGAAATTGAACTTGTTGTTGAGGATAAATTCAGAATCCCCGGGGGTTTTGGAGGGAGTGGGCATGGTGAGGCGTGGTTTTTCAACAGCTTCAACGGAGAGAGGAATTTCCGTGGTGATGGCGGATGTCTTGGGGGCCGATGCCGGGGAAGCTTGGGCCATGACCTCAAACTGGATCTCCAATTGTTCGGGATGGATAGTCTTGAGGGCTTTTTGGATTTGAGGCTGATAGTGGTCCCGGATCCAATCCCGGAAGAACTCATTGGGAACCTGGACGGTCAGGGTGTTGTTCTCGGTCACCGAAGCCTTGGTGGGCCTGAACCAGGTCTCGAAGCTTTGGCGATTGAGGTCTTTTTTAAGATTTTCTAAACAACGGTCCCAAACATCGGCCGAAGCGGTCATCCACAAACCTCCAAGTCATGAAAAAAGGCGAAAAACCCTTAATTTAAAGGGTAAAAGTGAGTCCCGTTAAAATTATCCCCTGTTTATCCCCAGGAAATTGGAACCAGTTATGTGCGTTTTTCGGTTCCTCATCGAAAGCAGCTATCCACAACTTGTGTACAGTTTGTGGATAACTGCTTACGGGAGGCAAACCCTAAAGAGCCTTAAATTAAGGGAAAAAAGCTTTCCTTTAATAAAACCCTCTGTGGGTCGAACTCCCCTAATTATTATGTGGCGGCTAAAAGTCTTTTTACTTTGTGGCTTTTTCTATTCTCGTCACAACCCGTCCACAGGCTATCCACCAAATTCACAGGAAATTCCTCCAGAGACAAAAAAATTTTTTCGCATCGGTGAGGTTCCTGAACCGAGAGCGAAAAAATTTTGTGGGTTTCGTGAAGTTGATGGGAATTAAGCTCGTCCATCCCCTTTTAAATCTTTTTTGGGTGAAGTCAAGAAAATTTTGACTCGCGCGGACAAAAATTTTTTGATTCCCGAATCGCTTTTGTTTCAACGGTTTTTATCACGTCTTAAAATTTTTTTCAAAAGATTATTTTCGAAAAAATTTTTCAGCGGGGACATTCCGACGAAAAAATAATTAGTGATTTCCAAGAAAGGCTTGACAATTTCCATCCATCATCCTCAACTAACGGCTGTCCGCATCCCGCCTCAAGGGGAAATCCGTGCCGCTCTTCGAGATTCAAAATCTTTCATTCCGTTATCCCTCGCGTTCCACCTTCCAAATCCGTGAAAATTCTTTTTCCATAGCCCAGGGAGCCTTGGTGGGGTTGTTAGGACCCAATGGCGCGGGTAAATCAACCCTGCTCCGCCTGATGGCGGGACTTCTGCCTGTCCAGCAAGGCTCGGTTTTGCTCGTGGGAAAAGCTATTGGTGATTATGCGGCGCGGGAGCGCGCGAAAAAAATCGCTTTCGTTCCCCAATCCACCCACTTCACTTTTCCGTTGAGTGTGGGGGAGATCGTGGAGATGGGCCGCCATCCCCACTTGGGCCGCTTTGCTCCCCTCAGCCGGGAAGACCGCGCGATTTGCGAGAGAGCTTTGCGTCTTTGTGACGGACTTGAGTTCAAGGACCGTCCCTTCAACGAACTTTCCGGGGGGGAAAGACAGAGGGTACTCATCGCTTCCGCTTTGGCGCAAACCCCGGAGGTACTCCTACTCGATGAGCCCACCTTGTCATTGGACCTTTCCCACCAGATCCTACTCTTTGAGATCATCCGCAAACTTCACCGCGAGGAGTCCCTAACCGTAATCGTGGCCACCCATGATTTGAATTTGGCCGGAAGGTACTTGGATTATTTGATCCTTCTCAAGGAAGGTGGTATCGCGGCGCAGGGGAAGCCTAAGGAAGTCCTGACTCCCCGCCTAATTGAAAAAGTTTTGGACGTTCGAGTGGATCGCTTGAACCACCGGGGAGACTTTCCTTATTTCGTTCCAGCAAAGAAAGCGGGGCGCTTATGAACCGCGTGGGCATCCGCGGGATGGTCTTGTTTTTGACGGCCATCGTTTTTATTTTTGTCCTGCTGGGCTGTCCCTTTTTGGGTCCCACGACCATTTCTTATGGAAAAGTTTTCCAACACCTTCCTTCTACCATGGACAACCAGGATGCCCTCATTTTCTTCAATATCCGGCTTCCCCGTAATTTCCTCGCGGCGCTGGCCGGCGGGGCAATGGCCTGTGCGGGAATTGTCTTCCAAGCGGTTTTAAGGAACCCCTTGGCTTGTCCCTTCACCTTGGGGGTGGCCGGTGGTTCCTCTTTTGGGGCGGTGGCGGCTATTCTCCTGGGATTGACCCTTCCCTTTGGCGGATTTTCGCTCGTCACGGTTTTCTCCTTCTTGGGTGCGCTCCTTTCCCTGTTTCTCGTTTACTCCCTCGCCGCCCTTCTTCGTTCCTATTCCGCCCTCACCCTTCTTTTAGCCGGGATCGCCATTAATTACTTCTTCAACGCCCTCGTCCTTTTGGCCTATTATGTGGCGGATTTTACCCAGTCTTACGCCATGATCCATTGGATGATCGGGAGCCTGGATGTGGTGGAAATAGCGACAGTGGAGAGACTTTCCCTGGCTATTTTCCTGGGGTTTGGCCTTCTATGGCTGATGTCGAGGGATTTAAACCTGATCGCCGCGGGCGAGGAACTGGCCAAGGCGAAAGGCGTGCCGGTGTCGGGGATTATTTTGGCGTCCATCTTGGTGGCTTCCCTCATGACCAGCGCGGTGGTTTCCCTAACCGGGCCGATCGCTTTCGTGGGGCTGATTATTCCCCATATCTACCGGCTTTGGATCGGCAATGACCACCGTTTCCTTCTGCCCGCCAGCGCGCTAGGTGGGGCGGCCTTCCTCATGCTTTGCGACACGGTGGCTCGGTCGTTTTTCGGCCCCACTGAGGTTCCCGTCGGGGTTTTAACGGCTCTCATGGGAGTCCCGGTATTATTGTGGCTTCTGTTTAACCGCAAAACTTACCTTCAAAGTTAGGGGTTTCGTTGAAAACCAAATTTTTTTTCATTCTTCTCTTAAATTCCTTCTTTCTTCCCGCAGCCTGGGGCTTGGAGCCAACCCCCGCCATTCCCCAAAGGGTCATTTCCATGGCCCCCAACCTGACCGAGATGATTTACGACATCGGGGCCTCCGACCAGCTGGTAGGGGTGACGGATTACTGCAAATTTCCCCCTGTGGCCCGTTTGAAACCCAAGGTGGGAGGTTGGATCAACCCCAACTACGAAAAAATCGTTTCCCTCAAGCCTGATTTAGTGCTGGCCCTGCAGTTCCACGGGCCTACGGTGGATCACCTCAAAGAATTGAAGCTGCCTTACTTGGTGATCGATTGCCAGACCGTTGAGGATATTCTTAAGGCTTACGACACCCTGGGAAAGGCGCTTGGGCATGAATCAGACGCCCAAAGGGGGCGTTCTTCCTTGGAGCGGCGGCTGACCAAAGCCCGGTCGAAGGCGAGCCAACACAAACCTGTCTCGGTCCTTTTCGTGATCAGCCACAGCCCGGGGGCCTTGGACCAGCTTTACGGCGTGGGTCCAGGGAACTTCGTTGATGAATTGCTCTCCCTTTCCGGTGGCGCCAACATCCTGTCCGACGCCAAAGAACCTTATCCACTTATCTCCAAGGAACAGCTCATCAAGCGGGATCCGGATGTCATCATTGACTCCCTTCCCTCCAGTGAAAACAGTCTCTCCCAGGTGAAGGCGACGAAGGAATCCTGGAAAAAGTTCAAGGAACTTCGGGCGATCCGAGACAACCATCTTTTTATCCTCACCCGTGATGATTACCTCATTCCCGGCCCCACCATGGCAGGACTGGCTGAGTACCTTTCCGGTGTATTCGCCAAAGTAAAAAATAACTAACCGTTGACATCCCCCGGCTAAGAGAGTATTTACATCCCATAAACTCAGGGTGTTCGGGAAATCGGTGCAAGACCGATGCGGACCCGCCACTGTGAGGGGCGATGTTTTCTTCCGAAGCCACTGCTGCAAAAGCGGGAAGGCCAGGAAAGTTGAGTGCCCCGAGCCAGGAGACCGGCCTTGAGAAATCTTCGATTGCTTCTTCGGGCCTAAGAAGCGGAGAAAACCTTCCTGGTTTTTCCCCGTCCTTCCCCGAAAAAGCGTCGGCCTCGGGGAGTGGGCCATGCGTCAAAACCTTCGCTGTTATGTCTTATCCGCAGTTATTTCCTTTGGGATTCCTTTCGTCGGTTGGGCGGCCGATGATCCGCCGATAGAGCCCGTTTCCAACACGAGTTCCGGCCGAGCCTTGATGACCCTTCCTGAAGTGGTGGTCACCGCAAACCGGTTGGACATGCCCCTCTCCCAAGTCACGAGTTCTATGACCGTCATCATCGCCCAGGACATGGAGCAAAAACAAAATAAGACCCTGCGCGACGCTTTGCAGGACGTTCCGGGCTTGGAGTCCTCCCAATACGGGGGTTCAGGACAGATTTCCCCGCTCTTCACCCGGGGCGCCAATGGCGAGAACACCCTGGTGATGATGGATGGGATACCCTTAAATAATCCTATTAATCCAAGTTATTCCTACGATTATTTGGATCAATTGACGCTGGATGGCCTTCGGCAGGTGGAGGTTGTCCGGGGTCCTCAAAGTGCGCTCTATGGCTCCAACGCCATGGCAGGGGTGGTGAACCTCGTCTCGGGGGTGGGGGGCGGACCCTTGAGGGGCTCGCTTTCCTTCGAGGGGGGGTCCTACGGGACCTTCCGGGAGAACGCTGAAGTTCTGGGTGGAGATGCCACAAAATCTTTCACATTAGCCCTTTCCAGGCTGGACAGCGCGGGGTTTCCCATCATCCCCGGGGGTTCGGTGAACAACGGCAACCAAAACATCACTACTGCCTTTAAGGGAGAGGCCCAATTAACCTCCAGCGTCTTGGAGGAACTTCTATTGCGCAACTCGATCTCCCACACCAGCCTGGACGCCTATGACCCTTATACCTACCTGTTTCACGACGACCCCAGTTATTACGTGGACCAAAAACAAATGCTGTTGGGAAGCCGGACTCATTGGACCTTGGACCCGGTTTGGGAGCAGGTTTGGGGCCTTTCCTACATGGAAAACACCCAGACTTATGACGCCACGCCTAATTCGGATAATGCCTATTACCAACAAGGGACCTATTTTGGCCAAGAAGCTCAGGTGGATTGGCAAAACAACCTGCGGCTTTCGGAGGAGGAAACCCTGGTGGCGGGCTTACAGGGGAAAGAGCAATGGGGCAACAGCACCGACACCAACAACGGCTATTACGACAGTTTTTACAACGTCATTACTCTGACCGACCGGGTAGTAAATGCCCAGGCCGATCAGGGAAGCCTTTATGTGAGCAGCCAGACCCATTTAGCTGACCGGTTTTTTGCCAACCTTGGGGGAAGGGTAGACCTTCATAGCCAATTCGGGAGTCACGGGACCTACCAGGGGGGAGTGGCTTATATTGTTCCCGGCGTGGAAACGAAGCTCAAGGGAAACGTGGGAACGGGCTTTATGGCCCCCAACCTTTACCAGCTCAATGATCCCAACTACGGGAACAAGGATTTGAAGCCCGAAGAAAACACCGCCTTTGATCTGGGGTTCGAGCAGCCCATCGGTAAGAATTTCCAGGTGGGAACCACTTATTTCCACAACGACTTCACGGATCTCATCAGCTTCGACCCAAAGACCTTCCGGAACGCCAATATCAACCAGGCCCAATCGGTGGGGTGGGAAAGCTTCCTTTCCACCCAGCCGCTCCCGGGACTTCGTTTGGGGGTGAACTATACTTACCTGTGGATTTACGACGTCCAGACCGGCGTCGAGTTAAGCCGACGTCCGCAAAACCAAGGGGGGCTGAACTTGTTTTATACCTCGGGGGGGTTTGAGGGTGGGGTCCTCTTGGTCTATATGGGGGATCGCTTGGATTACGATTACGTCAACTTCGTGAACATCATCAACCCCGAATATTTTCTCGTCAACCTCCGGGCATCCCTGAAAATTGAGGAGCATCTCCAGCTGTTCGCCCGGGTGGACAATCTGGGGGACCGGGTGTACCAGGAAATCTACGGATACGCCATGCCTCGGCGTTCGGCTTTTTTGGGGACGAAACTTTCTTTTTAAACCAGAATCTCAAAAAGAGTGGAATTCGCCGGGACCCGGCATTAACCCCGGGTCCCGGTTTTTTTTTCGCGGGATAAGGCCTGAAGCCTTTGATCGAGAATCGTTAATAAAAGAGGATCAGGGCCCAAAGGTTTTGCTAAACGAAGTGTCACATTGGGCCGCGATTTCCGGAATTGAGTAAGAATCTCCGGTATGTGTTTTTTGACATGCTTGGCTTCAAAGAGGAAGAGGAGCAAAACCGTAATGATCTTGGATTTACGTGAAAGTTTTTCAAGCGCTTCAGGGATAGAAGGTCGGGCTAGTTCGAGAAAAGCGTAGGTGATCCTCCAACTGGAATGACGTTTCTGGTATTGATGAACGAGATGCTTGAATTCCCGGATGGCGGATTCGTCCCGGCTTCCATGGCTGACGATGAGGATGGCTTTTTTCATCGCCATCATTTTAGGCGAGGTGCTGGAGGTAGGGCTGTATTAATGACTGGGGAATGACGCCAAGGGAACGGTTTTAGCGTTTATTGCGGGCTAGGATGGTCCGGTAGCGGGGGGAATAGACTTCTTTGAGCAAAGGTTTCAGGGGAGAAAGCCAAAAGCCGTCCCGGGTCTTGGGCTTCAGAAGGGGGTTCATCAAGCGCGCCCGGTGGCGGTAGGAATAACCCAATTCTTTCTGCACCCAGTCCTTCGACTTGTTGGCGCGCACCGCCCAAAGGAAGTAATGCGGCGTCAGGGTTTTGAAGGGGAACTTCACCTGCCAAAGCCCGACGAGTCCTGCGTTTTCCTCCGCCGAGAAGGAAGGTTTCTTGCCGAACTTCTGGTAGAAGCTGTGGAACTTCTTCTCGAAGGAGCCGCTCTTCGGGTTTTCATTGAGTTTCTGCCAGGCGTGGCGCAGGCGCACCGACTTGTTGGAATAACCCAGGGCCAGGAAGTGCCCTTGGATGGTATTGCGGTGGATCTGCAGCGCCTCGGCTGTTTTGATGATGTTGCCGTTATAGATCACGAACCAGTGGAGGAAATAGTGGCGGTCGAGATCCTCGGGGAAGAGGCCCCGTTTCCACAAACGATTCAAGGTGGAAAGTCCGGTGGCCCATTTGGATTTTGAGATGGACGTGGGCGGTTTGAAGGACAAGGGGGTCTCACTTTGTTCAATGAATGAAGCGGGCATAGTCTCCCAATCTTCAAACTTCATTTCAAGTTTTGCGAAGATTTTTATCTCATTTTGAGAGTAGCTGGAATTTGTCATGAAGATCGGGTGCGACAAAAAAGATAATCAGTTGAATTTTCTTTGCATATCCTTGACGCGAGCCGTGAAAAAAATCACGCGGTTGTGAAAAAGGATCGATAGAGTCTCACCTCCACTTCCGAAATTTTTTTGCAGTCGGGAAAATGAGTTGTTCATGGGGCCTCCAAGCTTCTTTAGAATAAAGCATGAATAAAGCCGTTTTTCGGGGATTTTGAGGGTGGCGGGCATCGCTTAACAAACCTGGGACCGGCCGCTTTGATTGACCTCCCGGCGGCCGTCAGTTACAATCAACCCTCTTTTTCGCCAAATTTCGGTTAACTTTCTCAAAGGAACGGGTTCCCTCATTATGAAAAGGACATTTCAGCCAAACAAACGGAAGCGCCAGAAAGTTCACGGCTTCCGCAGCCGCATGAAGACGGTCGGCGGCCGCCGGGTCTTGAGTTCGCGCCGCAAGAAGGGTCGTTACAAAGTCAGCGTCCAATAGGGGGCGCTGGGGGGTTGAAGCATGCCGCGGTTCATGAAGTCGGAGCGGCTCAAACAATCAAAGGAGTTCAAGGCGGTTTTCGAGCAATGCCGCAAGTTGGATGACGGTCTTTTAGCTTTTTACGTGCAGTTCAGCGGGGACGCGGGTTTACGGAAATTCGGCGTATCGTTGAGTCGGGCCTTAGGCAAGGCCTACCTTCGAAACCGCCTCAAACGGCGTCTCCGGGAAATTTATCGGGTGGAAAAAGAAAAATTCCGCGGGGGATACCAGGTGATCGTGGTTCCCCGCCGCGGAAGCGCCGGCCGGGACTTCGACGAGATCAGGAAATCCTTCCTCACCCTCGCGACCCGAGCGGGCCTCCTCCCCCGGATGAAGTAGGACAATGGGCAAACTCTTACAGCGGGTGATTTTAAATTTACTCAAGGGGTATCAGCTGATGATCTCGCCTTACCTACCCCCTTCGTGCCGGTTTACTCCCACCTGCTCCGAATACACCAAGCAAGCCGTGGAAAAATACGGGGCCCTCAAGGGCGCCGCCATGGGTTTGAGGCGTTTGAGCCGTTGCCATCCCGCTTCCTCCGGAGGATTCCACCCCGTCCATTAATTCGATAACGGGGGATCCCTTGGATCAGCAGAGTCGCTTAGTCGTTTTCATCATTGGCGCCATCGTCATTTTGTACGCCTCCATGTATTTCATGCCCCAGCCGCCGGAGGCGCCTCCGGCCGCCACCACTACGCAAGCGGCCACCCCGGGTTCACCCAAGCCAAAGGAATCCGCCCCGTCGGCCACCTCGGTTTCCAACGGCAAACCCGTTCGGGTTAAAAAGACGGTCGAGGTTGCCGCCCAATCCATCACCGTTGAAACCGACCAATACATCGCCACCTTCTCCAATCGGGGAGCCGTTCTTACGGGTTTCGAGCTCAAGAAATACCTCAACCGCCAAACCCAGAAGTTTATCCAATTGATCAGTCCTGATTCCGACCACCCCAAGCCCTTTTCGCTTGATTATGCTCCCCTGTCTGACGTGAACCAGAAGGTCTTCGAGGTAGAAGGATCGAACATTAAGCTCTTAAAACCGAACGAAAAGGGGAAATTGTCCTTCCGTTACGTGGACTCCAATGGGACGGTGCTGGAGAAGGTTTTTGAGTTCCAAAACGGAAGTTTCTTGATTCCTTATTCCCTTACCGTCAGCCAAATAGGCAAGGGCACGCTTCCCGCCTCCAACTTGACGGTTGAGTGGGCCGATACTCTGGGAGTCCAGGAAAACACCGGCACCAATTCCCGTGTGCAGGGTTACCACGTGGCGACCCTGGCCGGCGACCACGTTTCCTCGGAGACTCCCAAAAAGTCCCAGGAAAGCGTGGAAATTCCATCCCCTGTCGGTTGGACAGCCCTCGCCGACCAATTCTTCGCCGCGGCTTTGATCCCGGACCCCTCGACTGGGGGGGCCTCGGCCAAGGTATTGCGGGACTTTAACGCCTATCTTGCGCCCACCCCGGAAAACCCCAATCCCGGCATCAACCCGAAGGTCTTTTCGCCCCGCCCCCTGCTGGTTTACAAGGGCCAGGAGCTAAAGGCCGGGGAAAGCTTCCAGCGCAAGGGCCAGGCCTTTATCGGGCCCCAGGACTACACCATCCTGAAAAGCCTTCACCTACAGTTGGAGGGCCTAATCGACTTCGGCATGTTCGGCTTCATCAGCGTTTACATGCTGGAACTCCTCAAGTGGTTCTTCACCCTCGCCCACAACTGGGGGTTGGCCATCGTGTTTCTTTCCCTCGTAGTCAAGCTGGCCCTCTGGCTTCCCACCCACAACAGCTACAAAAATATGTACTTGACCCAACAAAAGATGAAGGACATCCAGCCCAAGCTGGAGGCCATCAAGCGAAAATACGCCGAGGACAAGCAGGAGCAGCAAAAACAGACCATGGCCCTCTACCAGCAAGCCGGCATCAACCCCATGGGCGGGTGTCTCCCGATGCTCCTCCAGATGCCCATTTTTCTCGCCCTTTATTCCACCCTTTCCCACAGCATCGAGCTCCGCGGCGCCCCTTTCCTATGGCTCTCGGACTTGACGCTGAAGGACCCGGTTTACGTGCTACCCCTTCTGATGGGCGCCTCCATGGTGATCCAGCAGAAGGTGTCGGGCCAGATGGCCACCCAGGCCGCTGGTCAACAAAAAGTGATGATGTGGATGATGCCGGTCATGCTGACCTTCTTCTCCTTCCAGTGGCCCTCGGGGCTGCTTGTTTACTGGGTGGTGACGAATATCCTTTCGATGATTCAGCAGAAGGTGGTCAACCGGGAAATCCAAAAAGCTAAGAAGAAAGATGAGGTCCGAAAATCATGAGAAACTTTTCAAACCAAGGCAGCGGCGGCGGAAGGCCCCCCGGAAACAGCGGGGGGAGACCCCCAGGGAGCAACCGCGGCGGTTACGGCGGCAACCGGAGCGGCGGTTATAACCGCGAGAACCGGGACAACCGCGGTGACCGTGAAGGTCGGAGCGGGGGATACCGTGGGGGCCAGAACCGCTACGAGAATCGGGAGGGCCGGGGCGAGCACCGTTCCGGTGGGCACCGCTCGGGCGGACATTCCCCTTACCGGGGCGACCGCCATGACCGGCACGAACGGGAAGACCGCCCGCGCCACGAGCGCAGTGAGGGGTTCACCCCCCGGACCGGTGGGTCCTGGGTGGAAGTCACCGGCCGCACGGCGGAGGAGGCCATTGAAGAGGCTTCCCGTCGCTTCAACGTGGGCCGGAGCGACTTGAAGACCGAGGTGCTGGATGAGGGAAGCAAGGGATTCCTCGGCATCGGCTCCAAGCCCGCTAAGGTCAAGATCTCGCTCAAACCCACGGCGGTTCCCGCTTTCGCCGAGGGCATCTTGAGCCGCCTGCTTCGAGGAATGAGCATGCCGGACAAGGTGAAGATCCAGAAGGACCCAGACGGCAACACGGTTCTCAATATCCAAGGACCTTCCAGCGGCACCCTCATCGGGCGCCATGGCCATACCCTGGAATCCCTCCAATACCTGGTTTCCAAGGTGGTTCAGCGCATGACGGGAGATGAGAAATCCATCGTCATTGTGGACGTGGAAAGCTACCTGGAGCGCCAAATCGAGAAACTGAAGGAACTGGCCGTGAACCTGGCCCAAAAGGCCAAGGAAACCGGCGTGGAAATCCCCATGAGGCCCATGAGTTCCAAGGACCGCCGGGTGGTGCATATGGTCCTGAAGGACCATGAGCACGTGACGACTGAGAGCCGGGGCGAAGGCCTGCGGCGCAAGGTGGTGATCGTGCCCAAAGTCAAGGCGGCGGAGACGACCCCTGAGGCGGCCGCGCAGGCGGCGGCCAGCGCCGCGGAGGCTGGCAACGTGGCCCCGGCCAGTGTGGCTCCCCCTGAGGACAAGGAAACCCCAGGTAATGTGGCGCCACCAGCCATGGTGGAGACCCCTACGGACGGTCCTGAGCCCGGTAATATGGTTCCCAAGGAGCCGGAAGTGGACGATAACGTGGGCAACCGCGCTTAGTCAGTCAACGGTCTACAGTCCGCAGTCGACAGGTAGAAGATAATAAAAAGGCTCCTGATAATTATCAGGGGCCTTTTTTGACTTTTGACAGAGAGATGGATGGTTCATGTATAACTTAGAAGACACCATCGCCGCCATCGCCACCCCCGCCGGTGCGGGAGGACTCGGCATTATCCGATTGTCAGGCGACCAAGCCTTCCCGACCGCCCAGAAGCTTTTTATCACCCCCAAGTCGATCGGTCGTGAACGGCAGATTCTCTTCGGCAGGTTCAAGAACCCCGCCACGGGGGAGGACCTCGACGAGGGGCTTCTTCTCACCATGCCCACTCCCCACAGCTATACCACTGAGGACGTGGTGGAACTCCATGTCCATGGCAGCCCTTCCCTTTTGGCCCAATTGATGGAAATCCTGGTTTCCTTGGGTGTTCGAACCGCCGAGCCCGGCGAGTTTACCTACCGGGCTTTTCTCCACGGCCGGTTAGATTTGGCCCAGGCCGAGGCGGTGGAAGCCTTGGTTTCATCCCAAGGGGAGGCGGCCCGGCGGCAGGCCCTGCGCCAGCTTACCGGCGGGCTTTCGGCCCACTTGGAGCCGATGGAAGAAGCCCTGAAATCCCTCTATTTAAAGATCGAAGCCCGGCTGGAATTCTCTGAGGATGGCATTCCCTCCTTGGACCAGGCGAAGTTTGAGAACGAGGTCGCCGGGGTTCAAAAGGAGCTCCAAAGGCTCTTGGAAAGTTACCGGCAGGGGAAGGTAATCCGGGACGGCTTAACCGTGGCTTTGGTGGGCCCCCCCAACGTAGGCAAGTCGAGTCTCTTGAACGCCCTTTTAGGGACCAACCGGGCCATTGTGACCCCCCAGGCGGGCACGACCCGAGACGTGGTGGAAGGGGAAATTCGGCTCAAGGGAGTGCGGGTCCGATTGTTCGACACGGCGGGACTTCGTGAAGCCAAGAACGAAGTGGAGATTGAAGGTATCCGCCGCAGCCGCCAAGTGATTGAGGAAGCTGACGTCGTTTTCTGGTTGGTGGACTCCTCGAACCCCTCGGAATCCCTCAAGGAATTAAAGGCAGCTTCCCTGCCTATCGACAGGACCTGGTATCTCTTTAATAAGAAGGACCTGGCTCCCAAGGACCAGCTTTGGGCTGGGACGGGATTGGACGCCGGGAGATGTCTCGCGCTTTCCTGCCAAACAGGTGAGGGTTTGTCCCAGGTGGTGGAAAAGATCGAGAATCTTATTCAAACCCCTGTCGGGGGGGAAGATGTGGTTTTGACTTCGGCCCGGCACCGGGGGGAGATCGAAAAGGCCTACCAAGCCTTGGAAAACCTTAAAAGTCTCCTGAGGTCAAAGCAACCTTACGAATTGTGGGCTGAGGAATTGCGGGAGGCTGCCTTGGCCATCGGCCGCATCCGCGGCCGCAACTTGCCCGCCACCGCCTTCGAGGACATCTTCACGAAATTCTGCATCGGGAAATAAATTAGTTCGCCTATTTGCCCCTTGAAAAAACGCTCAAAATAGTATACAAGTGTATTCCTTCAGTGTTTTTCTTTCGAAGGCGCCCCTCATCCCGGCGAATTTCCTGTCACGGGGAATCCCATGAGTCAGTGGAAAATCGAAATCAGCGAGGAAGTACAAGTCGCTATGCAAAGGGCTATCAGTCGCCGTCCCGATCTCGAAAAATTGGTGAACCAACGGATCCAGGCTCTGCTTGATTTTCCCCCTTCACGTTGGTTTAGGATCGCTTCCCGGCCTTCTCAAGCCGGGTTTTATCCCGAACCGGGTCAAAAGGTCCGTTTGACGGGCTGGGTGGATTTTCAGCGCCATTTGATTCAAATCACGCGTTTTTCCTTTCACGAGTAGGGCCGCTTGTATTTGTATAACAAAAGTTATACAATTAACCCATCCGTGAGGAGGAGCGCCATGCCGGAACTGATTGCCTTCCGCCCGAAGATGGGAGTCTCCCGATTGAAAAAGATCGCGCAAGCCATGGATTATCCCAATGTCAGCCGTTTCATCGAGGATGCCATTCTCGAAAAGGCCCAACGCGGGGCTCATTCAACCCAACATCCCGGAATCCAAAAATTGAACGATGATATTGGAAAGCTCATCATGAAGCATCTCGGCATTCGTTGGACGAAGCTTGATTCAAAATTGGACCGGGAGCTCCGCCGGGAGGTTGATGAGGTCCGTTCGGGTAAAGTGAAAAGCTACCGTTGGAAAGGTTCCCTCGAGCAGCTTTTTGAGGATGCGAAGCATCACCATTACGCTACCGCCGAAGATAAGTCATTACTTTCCTCTCGAAAATAACCGGAGTGCCTCGAAAGGGATACGCCCGTATTCCTATTTGTTCCACATGGAACGGCCACCCTTTCCCTCTTCAATAACCCCTTTGGATCATCAGGACACCCAAAGCAAGGGCTGACAACTGAAGCCCTCTGCGTTAAACTCCCACCCACGTTTTTTCATTTTGAGGTCTTATGTCTTCCTCCAATTCATTCTATGACGTGATCGTGGTTGGAGCCGGGCATGCCGGCTGTGAGGCCGCTCTCGCCTGCGCCCGGATGGGACTCTCCACCGCGCTCCTGACCATGAACCCGGACACCATCGCCAAGATGAGCTGCAATCCCGCCGTGGGGGGCTTGGCCAAAGGGCACTTGGTTCGGGAGATTGACGCCCTGGGTGGGGAGATGGGACGGGCGACGGATGAGACCTCCATCCAGTCTCGGGTCCTGAACCGTACCCAGGGGCCGGCCGTTTGGGGCCTTCGGGCCCAATGCGATAAGGAACAGTACAATCAACGCATGAAAAACAGGGTCATGCGCCAACCGGGCCTCGCCGTGAAGCAAGCCATGGTCGAGCGGTTGGTGGTTGAAGGGGGAGTCGTGAAAGGGGTTGTGACCCAACTCGGAGAGGAGCTCCAGGCCAAAGCCGTAGTCATTACCACTGGCACTTTCCTGAATGGCTTGATGCATATTGGCGAAAAGAAGATCGAGGGAGGCCGTACGGGCGAATTGGCGGCCAAGGGACTCCCCGTCCATTTGCGGGAACTGGGTTTTGAAGTGGGGCGCCTCAAGACCGGAACCAACCCCCGGGTCCGCCGGGAATCCATCGACTTCTCCAAGACCGAGGAGCAGCTGGGGGATGGGGATCCGGTTCCCTTTTCCCACTTCACCACGACCTTCCCCCTCCAGCCCCAAATCGCCTGCTATATCACCTATACCAACGCCAAAACCCACCAGGCTATCCGCGACAATATGTCCCGTTCCCCCCTTTATTCGGGAGTCATCAAGGGCATTGGCCCCCGGTATTGTCCTTCCATTGAGGACAAAGTGGTCAAGTTCCCGGATAAGGAGCGGCACCAGATCTTCCTGGAACCGGAGGGCCTTTCCACCAACGAGTTCTACCTGAACGGGCTCTCCACTTCCCTGCCCTTGGACGCCCAGTACGCCTTCCTGCATACCATCCCCGGCCTGGAGCAGGCTGAGATCGTGCGGCCGGGCTATGCCGTGGAGTATGATTTTGTCCCTCCCACCCAGGTTTCCCATTCCCTGGAAACCCACCGGGTCAAGAATCTCTTCCTGGCCGGCCAAATCAATGGGACCTCCGGCTATGAAGAGGCGGCGGCCCAGGGGCTGCTAGCGGGCATTAACGCCGCCCTAGCCGTGAAGGGCCAGGCTCCCTTTATTCTTTCCCGGACTGAAGCCTATATGGGGGTGCTGGTGGACGACTTGGTGACTAAGGGAACAGAAGAACCCTACCGGCTCTTTACCTCCAAGGCCGAATACCGGCTCCTTTTGAGACCCGACAACGCTGACTTAAGGCTGATGGAAAAGGGGTATGAATTGGGGCTTATTCCGGCCGAGGCCAGGGAAGCCATCATTGCCAAAAAGGCCCAAATTCAAAAGGGTTTAAGGGGATTCCGAACCCGGGTTTTACCTCCCGAAGCGGCTCCTAATGAGGCCCTCCAGTTGACTGTTCAGGACCGGGCTTTGTACCTGGATAACATCCTGCGCCGGCCCTGGATGACCTATGAATTCCTGCGGTCTCACCTACCCCAGGACCTGCAGTTTGAGCCCGAGATTGCCTTCCAGATCGAGGTGGAACTCAAGT
>Ga0335069_10005473_pt1 | contig 18674 bp, 18 predicted proteins | sample Lox_Sample_11_FD_206714 | JGI IMG/M metagenome (GOLD analysis project Ga0335069, IMG submission 206714) | Soil microbial communities from Loxahatchee National Wildlife Refuge, Florida, United States - Lox_Sample_1.1 | ecosystem: Environmental > Terrestrial > Soil > Wetlands | place: USA... | reverse complement strand
CCTCGCCTTTGCTGGCGCTCGTATCCTGATGATTCCCAGCGCCTTTACCTTTCCAACCGGGGAAGCGCATTGGGAAACCTTGATTCGGGCTCGTGCTATCGAGAATCAGTGCTATGTCATCGCGCCGGCGCAGTTCGGCCCGAACGTTCACGGCTTTAGCGATTACGGCAACTCGATGATCGTAGATCCCTGGGGAAGAGTGTTGGCGCGAGCCGGGGATCAGGAGGGCGCGGCGATTGCGCCGATCGATATGGAGTATCAGGATCGCGTCCGCCGCGAATTACCCTCGCTGGCACATGCGCGGCTGAAATAAGGAGATCGAACGAGCGGTCCTCTTTAGCTTGACGGCAGAGGCGCCAGCGGGTTAATCACCTCAAACCGAAGCGAATAATCGGCGAGAAGGATTTGTAAGAAGGATTCTATCGATGGCGGACGGACCGCTTTCCGGCTTTCGTATACTCGACCTCACGCAGGTTGTCTCAGGTCCCTATTGCACGCAGACCTTGGGCGACCTGGGTGCGGATATTGTGAAGGTCGAGCCGCCTGACGGCGACTCCACGCGGCGGATGGGAATCCCCAAGAAGAACGGGGTCTCCGCGAGCTTCCTCGCCTTCAATCGCAACAAGCGCAGTATCGTTATCGATATCCGGAAGGCGCAGGGTGCGAATCTTATCAAGATGATGGTGTCGAAGTTCGACGCGATTATCGAGAACAATCGTCCGGGCGTCGCCGACCGACTCGGTATCGGTTACGCCGATATTCGCAAGGTCAATCATAAGATTGTCTACTGCTCGATCCACGGCTTTGGCCCCAAAGGGCCGCGCGCCAATGCCCCCGCCTTCGATCCCGTGATTCAGGGCTACAGCGGGATGGCCGCCGTTCAGGGTGGCCCCGGCCAAAAGCCGGTCGCAGTGCGGATGGCCTTGGCCGACAAGATCAGCGGGATGACCGCCGCATTGAGCATCATCGCTGCACTCCATGCCGCCCGTAATCGCGGCGTCGGACAGTACATCCGAATCCCGATGGTCGAGGCGATGATGGCCTTTGCGGCCAACGACTCGATGATCGGGCATGCCTTCGTGCCGTCCGACGAGTTTAAGGATCAGGTGCCGAAGAGCTTCAGCCTCGATCCCTTCAAGACGAAAGATGGCTACGTCACGATTTCGCCTTTCACTGACGATCAGTGGCAGCGCCTTACGACCGCCGCTGGCCATCCGGAATGGTGGTGGATCTCGGACCGTCGCGAGCGCCTTCGCGCGAGCCTCAAAGGGATGGCCGAACTGTTTGCCGGGATGAAGACCTCAACTGCCCTCGACATAATCAGAGAGGCCGATTGTCCGGGCGGTCCGGTTCATAACTACGACACGCTCTTCAACGACCCCGAAGTGATTGCGAACGAGAGTTTCATCACCTACGAGCATCCGGACGCCGGCACGATCCGCACGCCTCGCCCCGGATGGCGTTTCAGCGAGACGCAGGCGCGTATCACGCGTCGACCGCCCTTGCTTGGTGAACATACCGAGGAGATATTACGCGAGGCCTCAATTCCGCGCGAACAGATCGAAGAACTGCGCCGCGCCAAGATTATAAATCAGTAACGCGGCCCGAGATTTATTGCAGGGATAAGCAGGATGGCAGACGGACCTTTAGCTGGATTTCGGATTCTTGACCTGACGCAGGCTGTCTCAGGTCCGTTCTGCACGATGCTGCTCGGAGATCTTGGTGCCGACGTCATCAAAGTAGAAGCGCCGACCGGCGACACAGCTCGCCTCGTAAATCGCCCACAGAAGAACAAGGTCGGCGCCTACTTCCTGATGTTCAACCGCAATAAGCGCGGGATCGTCGTCGACGTGCGCAAGGAGCATGGCCGCGACCTGATCCGACGGCTGGCGCTGAAGTGCGACGCGATGATCGAGAATAATCGCCCCGGCGTCGCCGACCGCCTCGGTATCGGTTACGCCGATATCCGCAAGGTCAATCCCAAAATCGTCTATTGCTCGATTCACGGCTTCGGCCCCAAGGGCAAGCTCGCCGATGCGCCCGCCTACGACCCCGTTATCCAGGGCTTCACCGGGATGGCGGCCGTCCAGGGCGGACCGGGTGGTAGGCCAACGGCCGTAAAGACCGTCATCGCCGACAAGGTCAGCGGGATGACCGCGGCCATCGGAATCGCTGCCGCATTGCATACGGCGCGGACCCGCGGTGTGGGCCAGTACCTGCGCGTCCCGATGGTCGAGGCGATGATGAATTTCGTCGCCAACGACACGATGGTCGGCTATATCTTCGTGCCCGAAGATGAGTTCAAGGGCCAGGCCCCCAAGAATATGAGCCTCGATCCGTTCCAGACGAAGGACGGCTACGTCACGATCGCTCCCTATACCGACGATCAGTGGGAGCGTCTGACCAAGGCGATCGGCCATCCGGAATGGTGGCAGGTCGAGGATCGCCGCGAGCGGATGCGCACTGTTCTGCGCGGTATCGCGAAGCTCTTCCCCGAACAGCCGAGCGCGCACTGGCTCAAGCTAATCGAGGAAGCCGATTGCCCCGGCGGCCCGGTGCATACCTACGACACATTGTTCGATGATCCCGAGATCGTCGCCAACGAAAGCTTCTCGATTTGGGAGCACCCTCAGGCTGGTCAGGTCCGGACAGTGAATCCCGGGATGCGTTTCAGCGTAACGCCCGCGAAGTTCTGGCGACGCCCGCCCTCGCTCGGCGAGCATACCGAAGAAGTCCTGCGCGAAGCCGGTATTGATCGCAAGGAGATCGAGGAGTTACGGGCCGACCAAGTCATTAACTGACGTCGCCGCTCTGCGAGTATGATGCGGCGGAGGGAGGGGCGCCATGGACCGCATCGACGAACTCATACAGAACCTCCATGCCGATCTGTCGCCGCACACCGATCGCCAATTCGAAGCAGCGATTGAACTGGGCAAGAGCGGTGACGCCGCGATCCGAGGTCGCATCATTGGCGAACTGATCAAGGCTCTGAGCGTGCAACATCAGGCTCTTACACGCGCCCACGCGGCGGAAGCGCTCGGCGATTTCGCCGCCGCCCAAGCAATACCTGCGCTCGTCGAGGCTCTCAAAGACCCCTATCGGCTGGTTCGCTCGTATGCCGCTCGCGCTCTCGGCAAAATGCGCGACCGCGAAATCACCAAGGCCATCGAACCGCTCGTCTACCAGCTCGGGAACGACAGCTTCTTTGGCGCTCGCGCCGAAGCAGCCGAGGCGCTGGGCAACCTCCTGAAACTGTGCGGCGACGAAAAATTCGGCGACGATCAACTAATGGAGAAAGCTCGCAACGCGATCGAACGAGATGATCTGATAAAACTCAAGGAGAGCGACGGGCGCTTCAAGAGAATGGTAAACGAGATGAACGCCTCGATCGCCCGATTGAGGCCGCGCGCTGGTCGCCTAAGCGGTGCTGATCGAGAAATCCTTCAGCAGGCCGAGGAGACATCAAAGCGGCTCGTATGAAGGCCCCCCGGTTCTAAGACGAGAGCGCCCAAGGGATTTCCGATGAGTCACGCCCAGGCAGTTTTGAGTCTGCTCGAAAGAGATCCCGATTTGCTTCGACAGTGTATCGACCATCCGGATGAACGACTCGAGGCCAAGAGTCGCGTGGTCAAAGAAGTCCCGGGCGCAACCGTCGAAGACATTGATGCCGCGGTTGAGCAATATCTAGCAAAGCAAGCCTCATCGCGGGCCGGGCAGGTGAAGAGTGACGGGGGACAGTTTCGCAAGCTTCAGCAAGGCCTTCAGGATGGGCTCCTCGAGGTAGTCAGGCAAATAGACCGTGGTTATCGCATAACGATGTGGATGTACACGATAGCGTTTGCGGTGGGTATCACGATGCTGCTGACCTCGACAGTCACCGCCTTCATGCACGATGTGCAACGCACCGCTGTGCTCGGCGGGTTAGGGGCTGCGGACGTTATCGCTTTTCTAATCTTTAAGCCGGCGCAAGAACTACAAAGCAGCCGGGGTAGCTTGGCCCAGCTACAGGCGGCTTTCTTCGCCTGGATTAACGATATCCATAACTGGAATGATTATTTGGATCAGCTTGAGCAGCAGGCGAGGCCCGCACCGCCCGCCTTTGATAAGGTCCGCGCGATCTCCGAGATTCAATCGCACACGACCGAGCAGATGGTCCGGCTAATCAGCAACTTCACGAAGGCCAGTGAGTCTATAAGCAAGCGGTCATCGCGTCATCGCGAAGGACCCTCGATGGATAGTCACGCAAAGGGTGCTGCGACCTAGGAACCCTCAAGTTAATGTCGCTCTCGCAGACTCGTTCCGGTCGGTATGACAGAGCCGAGCGAAAAACTTCTTCGACTGCCTACGCTGGTTTGAATTTCACCAGTGTTTTTTCCGGCGTGACATCGTCGAACCAGACATTCACTGGCATCCCGATCTTGATACTCTCCGGCGCTGCTTCGATATTCGTTGTCATCCGTGGACCTTCATCGAGTTCCACGATCGCGAGTACATAAGGCTTGTCCGAAAACGATCGTGTCGCCGCGCGACGCACGACCGTATAGCTGTAGACCTTGCCTTTGCCGCAGACCGGCTTCCAGTTCAGCTTTTCTGACAGACACTGCGGGCAGCGATCACGCGGATAGTAGATGTACGCTTTGCATCCGCCGCATTGCTGCAACTGCAACTGATGACGCTTCGCGGCCTCCCAGAAGGGCCGACTGGTTTCCGATGGACGTGGTAGTGGTTTGGTGTACTCACTCATGTTGGTCACCGTCGCTCGAAGATAAGGCTCGTCTGTTCGCTCATGATGCCGCCGTTGCCGTTCACCCAAGCAAGCGATGCATTCTTCACTTGACGACCCTCGCCGCGACCCATCAACTGACGGATACCTTCGGTAACGTGGCTCATTCCCCCGCCAAGCCCCGGCTGGCCAAAAGAGAGTTGTCCGCCGTGCGTGTTACAGGGAAAGTCGCCCGCATAGGAGAGATCGTGCTCCATCACGAACGGACCACCCTGCCCTTTCTTGCAGAAGCCCGCGTCTTCGAGTGAGACGAGCACCGTGATCGTGTAGCAATCGTAGGGACAGACCAGGTTGATTTCCTTGCGATCGACCCCGGCCATCTTGAAGGCCGCGTCAGCTGCAGTCTTGATCGGCGAGTCCGTCAGAGACGGCGCATAGGTGATCGTTGCGTGATTCGAGTACTCACCCGCACCGCGCAGCCAGACCGGAGCATTTTTTGCCCGCTTGGCGATTTCCGGCGATGCGACAATTACTGCCGATCCGCCGCTGCACGGGCTGACGATCTCGAACAGATGCAACGGATCGACGATCATCCGCGAATTGAGAACGTCATCGATCGTGATGAGCTTGTCGCCGAAGGTAGCGAGCGGATTCTTCATGGCGCTCTTGCGCTGATCGACCGCGATCTTCGCCATCTGCTGCGGCGTGGTGCCGTATTCGTACATATGGCGATGCGCGATCATCGCGTAGCCGCAGTTCGCCCCGATATTGCCGTAGGGAGCCTCGAACTCGCGCTGCACCGAGACGACCGGGACCTTCTGATCGCCCATCTTGTTGAGGTCGGCAACGATACATAAGACCGCGTTGCACATCCCGGCATCGATTGCGGCCGCGGCTCGCCAGATCATTCCTGCCGCGCTGGCCCCTCCGATATCGACGATATTGAGCATCCGCGGGTTGATCCCGAGAACCTCCGCCAGGCTTGCCGGATAGATCACACCGGGATCAGCGAAAGGCATCCCGACCAACAGCCCATCGAGATCCTTTTTTTCCAAACCAGCATCAGCCAGAACGTCGGCGGTAAGCTGAAACATCAGCTTGAGCGGGGTGACGCCCGGAGGCGGCTCCTTCCACGGCTTCAACTCGGCGATTCCGATCGCGGCGGCTTTATCTCTCAGACTCATAATTGATGGCTCCCTCGTTTCGCCTCGAAAACCGACTCACCAGGCCGTGCCGCCCACATGTCATTCTGAGCGCAGGCTGGCGGAGCGAAGAATCCCGGTCTTTTTGATTCTCCGCCTTGGTTCGAGTAGCATATTTCGTCCGCAATGAGTAATTGCCGGCGTTCTGCCAACGAATCCGGGATTCATCGGCTGCGCCTCAGAATGACAAGAAGGGACCTTGGATTTAATGGCTTTTGTGATGTGCGACGACCACAACCTCTCCGTCGAGGCCGACAATATTGACCCTGCTACCGCACGGAAGTTGATGCTTTCCGAACCGCCTGCCAATCCTTCCGCAATTGAGAAGGAACTGATCGATTTCGGTAAAGAGCATCGCGAATGCAATATCCGTGTGCTCGCTGATTAAGGCTGGCAACCATCAACCGGCGGCCGGCGTCGGTTGATGGATTTATTTTTCCACCTTGTTGACCCACCCGTTACCCGATCGTTACTATTCGCGGGCGGGGTGGAGCAGTCTGGTAGCTCGCCGGGCTCATAACCCGGAGGTCAGAGGTTCAAATCCTCTCCCCGCAACCAATAACCCCATCGCAATGGCGATCGCGTCAAACGCATAACATTCTGCTCACGAAAAAGGCCCGCAATAAGGCGCTGAGAGCCTTTACCTCACTACCTCGTTTCGCTTAAGGTGGTCGGAGCGCCTTGCCGCAGCGCGAGTGTTTCCCTCGTGAACAGTCGGCACCCTCTACCACCTCTTCAATTGCCCGGCTCACTAGGCCTGTAAGCGCAGAACGGCTCCATAGGGAGCAATGCTGTAACCGTTGAGCGTAACCAAAGGCTACAGTGCGATGGCCCCCTTTTCGATTCCTTAGGCTTTCCGCCAGTCAGTGGCGGCACACTGTTTGCGTCTCTAAAGCACGGCTCAAATAGATCTCAGCGTAGGGAGGACAGAACATGATCAAGCGTTTGTCTCAGGTACTGGCGGCGGCTGCATGCCTATCGCTCTCGGCGTGCGTAATGCTGAACTCGAGCTCGATTAGCGAAAGTTCCGGCGGTGGTAGTCCGGTGATGGCCGAATATAGCGACTACGGCATCCTGCATCTGACTGCGCCCTCCACCCTCACTGCAAATGCCAACAGCGCGTTGGCCGGCAAATGCCAGAGCGGTCAGCTTTCAGACGTGCAGACTGAGCTGGCAACCCGCGAATGGTTCGGCATCGTCCAGTACTACACGGTCACGGTTAACGGGAACTGTAAGTAGACAGGGAGAGCGATTATGCGAAGTGACACCAACAGGATCATACGAAGACGTGTCTCTCGCGTCTCCGTTCTGCTGGGCTACGCCATCGCCTCGTTCTGGCTGTCGGCCTGCGTCTTTATCCGCTCCAGTTCGATAGGCCAAACAACCGGCAGCGGTACCGCGATTAGCGCCAGCGATAGCGACTACGGCATCCTGCTGCTCAGTAAACCACAAGGCCTTACTGCAGCGGCCAATGCTGATTTGGCCAAACAATGTCCGAGCGGTTTGATTACTGACGTACAGACGCAGCTGTCGATGCGCGACTGGCTTGCGATAGTCCAGTACTACACCGTCGACGCAAACGCGATCTGTAAGCCGCCACCTCCACCACCCCCGCCACCCCCTCCTCCGCCGGCACCGCCGAAGATCGTCTTGCGCGGCGTTCATTTCGACTTCAACAAGTCCAAGATACGTCCGGTCGACACGGCGGTTCTCGATGAGGCTGCAACGACCCTCAAGGACAATCCAAACGTGAAGGTCGACGTGAATGGCTACTGCGACTCGATCGGTGGTGACGCCTATAACATGAAGCTGTCGCAGAAGCGGGCGGCCGCAGTGGTGGATTATCTTGAAAAAGATGGTGTCGCCGCTGACCGGCTGACTCCGCACGGCTTCGGCAAAACGGACTTCGTCGCGAGCAACGACACCAAGGAAGGTCGTGCGCAGAACCGACGGGTGGAGCTAATCCCGCAGCAGTAGCGGTTGGCTTTTCTTCCACTTGAACCGGAGGCAGGACTTGGTTTGCTGAGTCCTGCCTCTTTGTTTCCCTCTCCTTTCCCAACAATTGCGAGGATTTCGTTGCCTCCGCCAACGACCAGCCCGATAGGTTAACTCTCGCTGCCGTTGGTGCAGGCCGTAGCTACGCCATGTTCTTCGCGTAGTCGATCGTGTTATTTTCGCGCCGCCATGGATCTCCCGGGAGCACCCTATCTGTATGCGCTGGCGGCGTTGTCGATCACCTTTTCCGGCTTTTCCGCTTTGCTCGTCGTGTTGCGCCAAACTCGGGCGCGAAAATCTCTCCGTTCGACGTTTTCATCATCATCAATTACTTCCTAGCGGGCTTCGCGATCGCTTTGGTCTGCTTGCGACCACCGTTGTTGGCAGGATAGAGTTCGAGCGCTAAGGTGATCTGACGCCTACCGAGCGCGATTGCCGCGCTGCTAGGGATCACCCTCGAGGCCTTCCCTCTTCGTCGTCGACCATCCGCCGACGACAGATACTATACCGCCTTCCGTTTTGGCAACGCTGGTGCTCTATTGGCCCGCGTTTTTCCTCTTGGTGCTTAACGCTTGCGGTCTGTGGGTGCGGCCCGGTTTTGCACCTTATGCGACCTCGATAACGTGGATCTTTATGGTCATTGGAATCGATTTCGTCGCAGCGGTGGCCGGCATCCTGCGCGGCGACAAAAGAGGGGCATCGGCCGAGACGAATCAATCGAGCTAAACTCACCGCCCAGCTCGAAGGGTAGATTCAATGAGCACGCGCCTCACACCTCCTCCACGGCCCGGATGCCGGAAGCCCCGGCAGCTTCATTTTAGTCGCGGCAAAGCCTAAATTCGGCACAACGGTCACAACCATCGCCAAAAGACTTCAATGTTCGAATCAGCTGAACTGGGACATCAGATAGACAAGGCCACTTATGATAGCGAGGTGCCGGCGCTGCGCGAGGCACTGCTCAATACGCAGTACGAACTTTCGGCGGCAGGTCGTTTTCCAGTGATCGTGGTTATCGGCGGCGTGGACGGGGCAGGTAAGGGCGAAACGGTAAACCTGCTCAATGAATGGATGGATCCGCGCCATATCCATACCTACGCATTTGGCGAACCTTCTGATGAAGAGCGGGAACGGCCCCGGATGTGGCGCTTTTGGCGCGCGCTGCCGCCGCGCGGTAAGGTCGGCATCCTCTTCGGTGCCTGGCATACCGATCCGATCGTCAGGCGGGCCGGGCGCAAGATGAAGGCACGTGAATTCAACGAAGAAATCGGTCGTATTGTACGCTTCGAGCGAATGCTCACTGACGAAGGAGCCCTGTTGATCAAGCTGTGGTTCCATCTTTCGAAGACAACCCAGCGCCAGCGGTTGAAGGCGCTGGAGAAGGATCCACGCACCCGATGGCGCGTCACGGAGACCGACTGGGAGCGCTTCAAATTCTATGATCGTTTCCGCGATGTCTCCGAGTATTACTTGCGCCACACCAGTACCGGCGAAGCGCCGTGGACGGTAATCGAGGGGCTCGATCCGCGCTACCGCAGCCTGACCGTCGGCAATCTCTTGCTCGCCTCGATGCGCGAGCATCTGCGCACCCCAAAAACATCTCAGGCGACGCCCAGTTCAATGGTGTCGCTTCCACCGATCGACAGCCGCGACCTGCTTCGTTCACTCGACCTTTCCAAGCGTGTTCCAAAGGGGAAATACAACGCTCAACTCGAAAAATGGCAGGGGCGGCTTAACCTTCTATCGCGCGATCCACGATTTAAAGATCATTCCGTCGTCATCGTGTTTGAAGGTCCGGATGCCGCCGGCAAAGGCGGCGGCATCCGCCGTATTACGGCAGCGCTCGACGCTCGCCAGTATCAGGGAATCCCGATTGCGGCTCCGACCGAGGAAGAGCTCGCTCAACCCTATCTGTGGCGTTTCTGGCGCCATCTGCCGCGCCGGGGCCGCTTCTCGATTTACGATCGTTCCTGGTATGGGCGGGTCCTCGTCGAACGAGTGGAAAATCTTTGTACCGAAGCCGATTGGATGCGCGGCTATTCCGAGATCAACGATTTCGAGGAACAGCTGGTTTTGAACGGCGCCGTAGTCGTTAAGTTCTGGATGCAGATCAGCAAGGAAGAACAGCTAAAGCGCTTCCGGCTCCGCGAGAAAACCGCCTTCAAGAAATTCAAAATAACGGCCGAGGATTGGCGCAATCGGAAAAAATGGGATGCTTATCAGGCTGCGGCGGACGACATGATCGAGCGTACTTCTACCTCTCTGGCCCCATGGACGCTGGTCGAGGCCAACGACAAGTTCCACGGCCGAATCAAGGTACTTAAGACGTTAGCCCAGCGTATCGAGGACGTGCTCTCCGGCAAAGTCGCGTTGAAAGCCACTGTTTGATCAATTCTTTTCGCACTTTCAGCTGTGCTGGTTCCTTCATTTTTGTTCCTACTAGGCGTATGGTCTCCAGCGGAGCGTATCGGGAAGAATGCGTTCCGCAGTCGTGCAAAGCTCGAGTACGGGAACCTTTGTGCCTATGGCTGGGTTAATAGAGTGCGACCGGAAAAGTCTGGAGGCCTGGGGAGAATACAAGGCGGGCATTGACAGCACGTTTTAATTCGCCCTATAAGCACGCATATTTTTGGGTTTTGAGAGTTTGGTTTAGGGTAAACTGCTCCGCGATCGATTCCGTTTAGGACGGCGGGGCCTAGCCAAAGAGAGGTAGGGGATATGAAGAATTTTGCGCGTTTGTTGGCAGCTGGGGCGATGATCGCTCTGCTGCCATCGCTCGGTTGGTCGCAGGCCTCGACCGACCGCAGCGAAATGGACCAATGGCTTAAGGACTCTGCCAGTCAGGCAGACGTTCCGGCCGGCACAAAGGTCACGCCCACCAATTATCAGCAGTACAAGGGAATCCTCCCGCTGGGCATGATCAAGCTGTTCGAGGGCAAGTATTTCTGGAAGATCCCGCAGGATGCGGTGCTCGAAGTCGGACCGGCGGTCCATGACTTTCTGCCCAAGACCTGGCAGGACGCGACCGAGAAGTTTGGCCCGCAGACCACCGTTGAGGTTCTCCCCAACGGTCACTACGTGATGCACAACTATCACGGTGGAACCCCCTTCCCGAATCCTCAGGAACCCAACAAGGGTTGGAAGGTTCTCGCCAACGCTTTCTGGGCTTTCGTGCCTGCGGTCTATGTTAACAGCCCGCAGAACGTCGGATCAGTTTGGGCAAACGACCGTTACGGCAACGTTAACCAGACCACGATCGACGTCGTCTATCGCTGGAGCTCTTACGTTACGGATAACGGCGTTCCGCACGATCTAAACTACGCTCCGGGTACCTGGTACACCGAGTGGCTGATGGAAGAGACTCCTGAGCAGGCGCGTTACACCGCTTCGCTGAACCTCTTCTACATCGACCAGGAGAAGACGCCTTTCCCTGATACCTACGTCTTCGTTCCTGCGCTGCGCCGCTCGCTGCGCCTGGCCAGCACCGCCCGTTGTTCGCCGGTTTTCGGCTTCGACTGGAGCTACGACGATGCCAAGACCAATGGCTTCAACGGCTCCACCTCGATCTATACCGGTGACTTCCTCGGCGATCGCAAGCTGCTGACTCTGTCGCACTTCAACATGGAAGGCCACGAGTTCCCTGGTGGTTACCTGATGCCGCTCGGCTTCCCGAAGCCGTCGTGGGGCAAGTGGGAAATCCGCGAGCACGCGATTGCGGATATCCATCGTATCCCCAGCGAAGCAGCCGGCTACTGCTACTCCAGCCGTATCATCTATGCGGACAAGGAGCACTGGAACGGCAACTGGGTGGACCTGTACGACTCGAACCACAAGCTGTGGAAGTCGATTGCGTACTACAACGACGCAGGCGACGTGAAGGGTTACGGCCATATGTGGGACGGTGTCTCGTCGATGGCGATGGATTTCCAGAACCAGCACGAGACTGTCTGGTCCGGCTTCGGCAATCCTAGCGCCACGAAGCCATTCCTGGACACCAATGCACCGGCCGAATACATGGACGGCGTCAAGTACGGCAGTCCTGGCGGTCTGCAGCAGATCATGCGCTAATCGGGTGAAAGCCTGACCAAGCTGAGATGCTAGACGGGGCGTATCCTTCGGGGTGCGCCCCGTTTCTTTCCGGGCAAAGAAAAAGCGCGAACCGTTTAACGGTTCGCGCTTTGTTCGATAGACCCTTCTTAGCTTAGCTCAATAGCGACTTCGCCACGGTCTCTCGGTGAATCGGGGCGTTGCCCAGGTTCGCCTCACCCGCCAGTGCGCGCCGATGGTACAGATGCATATCGTGCTCCCACGTGAAGCCGATACCGCCATGCACCTGGATCGCTTCGGAAGTCACGTTCTTGCCCATATCTGAGGCATACGCCTTGGCCATCGGTACAGCGGTGGCAGCCTCGGCCACGTGCTCATCCACCGTCCATGCCGCATAGTAGGTGAGCGATCGGGCATTCTCAACCGCGACCATCATATCGACGCATTTGTGCTTAACGGCCTGGAAAGATCCTATCGGCTTGCCGAACTGAACGCGGGTCTTCGCATAGTCGACCGCGATATCGAGCGCCTTCTGCGCTGTTCCCACAATCTCGGTCGACAGCGCCGCTGTGGCGATATCCAGCACGCGCCGGAGCACCGACCATCCGCCGTTCTCGGCGCCGATAACGGTGTCCGCCTGCACGTTGTCGAATTTGACGTGGCACATCCGGCGAGTCATATCGACGGTCTTAAGCTGCGTGACCGTCACGCCTTTTTCCTTTGTCGGGACGCAGAGAAGTGTAACACCGTTCTGACCCGACCCACTGGTACGGGTCGCAACGATTATCGCGTCGGCCACATGCGCATCTGGTACGAAGATCTTTTCACCCCTGAGAGTATAGCCGGAACCCTTCTTGGTCGCCGCGAGTTCGATTCCACCCGCGTCGAAGCGGCCGGACGATTCCGCGATCGCCACCGTAGGGATGAATTTGCCTTCGGCGATCTTAGGGAGAAATTCGGCCTTCAGCGCGTCCGAGGCTCCCTCGATAAAGGTTGGTGCGCCAAGCAACGCGGCCGCGAAAAAGGGGCCGGGAACGAGCGCCTTGCCCATCTCCTCGACGATAACGGTCATATCGAGGAAGGTTCCGTTGGTTCCGCCGTACTGTTCCGGAATCAGCAGCCCCGGCCATCCCTGCTCGACGAGCTTCTGCCAAAAAGCGGGATCGTGGGCAGTCGCATCCGCCATCATCTGGCGCACATACTTAGTCGAGCAGTTGTCGGTCAGGAAGCGCTTGGCCGCGTCCCGCAACATCTCCTGTTCTTCGGAAAAACCAAAATCCAAGTTCGCAATCCTCCGTTGGTCCGACGGATTAGGTCAGGACATTCTGATTGGTGCAGCTAACATTGATCTTCTCGCGACTGCAAGCAGACCGCAGCCTTGGTCCCGAGCACTCATCGTGCTAGCGCACGGCAAGCAGATAAACAGCCATCCCCAGCCCGAGCGCGGCCAGTGCGAACGCCACGACCATCGCTATGACTGAATGTTCTCCAACTGCTGCCTCATCGCGATTGAGCTGCTCGATTACGCGATAGTGCTTGATAGTCGAGGTGATATTTACGAGCACGCCGATAAGAATCAGCCCGGTGCCGACCGCAAGCGAAAACCCCGACGATTTGACTCCGAGATCGGGTCTATTCGCGGCCATCTCTTTGAGAAAAAGTCCGAAACGGGCGACCACGAAGCCGAAGCCCATCAGGGCGAGCCCCGTACGAATCCAGGCTAGGTACGTTCGCTCCGCAGCGAAGTAGATTCGAGGATCGCGGCGGAGCGCCTCCGCCAGCATGTGAGGTTGCTCCGATTGTCGCGCCATCTGAACTCTCTTTATCCCCTTCTCTCTGAAATCACCGTTAGTACCCCGCAATATTGAAGCAGGCCCGGGTCCGTTCCCAACGGTCCAAACTCAAAACCCGTAAAGAAGCCGGCAACCGGGAGGCTCCCAAACCTCTGTCCGATATAGGCCGAGTCATGGTCAGGTAAATTGTAAAGGCTCGATCCGCGTGAAACGCAATCGAAATAGAGACCCAAGGCCGGAGACGGATGCGTCCTGTTGCCCAAGTCTTCGAGCATCAACTTGAGTTCGCTTCGCGCCCGCTCACCATCACGGAGCGCGAAACCCACTAAATCGTCGAGAGCTGGGCGATGAGCCACGGCGACGGCGCCGTGCTCGGCACTCGCGCCCATGACGTTGCGGACAAAGAAATGACCGCGTTGGAGGCGCTCGGCTTTCGGATCAGTCGGCACTGCGAGAAAGATGAATCCGGCTGCGCGTTGCAAATCCGACGCGAGAGGACCAGCGGCTTCGGCGAAGACCTCGAAAGCGCTGCGCCCATCGAGTTCCAGGATGATGTTGTCGCGCACCTTGGTCACGCGATGAAGGCGTCCGATCGGTGCGCACGCTTGTGCAGCACCTACCGTCACGTCGAAATCGCCAGCAAGGAGCATCGCCGCGAGTGAGTTGGAACTGACGACATCGCCGCAGAATTGGAACGTCTCACCTACTGCTCCGTCCTCCGTTGCGCCTCCACCCACGATCGTCACTCCCGGCAGCTCTTCGCGGAGTTTGGCAATAAATGACTCCGCCTCGAGATTATAGCTGTCAGGGAAAACGCAGAGCAGATTGTTTTTATCGAGGCGCGGCTTCACCGATGCGGCCAACTCAACCGCGGCCTCCTTAGCTCGGCGCCGCAATTGCGGAACGAAGAATCGGGACGGTTTCAGCGAACCTCCACCGAAGACTGCCACTGAAACTCCGGGCCCCGCTTCGATTTCGCGTCCATTCGCGATCACCCCGATCGCGCCACATCCGACAACGTCATCAGTGCCTGCCGCTTCGCTAACGGTGCGCACCAGCTGCGGAAAGGCCCCACCGTGACGGCTGCTCGCAAAGCAAATAGCACCGTCCGCGACGCGCAAACCCGCCTGTTGCAAAGCCGCGCGCGTCGCTTCCAGCGCGGCAGTCCGTGGATTGAGCGTGATTGAATAACCAACTCCTGCACGAATCATGATGAAGCCCCTCTTCGAAGTCGGGCGCGCCTCATGGTCCTCTGATGAATACGCCCACGCATACGATTACGTCGATCGCACTATCTTCCGAGCAAGAGCATTACAGAACCGGATGCACTTGAGAACGGCGGTGACGCAAATCGAGCGAAGAGATGTCCGACGGGGCGGAATGATATCTAATTTGTGACGAATGCAGACCAGCGGTGAGCGCGGTCGCGAGATGAGTTCCCAAAACACGCAGGCCGCTCATTGCCAAAACGCTCGGCAGTGAGCAGCCTGTCCCCCCAACTTCTTCCCGGCAATCCGCTTCGGATTTGACCGTGCGTCTAAATGACGCCCTACCTCTTAACTTGAACGCGAAGACTGTGCTTCGCGCTTAGCTCATCATCGTTTTCGGCGGATTGCATGCCGCAATCAGGTTGGTGAAACGCCCATGCATCTCTTCCACCGGCTCCAGCGATTGGATGAGACGCGTCAGCTCTGCTTTGAAAATCCGGGCCGAGTCCAAAGACCGGCTTAGGCGCTGCAGATGCACCGCGAACGCATCCGAGAACTGCGCGACCTGCTGCTCCAGACAGCGCATCGGCGCAAAGGAGTCCGCCAGCTGCGAGAGTTGCGATTGAAACGTCCGCATCGAGTCGAAAGAGCCCGCAAGTTCCTGAATCTGGCTCTCCAGAGAGCGCAACGGTTCGATTGAGTTGGCAAGCGTCGCCCCGGCTTGCTGCATCGGATCGAGCATATTGCGCAACCCAGCCAGACTCTCCTCAAAGGAACGGGTCTGATCGAAGACTTTGGCCACGGCCTTGGCCAGTTCATACTGACCGCTCTCAGCCTGCGACTCCTGCGGACAGGGTTGCTGTTCCAGCCCGTTTTGCTGGAGGTATTGCATCACCGCAGCGGAAACACTCTCCGGGATTTGGCGATTTTCGACCCGTACATCGGCGACGCTTTGCCGAGGTTCCTCGGCGGCAACAATAATCGCCTCGGGTGCATCCTCGGCCAAACCCATCTCAATCACCTCGCCAGCCTCACGCCGGACGAAGTTTGGTAGCGCACTCCGCTGATACAGCGTCTTACTGCTCGCATTAGGCAGTGCGTTGGGTTCCAAGAGACGGCGCCGCAGTTCCTCGAGTCTCAGATTCATAGTTTGCCCCGTATAAATCCCCGTTGTGTCTGATGGACGAGGGTACGTGAGCAAGAGGCGGTCCATCCCGGAGGCGTGCGAGCTAGGGAGAGCTAGACTCAGGCCGCGACATTTTCGCGTGAAAGGACAATAAAAAAATCGATTCCAGAAAACGGCGCATTTCGTGTCGATCCAGCTATAAAAAGTTGCAGAGTCACAATTGATTGCTAGCTTCGCAACCACGCGCACACAAAAGACTAATGATGGTAAAACTAGTTTATTGATGAATTACGATGAAATTTGGTACGATTTGAGCATTAGAAACGACTGACAGTCTGTTTGGGAGATCAGTCATGTTGCGCTTGGGAATCAGCGAAGAGACCTGCTACTGCGCCGGAACCGTGATGGTGGCGATGCTGTTGGCGGCGATGCCGGCGATTATTCGCCTGGCTCCGTTGCTGTTAGCGAGTCCGCGACTCTAGTCATCGCTCCATACCGGCAGCAGTTGGCTTTACTCACAGGCGCGGGCCGCTTCGCGTTGACAGCCTGCTGTTCCTACACATAACATCGCGTGCGTAATCCGGACGGGCCTTCACGGGAACGCGTGTGAAGCCCCATCCAGCCGCAAGCGCGTGGATCGCTCAAGAGGGATTGTCGCATCGAGGGTGCGCAATTCAGCGGGAGCTATCCGTGACGCTTGAAGTTGCTTTTGGGGCTTTGTGGATTACGGTTTGGGCGGTCGCCAAGCTTGGTAAGGCACCAGATTTTGGATCTGGCATTCGAAGGTTCGAGTCCTTCCCGCCCAGCCCATTAGCCGCTGAGAAAGTTTTACGGAGATAAGCCGACCCTGCTCCTGTGAGAGAGGGACTTTAGGCTGGAGAGGGTCAATGACGCCTGAGCGAACCAAAGATGAACTCGAGATTTTCACGGGCAATTCCAATCCCGCGCTAGCCCGCGAAGTCGCCGAGCATCTCAATGTGCAGCTCGGGCAGGTAGAAGTCGGCCGTTTTCCCGACGGTGAGGTGATGGTTGAGGTTCGGCAGAACGTTCGTGGTGGCGATTGCTTCGTTATCCAATCCACCTGCACACCGCCGAACGAAAACCTGATGGAACTGATCCTGGTGATGGATGCGCTCCGGCGCGCCTCAGCCAAACGGATCACGGCAGTTATCCCCTATTTCGGATATGCCCGGCAGGATCGAAAGGTCGCCCCTCGCGTGCCGATCAGTGCCAAGGTAGTCGCCGATTTGATTACCGTTGCGGGTGCCCAGCGGGTGCTCACGGTCGATCTCCATGCCGGTCAGATTCAGGGCTTTTTTAATATTCCGGTCGATAATCTCTATGCGATGCCGGTGCTGGTGCAGTACCTCCGCAAACGGCTCGATGGTCGCAGGCTGACGGTCGTATCCCCCGATGCGGGTGGTGTCGAACGAGCCCGGGCCTTCGCGCGGCGGCTCAATGCCGACCTCGCGATTATCGATAAGCGCCGGCAGCGTGCGAGCGAAGTCGCCGAGATGCGACTGGTCGGTGAGGTTCGCGACTCCGTAGCCCTCCTAGTCGATGATATGATCGATACGGCCGGAACGATTACCGAAGCGGCCAAAGTCGTTCTTCAAGCGGGTGCGGCTGAGGTGATGGCCTGCGCGACTCATCCGATACTTTCCGGACCGGCCTGCGATCGACTGAATAAGTCGGTAATCACGGAATTGATTGCAACCAACAGTATCCCGCTCAGTGCGAAGGCACAGGCGGAGCTACCCCAACTCAAGGTATTGTCGGTCGGCGGCCTGATAGCGGAAGCCGTGCGCCGCATACATAATGAAGAATCGGTCAGCTCACTCTTCAGCTGAGGGAGTCTGAATTACAGAGGATAAAGACGATGGATACGGTCGAACTAGCCTGCGAACAACGTAATATTCGCCCCAAGGGCCTAATTAATCGCGTGCGCCGCGACGGTGGCGTCCCCGGTGTCATGTATGGAAACGGGGGCTCTGCAACGGCGATCGCCGTGCCCAGCCAACAACTGAAGGAGCGCCTCCATTCGTCGGCGAGCCATCGTCTGATCCGTCTGACCTCCGGTTCGGCCGACCTGAACGGCAAACACGTTATCGTAAAGGCCCTGCAGAAAAAGCCCGTGGGTGACTATATCGTTCACGTCGATCTGTATGAAGTCGACCTGAATAAGCCCTTGCGCGTGTCGGTGGCTTTGCACTTCGTGGGTCGTGCCGCGGGGCTCGTCGACGGCGGTATACTGTCGCCGCTCGAGCGTGAAATTGACGTCGAGTGCCTGCCACTGGAAATCCCCGCCGCAATCAACGTGGACGTGACGCCGCTCAAGATTCACGACGTGCTGCACGTCTCCGCGATCAAGCTCGAAGGCAACGTAAAGCCGATCTTCGACAAGGATTTCCCGGTCGTGACCGTGCTGCCGCCCACGGTTTCCGAGGCTCCTGCCGCTGCGGCCGCTGCAGAGGGCGAAGCTGCTCCCGCGGCTGCTGGTGCGGCGAAAGAGGCTGCTCCGGCGAAGGAAGCCGCGAAGAAGTAAGCCCTTCGCTACATATTCGATTAGCAACGAGAACGGCC
>Ga0335069_10005472_pt1 | contig 18678 bp, 12 predicted proteins | sample Lox_Sample_11_FD_206714 | JGI IMG/M metagenome (GOLD analysis project Ga0335069, IMG submission 206714) | Soil microbial communities from Loxahatchee National Wildlife Refuge, Florida, United States - Lox_Sample_1.1 | ecosystem: Environmental > Terrestrial > Soil > Wetlands | place: USA... | reverse complement strand
ACTGCTTGTCCCCGGATCTCAACCGCAACTTCGGTATCCACCGTCGAGTGCGACGGCGGCACATATGCCAGCGCAATGTTCTTCTTCAGGAACGGCGCCGGAGAGCCGCTGGTGACGGAGCCGATCTCGGCGCCAATGGGGCTCAAAACTTTGTACCCGTCGCGAGCAATGCCGCGCTCCACCATCTCCAGACCGACCAACGTGCGCGTTACACCATCGTTCTTGGCGCGGATCAGTGCATCCTGGCCCGTGAATTCCGCCTTGTCCATCTTGCAGAACCGGTCGAGACCCGCCTCCCAAACGTTGATCTCGTCTGAAATCTCGTGACCGTAGAGAGGCAGCTTCCCTTCCAGGCGCAGGGTATTCCGTGCGCCTAATCCGCAAGGGAGAACGCCAAACTCTTTCCCCGCAGCCAGTACTTCGTTCCAGACGCGCTCGCTGGTCGCCTCGTCGCTGGGGACGTAGATCTCGAACCCGTCTTCGGCCGTGTATCCGGTACGAGCGATCAAAATGTTCTTCCAGCCGCACACAGTTCCGTACGTAAACCAGTAGAACTTCACGGTGCTCAGGTCGACATCAGTCAGTTTCTGGAGGAGATCGACTCCGCGAGGCCCCTGAATCGCGATCTGCGTGAACTCGTCGCTGCGGTCGGTGACCTCGCAGTCGAATTCTGCAGCGTTGTTGCGCACCCAGTTGTAATCCTTCTCGCGCGTGCCGGCATTGATGACGATGAGGTAATCGTCATCCGCCATTTTGTGGACGATCACGTCATCAACGAAAGTCCCGTTCGGATAGAGCATCGCCGAATACTGCGCCTGCCCAGCGTTCAGCTTCGACGCATCGTTCATGCAGATGTGTTGAATGGCTTGCAGCGCCTCCGGCCCATGCACGCGGATATCGCCCATGTGGCTGACGTCGAATATTCCGACGCCGGTGCGGACGGCCAGGTGCTCGGCGATCAGGCCACCGGCCTTACGCTCACCACAAGGCGGATACTCGACCGGCATGTCCCAGCCGTTGAAATCCACCATCTTGGCGCCCATCTGGCGATGGACGGCGTTCAAAGCAGTCTTGCGCGGAGCAGCAACCACGGTGGACGACACAGCCAGGCCCTCACTGGGAGTTGAGAGAAACACTTCAGCAAACGGGCTAGGGTAACACCGGGTTTTTTAGGAGGTCAAACTACCGGGCATCGCGCTTAGGAACAGGGACGTACGCGCTAGCTTCCGAACGCACGATGGCGGCAACTCCGAGCAGGATCAGCGACAGCACCACTCCACGCACACGCAGCACATCGTACCGGACGTAGGTCGCGATCACGACTGCAAGCATCACTGCGGCGCCGGCCAGGGATGCGATTGCCCCCAGGCTGAGCGACCGCTGCCTGAATCTATCCGCAGAACCGGTTCTCATAGCGTCACCAATGATGCCATAAATCTCGCGGCACGATCATTTCGGCCACCCGCAGCCCGGTTACTTCCGTTTTCACCAGTTCAGGGCAGGTAACTGTGGAAAAAGACCTCCTAAGTACTGAAAACTCAGTAACTTTGCTCTTGCGTCTCAAATCGAACACTTGGATAATTGCTGTCAGTACGCGCGAGCAAAAGGGAGCCGTGCACCGATACCAACGAGCTGACGTACTGCGCATTCTGCGGATAACTCCCCGGCAGTTGCAGCAGTGGCAAAAAGCGGGATTGGTTTCCGCCAGCGACCAGTATTCCTTTTTCGACCTCATCCAGCTCAAAAAAGTTCGCGACCTGCGCGCGAAACGCGTGCGCCCTGCAGTCATTCGCCAATCGCTCGAGGCCATGCAAAAGCAGGTTGCCGGCATGGAGAATCCTCTCATCGAAGCGGGCTCTTTCTCGACAGGTACGCGCGTTGCCTTCCGCCACGAAGGCAAAGCGTTCGATCCGATTGCCGGCCAATTCGTGATGGATTTTGCTACCGAAGAGCGCGTAGTTCCTGCACAACACGTAGCGCAAATCAGGATCACAGAGACGGCGGCAGAGTTCTTCGCCCGCGGCGTGGCGCTGGAGGAAGATCCTGCGTCGTACCAGGACGCCATTCTTGCCTACAAGAGGGTTGTCGAGATGGAGCCGCAGCACGCGCCGGCGCACATCAATCTCGGCACGCTTTACTACAACCTGCAGGACTACAAGCTCGCCGAGGTTCACTACCGCAAGGCGATCGAAGCCGACCCGCGCTATGCGCTTGCCTATTTCGATCTCGGCAACGTACTCGACGAAACCGGACGCCTGCAGGAGGCGGTGAAAACCTACAAAACCGCGCTCCAACTCGCTCCCACCTACGCTGATGCGCATTACAATCTCGCGCTTGCGTACGAGAAGGTAAAGGACCCGCGCAAAGCCCTCCACCACTGGAAGGCCTACGTCGGCCTCGACCGCTCCAGCGCCTGGGCCGCGCACGCCCGCAGCCAGATTTCGCGAATCCTCGAGAAGGACACGCTCAAGCTGGTATATCGGCGGCAGAAGTAGCTTCGGTACCCGATTCCCTAATTAGTCTAACTCCCTTATCTGCAGCGTGATTACCTTGACACCTGCTTCTGCGTGAGTAATCTTGGTGCCCTCTGAAAAATCTTTCGTCGCGTAGTGCTTGTCGGAGGTCGGTTTTGGAACGCTTCAGGCCGAACCACAGTGCAGTCACCTACCGCGGGTCCTCGCTTTTTATCCTGCTTGCTGTCCTGGCGATGGCAGTCTTTTCTTCAGCCAAAGAGAAATCGCTCACGGCGATCCTGTTGTACGAAGGCCCATCGGGCCCGGCCTATGAGCAACTCACGGATGTCACGCTGAACGGGAAGACGGAAGTCTACGTCTGCTCGAAGGAGTCGAAGCTCGATAACTCCGGTTATCGGAAACTGCCGCGGACCTCGCTCGCCAACGGCCTTGAGTTGCAGCGCGATTCCGATGGCGCCCTGGTGATGAAAACCACCGAGGGCCTCACTTGCATCGCTCCCGAAAACCTTAAGATCGACAAGAACACGCAGCTCACTCCCAAGGACCTGGCGGACCGCACCGGATTGCAGGCAACGGTATTGGCGAAATCGGTCAATAGCATCGAAACCATCCCCGAGCTGAAAGGAAACTTCAAGCTTTACTTCGCTCCCGCCAACGATACGGAACTCGCGGAATACCTGCGCGCCGCCCACTGGCACACCATTGACCTGCTTCGCATGTACACCATGCAGTATCCGAATGGCGCGCACATCGGAGAAGTTCGCCAGACTCTCGCCGGGATCGTCACCACGAACGCCGAATCCGAATTGGCGGCCTACATGAAGTCAGTTGCCGATAATGCTCCCTTGTTCGAGCATCTTCGTGGCGCAAAAACGCAAACCGACGACGCGCTTCACGCCCTGCCAGGTTTCGTCCGTGCCGAAAAGCTGGCGCTCGATGTCCGGGCACAGATCCAGGAGATCGTATCGCAGGGCCGCGGCGAACTTCGCACGTTCCAGAACGCTCTCGCCGAACGCAAGCCGGGATATGACCATCTGCAACGCGCCCATGCACTGGCGCAAGATGCGCAGGGCGTTGATCCGGCGCTGGAGTCGGTACAGAAGCTGGTCAGCGAGATTAACGACGAGGATCAGAACCTTGATCTCGCCATCTTGACCGCACAGGGACTGATCTCGCGCAAGCAATTCGACCAGGCCTACACCACGATCCAGCGCTATCGCGTGATGGCGCCGGAACTCCCCAAGGTTGCCGCCATCGTAGACACCGCCTTCGCCTACCGTCGCGACCAGGGTAACGATTTCGTTAAGCAGTCACAGTGGGAACCCGCAATCAATGAATTCCGCCGCGCCCTCGGTTACAAGGACGACGAAGCCACCGCTGCGGCTCTCAAGAACGCCGAGCAGCAACTGCAGCTGCAGAAAGACAAAGCGGCCGCCGAGGTGGCGATCGCGTCGAGCAAGGACCTGGCGGAAAAGAAGCAGTATGTGGAAGCCTACGAACTGCTGGCCAATTTGCCCGCCGAGCAACGCAAGTATGTCGCCGAGCCGTTGGAAGAATTCCAAAAGCCCTTCGTTCAGGATGCCGTCAAGCGTTCCGAGAGCCTGACCAGGCTGCATTTGCCGGTTCGCGGGCGTGCCGATGAAGACGCGATCCGGGAGGCCTTTCATCTCCTAACGGTGGTCGTCAGCCTTAACGATGACGAAGCCGTGAAGGTCAAACTCGATCTCCTGTCGGACCGCATCAGCGATTACTACCTTGGCCAAGCGCGACGCATGTTCGACAAGCCCCGTGGGTCCGGCGCAGGGCTGGGCTGGAAATTCCTGCAGCAGGCGCAGCATTTCAAGCCTGACCTCGCGGCCGTGAAAGACGAGATGACCAAGCACGAGCCGATCTACGAAATGCGCTCGAAGCTGTCACTCGGCATTCGCTTCCGCGACCAGACTTCGCGGCGCGACAGCATGGGGTTTGCCGATCAACTCACCGATGCCGTTGCCGCCAACCTGGAATCGTCCGGCATCACGGCATTGAAGGTGGTCACGTCGCAATCGCGAACGGGAGAGGGAGCGATCGATACCAATTCTGGTCTGGAACCAAACTTCCAGTTGCAATGCGACATTCTGCAGCATCGGGTGAGCAAGAAAGTCGACAGCCAGCGCGTAAAATCTCATTACCGGGCGGGCACCCATGAGGTTCGCAATCCGGCCTGGACCGATCTGAAGCGCGGTTACGACGCAGCGACCGATGACTATAACCGCCTGAAGGATCTCGTGATCGCTTCCGGCAAGAAGGTGAAACCTGAGGTCGCATCGAAGCTGCAGGAGCTCCAGGCAAGGGTGGAGGAAGCACGCAAAAAGCTTGATACGGTTCCGGAAACCAAGCTCGAAGAGGTGATCCAGGAGTACAACTACACGCGACGAACCATCGAGGTGACAGGCGTGGTGGAGTTTGCCTTCCGGCTCGCCAGCGCGGGTGAAGCGCCGACGCAGCAGACGAACGTCAAGATGGAGGTGCCCAAGACGTCTACCGTCCTCGAAAATGTGAAACCCGAAGACACCGATGGCGTACAGGAAGAAGGCACGCCGCTCGACGAGTTGCAGGTCCTCAACGAGGTCGAACTGCAGGCCCAAGCGGGCTTGATCGCGAAGGTCAGTGAAAAGCTGAGAGGGTTATCGCCGCACCTGCTCGATGACGCTCGCAAGAAGGCCGTAGCCAACGATCTCGATGCGGCTGCCGAAAGCTATATACTCTACTTGAATTGCACCCCGGAATCGGATTCGGCGGAACGTGTCGAGGCGCTGCGGTTTCTGGAGCACGAATACAACATCAGGGCTGGGGAGTAAGTCTAGCGGTGCTCGGCCTGCGCTTCTTTCACCCGACCGAGGGCTTCCCGGGCGGCGGCGTTCTTGGGCTCGACCTTCAATATCTCCTGGTAAACGATGATGGCCCGGTGGTAGTCGCCGCGCCCCGCATAGCCATCGGCCTTGGCGAGTAAAGCCGGAATCTCCTGCCGGCTGAATACGCCTGACCCACCCTCCTCGGGAGCTTCTTCGTCCCTTGTTTCCTTGCGGGACGCCGGTTTCACCTTGGTTTTCTTGGCCGCCGCTCTCGTTTCATCTGACGATTTCTCTTCCTCTTTACTCTTCGCATCCGGCTCGGTGGGACTCGGCGCCTGCGTTTGCGGTGTTGGCGCAGGCTGGCTCACGGGGGCCGCCGCGTGCACCGATCCGGGCTGCTCCGAGTTCGTTGTACTGACAGCGGGGGCGGTCTTGGGCGCCGACGATCTGTACAGTAACGGAATCGTTAGCGCACCCAATACAGCCAGCGTCACCACGGCGGCGATAATCCAGCCGGTTCGACTGTCTGATTCCGCCGGAACAGGAGTCTTGGCCGCTTTCTGTCGCGGCGGTGGCACCGGCACCGGCTTTTGCTCTTTGAGCGCCTCACGCATCTCCTCGCAGCTCTGGAAGCGCTGGTCGGGATCTTTGGCCAGGGCCTTGCGAATTGCGGCATCCAACCCACGTGGCAGCGTCGGTTCGATCGCGCACGGCGGCACAGGATCTTCGTTAATCACCTTGTAGACGATGCCGGTGGTACTGTCTCCCGGAAATGCGCGCTCCCCGGTAGCCAACTCGTAGAAAACAGCGCCGAGCGAGAAGATGTCGGAGCGATGATCGAGACGCCTGCCTGCCGCCTGCTCCGGCGAGAGATAGCTCGGAGTGCCGACGATCATGCCGGCCTTCGTCAGCCCTCCATCGCCCAGTTTCGCGATGCCGAAGTCCAGCACCTTCGCCACTCCCAGTTTCGTCAACATCAGGTTCGACGGCTTCAGGTCGCGATGGATAATGTCTGCGCTGTGAGCGAAACCCACGGCGCTGCAGATCTGATCCATGATGGGCAACAGCTTGGGAACCGGCAGCAGTTCCTTGCGCGCGAGGATGGTGGAGAAGGTCTCGCCTTCCACGTACTGCATGGTGAAGTAAAATAGCCCGCTCACTTCGCCGAAATCAAAGACGGTAATGATGTTCGGATGATCGAGCATGCCGGCAGCGCGCGCTTCCTGCTTCAAACGAGCGACTAGCTGCTCCCTGTCTTCTCCGGCGACTTCAAGAGGAATGGTCTTCATCGCCACGACGCGGCCGATTACCTTGTCGAAGGCTTTATAAACCACTCCCATCGCTCCGCGTCCCAGTTCGCTGATCATCTGGTAGCGGCCTTCGCTCAATTCTTCCTGCGGCAAAGCCAGCTTCGGCGGAAACTTCTCCCGGATCCTCGCGTAGGTGTCCGGATCGGTCCAGTTGAGTTCGTACAGCCTCTCCATCGACGTTTTGCCGGGCAAGAGCCGTGTGGAGGGAGGGCTGAATTCCAAGTCCGGCAAGTCTTGTACTGCCCGGTAAACCGACTCAGTCACCAATATCTGCGATGGAAGGCAAACCTTGGTCACACGTGCGGCAACATTCACCACGTCGCCGAATACGTCGCCACCCCGCAGGTAGCCAAGTCCCTGGTGCAGTGCCACACGGACAAACATGCCCGTCTCGAATGACTGATCCTGGTTGCGCTGGATCAACTCCTGTTGGATCTCGCGCGCAGCCAGCACCGATTCCTTCACGTCCGTGAAGTAGGCCATCACCGAATCGCCAATGGTCTTCACCACAGTGCCGCCATGGCGTTCCACCACCGGCATCACGATACCGTTATGCGTCTGCAGCCACTCCATCCCAGCGGTGTCGCCATATCTCTCGAAATAGCGAGTCGAGCCCGCCAGGTCGGTGAACATCACCGTGATGGGGCTCTTATGTTTCCTTAGTTCGGTATCGATTTCGGAGCGTTGTTTAAGTAGCTCCTCAACGCCATAAGACATAGTCTCGCCGCTTCGTGCTGCGTGTGAGTCTACAAATGGCCGGAACGGGGAAATCCAAACCGCGCAGGAGTTTATTGCAGCCCTAGGAGAAGGTCAATGACATACGCCACGTATGACGGGTTATTTCGCGCTGAATCGGGCTTTTGAGGCCATCTTCAGCCCTCAGCTTTGCTTTCCCGATTCGGGAAACACAGAGGGCGCGACTCAGTAAGTCTTCTTCACGATCTCTGTTCCGCAAAGCTCACTTCTTTGGTAACTTGGCAAGGCTGGTCACGGCTACTCGAGTCACGGCTCGCGAGACTGTCGTTTCAAAAGCCATTGCGTCCCATGCTGAGGGAATCTCACCGTACCGGACCTGGTCAGTCCCGGACACATCCACATCATCGTTCTTCACAGAGACGAGCCGGTAGTCCATGCGGACCCACATCAATTCTTGTTTTTCACGCGCATGGTCGTCATGCTCGTTGAAGGAGTTTGAACCATCAAACTGCACACCCCCAGCGACACCTGTTATCTCCGAAACGGTCATTCGCAACAGGTAATCACAGCCTTTCTTCTTAGCCGCGAGTTCGGCTTCCTGGGGCGACCCAGCATCGATTTCGACCGCATGAACGGATTTGTGACGATTTGGCAAAGTCTTGGTCAGGTCTTTACGCAACCGGGGAAGAAAATCGGAAATCCGGGCGTAGTTGGAATCCAACATGATGCCCATAATCGGCTGGTTCTTGCCCGCATCACTGGGACGTGAATCCTGCGCCGTCGATCCGACAAAAGAAACAGCTAACAGCACGACAGGAAGCAGGCATCGAAATCTTGCTCGTATCATGAGTACGCCTCCGATTCTCCAACCCTACGCGAAGAAGTAGTTGCAACGATTTCCACCTATAAGGTCGCTTCGCTGCTCGCGGGTCCTTGCGATTGTCATCTTACCTTCCTTTTCCGAAACGGCACGCACTTCCACGACGTTAAGCTGATCCAATCAGGGGTTGATCCGGAGAGCCAGGCGTCCACCACAGTCCTGGAGATTACGTTCAGCGAGGTCATTGTCGACAACTTCCAGTTGAGTGGAAGCCAGGCCGATACTGCTCCGTCCGAAACTATCAATCTCAACTTTTCAGATTATTTGTGTTCGCGACCCCAGTACCAACGTACAAATGTGTTACGACATAAAGGCGCAAAAGGCGTCGTAAAGAATCGCTCAAATCAGTAGGTTCGATCGTGCAAGAGGACGGTTGTGGTGCGTAAGGGACTATTCTTGTTTCTCAGCACCGATCTATCTGTTCTTTTTTCGCTTCGCCGCCATCCGCTGCCAGTACTGAAATTCCTCCGCAAACAGTTCCCCACTCACGTCGGACACATATCGTTCCATTCGCGCCTGGGCGTCGGCGATGGCGCGGTTGTAGATTACCGGACCAATATCCTCCACAAAGAAATCGAGCAGGAGACCGGCTGCCAGGTCTCCAATCGGCTCAGACATGTTTTCTTCAAAGTACTTCTTGATGGAGTTCACGGCGTCGGCGCGGGCCTGCTTAGGAAACTCGAGGTTCATCCCATTGGCTCCCGCGCCTAAGGTACACGATGAACTCAGGGTACATCGAGGGCGTTTCGATCGAGCGGCAGTCCCAGTTTCGCAGCCTCACGCTCGACATCCACCGTTCGATCGGTGAGTTTGATTTCGATTTTTGCTCCCGGTGCCACCGTTACCGACTCTCCAAGCGCTGCGATGGCCCGGAACAGTCGCAAACTGGATTCTGAATAGCCGTTCGCAAAGAGCGTCGGCTGGAAAAGATGTTCCGCGACCAACGCGCGATAGCGTCCCGGCGGAATACTCCCCGCCTGTACTGTCGGATGTTCGATATCACCGACCGCGTGGCCTTGGATTGCCAACTCTTGCAGCGGATCACGCTCGCCAGCCTGCTCCAGCGGATCGGGCAGAAGCAGGAAGTCGTATTGCGGCCACAATACGCCGGAGCACGTTTCCTTCGCCCAGGGCTCCGCCCGCGGCAACTTCGGATCGGGCACTACCGATGCCGTTGCCTCCCCGCCCTTGCTGCTCACAAAAACTTCCAGCTTTGCATCGTCACCCGGTTGGAGCCGAACATGCCGCCCCTTGACCAGGCGCCCATTCAACCGAAGCTCGCGGACATAAAGCGGGTGGCTGAGCTGCTGCAACCCGACTTCGTACTCGCCGGCGTCAACGATCTCGATGCTGTAGCCGCCGTTGTCATCGAGTCGCGCAGAAGATCCGGCGCAATAGTCTTTGCCCGTGAGCGTGATGCTCTCGGCATTCACCCTGAAGCCTGTCCAGTCCTTAGGTAGCTCTTCGAAGTGGACCGCACCGCGCACCGACGGCAGCGTGCCGGGCGTGATCTGGACATCGCGAACATCTCCGTCGTGCATCTCGATTTTCTGGGTGGCCAACAGGTGCGAGCGCGGCCCGCACATTCCCGACCATGTCATCGGCTCGGGCCCGTAAGCGCTGTGCAGCTCCATCACGAACTTTCCGTTGGGCACTCGATCGATCTGGAATTTGTGGTCGGCGTCGAGCTTTCCGCTGGACACGTAGCCTTGATCCGTCCGCGCCTCTTTGTCCCATAACAGGTTGACCCAGAAGCGATCTCCAACCTTTTTCGGCAGATCACCTACTACTGATCCGCTGATCGAATGCCTGGGGCTCACCTGCGCCGGCATGCGCAGTTGCAGTGGCTGATTGGATTTGCAGCCAATGTCCTTGCCTGCTACCAACTGGATTGGCGTTGCAGTGCTCAAGCTGCCGTCGCTGGAGAAATACGCAAACTCGCCACCAGTCGAAAACGACAGGTAGTACTGTGCAGGTGGCAGGTTCTCGGTTCGAAATCGTCCATCACTGTCGGTTAATATCGGTGTCTGATCGAGCCGCGTATCGATCGACATATCGAGACTCGCCACAAAAATCCGCAGGCCGCCCTCCGGAACACCGCTCGCGTTCGTCACCTGGCCGCACACTCTCGTCGCCTGCGGCGGAGCGAGCTTGAGCCCTTGCACGCGCTCCCCGCGTCCGACCACGATCGGAGACCCTTGCTTTCCAGGCTCGCGGGCGCCGAATTCCGACGTCACCCAGCCCTTGCGTGCCGCGCGCAGCGTATATGTTCCGGGGTCAACGTTTTCGAAATGGAAGCTCCCGTCTGCCGACGTATGCGTGGAGTACTGTTGCGACGTCCCCGAATTGAAGCGCGACGACACCAGTTTCACATCGTAGCCGCCGCTGTCATTCCCCGTCACTTTGCCGCTGACGCTTCCCTTCGGACGCGTCCATGCCACCTCCCAGCGCTGGTCGGTTCTGGTCTCAGGCGCGAGATGTCCGGCCGCGTTCGCCAGGTCTGCGCTCAGGGTGATCTCGATGCGAGTCTCTTCCGGTTGCGGAATAGAAAACCGGCGCCCTTCGATGGCTTTGCCATTCACCACGATCGACTTGACATAGACAGATTCTCGCCGATAGGGCCCAAGGAAAACGCTGTACTCGCCTGGCGCCACGTTCTTCATCTCGAATCGGTTCTTGTCATCCAGGCGAACGCTTTGCGCCTGGCCATCACCTTCGCGCAGCACCCTCACCTCTTGCCCGCCCAACCCCGGACAGCTCTGCCTCGGTTCGATGCCTTCGAAATGAACTTCACCTGCTATCTTCCCCATCGGGCGCGGCGTAAGTACAACTCCATCGGCGTTGCCGTCAACCGTGATGTCCTGCGAATCGAAAATTACCTTGTTCCGTGCGGGCTCGCGCCAAGGGCCTGCACCGTAGAGGTTTGTCAGCAGCACTTGGTATTGACCGGGGCAAACCGTCGCGCTGAAGCTGTCTCCGGGCTGATAGACATCGTTGACGTTCATCGCGATCAAGGTGGGTTCGGCGCCGCCGGCACTGTTGCGTTCCAGGAACACAACGTGGAACTGCTCGCCTGCCAATGAACTCGAGGCCGCGATCCGGCCGGTGACCTTTTTCGACATGCATCCCGTGTACTGCAGTGGAATATCCAGGTCACACTTCGGCGGTCCTGAATCCGGGCCGACCGCCACGGCTTGTGCGTGAGTGAAATCGCGCGAGCCCGGATACCACGTCGTATAACCCTGAAGATAGTAAGTTCCCGGTTCGAGATCGGTGAAACGGTAGCTGCCGTCCTTGTCTGTATTTGGCAGGAAGACGCTCTTCAGACTGTCAAACTCGGGATCATAACGATACGCATCCACCCATGTTGTTTTAGGTTCGCCGTTCTCGGTAACCCGCCCGCATAGGGCGCGCCGCCGAACCATTTCAAGAGTAAAGCCCGTCCGTTTTTCTCCGGCTTTCAAGACAACTTGAGTTGTATCTGGCGAGGCAGTCATGAACCCCGAGGCCGTTGCCCAAACCCGGTAAGTCCCCGGCCGAACATCCTCGAAACGGAAGGCGCCGTCTTTCTCCGCATCGACTTTATAGCCGTCATAGTAACGCGTTGGATTGTCGTCATTGGCCTGCAGGTAGACGACGATGGGTCCTTCTGCGCCCTTCACACGCCCGGATGCCGTGGCATTCGAAGAACCCGATTGTGCCTGTGCAACAAGTCCCAGCAAACAAGTCAGTAGCCCACCGAACCGCACGATTCGCACATTCATCGTTGCCGGCCTCCAGTTCCTTGGAACGGAGTTGCTGACGTTTCTTGCTGACATTATTTGGCCTTCGCTCGCGCCGCGTTCCCAACCTGTATCACACGGCGGGGAAGCATTCGTCACTGCAACTGCAAGCTTCGGAGATTACCACTGAGGATGCCACGAAAGGAGTGCCCGATGACCACGCTCACCGCCAGCACCACCACCCTCGACAACCTGCAGGCCGCCTTCAATGGCGAAAGTAACGCCTCGGCCCGCTATGCCGAGTTCGCCAGGAAAGCCGATGCCGAAGGATATCTCGGTATCGCCGCGCTGTTCCGCGCCGGCTCCAAGGCGGAAGACTTTCACGCGCGCAACCACGCCGATGTCATTCGCAAAATGGGCGCCGAGCCCAAGGCTGTCATCGAGACAATGATGGTCAAGTCGACCAGCGACAACCTGCTCGCCGCCATCGACGGCGAGGTTTACGAGCGCGACGTCATGTATCCGGAGTTCATCAAGAACGCCCGTCAGAACAAGGACAGCGACGCGGTCAGGACCTTTACCTATGCGCTGAAGACCGAAGCCGAGCACGCGCGACTATACAGCAATGCGCTAAAGAACATGGACAAGATGCGGCTGGCCAAAACGTACTACGTGTGCTCGGTATGTGGCTATACCGCGGAAGTGCTGAACTTCGTCCGGTGCCTGGTCTGCGGACACTCAAAGAACGATTACATCCGCGTAAGCTAACGCTGTGCCACTACCGCTTCCAGGCGCCTGAGTTCTTCGCGGGCCGACTCTGCCTGCGGGCCGTCGGGAGCGTGCGCCAGAAAATCGCGAACGTGTTTGGCAGCACCGGCGTAGTCGTGGCGCTCGATGAGGATATCGCCCAGCAGGAGGTCAATTTGCGGTACCTGGTGCTGGCTGTCGATCGACGAGGCGCGAATCAGTGACCGTTCGGCATCGTCAAACTGCTTCAGGTTGAAACTGGCAATGGCGTTGTAAAAGAGCATCCTGGGATCAGCTGCGAGCGCGACGGCCCGGTCGCTGATCTCCTTCATTTGCTTCCAATCCTCGGCATCGGCGGCGAGGCCTGCCAGTCCAAAGTAGGGACGCAGGAAACCCGGATCCGCAGCCAGCGCCTGCTCGAACGCTTTGCGGGCGTCATCGCTCTTCTTTTCTCGCTGCAACACCAAGCCAAGTTCGTGCCACGCTTCCGCGTATGGTGGATAGATCCCCGTTGCTCGCGTGAGGTGTTTTTCGGCGTCAGGCCACTGTTGCGCCGAAGCTTCCTTCTTCCCCTTCTCCAACAGGCGCTTGGCCTCGGGCGGTGCGAGCAAACTCTTAACGCTAACGGTGGATGTTGGCGAGTTCGTTCCAGTCGGAAGCAGCAGGCTGCCGACGTCATTGGTTTCGCCGTCGCGCATGGCATCAACGGGACGACGATCGGATTGCGTTGTCCCCGCAACCGCGAAGACTTCACAGTCTGCGAGCGTCGAAAAGTGATTCCCTCTTTCCCCTGGTTGCACAAGCAAAGAGAATTCGCCATTCGTCTTCACCACGGTTGATCCGCGATTCACCCCATTGCAAACGAGGTGGACCACAGCCTCGCCAAGGGGCTGCCGGTCGCCACGAACCACCTTTCCCATCAGCACGGTAGGAACTTTCGTTGACGAGCGTTCCAACATGTTTGCGCCGGAAAGGCTGCTGGGGGTTACCCCGGTCAATTGGGCGATGATTGGGGCGGTAATCGACCCGAAGGCCAAAAGCACGAGAGCAGTAAGGCAAGAACTACGAAGCACGGTGAACTCCGTAGGCGTACAGGATTTCGGGATTGTAAGACGAAACGCTTGATTACAGGTACGAGTTTCGGGTCCGCAGGGGTGGAATAACGATCATTTTGCTGGGGTGAAATGACCGGCTGGGTCCAGGAAAACGGGGCCGCCTAAACCAATAGCCGCCCCGCCAGGCCCGGACCTCCGCAGCGAGCTTCTACCGGCTTTCGACGCGAACATTGTTGGTTACGCCGAATACTCCCGGAACACTCTTGGCCTGGATCTCGGCCACATTCTTGTCCGATTCGTTATCCACCACGCCTTCCAGCGTGACGCGGCCGTGGTCCACGATAATGTGTATGGGCGGCACCGCTCCCCAAGCGTATTTGCTGAGCGACGGGTAGCTGTAGATGGCGCGGAATTCGGCGCGGCGAATCTGGTCATCGTTGGGAGAAACCGGCAGCACCTGGATGTTGTTCACGACCTGGTCAACGCCTTCGATCTTCTTCACAGCCCGCGCCGCGTCGTCTTTCAGGCTGGGACGGGCGACCTGGCCAAGCAGCGTTACGGTATCACCGTTCACCTGGTAGGCGAGGTTGTCGAACACGGAATAGTAAGGAAGCATTACCAGTTCGTGGCGCACCTCGCGGGTAATCCGTTCCTGTCCGGGAGTGCCACCCAGCTTCTGACGATTGTCTTGCGCAAACGTGGCGACGCCGAGCATCCCGAGGATCACAATTGCCAGTATCGTTCTTCTCACTTGATTTCCTTTCTTAGATCGGCAAATTGCTGGGACCTACTGACATTGGATGTACGACAAATCGCTGCGGTTCTTCGTATTTCCGGTAGGGTGACGTGGAAGCAGTCTCTGCGTCTAAACCAAGGTGGGGATCATCTCTCAAGGCATGGTTTCGTCCGCCCAGGAGCGGAGAGTCATTCGTTTCGGCAACTTCGAGGTTGACGTTGCGGCTGCGGAGCTGCGCCGAAATGGCGCGCGAGTTCGCCTGCAAAGCCAGCCATTCCAGATACTTATTCAGCTCCTGTCAGCGCCGGGAGAAATCGTAACGCGCGAGATCCTGCGCGACCGCCTGTGGCCGGCCGATACCTTTGTGGAATTTGACCACAGCCTGAATACCGCAGTGAAGAAGTTGCGCCAGGCTTTGGGAGACGACTCCGACAATCCACGTTTCGTGGAAACCGTGCCGCGCAAAGGGTACCGGTTCATCGCGCCGGTCGCAGCTCAGGCGGCAGCTGCGGTCGAGGCGCCGGCACCATCCCTGGATCCACTCCCCACCCTGGAGGGCTATCACGAGGACGCTGCCGAACTGAGTCGGCGGCGATGGAAGATTGCCGCCGCGCTGGTGACGCTGGTGCTGGCTGCCGCCTCGGCAATCGCGCTGGCGACCCGAACCAAGGCCCGTGAACGGGGCGAAGTTCGTCCCCGGCAAATTACCACTAACGCCGAAGAAATACCGATCAACGCCGCCGCCATCTCCCCCGACGGCAAGTATCTCGCTTACTCAGATACCACGGGGGCGTATCTGCGCGTGGTCGACTCGGGAGAGACCCATCCGATCGCCAATTCCGGGCAAGGCTCGTTCCGGCCCGATTCGTGGTTCCCCGACGGCACCAGGTTTGTCTCTTCCGTGCCCGGCGATCCGCCTTCGCTTTGGCAAGTTCCCCTCGTCGGCTCTCCACGGAAACTGATTGAAAACGGCGCCAACGCCTCGGTTTCGCCCGACGGAACCCTGATCGCATTCCTGCGCGGCGTGACGACGTTGGAGGGGCTGACCGGACATGAAGTCTGGCTGATGAACAAAGACGGAAGTGAGCCGCGCAGTTTGCTGGTTTCCACACGCGACTGGTTCGGGTCACTGGCGTGGTCTCCGGATTCGCGCTTCCTCGTCTTTGAACGCGCGGCCCCGAAAGGCGGAGCCTACAACGACCCGTGCGAGCACACCATCGAAGCTGTCGCGAGCAGCGGTGGCAATTCGAAAAAACTGTTGTCGCACCCGCGCCTGGGCTGGGTGGTGCTCTGGCTACCCAGCAACGAACTGGTCTATTCGGTCACCGATGTCATCGCTCCGGTCAGTTCCACACTCCGGGTTGCGCGCATTGCAGGTCCGTCGCTCGATCTGGGCACCAGTAGTGAAGTCGCGCTGGCCGAAGGCGATGTGGCGAAGGCCACTTACGCCAGGGGCACGAACACGGTTTCGTTCGTGAGCCAGCGCGGAACCATGAGCGTGCAATTGGCCAATTTGGAGCGCAACGGCACGCGGATGGGTTCTCCACGGCGCCTCACCTTGTCCGAGCGCAGCGACATTCCGTTCGCCTGGAGCGCCGACAGCCGATCGGTCCTGTTTTCGTCTGATCGCACCGACACGATGAATATCTACCGACAAGACGTAGAGAAGGCGCTTCCGGAGTTGGTAGTCCGCGGCATGGCGTACGAAGCGAAATTCACCCCTCGACTTGCACCCAACGGGAAAGACATCGTGTACCTGGAGTTCCCCGGCACGATCAGCGAAACCGACGCGAAACACATTTCGTTCTTCGGAACAGAGGAGAGAGTCCCTCGTGTCGCCAAGGTCTCTCTGACGGGCGGGCCGCCGACTAGCCTGACCTCGGCGCCTGGATTGTCCAACATCGAGTGCGTGCCGAAAGGAATCTGCGTCGTCAGCCAGGAACTGGATGATGGGCTGACGCTCTCTACTCTGGACCCGGAGAGCGGCGCCATGAATAAGATCACCGAATTTCACGAGGACCTCGGCGTCTGCTGCAATTGGGGATTGTCTCCAGACGGCAAGACGATCGCGCTGGTGAAGTTCTCCGTCGACAGCGATGTGAGGCTCATCAACATTGAAGATAAGAGCGTGAAGCAACTGGAGGTGAAGGGCTGGAACCGGTTCCTGTCGCTGGACTGGTCGGCCGACGGCAAAGGAATGTTCATGTCTGGATTGCTGCCCAGCGGTGAGACCCGGTTGCTTTTTGTCGATCTGCGCGGGAACGCTAGCGTTCTAACCAACGATGGCAGGCCGCGCTGGGCGATTCCGAGCCCAAACGGCCGCGAACTGGCAATCGCCAACGTCAGCAACAGCCGAAACGTGTGGTTCCTCGATAAGTTCTAGCTGCGGCGCTTTCTCAACCATGGCTGAAGCCGCCACCTCTTATTCCCACTCGATGGTACCCGGCGGCTTCGAGGTGATGTCGTAGACCACGCGGTTAATCCCGCGAATCTCGTTCACGATCCGGCTGGAAATTGTCTTCAGCACCTCGTGCGGTAGCGGCACCCAGTCGGCGGTCATGCCGTCTTCGGAGTGAACGGCGCGGATCGCGCAGGTGTACGCGTATGTACGCTGGTCGCCCATCACGCCTACCGACATCACCGGCAGCAGAACCGCGAAGGACTGCCAGATCTGGTTGTAGAGCCCGGCGCGCTTGATCTCGCCGACCACGATGTCATCGGCATGCTGGAGAAGTGCCACCCGCTCAGGCGTGACTTCGCCGAGGATGCGAACCGCCAGTCCCGGGCCGGGAAACGGCTGGCGCTGCAGGATATCGTCGGGCATGCCGAGGTCGCGGCCGATTCGTCGGACCTCGTCTTTAAACAGGTCTTTCAGTGGCTCGATGAGCTTCAGCTTCATCTTCTCCGGCAGCCCGCCGACGTTGTGATGAGACTTGATGGTCTGGCTCGGCCCGCGCACGGAGACCGATTCGATTACATCGGGATAGAGCGTTCCCTGCACCAGCCACTCGACGTGGCCTTCTTCCTTCTCGATACGATGCGCCTCGTCGTCGAAGACCTTGATGAATTCATTGCCGATGATCTTGCGCTTGCGCTCGGGATCGCTGACGCCTTGCAGCTTGGACAGAAAGCGCTCGCTCGCGTCGACCGCAACCAGGTGAAGTCCGAGTTTGTCCCGCAAGTTAGCCTGAACCTTGTCGAACTCGTTCTTGCGCAACACACCGTTGTTGACGAACACACAAGTCAGCTTGCCACCGATGGCCTTGTGGACGAGCGTGGCGGCGACTGAGGAATCTACACCACCCGAAAGCGCGCAGATCGCTCGGCCCTTGCCGACTTGCTTGCGGATGCTCTCGACGGCTTCCAGGATGAATTGGGCCGGGGTCCAGTTGGGAAGCGCGCCGCAAATGTCGAAAACAAAGTTCCGAAGCAGTTCCTTGCCCATCGGCGTGTGATGGACTTCCGGGTGGAACTGCACCGCCCACATTTCTTTTTCTGCGTTCTCAATCGCGGCAAGTGCATTCGAAGTTCGCGCGACTTCCTTGAATCCAGCAGGCAGTTGCTCGGCTTCATCGCCGTGCGACATCCAGACCTGGAGATCCTGCGGCAGTCCTTTGAACAGCCGCGAGTGCTCGGCGACGTGCACCTCGGCGTGTCCGTATTCGCGCTTAGGTGCGGGCCGGACGCGGCCGCCGAGTTTATACGTCATCAACTGCATGCCGTAACAGACGCCCAGAACCGGTTTTGCGAGCGCAAAGACGCCGTCGTCCATGGGTGGCGCATCTTTGTCGTACACCGACGACGGACCGCCCGAGAGGATGATGCCGATGGGCTTGTAATCCAGGATTTCGTCGAGCTTGGCGTGGCACGGCAGGACGACCGAGAAGACGTTCAGCTCGCGGATGCGGCGCGCGATCAGCTGCGTATATTGCGAGCCGAAGTCGAGGACGACGATGGATTGGGTGGCTTCCACGCATCAGTTTACAGTACCCAGTTTTCAGTCGCCAGAATGGATATTGACCTTTGTTTATTGACTATTGGGAGCAGGTTCGTCGGTGGGAATAGTCGGAGCGGCGGGCTCAGTTTCAACAACCGCCGTCGTCGTAGGCTCCGGCTCCGTGTGCGGTTGGAAAGGAGGAGTTGGTGGCGCAAGAACGGCTGGCGGCTCCGGCTCAGGTTCGGTCAGGCTGATGTAGGCGGCCAGTCGCCAGAGATTGAGTGCGT
>Ga0335069_10005471_pt1 | contig 18680 bp, 17 predicted proteins | sample Lox_Sample_11_FD_206714 | JGI IMG/M metagenome (GOLD analysis project Ga0335069, IMG submission 206714) | Soil microbial communities from Loxahatchee National Wildlife Refuge, Florida, United States - Lox_Sample_1.1 | ecosystem: Environmental > Terrestrial > Soil > Wetlands | place: USA... | reverse complement strand
TGAGCTCCCTGCAGCGTTCGCATGTCTTGAATTGTGCTGGCGGCGATCTGGTTAGAGAAAATCCGGCTCTGCTGATCGGAGATCGGCTGCCCATCCACGCTGAACGATGTCTCTGCATGTTCGCCCAGTGGATGGAAGACGCCATTCGAATCTGCCGCTACGCCAGGCGTTGTCAGCGTCAGCACAGAACTCAAAGCAGCATTCACGCTTTCGCTGGGCAGATTCTCAATAAGCCCACGACCCACCTGCGTCTGTGCGACATTGATGGAGCCGACGTCGGCGGAACCCGCCGCGACCGTGACCTGCTCCGCCGTGGTCTCGATGCCGAGCGCGACCGTCAGGTGGATCGATTCTCCTGGATGAACAATTATCTTTCTCTGATCTGCCTGGAAGCCTTCTGCCTGGGCGGTGAGTCTGTACTCGGCGGGTTCGACCTGCTCAAAACAGAATTGTCCCGCCGCATCACTGCTGGCGCTTGAACGGCTCGCCGCCGTGCTCAACTTCAGCGCCGCCCCCACGACCAAGGCCCCGCTCTGGTCGTGAACCGTCCCGCAGACTTTTCCGGCTTGTGCCAGTGCCGCGACCGGAAACAGAAAGGCCGCCACGAGTAAGAGGCTACAACGCGACGAAATACGCAGAAAACATCTCAAGGTCCGTCCTCAGCCGGGCTTCCTGAGCATGCAGCCGGAAGCCTGCCCATATGGACAGTAGGATACACTACTTGGTGTTAACTGTAGTTAACAAATCGGGGAAATCATGCTTTGACCACCCAAATCTTCTCCGCCGCCGCCGTCCCCAGCCGAATCTGGCTCTTGCCTAGTGTCAGGGTGATGGTGCCGTCGTAGTTTTTGGTTTTCACGCCCAGGCGGGCGCCGGGGCGGATTCCTTCTTTCTCGAAGAACTCCAACAACTTGCGGTCCCGCTCATACACGCTGGCGACCTTGTATTCTGACCCCGTAGCAGCCTCTGTCAGCAGGACTAGTCCCTTCTTGCGACGCTCCGCCACGCTACGAAAAGCCAGGCCGTTTCCGTGCGGGCAAGTGTCTTTGTGCCCCAGCCTCTCGATCAGCTTCTTCTCAAAGGCAGGCGAGACGGCGTGTTCCAGCCGCTCTGCCTCATCGTGAACCTCGTACCATGCCATCCCAAATATCTCGGTGAGCATTCGCTCGATGAGGTGATGGCGAACGATGGTGCGCTCAGCAATGTCACGGCCTTGGCTGGTGAGTCGAATAATTCCGTCTGATTTCACCGTCACCAGTCCATCCTTGGTCAGCCGCTTCAAAGCAAACGTCACTGCGGGGCGGGTGACGGAGAGCCAGTGGGCCAGCGTAGCGGAGATCACGGTTTGCCCTTCCGCCTCGGCCTCGGCGATGGCCTTCAGGTAGTCCTCTTTAGAGATGGTGATAGTCGTCATGGCCCTGGACCAGTAAACAGGTGGAGTCTACCACCCGCGATCGTTATGACTGCGCCAGCCGGCGGCTAAGCGGAAGCTGCGTCCCAAGGATCACTGTCCATGTCTCACTTCGAATCGGCGGGCGGACCTCTTCCATTCAATAGCTTGCGCCTGGCCTCGTCGGGCAATTCGAATTTACCGAATGGGCGCCCGACAACCATTTAAGGCACTCACGCTTTGTCGCTTTACGCGATGACAAGAAGCCCAGAGAAGTCGTGCGGGAAGGATGAGGGTGATCGCGTCTACTTTGGAGTTGCCTGCCGCAGCTTGGCGTATTGCTCCGGCGTGAGCTCCAGCCAGACGCCTCCGCGCTTCTTCCTGATTGCCTCTTCAATCTCCTGACGTCCGGATATGTTGAGGGTGAAGCCACCGCGCTTCACGAGTTCAAACAACTTCTTCTCATCTGCAAGTATCACCGTGCGCGGCAGGCGGGTCTTCCGGTCCTCTTCCATGAACTCACAAAACCAACCTTGGCGAAAGCTGAACTGCAGGAAGACTCGTTTCATGCTCACACCTGCGCAGCGCTGGCAAAGCCGCTCGCCCCTTCGATGAGGAGGCGGAAGAGGAGCCTTGCACTCGCAGCAAATTTTCCCTGCGTACCGCTGCCGAACCGATGATGCCCGCTCGCCGCCCACGAAGGGAGTATATCTGAATATTCGCCTTTTGTTCGCCTCGGAGTACGCGAGTCACGACAGACACGCTGATCAGTCCTTTGCTGAGGCCCATGCTTGTTCAGCAGCAGCGGTCGGGAGCTTACGGAAATATCTTCGCCGAAAATAGAATGCCACGTTCACTAGAGCGATCATCACTGGCACCTCCACCAACGGCCCTATCACTGCCGCGAAAGCGGCTCCCGAGTTGATGCCGAAAACGGATACGGCTACTGCGATCGCCAACTCGAAGTTGTTGGAAGCCGCCGTGAATGCCAACGTTGTGGTTTTTGAGTAATCTGCCCCGAGCCGCCGTCCCATGTAAAACGACACCAGGAACATGACAACGAAATAGACCAGCAGGGGCACAGCAATGCGCAGCACATCCAGTGGAAGCTGAACGATGTACTGACCCTTCAAAGAGAACATCACCACGATGGTGAACAGCAGCGCGATGAGTGTTAGCGGGCCCACCCGAGGTACAAAGTTGTGGTCATACCACTCGCGGCCTTTCGCCTTCACGAGCAGCGTGCGCGTCAGAAAGCCCGCGAGGAACGGAATACCTAGGTAAATAAATACGCTCTTCGCGATCTCGCTGATCGAAACGTCCACCGCCGCCCCTCTCAGCCCAAGGCGTGCGGGTAGCACGGTGATGAAAATCCAAGCATAGAGGGAGTAGAAGAACACCTGAAAGAGCGAATTGAACGCGACCAGGCCAGCTGCGTACTCCGTGTCGCCCTTGGCCAGATCGTTCCACACAATCACCATTGCGATGCAGCGGGCTAAGCCGATCATGATCAGACCTGCCATGTACTCCGGGTAGCCGCGCAGGAATATGATCGCCAGCACAAACATCAGGATCGGACCAACCACCCAGTTCTGCACCAGGGAAAGGCCAAGCACCTTTTTATTGCGAAAGACCTCCGGCAGCTCTTCGTAGCGCACCTTGGTAAAAGGCGGATACATCATCACGATCAATCCGACTGCGATTGGGATGGAGGTTGTGCCGACGCTGAAGCGATTAAGAAACGGCACCACTGTAGGCACAAGCCAACCGAGAACTACTCCGAAAGCCATCGCAGCGAAGATCCACGCCGTAAGATAACGGTCGAGAAAACTGAGTCGCCTTCCTTCTCCCATTCGTTTCCTCACCTTACCCGTTCGCCTGTGATGTGGCCGCCGACGTCCGTCCTATGTTATTGAGCTCTTTCTTCAGGGTTAGCTTGTCGAGGCTCGCCAGCGGCAGGCTCAGGAACAAACTGATCCTGCGGTCCAGCATGAAAAGAGCGTCGCGATAGGCTCTTTCTATCTCTTGTTCGCTGCCTTTCACAGCGGCCGGATCCGGTATGCCCCAATGCGCGGAGATCGGCTGGCCCGGCCACACGGGGCAGACCTCATTCGCGGCGTTGTCGCAGACGGTGATGACGAAATCGAGCTTCGGAGCATCCGGTCTCGAGAACTCCTCCCAGGATTTGCTGCGTGCCCCATCGGCTGGAACGTGTGCCGATGCAAGCTGCCGCAATGCTTCGGGCCGAACCGCGCCGCTGGGGTGGCTACCAGCGCTGAAAGCGGTGAATCTCGGCTTGCCTTTGTAGTTCAGGATTGCCTCGGCCAAAATCGAACGCGCCGAGTTACCTGTACATAGAAACAGAACGTTATAGTGGTCAGCCATCGACGATCCTTTGAGCTAGTTGCAGCAGGTTGGGCCTCAGCAGGATGGGGTCGCGGTTGGTTTGGCGGCATGGATGAACGCGCTAACGATTTTTCCGTCCACCTCTGCCGCGAGGGCATTTACGTCGAAGCCTTCGGATGACAGCATCGCCCGCGCCTCTTCAGTTTTGTGGATGCGCGTGGCTTCGATGTCGATATCCCCAAATCCCGCAGCCGCCAGTTTGGTCCGGTAGTCGTTCTCATCCAAAGCGCCGGCCACGCAGCCCACCCATAGCAGAATGCTCTTGCGGATCTCGGCATTGATTTCGCCGCGAGTGACAACGTCCGATACGGCAAAACGGCCGCCAGGCTTGAGAACCCGGAACGCCTCGCGCAGAACCTTATCCTTGTCAGCCGACAGGTTGATGACGCAATTGGAGATGATGACATCGACGGAGTTATCGGGAAGCGGAATGTTTTCGATCTCACCCTTGAGGAACTCGACGTTCTCCAGCCCCGACTTGCGCTTGTTCTCATTGGCAAGTGCCAGCATCTCGTCGGTCATGTCGAGACCGTAGGCTTTGCCGGTCGGGCCAACGCGCCGCGCCGAAAGCAGCACGTCAATGCCTCCGCCAGACCCCAGGTCCAGCACGACCTCGCCGGGGTTCAGTTTGGCGAGAGCCGTCGGATTCCCGCAGCCCAGCGATGCCAGCAACGCTTCCTCAGGAATCTGTTTGATCTGCGAAACGTCGTAGAGGTTAGAGGTGATGGGATCGCAGCAATCGGTGGCTGCCGCCGCCCCGCAGCAACTGCTACCGCCCTTCTGTACTCTCAGCGCAGCCTGACCGTACTTCTCTTTAACGACTTCCTTGATATCACTGCTCAAAGTGTTCTCCTATTTGCACAGCTGAACGATGGTGTTCGGTTTGACCGCCTTATTTCGTGTACAGCACTCTGCATACAGGAACTGCAGCAGTTCCTGCAGCGCCTCGGTATTGGCGGTGTAGCGCAGGTATGTGCTCTCGCGCTTGACGTTCACGAGTCCCTCGTTCCTCAGCTTGTCGAGGTGGTGCGAGAGCGTCGAGTTCGGAATTTCCAGCTCCTCCTGTATCGCACCGACAACGAGCCCCTCAGGATGGGCCGAAAGCAACAATTGCATGATGCGCAGCCGGGCCTCCGTCCCCATGGCGGAAAACATGTCGGCGTACGTGGTGATCTGCTCGCTGGATACGTTGGCTGGAGTGCTCGGCATATTTCGATGATTGCAGAAATATGGGGGAGATGTCAACCGGTGAGACTATCCTCCCTAATTAGTCGTCAGCGTCGGGCGGGAACGAAGCGCTTCACAGATGCGCGCTAAAGGCGCCATGAATCAAGACCATGACGAGAAGGATCGCCGTGAAATGGTCGAAAGATACAAGGAAGCGTACTTGAGGGTCTCTCTCTTCGCACTGGGAGAAACGGGTCGCCAACAGGTACCGGCAAACTTGGGCGAGCCCAATCAGCAATCCCCCAGTCCGAAATACCCGATCCGACCAGAAGTGGCACCCCAGCCCAAAGGCTAGCAGTGCCACTCCCAAGCGGATCAGCCGAGTCGGAAGCTCAGAATCCTCGAACATGATTAGGCCACGGCCGCTGACACCTTAACGCTCTCCAGTTCGGCCAAGGAGATTTCAGGAGATGGTGGCTCCAGCAAATGCTGGTGCTTGCATTTCGTGCAGGTCACCGCTTCGGTCATCTTGAAGACGGCCTGCTGAAAGACATGCGGCACGCGAGCTTCGCTGCCGTTCGACATGTAAAACTCAGGCGCTACTGCTCCGCGGAACATCTTGTCCTTGCCCCACAGCTCGCGCTCCAGCACTCCAAAACGATGAAAGAAGATCATCTTGGTTTCTAGCTTTGGTTTCGAGGTGCCCTCTTGGCTCACGAGTGAATGGCCAGTGATGAGCAGGTCGTAGCTGGTTTCGAAGCGGTACATGTCCAGCCGAACGATCGGTCCTTTGTCCAGCAGGATGGCGTGCAGACCGTTGGGCATGAAGTTCTTCACCGGTTGCAGCCAGTTAAGTGCTGTGCCGTCTTCTTTGCAGAAGCTGACGTAGCGTCCTATGTCGTTGACCGCGCCTCCCGATTCCTGGCCACGGATGAGCCAGTCCTGGTCCCGGCGTTGCACGGTGAGATTGGCTTCACACCAGATGCCGACCGTGCGAAGGCGTGTGAGAGTGGGTTCCGGTAGAGTAAGGCCGCGACGGGCGATGAGTTCCAGTTGCTGCGAAGTCATGGGGTAAGCTCCCTGTGATCCCGCTTACCGGGATCAGATTCGAATTGGTTAGTCGCTCGCTCACCGCCCGGATCAGACCTTCCGAAGCCGTGAGCATCGTTGCTTACGGTCTTCGGATCGGAATGGGCTGGCCAACAGCCGCACGAATCATCTCCTTGGTGCAGCCCGCCCAGCATTTGTACTTGCGAGAGTCGCTGACCGAGATGGCGAGGTTATCGCCCGCTCGGTCATTGCCCGCCTGCGCACAGGACGGACATTGCGTGTAATAGTTCCCGCTCGCCTTGCGCCTTGGTTTCTGGACGAAGTCGAGGATGGAGAACTGTTTGTGGTTGGGATCAAGAACGCGCGGCGGCAGTTCGATCGAGGTTGGTTTGCGAAGAAATTCGTCCGGGATGGTCATGCCCAGGCTGAGCCGCGTCAGTTCGGCCTCGGTGAGCTTCTTCAGATTCTTCAGGTAAGCAAGTTGTGAGTTGATGTCGCTCCCGGCGTCGTAAAACCAGTAGCGATGATTGTTAGCGCGATGCACTCCGAGCGGACCTCGCAGTGCGTTGCCGAATTCACCCGGGGCAAGTCGGTCCTGTCGAGGGAAGATCTCAATTCCGTCCCGCAGCCCGGCTGCTCCCTTGATGGGAACACCCAACCGAAGAGCGACGTTGTAGATGTAGACCCGGCACTGTTCCGCCAGGAGCGGCTGTTCGCACAGGATCCAGAGGTGGCCGCCCCGACGGGACATCTCCAGCGCTGCTGAGACGCCATCCAACTCCAACTCGCCTTTCAACTTGCCGAGGTCGAAGAACGCCTCCTCGTAGTCCGCGTCGATCGCGATCCATTTACAGCGTTGCGATTGAGAGTTGATGGCGTAGAGGCCGATGGTGAGCCAGCCGGCCAGGTGTTTGTGGACGGTCGCTGGGTCGAGCTCCAGCGGCCGGCCGCTATCCTTGTTCTTAGGTTGGTAATGGTAGTGCCGTCCTGTTTCGGGGTGCGGGTTCGCCGACTGTCGCGTGTAGGCTTTGCGGTTGACGAACAGTGCCCACCAGTCGCGGACATTCTCCGCTGTAACCGGGACGATGGGCGGTTGAGGTTTGGGGAGGTTCAGTCCCCGCGGTTGGTCGCTGGTGACGCTCATCGCTCCGGAGTACCTCCTTTCTGAGCGAAGTGGGCGCAGTTTCGCCCCGATGCGGAATCCTGTCAAACCCGACGGCTACCTGTTTGTAATCAATTGATTTTGTTAGGTTTATAGAGAGAAGAAGGAAAGCGTCTGTGGCGGGCTGCTACTCGTCGCGGAGCACTCGGATTGGGTCAATACTCACTGCCCTCCAAGTTGGCAAGCAGCAGGCTAAGAAGGAGGCGCCCCCGAGAACCAATAGCGCGATGGAGTAGGTTTGCGGTTCAAACCATGACACACCGAACAATAGCTGACGGCACCACTCAGCGCGGACGAAGATAGGGAATGCGAACACTGTAATCAGTGCCCCGATCGCGATCCCGGGGCAAAAGAGAGCGGCGGTGCGTGCAAAGACGAGTGAGGCTACCTCGCGGCGTCCGGCTCCGACCGCAATGCGCACGCCGATCTCGTGAGTGCGCGTGCCAACCATCGCGGCAAGCGTGGCGTAGAGGCCGAGTCCGCATAAAAAGAGCGCAATAGAGGCGAAGCCAGAAACAAGCAGTGTTTCGAAGCGCTGGGTGCTGGAGATATCGCCGATATGCATCTCCATACTTTGCGGCTGGAGCAGGAAAAGAAGTGGATCGACACTGTACACAACGGACTGCGCAGATTTCTCGTACTGCATAGGGTCGCCAGCAACCCGCAGAACGAAGGTTGGCCGCATCAGCATGGACGCCTGAGCATAGGGGAAGACGGCCAGCGGTTGCGGCTTATCCATCACTGAGGTTTGCTGGAAGTCCGCTATCACGCCGATGATCTCGCGTTCGTTTCTGATCGTCGGGTCGAGATCATTGGACTGGTTCCGTCTTTCGGTGAGGTCTGGGCGGATGTGCCTTCCGATCGGATTCTGATCGGGAAAATACTTCGTTGCGAAGGCCTGATTCACGATGGCAACAAATGGGGATCTGGGATCGTTATCAGCAGTGGTGAAGTTTCTTCCTTTGAGAAGTGGAACACCGAGCGTCTCAAAGAATCCTGGTTGGGCTACCCCAACCAGAGTGAACATCCTCCTATCAGGAGGCGTTGTGATTCCGTCAATCTCTAGCGGCGCGCTGTTGTAGCCCTGTAAAGGCAGCGGATGTCCAGCAGAAGCGCTATGGACGCCGGGAATGGCAGCGAGCTTGGGTAACAGTTCTTCATAAAAAATAGCCTTTCTTGCATCCGGATACCGCGCGTTTGTGAGCGGAAGCTGGAAACGGAAAAGGTGGTCGGATCGAAAGCCGGTCTTAGCATGGCGCACGTTGACGAAGCCCCGAATGAGCAGTCCCGAGGCCAGCAAGAGGACGAAGCCGATTGCAATCTGTGCGACGACGAGTGTGTCCCGAACGGTGTGGGAACGATTGCCTCCGCTCGTCTGCTTCTGTTCGCGGAGCGATTCGATGGGGGCCACGCGGGTGAGCATCCGCGTTGGGAAGAGGCTACTCAAGATTGAGCAAACGATGGAGAGTGCGGCTGAGAGGGCAAGCACACGCCCGTTAATCGTGACTTCGCTGATGCGGGGGATGTCTTCCGGAACGAAGGGCAGCGCGATGTGCAGCAACGTGTAGGCGAGAAGAACGCCAATGCTTCCGCCCTCGACGCCGAGCACGGAAGATTCAATGAGCAGTTGTTGCCATACCCGAAATGGCGATGCGCCGAGGGCAGTACGGAGGGAAATCTCCCCTCGACGCCGAATGGTACGGATGAGCATGAGTCCGGCGACGTTGCTGCAGGCGATTAGTAGCACAGCCAGCACGGCGCTCATAAGCATGAGCAAAGGGGGCTTCAAGTCACCGGTGATATCGGACAGTTTGGATTGTACGAAAACTGAATTGATGTAGCGATCTTCCGGATACGATTGAGCCAGACTGGACTGAATAGCGGCCAGGTCAGCGCTAGCCTCTGCCTCTGTCGTATCCGTCTTCAGACGGCCGACGATTTCGGCGAAACCGTTGTCGCGTTCTTTGGCTCGCGGCGCCGATCCATCCAGAAGAGGAGCAAAGCTTGTCCAGAGTTCAGGCTGACTGTCGCTACGCGGCTCAATGAAGCCCTTCGGCATCACCCCGACGATCGTGCAGGGGGCGTCACTGACCATGAGAGTTGTGCCTAAGATCTCACGGTTCGAGGCAAAGAGGCGCTTCCATAGCCCGTAGCTGAGGATCACAACATGGTGCCCCGGCTGATCATCATCCTTGCTGAAATTCCTGCCGAGCATGGGCTGGACACCAAGGGTGTTGAAATAGTTCGCAGTGATGCGACCAATGGGCGACACTACGCCTCCGGTGCCGTCGTCGCGGCTGATGAGACGAACGTCGCTGACGTAAGCTGCAAGTTGGGCGAAGCTTTGGCTGCGGTCGCGCCAGTCGACATAATTGGGATAGGAGGTTGTCGTCCGAGTTGGGGTTTGTCCGGGGCGTGATTCCACCGAGTACACAGCGACGAGCTGTTCAGGATGCGGGAGTGCCAATGGCTTGAGCAGAACGCCGTCAATAAGGCTGTAGATAGTAGTTGTGGAGCCAATGCCAACGGCCAATGTGAGGATCGAGGTGAGAGCAAAGCCCCGCGATTTGCGGAGTTGGCGCAACGCAAAGTGAAAGTCCGAACGCAGGGCGGCAACCATAGCTGTACTCTTAATCCTACAACCGGGAGTTGGGTCCGTTGCTAAACTCGATTTGTCGACCGATTCGGTCCCGCAAGGAGAGGCCTGTTAGAGGAAACAGGGAAGAAGTAGTCGAGCTGTCTCGAGCCCGCTCCTGTATAGAATCTCCTTTTCTCTTTCTGCCACGAGGACGTTATGTGCGGTCGCTATCGACTGTCGCGACGAAAGCAACTGATCGCCGAGTATTTCGACACGGTGGATGACATCGATTGGGAGCCGCGCTATAACATTGCTCCCACCCAGAACGTCGGCATCGTTCGCCAGGACCGGGAACACCCGATTCGTAAGTTCTCACTGGTGCGCTGGGGCCTGATCCCTTACTGGGCAAAAGACCCGAGCATCGGTCCGAAGATGATTAATGCCCGTTCGGAAACCGTTCTCGACAAGCCGGCTTTCCGCGAAGCATTTCAAAATCGTCGCTGCCTGGTACCGGCCGACGGCTTTTACGAGTGGGTGCGAACCGGCAGGTCAAAACAGCCTATACATATCGGCATGCAGGACGACTCGCTGTTTGCTTTCGCTGGACTTTGGGACCGCTGGCTGGATGCGAGCGGCAAGCCGGTTGAGACCTGCTCCATCCTGACTACCGCGCCAAACTCACTGCTCGCCGAGGTTCACGATCGTATGCCGGTGATTCTCGAGCCGGAGAATTACGAATTGTGGCTTGATCCCGGATTCCAGGATCTCGATACGCTCACCGCAATGCTAAAGCCCTATGATCCTGCACAGATGAAGTGTTATCCGGTCAGTACATTGGTGAACAGTCCGGCGAATGACGACTCAGCATGTGCAGAAGAAGTCGAACCTCTGCACTGCGACACTGCGACGCTGTTTTAGATAAGCAGAATCTTGTCACGGCCCACCCTCGCAGGCCGAGCCCGGGCAGCTCTCGAGACGCCGACTTCAGCTCCAAGTGATTTGGAGGCTCCCGACCGGGCTGGCTCAACACCCGATTGGTACACAGATGCGCGTTTATCGGTAGCGATCTCCGTTCGCCGAGGTTGGGAGCGCCAACGACCTTCAGGAACGTCCTATTGTGAATGGGACTCAGGTGCCCGCCTGCGAAGTCTAGCGGCGTACCCTTTCTACCAGATAGGATTGAGCGATGGCATCCGATCGACTCTTTGCTGGGCCTGATTTCCATAGCGTGCTGGAACACCATAAGGCCAAACTAGTCGAGGCCTATGAGCAGTTATCCGATGAAGAGGCGGTCGATGAGCAGGTCCACTCGAACCTCAAGAAGCAGTTCATGCTCGATGTGCCTGTGCTCCGGCCGCAGGGAGAAATCTGGGCGGAAGAAGGCATCGCAAAAGTCGACGTCAGACGACTTCCCAATCGAATGCCGGGCCTGGGTGATCGCCCGATTTATGAAGATGTACCGCAATTCACCGTCCACGTTCCGTTCGACGGCGATCCGGGCGTCTTCGGCATCTCGCCGTCGATCTTCGGCGGTGCGTCAGTGCCTGGCGAAATCGTTGGCAACGAGCTGTTGCTGACGTTCCTTATGGTGATGCCTGGGCAGGACCTTCAGGGAAACATCGACAGTACCCTACGGCAGGTCAACTCCACGCTTTCTCATCTCCGGGAGCAGATGCTGGTCTTCGACCAGGGACTGACCGCCGCACTCGCTCAGGCCGTAATGCTGCGTAAGCAACGCATTCAGATGCGCTCAGGCGCCGTTCATAATCTGCGGATTCCCATCCGGTCGGCTTCCGTCAAGAAAATAGTGTCGGCCGAGCCCCGTCGGCGCCAAGCTGCCGCCAACGCCATAAAGCCTGCCGAGCAGCAAACCTGGGATGTCTTCCTCTCGCATGCTTCGGAAGACAAGTCATACGTTGAAGAACTTCATCGGACACTCGTCGCGGCTGGTGTGCAGGTTTGGATGGACAAAGCTGTACTGCGATGGGGCGACATTCTGCGCTCACGGATCGATGATGGCCTCAAACGTAGCCGCTTTGTGATCGTCGTTCTTTCGAAGGCATTCCTCGGCCTGAAGAAATGGACAGAGTATGAGCTGGATTCCGCATTCGCGCTTGAGACCGTGAACGAGAAGCGGATTCTGCCGCTCTGGCATGGCATAACGCACGAGGATCTGAAGAATTACAGCCCTGGTCTAAGCGACCGTCTGGCGCTCGATTCAAGCCGGCAGACACCGACCGACCTCGCTAACGAACTGCTCATTCTGCTGGGGCGTCGTTCTGAACGCGCGTTCCCGATTGCCGAGACTGTTCCCGTCTCTGAGCCGCAGAGCCATGCGGCTGAAGAGATTAGAAAGGGGGAGACTGTCGCGTATGCTTGGTATTGGACGAAAGATGGCAAGATTGTGGGGCTGTATATTCGCAAGGCACCATCAAGCGCTGCCCTCTTTACGATGGAAGAACCTGACGGGACCATTCAGGTAGGCCCTGTCGACGAAATCGCTGGCAGATATATCATCGCCGACGCAAGACTACGCCAGACCGGCCTACGGAGAAGCAGCGTAATGGGCTCCGGTGATTACCCCGATTTCACGTTGCCCTGATGAAATAGGCTGGCCACTTCGTCGGAAGAAATAAAGTTCGCCCAACATCGTGCGCCGATTGTCTACATAAGAACGATTCACTATCGCAATCTGAAGAGTTCCAGAGCCCGAGTGTACTGTTCCAGCGGAATCAGTGACCTTAAGTCGGACAGTGTTTCACGAATGCTTTTCATCTGGCCGTATACACCCTATGCGCAGACGTGGCTGTTGGACCCGCGCGAACTGTCGGCAATGCGCAAGACGGACGGGCTAGAATTGCGACCTTGTCGAGCCACTGAAGGGGTGCTGTCATCGTCGGAAAGCCGTTTGGAAATTTCAGCTATGTTAACGGTTACGACAATGCCGTTGGAGAGTTCTGGCAAGATGGGAGTATGGGGATAGTCAGTGCTTAAAACCTCCACCTTGTTTGCTTTACGCGAGGTCTTCCAGCGCCATCCGATATCGTCCTCTTCAAAGCCAACGCCAAAGCCAGTTCCATATCCCGTGCCATAGCCAGCGCCATGCTCGTTGGTCCTACGCAGAAACAGATACTGCCCGCGGGCGGGAAATGAAAGGTAGTTGCATCAGTAATTCCTCCAACGCTCCTCCCGCTGATGCCGTTTTGACCGAATAGGCGTCCGGACCAAATCGCAGAAATGCCGAATCGGTTACGAAGAGAATTCCGGGGTGAGCCCCGGCCAGATGGTCAGCAACCAGAAAAAGGCGTTCCGGCTCGGAGACGATGTACAGGATCGCCTCGACCAGTCGTTCCTCAGAAACTGAGCGGCGGATTTCCTGGTAGCGTACATGGCTCTTGCTCGATCGCTCGTATTCGATGGCGCAGTGCAGTTGTCGGCCGCCGACGTTCAGCACCGCCAGCGCGTCGTAGTCTTTCGCGTATTTGTCGCCGGTCAGCAGGTTTTCCGAACAGACCTCCAAATCGCACAGCCAGGAATCCAGCATGTGATTGCGCTGAAATGTAAGGCGGATTTCGTTCAGGCCAAGCGAATGCATCATCTTTGCCGGCTGATTAATGGTCTGCGCTTCGGAGTGCAGCGACAACAGTGTGTGACCAACTTTCTCTAATTGCTCCAGCCCCTTCCGGGTAATTACATAAACTTTGTCACCCTCGACGCGCACACCTGCCGGCGAAATAAATCCCCCAGCAAGCAGCCGTCGCACTCGCCAGCAGAATGACGTCAGGGACGTCTTCGATTTGTCGTACCCGGCCAGGAACAGCAACTGTTCGTGCTTGATATAACCAGAATTTCTAACCAGCAGCAGTAACGGCACATCTTGTGCCTCATTGATAATTACTGACCCCTTGCGATATCTCATGCCAAGTACTCCCGATCGGTCCTCAATTGCAAAAGCTCTTCGCATCCCGAATTCGAGACGTGCCACACACCGGCTACGGTCACAAATTCACCGATTGTTGAGAGCAGCAACATTGCCCGTTGCTGCCCGTCATACTCACTGAAGGAAAGCAGGGACACTCCGTCATTCTTCCAACGGGAAGCGAAATTGATGTAGCCATACAGCCGACTCTCAACTGAAACCAAATAATGCGTGGGCGATATTGGCCCGTACCGCTTGCCGATTGCGAGCAATCGGTTTTGGCCATTGTGCTGGGTGATGCCGACACAACCGAAGATGCAGCCGAGCACCTCTTTCGGCCGATGCGGATCAATACGGCTATTCCCGTTAAATCGGAGGACACCCGGCACCTTCCAACTGCGGCGGAATTTGCTGCCGTGCGGAAATGCAGTGGTATTGAAGTAAGCCGCATGCTTGGTGAAGCGCAGGGGATCGGAGCGGTCGGGTCCGGGGCGAACCCACCATTCCGATCCAACTCCCAAAATGCGGACGAGCATTTCCATAATTAGGCGCCCACCCCATTTCGATTATGCTTTTCGAACTTCTCAATTTGGGTGAGAGCCATATTCAGCCGCTCTCGCAAATTGTGAACCTGCTGAGTCAGTGCTCCTATCTGTTGCGCCGCGCCCCTGGTCGCATTGCGTTTCGTCTGTTCAATCAGGGTCTTGAGTTGCTCCTTGGTCATGCGCTCGCCCTCGGCGGATTCCGCAGCTGGTGATTTTGGCTCAGCGACAATCGGCGTGATCGCTGGTTCTGGTTCAAGGGTGGGTGCTGTCGTTGGTGCTGGAACTTCCACTTGACGTTTTCTTGCAGATGCCTGGACCACAGAATCGAACACCGCCTGCTCACCTGACTCCTGCTTGGCATTCTTTTCAGCAAGGACGTTGTAGTCGTCAACCAGGCGGTTATGACGGGATATGGCATCGATGGCTCGCAAGCGAGTGTAGAGGTAGGAATTGGCCAACTGAGTAACGATGTTGACGGTGATTTCGAGACGGTCATTGCGCTGGCGAAATAGCCAGAATATGTAGCCGACCAGCAACAGAATTGTGAACGACTGCCCGAGGGTGATCCAGAAATAGGAATTCTCAGCCGTCTGCTCCACCAAGTGCTCGCGGGCGTCTGCGATCATCGCCCCGAAGTCCCGGTCACGCGGGTTGATGGAATCGAGGAATTTGTCCAGCGGCCCGTCTTGCAAATGCTTCTGTCCAGCGAGTGGATCGTAATGCCGCTGTGCCTCCAATTTCGTCTGGCCGGAGTTAGCACTGGGCTGTCGAGAATGTTTTTCCGTCTGCGCCTCGTTCAAAGACGGAAACATGGCAGCCAGGATCAAAACCGAAATCAGCGTCTTCATAATTCAGCTCCCTCCTTGCGGCGGTTGCGCATTCCGCGTTTTCGGCTGGCCTCCAAAGTGACATCCCGGAAACGCAGATTGGCCCCAACCTCAGGGTTGTAGAGCGAGGCGTAGCGCGGCAGTATCTCGGGGACTACCGACGACAGTCGATCGACTGGCGCAACCCTGACATGCGCATGGCCGTGGATCGTTCCGAATCGTTTGTCGCTCATCAGGTATTCCATTTGCCCGACCGGCAGGTTTTTGATGTGCTCTTCCTGGGAGCGCGTGTCTTTGACTTCCGTCTGGCTGCCGACACCCTGGTCCTCGTAGCTGGGGTTGAAGATCCCCTTCTTGCGGATGCTCATGCTCCGACGTAATTGGCGGACGCGGGCCGAGGCGTTCAGGAAGTATTGCGCCGTGTCCTCGTCACGGGTGCGCAGCATGAAGGTCGTGTTCGGCGCCGACGCAACGTCATGCTGAAAGGCCTTACCGACGCTCAGCAGCTGCGGGATGCTTTGCATCGCGAACAGAAACGCCGTATTCGAGCCGCGAGCGGTCTGCAGGATGTTGGCGAAATTGGAATACGCGATAGGGGCGAACTCGTCCATGATGACCGATACGAAAGGCATATACATGTCGGCGCGCTTGCGCTCGTAGCGCTCGCCGATGACCAGCTGCAGGTTTTGCAGGATCATCCGGCCCAGCGCCCGGGTCGTGTCGTCGTTCTTGTTGGTATTGAGCGAGACGAACAAGATCTGCCCCTTTTCGATAACGTCCTCAATCGAAATCAGGTCCTCGTAGGGTCCAGTGATGATCGAGAGCTTGTCTTCCAGGAAGGTCATCATCTGGTTGATCAAGCCCCGGATCATCTGGACGCGCTTGGGATCGCCGAACGACTCGATGAGGTTGCGCACGCTCATCTGGAAATTGAGGCGCTGCTGGTGGCTGACGTCGGAGAGCTTTTCGATTCGAGCGCTGGCGATCTTGGCCTGGTCCTTCAAAACCTCAAGGTCGTAGGCCATGACCAGGATGTCGTAGATGTTGTAGCGCTTGCCGGTGTAATAGAGGATCCGCACGATGTCGGAGAGGTAGGTCTTCTGGTGGCCGTGGAAGAAATCCTCTCGCAGGTCAAAAGACTCGAAGATAAAGCTGACGTGCTCCTGGTACTGGCCAGTAATAGCAATGAAAGGGTTGAAGCGGACGCTGATCTCCGGGCGGGCGGGATCGATGATACGAAGGTCGTCCAAACGTCCGGCGGCGGCAATCAGGGGTAGCAGCTTGTCATCGAGGAATTCACGCTCGCCTTTGCCGTCGATGATGATGAGCGGGATTTTGTGGCGATTACCCTCCGGACCGGTCTCCCGGACAAGGTCCTGTTGGATGATGTTCAGCAGCAGGGTGGTTTTGCCGGCACCTGTCATGCCAAAGCCGTTGGCCTGCATGACGCGGACCTCGTCCGGCCAGAGCACAGGCTTCTGGTGAATGTCGTAACCGATGACGATGGAATCCTCAGCGAACGCCTTCTGTAGTGCCTGCCTATCTTGCGTGCGGCTGATCCGCAGTGGTGGATGTGGCCAGGCGTTCTCTTTCTCAGTTTGGGCGGTCAGGACATAGCGGAGCAAATCCCAGAAGACGAACGACCAACCCAGAATGTAGAGGCTGGCCTCCATCAACTGCTCTTTGCGCACGTGCAGCCGCGAATAGCAGATGTAGCCTGTCCCGGCGACGAGCGCGACGGTAACGAAGCCGAGCAGCAACTTGGCTTCTGCGTTGGGATCGTGATAGCGAGCGACACTGGACTGCACGACTAACTCCTCTTAATTCACCGGCTGGCGATGGTGAAGTAAACGAACGCCGAAGCGACGATTGCCACAACGATGGCCACCATCACCAGCACGGGATGGAAGCGTCGCCGCTTCTGTGCGCTCACGGGCCGAATTGGGTCGGAGAGCGTGTCCAGCAGCGACTGTAGAAACCCGCCTCCGGCGCGGCCGCGATAGATCGCTAGCAACTCGGTGCGCACGGTTTGGCCTTCAAGCTTCTCAGGGACAGAGGAGCTCATTACAGCACCGCCTGCGCCACAACCGGGGAGACTTTGTCCGCGCCAAAGACGAATTGATAGAGCGTCGGTGTGGAGTCTTTCGTTTTGATTGCCAGGACACCTGCAGAGGTCTTCCCCGGAGCGACGTCTTCCTCGTCGATCTCAGAATGGAGGACCTCGATGGGCTGTCGGTTAGGCGTGGGTAGCCGATCGATATAGCCGGCGCCCAGCTGGCTGTTTACGGCTGGCAAGCTTAGAGGTGCCGACTCATTGGTCGTGAGCACCGAGGCTTCTGGCGCGACGACGCGGTAAGGAACGGCGCTGAGGTTCGTAACCTGGTAGCGAACGTAGATCGCATCCTTGCCACGCACCACCTCTTCCAGTCTGATGTTGACCCGGTTCTTCTGGGCCTTGAGGCCAACTGCGTTAACCCGCTCGGCGTTGAGCAAGGTGTGACTCAGGACTTGGTCTGCAATTTTCGATACGTCTTCGTCAGAGAGCTGTTCGGCCTTGGAGATGACGGAAGGGGTTTGTGCTGTTCCAATGAGCACGTCCATCTTGCTGACGTCGGAGGCCGGCTGGAGTTCGTAAACCGAGCGACCGTGCTCAGTCCACACGAACAGGTTGGTCGATACCCCGGCTCGGGTCGGTTTTACAAAGACCCGGTTCGCGTGGCGTTCGATCTCGAAAGCGTCACTTCCGGCGGCTGCCATCGTGATCGGCTCGCCCACTTCAATCACTGTCAGATGATTGAGTGCAGTGTGGACTTGAGTAACAGGTTGCTGTTGAGCTACAGAGGTTGCGGCGGACAGACAGGCAAGACAAAGACTCAGGATGGTCTTCACGGAGTACTCCCTTTTCTTTACGCGCCAGGCGCGGACAGTTAACGGGCGCTCGGCGCGCTTTCACGCACCGAGTCCCGTCCCCATGACTCACAGCCGAACTGAATCGCTGTGATGGCTGGTCTTGCGTTGGAGTAAAGCGGAACCGTCGTGCAGGCCCGCCCAGGACTATCGTCGAACGATGATTTCTATGGGAGCGCCACCGTACGTGCGCTGTGCCCATTGTGCGATCAAGGGAGCTTCCGCCATCAGCTGATGCATCTCCCATCGATCGTTGGCCTGGCTTTCAACCGTGAAGCGGTACTCATCACCCAGGACCCGTACCCGCATCTCGGTCTTTCCTGGACCTGTTCTCGTCCAGGGATGGTCTTCCACCACTCGCCACCCCTGCCCGGGCTCTCCGCGCTGCGGCGTCTGTGACCGCAGGAGGCGTAACTGCAATGGCTGTGTTGGCAACCACTGCTGCCGGCCCGGTAATTGTCTTGTCCTCTCGACTCGGCTGATCCAGAAGCCCAGCATCACTGCCGGCAACATCAGGATCCAGCGAATCACCATGAGCAGCCGTATGACTGTTGCCACGTGCCCTCCAATAACAATCGGAAGAGCTCGGCTGCCGACAAACTCTCCATCCGGAGTGCCTGCAGCAGTAAGCCCTTCCGGATGCCAGTTGAGTCTGTCGTTACTGTGAGACGGTTCGGTTCTCGGCGTTATACCGGAACAGGAACTTTGTCCCCTCTTCACCCTCCAGGT
>Ga0335069_10005470_pt1 | contig 18680 bp, 17 predicted proteins | sample Lox_Sample_11_FD_206714 | JGI IMG/M metagenome (GOLD analysis project Ga0335069, IMG submission 206714) | Soil microbial communities from Loxahatchee National Wildlife Refuge, Florida, United States - Lox_Sample_1.1 | ecosystem: Environmental > Terrestrial > Soil > Wetlands | place: USA... | reverse complement strand
ATGGCCGGCGGCAGTGTGGCCATGATGGTGTCGGCACTGCACATTCACGGCATCGAGCACATCGCGCGCGTCCTGGCCGACCTGCGCTATTGGCTCGACAAGCGGGAATATGCATCGTTGGCCGAGACCCGCGGCTGCCTGAGCCGGCGCTCAGTTCCCGACACTTCGCCGTATGACCGCGGCAACTATATCAAGACCCTGAGCTCCTACAGTCTGCGGCAAACGGTAGCTGCGTTCTAGGCTCTGTCTATTCTTTCCTTTAACCGGCGGCTGGGCCACGTGCTTAGCCGCCGATCCTTTTTCAGTATCATGTTGTTGCCATCCGGGGGAGATTCAAAGTGAAGGCAAACCTGCGGCGTCACGTGAAGACTATTTGTGTGAAACGATTTTCGCTTGTGCTGGTCTGCGCGGGAATTTCCATCGCGAGTGTTGGCGCCGTTTGTCAGCAGCCCAAATACTGGTCGGTCGCCCTTGCCGACACCATCATGAAACGCAATACCGGCGCGCCCGGCGACTCGCTCACGCCATGGTCCTATTGGAAGGGCTATACCCTCAATGGCTTCGAGATGCTTTGGCGATCGACCGGCGATCCGCGCTACCTCGACTACATTAAGCAGCAGATCGACCCGTTCATCGACCGCGACGGCAATCTCGTCAACGTCAAACTCGACAGCCTCGACAACGCCATGGCCGGCAATATCGTCGTGGGGTTGTACGAGGATACCCACGACCCTCGCTACCGAACCGCCGCCACGCAGATCCGGAGACTGTTCGACAACTACCCGCGAAATCCCGATGGCGGCTTCTGGCATAATCCGCACCTCAACGGCGAAATGTGGGTCGACGGCGTCTTCATGGGCGAGATGTTTCTGCTTCGGTATGGGGACTCGATAGGCGATCGCAAATACTGCTTCGATGAAGCGGTGAAACAGATCACGGTTTTCGCCCACCACGCGCTCAAGGGTGACAGCGGTCTCTACTACCATGCCTGGGCCGCTGATCCGAGCCTCGCCACGGTCGTGCCGGCAAGAAAGGTTCACTGGGCCGATCCCCAAACCGGTCTTTCATCGGAAGTGTGGAGCGAAGGACTGGGGTGGTATGCGTTAGTGGTCGCGGAGGCCCTTAGCCGCCTGCCGTCCGACTATCCCGGTCGCGCGGAAGTGCTCGACATCTACCAGCGCCTGGCTGCAGGCCTCAAACGCACGCAGGATCCCGCCACCGGCGGATGGTATTTCGTTGTCGACAAGCCCGAACGCACGGATAACTGGATTGATACCTCCGGCAGCGCTATGTTCACTTATGCCATTGAGCGCGGTGTCGACTTGGGAATCCTGACACGCACCGCATATGCGCCGGTTGTTGCCGCCGGCTATCGCGCGATTACGCGCAATGCGCATCTGGACAGCCATGGAATGGTGGACATCGTGAATGCGTGCGATGGCGTGTGCGTTCAGGCCAGTTACGCCGACTATGTGGGCTGCAAACGGGTGGTCAATGCTAAAGAAGCTGTGGGCGGGTTTCTCTGGGCTACGGCAATCGTCGAGAAGCCGGGACACACGGTGAAATAAGCGGTCGGCTTATTGCCATCACCCGCGCTGCGTTCTGTTGTAAGAAAACGCTGAAGAGCGCGGGATAACCTCGTGCCGCAATGGCCGGTTCAGTTCGCCAGGAACCGCAGTACTGCTTTCTCCAAAACACCTTGCGCGCGGGGCATGGCGGCCGCGACGGGCTTGCTGAGTTCTTCGCCGAGTTCGGTTGAACTGGCGCCCACCGTTAGCAGCATTGCGTGAGCCTTGATCGTCCCATAAAGGCTTCGTGTCAACCCCATCAGTTCGTGCGCCTCCAGGTGGTGAGATGAGGGTTCACCACTTCCGCGGTTGGAGGGAACAGCAGCCAGCCTGACGCAGCCCGCCCGCGATTTCACCGACGCATCAACGAAGAGAACCGATTCGGCTGCAGCAATCTCCGCAGCCAGGTCCGGCGTCCACTGCTGGCGCGCCACCACACGCACCTCGCTGTTTTCCTGAAATCGTTCTGCAGCCCACTCGGCAAGCATCGGCCCAACCCTGTCATCGCTGCGCAGGGTGTTTCCGCAGGCGAGGACAAGACAGCGCATCTTCGCTTCGCCTTTGGGTATACACGGCATTAGCGGGCCACTCGATCGAGCACGTCGCCTTCGGAAGAGACCAGCGAAATCTCCATTGGCATCTGGCCCGCGGCGTGCGAGGAGCAACTGAGGCACGGGTCGAAGGTCCGCACCACCGCCTCGACGCGATTCAGAATGCCCTCTGTGAACTTTCCGTCCTTCACGTAGCTCTGCGCCACCTGCAGCACGCCCAGGTTCATTGCCTTGTTATTCTGGCCGGTCGCAATCACAAGGTTGGCCCATAGCATCTTGCCGTTATCGTCGACCTTGTAGTGATGATGCAGCGTGCCCCGCGGCGCTTCTGCCTGGCCTGCGCCCTCGAGCCGGTTGACGCCGGCGGTGGCGCGAATATGCTTCCCAAGGATGCGCGGGTCGTCAAGGATATGCTCGATCTTTTCGATGCCGTACAGGATTTCCACCAGTCGGGCGTGGTGATAGTAGAACGAGCTTTCCACCGGTCCCGAAGCCAGCTGCTTGAATTCCACAAGCTCCGTGTCGGCCTTGGGCGTGCCCATCGTCTTTACGATATTCAGGCGCGCCAGGGGACCCACGCGATAGCTTCCTGCGGGATAGCCCAGCGGCTTGTAATAGGCGAATTTCGTGTAGCTGTAATTCTCGACGGCCTCGCCGATCACCTCGGTGAACCGGGCTGCTGACATGCCATCTTCGATAATGGTGCCGGTGGCATCGATGATGCGCAGCGCCCCATCGGTAAACTCTATGGATTCGTCCTCGTTGATCAGGCTCAGGTAATTCGATGGGAAGTTTGCGAAAACCTCGATCTCCTGCTTGAACTGCCCGGCAATCTTCTTGTAAGCGCCCAGTGCCAGGGCCAGGTTCGCGTAGGCCTCGGGAATCATCGCCAGAATCTTGTCGCGCTGAGCGCTTTCGAGCGGCTCGGTCACGCCTCCCGGAACCACCCATCCTGGGTGTATGCGCTTGCCGCCGAGAATCTCGATGATGCTCTGGCCGAATCGCCGCAGGGCAACGCCGGCGCGGCCCAATTCAGGACTCGCCGCGGCCACACCCAGAATGTTGCGCACCTTGGGATCGGCTTCCATGCCGAGAAGCAGATCGGGCGACGCCAGATAGAAGAAACTGAGCGCGTGCGACTGCACCATCTGGGCAAGGTTAAGCAGGCGCCGAAGCTGCGCGGCGGTGTGCGGGATGCGCACCGACATGATGGCTTCGCAGGCCTTGGCCGAGGCGATAAGATGCGACACCGGGCAGATGCCGCAGATACGGGCCATCAGGCTGGGCATCTCGTAAAATGGCCGGCCCTCGCTGAAGCGCTCGAATCCACGCACCTGGGTGACGTGAAAATGGGCGTCTTCGACCTCGCCTTTGCCGTTGAGCTGGATCGTGATCTTGCCGTGCCCTTCAAGGCGGGTTACAGGATCGATGGTGATGGTCTGGCTCATAAAGCTCCGATTTCGTTCAATCGGTGCGGGCGCGAACGCCCGCACGACAGCCGGTCCGAGGCCGGCGTTGCGTTAGGCTCCGAAGCGCGTCAGAGCCGGAATATCCAGTGGCCCGCCGTTGACCAGCGCGGTAAGCGCGGTGTGAAAGGTATCCGCCGAAGGAGGGCAACCGGGCAAAAAGACGTCCACCTTCACAAATTCGTGGATGGGACGCACCACCCGCAGCAGCTTGGGCACCACGATGCAGGGAATTTGCGGCTGCGCAGAGACGTTCTGGATATAGGCACGGTCGAGGATCGCCTCCGGACCAATGGGATTGCGCATCGACGGCACGTTGCCGGTAATGGCGCAGTCGCCCATGGCCACCAGCGTCTTCGTGTGGTCGCGAACCTTCTTGATCTTCTTCTCGTCGTCGACTGAGGACACGGCTCCCTCGACCAGCGCGATGTCAACCTCGTCGGGAAACTCCTTCGTGTCGACGATCGGGCTGTAGACCACGTCCACCACTTCCGCTAGCTCGAGCAGCCGCTCGTCCATGTCGAGAAACGACATGTGGCAGCCGGAACATCCGTCGAGCCAGACTGTTGCCAGTTTCAGTTTGCTCATTGCGCCTCCCTCATCAGGTTGAGATAGGGCAGAAAATCGGGATACTTGGGATGATCGGAGCCGATCTTGCTCTTGTCGAAAAGCGCTCCGGTGGGACAAACCTGCACGCATTTGCCGCAACGAGTACAAGCCGAGCTTCCCCACTCCTGGTGCAGGTCTGAGATGATCAGCGAATTGATGCCGCGGCCCATCACGTCCCAAATATGCGCACCTTCAATCTCAGCGCAGGCGCGCACACACCGGGTGCAAAGAATGCAGCGATTGTGGTCGACGGTGAACCGCTCGTGCGAGGCGTCGACGCTCAGCTCGGGATTGCGATAGGGCAGGCGAATGTGGGTTAATCCCTGCTCCTGGCCCAGCGTTTGCAGCTCGCAGTGGCCGTTCGAAACGCACACCGAGCAGATATGGTTGCGCTCGGCGAAGAGCATCTCCAGAATCATGCGGCGGTGCTTCTGCAGCCGCTCCGTCTGGGTGCTCACTTCCATGCCTTCGAAGATCGCCGTCACGCAGGCCGGCTGAAGCTTGTTGCTACCCTTGATCTCGACCATGCACAGCCGGCACGCTCCTACGTCGCTCAGGCCCTCGAGGTGGCAAAGAGTGGGTATGGAAATGTCGTTCTCGCGCGCCACGTCGAGAATGGTCTGGCCGCGGCGGCCGGTCACTTCCTGTTCGTCGATGGTGAGAGTTTTGACTTCCGCAGTGTCGCTCATGCCACCACCTCGCTGGGAATTTCAGAAATGACGGCCCCCATATTGCAGACGCCGGCCCGGCAGTGCTTGTCGAGGATATGCTCGGTGTACTCGTGCCGGAAATACTTGAGCGTGCTCAGCACTGGATTAGGTGCCGTTTGTCCGAGGCCGCAAAGGCTGGCCTCCTTGACGGTAGAGCAAAGCTCCTCAAGCAGTTCGAGGTCGTCCATGGTTCCAACGCCCGTGCAGATGCGCGTCAACAGGGTGTACATCTGCGCCGTGCCTGCGCGGCAGGGAATGCATTTGCCGCACGATTCGGTCATGCAGAACTCGATGAAAAAACGCGCCACGTTGACCATGCAGGAAGTATCATCCATGACGATCATGCCGCCCGACCCCATGATCGATCCCATCTTGAGCAGCGCGTCGTAGCTCACCCCGACATCGAGCATCTCGGCTGGGATGCAGCCGCCGGAAGGCCCGCCGGTTTGCACCGCTTTGAAGATGTGGCCGTCCGGTACGCCGCCGCCGATCACCTCGATGATCTCGCGCAGCTTGATGCCCATCGGCACTTCCACAAGGCCCGTGTTGGCGATTTTGCCGGTCAGCGCAAAAACCTTGGTGCCCTTGCTGCGCTCTGAGCCCATGTTGAAGAACCATTTGCCGCCATTGCGAATGATGGGCGCGATGTTGGCGTAGGTCTCCACGTTATTGATCAGCGTAGGCTTGCCGAACAGCCCGCTTGATGCGGGGTAGGGAGGCCGGGGCCTGGGCGTTCCGCGCCTGCCCTCGATAGAGGCGATCAGCGCCGTCTCCTCGCCGCAGACAAACGCGCCCGCGCCGAGCCTGATCTCCACGTCGAAGTTGAAAGACGTATTGCAAATGCTGTTACCTAGCAGTCCGTGACGGCGTGCGTCACGCAGCGCAGTCGTCAGCCGCGAAACGGCCACGGGGTACTCGGCGCGAACATAGATGAAGCCCTTGCTGGCGCCGACCGCGTAGGCGGCGATAGCCATGCCCTCGATGACGCGATGCGGATCGCCTTCCATGACGCTGCGATCCATGAAGGCGCCCGGGTCGCCCTCGTCTCCGTTGCACACCACGTATTTCACATCGCCGGAGGCCTTGGCCACGGTGCCCCACTTAAGGCCCGTGGGATATCCGCCGCCGCCACGGCCGCGCAGGCCGCTCTCGGTCACGCGATGCACCACGCCGTTGGGCGTCATCTCCGTCAGCACCGTGAGCAGCGCTTTGTAGCCGTCACGGGCAATGTAATCCTCAATCTTTTCCGGATCGATGTAGCCGGCGTTCTCAAGCACTACGCGAACCTGCCGGTCGAAATGCTCGCCCAGCTCGCTCTTCAGCTCCGGCACGGGTTCTGTGCCCAGGCTGTTGATGATCGCTTCGGCGTTTTTCGCGGCAACTTTGCGATAGAGCGTCTCATCGGGATCCACGCGAACCAGCGGACCGTGCGAGCAGGGCCCCATGCAGCCTGTGCGGCGCACGCAGACTTTCTTGCCGCATCCCTCCGCGGCTTTCACCAGCGCATCTTTCAGCGCTCCGGCGCCCTGGCTCGCGCACGCCAGGTCCATGCAGACATTCACTTCGTAGTCGTACTTGTCGCGATCCTGCTGGGCCGACTTTGCAATCTGTTCGAGCTCCTCGATTGTCATTCCGTGGTCCACCTTTCCAGTTGCTCGAGTATCTGACCCTGCGTCATCTCGCCCACCACTTCGCCATCGCACAGCGCCACCGGCGCGCGGCTGCACGCGCCCACGCAGCGCGCGACCATCAGGCTCACCTGGCCGTCAGGCGTGGTCTGCCCCTGCTTGATGCACAGCTTCTTCTCGGCCGCGCCGATCAGCTTGTCGGCGCCCTTGATGTAGCATGCAGTGCCCGCGCAGACCGTGACGGTGTGCTTGCCTGGCGGCTTCAGGGTGAAGTAGTGATAAAAAGTGGCTACGCCATAGGCCTGGCTGAGAGGAACGCGTAACGACTGGGCGACAAAACGGATGGCATCGTCGTCGAGATAACCGAAAGACGACTGCACGGTATGCAGCGTCTCGATCAGCGCGTAACGGGCAAAGCCGTTCTTGCGCATGGTTCCGTTCACAATTTTCCATCGTTTGTCTTCGCTGGGTAAAGGCGGTGGGGTGAATGCTGGCACGATTCCTCCCTGTATTGCGCACGGCGCGCGCAGCAAGATGCCGGGATTCCCGCGCGATCACCGATGGATGCCTACCATTGTTCTACGAGGTGGGGGTTTAGGCAAACCGTGATAGCAGTCACGGACATGTGTGGCAACAGAAAGGGCTTCGTCGAAGCACTCGCTCCTGGCTGCCGGATTGTTTCACCTTGGGGCTTCCAAGGTAGTTCATTAAGGAAGCGCTAAGAATCAGCGGTGGGTAACAATGCGCAATGAGCGGTTTGGGACATGAAGCTACTGCCTGATCTTCACATGGTAATCGCCGTAGTCAATGGTGACCACGGTTCGGCCGAAAAGGGAGCTGTTCGATTCGGCACGCGCATGCTTCGACATCGAATATCCCTCGATGTTCGAGTACTGCCGCATCATCCGTGTCGTTCCTGAGAACGCCGTCGGATCTTTCGAGGCCACTCCTTCGATCTTAGCAAGCGTGAAGTCGCCGGAGTCGACCCACATCGTTCCATCGATCATATTGGAGGCTTTACGCCGGGGAACCATGGTCAAAACTAAGCAATTGCGCCCGTCGACATTCTGCGCAACGCCCGGCTTGAGCTTCATGTCGTAATTTGCCGATGTGAACCAAGACCTCTCCACATTGCCCGGCACGTTAATGGCCTTTTCGTTCTCTAGAAGGGGATGCAGCCCGAAGTGCAGCAGGATCCCTGACCCGCTCTCAGAAAGGATCTGGTAGCTCTTGCCTACGCCTTTTCGGTAGGTCGTCTTCACCGTCATCGAGGCCGCGGGATGCGTTTCATCGTTGCCCCGATAGATCGCGTAGGTCTCGATATCGGTGAATCCTAGAACATGGTCGTAGCGCGACTGAGCTGCAGCGTCGATGCGGCGGATGATTGCGCCGGAATCCGCGCTCTGGGCTCTCCCCGGCAAAATCCCCGCGACAACGGCTAGAACCACCGGTCCCAGAGCTTTCAATGCAATCGAGTGGTCGAGATTCATCAAGCGAGGCTCGGCCTCCCCTTAAGAATATGCTTTGCCGGCCTCTCCGGCCGAACGCTTGCTGCTCCGTTTGGATGCGCAACTGGCGCTCTTGGGATGATCGTGGAAAGACCGTGCGCTATCCTTGTCTGCGTGTGGAACCAGATGTGAAGGAAGAACCCCATCCAAAACCGGGACCGCCCGAAGAGCTTCGCCGCGAGACTCTGGAGGTGCGCGGCGTAGTGCAGGGCGTGGGATTCCGCCCGTTCGTGTACCGGCTCGCGACGGAAGAGGGTCTGGCCGGGTTCATCGGAAACGACACGGGCGGTGTGACGATCGAGATCGAAGGGCCGGTCGAGAGAATTGAAGCTTTCTTGCGGCGTCTGCGTCCCGAAGCGCCTCCTCTGTCGCGCATCGACTCTGTGACTTCGCGATCCGCTCCTCCAAAACAAGAAAAAAACTTTCGTATTGTCGCCAGCGAAGCCCGCGGCCATGTGAGCACAGGCATTCCGGCTGATGCCGCGACTTGTGTCGACTGCCTGCGCGAACTGCTCGATCCCCACGACCGGCGCTACCGCTATCCGTTCCTGAACTGCACCAATTGCGGTCCGCGTTTTACCATCACGCGGCGCATTCCCTACGACAGGCCGCAAACCTCGATGGCCAGGTTCAAAATGTGCCCCGCATGCCAGGCCGAGTACGACGATCCCTTGAACCGCCGTTTCCACGCGCAGCCGAATGCCTGCCCGGAGTGCGGGCCTCGTGTGGATCTGGTGGATGCCGATGGAACAGGAATTTTGTCCGCGGACCCGGTGCGTGAAGCTATCGATCGCCTGATGGTCGGCAGCATCATGGCCATCAAGGGCATTGGCGGCTTTCATCTCTCCGTCGACGCCACCAACGAGGCCGCCGTGATGCGGCTCCGCGAGCGCAAGCATCGCTACGGCAAGCCCCTCGCCGTCATGGTGCGCGATCTCGATGCCGCGCGTGCAATTTGCGATCTGAATGAGGCGGAAGAGGCACTCCTGATGACGCCGGCCCGGCCAATTGTCTTGGCTCGTGCGCGCGACGAAAACGGCATTGCCCCTTCGGTGGCGCCGGGGATTCCCTGGCTCGGCGTGTTTCTGCCCTACGCCCCCCTCCAACATCTGCTCTTTGCCGACCCGCGCGTCAAAGCTCTTGTCATGACCAGCGCCAACCTCAGCGAAGAGCCGATCGCCATCGACAACGACGAAGCGCTGGCTCGGCTGGGCAAAATAGCCGACGCATTTCTCATGCATGATCGCGAGATTCTGCAGCGCTGCGACGATTCAGTGATGGCGTGGGTTGATGGCGCGCCGAAGATCATTCGCCGCGCGCGAGGATTCGTGCCGCTTTCGGTCGAGCTGCCGGCGAGTCTCGGTGATGTGCCGCCGCTGTTGGCGGTTGGCGGACACCTCAAAAACGTATTCACCTTGGCTCGAGGCAGATTCGCTTACCAGAGCCAGCACCTGGGCGATCTCGAAAATGTGACCGGCCTTGACTTCTTTCGCGAATCTCTGGCACACCTGATGCACACCTTCGAGATCGAGCCGGAGGCTGTGATTCACGATCTGCATCCCGGATATCTTTCGACGAGCTGGGCAAAAGAATGGGCCGCAGAGCGCGGTCTACGTCTGATTGCCGTTCAGCATCACCACGCGCACATCGCCGCCTGCATGGCCGAACACGCTCTGGATGAGCCAACGATTGGGTTAAGCCTCGACGGTACCGGCTATGGGACAGACGGAAGGATCTGGGGCGGAGAAGTGCTCATTTGCCGTTTCGATGGCCCCGATCCCGCCGGGTTCGACCGTTTCGCGCATCTCGCCTACTCTCCTATGCCCGGTGGCGAAGCAGCCATCCACGAGCCCTGGCGGATGGCGATCGGCGCATTGAACTCGGCGGGCTTCGACAACAAGCTCGCGGCAAAGCTCACCGGAACCAATCCGCGGCAGGCGCGCGTCATCGAGCAAATGATTACGCGCAAGATCAACACGCCACTGACTTCGAGCCTCGGTCGGCTGTTCGACGCGGTAGCCGCGGTCGTGCTGCAAAGACGTATGGTCGATTACGAAGCCCAGGCAGCGATTGAGCTCGAAGGGATCGCAGTCGGCGAGTCCTGCGATCGGGCGCCGGAAGCCTACGCTCTCGTCGTCAGCGAAGCGGATTGGTCAAACCGCGAGCCGGCGACGATCGATACCGCGGCCATGTGGCGTGCGGTCCTCGGCGACCTGGAAAGCGGAGTCGACGCGGCGAGGATCTCCGCTCGATTCCACGCCGGCGTTGCAGCGGGCTTCGTTCGCGCAGCGGAACTGGCGCGTGAGTCTGCCGGAATCGAACAGGTGGCTATGAGCGGCGGTTGCCTGCACAACCGGCGCCTGGCACGGCTGCTGCGCGAAGGACTTGAAGAAAAAGGATTCCGGGTTTTTCAGCAACGCAAGGTCAGTCCCGGCGATGGCGGCCTGAGCTATGGCCAGGTGGTAATCGGCGCCGCCATCTTAAGCAAGACGAAGTGAGCCGCTAAGAAGAAGAAATGGGCACGGGGGGTAGGGGATATGACAAACCAGCGCTTGATCCGGTTCGGCTTGAACGGGATCGCGGGCTTTCTCAGCTTCGCCATGCTGGGCTACGGCTTGTATTCGGCCATGGGTACCGACATTCGCTTCAACCCCGTCCCGTCGATTCTTTATTACGCTCTGCCCATCTGCTGCCTTCCGGTCTTCTTCCTTGGATTTATCTGGCGGAAGGCGGTCATCCTTCAGGCAATCCTGGCGATCGCCTATCTGGTTGTGTGCGCGGCGCTGAGCTGGCGACAGTGTTCTTCGCTCGGGTATTGCACCAGCGTGGCGCACGTTGTTCTCCTGAACCTCGAAACCAGGCCTGTGCTCACCTTTTTCGTTGTGGCCATCGCGAGCTCTGCAGCTATGATTCTGCGCAACGGTAGCTCAGGGCGCGCCGGGACAAGATGACACGGCCGCGCGGCAATTTCTGTCGAAAGGCTGGACGGCCCTGCCGATTGAAGAGAACCATGGCAAAACCGCGGCGTGTCTCATCGTCCGGCTGCCCCCGCAATACCTAGCGTCATTTGTGTGCCGGAGTCGAGATGAACATTGTGCTTCGACGCCGAGAGCACCCCGGAGGCGGAGCCTGTCGCGGCGCCCGCGAGCATCACGCCCGGAACCGAAGTGGCGTGCGCTGCCAGCCCGCCGGTCGCGCCAGCCGCGCCACTGAGTCCATTCCCCACGGATGCACCTGTGCCGCTCGTCAGGCTGCCTGCGGCTCCCACCGTGTGCCCGAGGCCGGAACCGACGCCGGCGGTCGTCGAACTGAGAGCCGATCCTCCACCGCCCAGCAGGCCGCCACCCGTATGCCCGCCGCCCATGGCCCTCGCTCCGCCTCCGCCAATCACACCCATATCTGCTGAGCTATCCATCGAAGCCGCGGCTGCGGCGTTTGCAGGCGGCGCCACCGACTCAATGGTCGACTGCACCATGAAGCTTTCCCCGTTCTTCAGCTCAGCGCGATCGAACTGAATTCCAAGCCGCGAATCCTGGCTGCCGCTTCCGTGGGCCTGCACTTCAGTGACGTGCCCTACCAGGCGTGAGCCCTTCGGAACCAGAACGCCTTCTGCGGTCCGAAAGGCCTGGGTTGTTTTCACAGCCACCTTGTCTCCGGGCTTCGCAGTCTTTGAATCCAGCTTGCCCACTAGTTCGCCATTTACTGGATTCATGGCCGCCTGATTGGACGATTGCGCGGTGCCCGTGGCCATTGCTCCGTTACGATTGGCCGATGCCGAGGCGTTTATGTCAGACGACTGGCTCAGATGCGTGTTGCCTGCCTGGCCTGTTGCGCTGACGCTGGCACTCGTTTGCGCGCTGGCTGTCTGTTGCGCAAACACGGGAAAGCTGGAATAGCTGATCGTTGCGGCTGCGAGCATCACGGCTATCTTGGTCATGGCATCTCTCCGAATCAAGAAGGTTGAACCATCGTCCCCGAGGAGATGGTTTCCTGAAGGCTAATGCTTGGATTCGATGAGTCTCATGGCGCGCAAGTTGGTCCGGCCGCGAGCCTGAAGGCAATAACCAAAGTAACGGAAAATGCTTCGAAGGGATGAGCGCCACCGATCGCGCATCTCAATGCACGCGGCGTTTCAGTGGCGTCAAACGACTCTTGTGTGGTGCCGACAAAATGTAGAGACGAACTGGATCCGGCCCGCGACTTAACCCGACAGCCGCACCAGTTCCTGCGCTTCTTGGCGTGGGCCAAGGATCGACATGCGCGGGATGCGGCCGCGCACCATCGCCACCTCATCGCAGCGGTGCAGGCGCGGGCACACCTGGCAGTCCTTGAAGATCTTGTCGGGGAGCTCCGACTTGTCTTCAACGGTTCGAAAGCCATATTTGAAGAAAAAGTCGGGAATGCGCGTAAAGAGGCAGACTGAGTGAACGCCATGTGCCTCGGCTTCTTCGATCAGCGCGCTCAAGATGCCGCCTCCGGCACCCTGGCTCTTGGCCTCGGGTTTCACCACGATGGAGCGCACCTCGCACAGGTGCGGCCCATAGAGATGCAGCGCGCCGCAACCGAGAAAGACACCGCCATCGGACTCGGCAACCGTAAAATCACGGATGTTTTCGCAGACCTCCGCAAACGGCCGGCGCAACAGCGTTCCGTCGCCGGAAAGAGAATTCACCAGGTCGTAGATGTTGGAGGCATCGTGCAGCAGCGCCTTACGCACCAGCATGAGCGGCCTCCGCAGTCGGGTATCCTCTCAGCGCGGCGATCTTCTCTGATGCCGATTCAAGCGCCTCACGCACTCGCAGGCGTGCCGTTCCTCCGATCACGTCGTGACAATCAAGTGTGGCATCGAGCGTAACCGCTGCATAAAAGTCCTCACCGAACTCGTCACCAAACTGGCGCAAATCGGCGAGCGGCAGTTCACCGAGCTCGACACCCCTCTCGATCGCGAATCGCACCGCGTTGCCGATCTTCTCGTGGGCGGTGCGGAACGGAACGCCCTTATGCACGAGATAGGTCGCCGCGGCCATCGCGTTCAGATAGCCTGACTGCGCAGCATCGCGCATGCGCTGGTGGTGGAACTGGAGTGACGCAGTGAACCTGGCCACGAGCCCGAGCATTTGCGGAACAAAGCTGACCGCGAAGGCCGGCATGTCTTTATTGTAGGCCAACGGCAGCCCCTTGAGCTGCATTGCAACCGCCTGCGCCGCCGCTTGGATCCGTCCGGCTTTGGCGCGAATCAGTTCGGTGAAATCCGGATTCTTCTTCTGCGGCATCGCGCTCGATCCGGTCGAAAATGCTTCGGGCAGCGCTACGAAACCGTACTCGGCCGTCGCGAACAGCGTGATCTCTTCAGCGAACCGGCTCAGATGCAAGCCGACAAAGGTGAGCGATTGCAGATACTCGAGCAGGAAATCGCGATCGCTGGTGGCATCGATGGAATTGGCGGTTGGTGCGGTAAATCCCAGCTCCCGCACCGCGATCGTGCGATCCAGCGTGAGCGTCGCTCCGGCCACCGCTCCCGAACCAAGCGGGCAGTAATTGAGACGCGCGGAGCAGTCCCGCAAGCGATCGGCGTCGCGCAGAATCATCTCAACGTAAGCCAGCAGCCAGTGCGCAATGAGAACGGGTTCGGCGCGCTGCAGGTGCGTGTAACTCGGCATCACCGCGTCGCCGGCTTTGCGCGCCTGATCGGTCAACGCTCCCGCCCACTCCGCGAGGCCCTCGATAACGTGCTCGATCTGCGCCTTTACGTAGAGCCGCAGATCGGTTGCGATCTGTTCGTTGCGGCTCCGGCCGGTATGCAGCTTCAGGCCGAGCGGGCCGAGCCGCTCCTGGAGCCGTAGTTCGACGAAGTGATGAATGTCCTCGGCCGCTGGATCGTCGCGCACCAGCGCTTTTCCGGCATCGGAAGAGTACTCGGCAGCGATCGCGTCCAGCGCTTTGCGGAGCTCCGTTGTTTCGCTTTCGGTCAGGATACCTGCGGCGCAAAGGGCAGACGCATGCGCCTTGCTGGCCGCGATCTCCTCGTCGAGTAGCTGCCAGTCAAAGACAATCGACCGCTGCCACGCTTCGAATTCCGCATCCAGCGGTTCGCGAAACCGCCCCGCCCACATCTTCACGAAAGGTCCCTCATTCTCTCCGCTTCTCTTATCTCTTCTCTCAAACCGGTACTCACTGGAAGCTGGCCGCATTCGCCAAGCCGCCGAGCAGGAGCAGCAGCAGCGCCTTTTGCGCGTGCAGGCGATTCTCCGCCTGGTCGAAGACGATCGACTGCGGGCTGTCGATCACCGCATCGGTTACCTCTTCGCCCCTTCGCGCCGGCAAACAATGCATGAAGACCCCATTCGGCGCCGCCTTCGACATCAGCGCTTCATTCACCTGGAAGGGTCGGAAGATAGGCGCGCGCTTGGTCGACTCGTGCTCGAAGCCCATGCTCACGCAAACGTCGGTGTAGATCGCGTCGGCGCCTTCCGCGGCGGCCTGCGGATCCTGAGTGAGCTTGATCTCGCAGCCATTCTTCTCCGCCATCTCGCGCGCGATGGTCACGATCTCGATGTCGGGCGAGTAGCCGCGCGGCGTTGCCACCGTCACGTTCGCCCCTAGCTGCGCGCCGATGAGCATCAGCGAGTGGCAAACGTTGTTCCCGTCGCCCACATAGGTAAAGTTCAGTCCCGCCGCGGTGCCGAAATGCTCCTCCAGAGTCATGAAGTCGGCCAGCGCCTGGCAGGGATGCTCGAAATCTGAAAGCGCGTTGACCACCGGAACACGCGAGTTGGCGGCCATCTCCGTGATGGTGTCGTGGGCGTAGGTGCGTAGCACGATCACGTCGACCCAGCGCTCCAGGTTTCGCGCCACATCGGCGATGGTTTCGCGCTCGCCCAGGGGCGAACTCGTCTGGTCGACAAAAATCGCATTGCCGCCCATGGTGTTGATGCCGGTTTCGAACGCCAGCCGCGTGCGCAGGCTCGCCTTCTCGAACATCAGCACCATCTGCTTCGCGTCCAGCGCGTGCCGGTAATCGCCGGGGTTGCGCTTGACGTCGTGACCCAGCTTGAGGATGGCTCGCACTTCGCCGCTGGAAAGATCGGAGATCGAGCAGAGATCCTCGCCAGCCATGCGTGCTGCGGCGGCGAGGATGTCGGGATCCTTCTGTACGGGAGTCGCAAGGCCCTTGCGCTCCAGGGTTGCGCGGCTAGACATGTTGGTGACCTCCTGTGGGCCGCGCAGCATGCGTGGCGCAATGTTCGGTAAAGATTTCGTCGAGGGCGGCGATGGCCGTGTCGACGTGAGAGCGTTCCAGGATATACGGCGGCAGGAAGCGCAGCACAGTATCGCTGGTGCAGTTGATCACGATCTGCCGTTTCAGCATCTCAGTGACGGTCAGCTTGCCGAGTTCGGCCGAATCGAGTTCGGCCGCGAGCATCAGGCCTTTGCCGCGCACGTTCACAATGGCTTCGTGCCTTGTGGCAAGCCAGCGCAGCCGTTCCTGAAAGTAGTTGCCGACCTCGCTTGCGCGCGCCAGCAGGTTCTGCTTCTCGATGGTGTCGACGACCGCGATGCCGACGGCGCAGGCCAGTGGCCCGCCCCCAAAGGTGGTGCCGTGCATTCCTGCATGCATCGCCCTCGCCACTTCTTCCGTGCAGAGAACCGCCCCAAGCGGCAGGCCGCCGGCCAGCGGCTTGGCCAGCGTCGTCACATCGGGCCGAATGCCGTAATGCTGATAGGCAAACCACTTGCCCGTGCGGCCCATCCCGGCCTGAATTTCGTCCACAATCAGCAACGCGCTAGTCGAACTGGCGAGAGAGCGTGCTTCGGCGAAAAACTCCTGCGTGAGCGGACGAATGCCGCCCTCACCCTGAATCGCCTCGACCAGAATGGCGCAGACCTCGCTCGAAAACTTGGCCCGTAGATCGGCCACATCGTTGAAGCGCACAAATTCCACGCCGGGAACCACGGGCGCGAAGGGCTCGCGGTACTTCTCTTTATGCGTGGTCGACACGGACCCGAAGGTACGCCCGTGAAAGCTCTGCTCGAGAGCGAGAAACTTTGTGCCGATTCTCGCGCCTTCGTTGCGCCTCAGCCCGGCGTACGCGCGGGCGAGCTTGAGCGCGCCCTCCCAGGCCTCGGTCCCTGTATTGGCAAAGAAGGCGCGATCGAGCCCCGAGCGCTCAGTCAGCCTCATCGCCAGCTCCGCCTGGCCCTCGTGATAGAAGAGGTTCGAAATGTGGATGAGCTCGCGGCTCTGCCGCACAATGGTCTCCATGATCGCCGGATGGTTGTACCCCAGCGCGTTGACGCCGATACCGCTCAGCAGATCGAGATACCTCGTTCCGTTCTCGGCTGTGATGTAAACGCCTTCGCCGCCGGTGAAGAGGATCGGGCTGCGATCGTACGTGGAAAGCAGCAGCCTGGCTTCAGCGGCGCGAATTTCTTCCAGTTTCGACATTCCTTTTTGACCTCCTAGGCCACCATTACTTCGGTTCCATGCGCCACCCGCGAACTGCACAAGTCGGGCAGGGAAGCTGCCGCTTCGGCGGGCAGGATGCGCACGCGCTTCACGCCGTTCAACAACGCTTCGCGGCAGGCTCCCAGCTTGGGCAACATGCCGCCGGAGATGATCGCCCTCTTCGCCATCTCGGCAATCTGATCGATCGAGAGCCAGCGCAGAACCTCGCCATCAGCTCCGCGCACGCCGGGGACGTCGGTGAGAAAGACCAGCGCGTCTGCGTGGCAGGCGATGGCGCAGGCCGCGGCCATCTCATCGGCGTTGATGTTGTAATACTCGCCGTCGAAACCCAGCGCCATGGAACAGATCACCGGCACGCCGCCCAGTTGCCAGATGGCCTCAATCCAGCGCGGATCGCTCGCCGCAATTTCGCCCACAAAGCCGAGATCGGGCGCAGTGCGCTTCTTGCGCGCGCGAAACACCAGGCCGTCGCCGCCGGAGAGGCCCATGGCAGGCTGGCCAATCGCGCCCAGGGCAGCCACCAGTCCCTTGTTCACGCGGCCCGCGAAGACCATGAGCGCAGCGTCGCGCGTCTCCGCATCGGTGACGCGCAGGCCGTCGATGAATTCGCTCTGCTTGCCCAGCGCAGCCAGCGTGCGCGTGAGTTGCACGCCGCCGCCGTGCACCACCGCAACCTGATTCCCGTCGCGCACCAGGTCGGCGATGGCGCGCATCGCGCCCTGAAGCAGGGCCGGCGTTTCCAGGCCAGCGCCGCCGAGTTTGACCACGTACTTCATTCCTGTTCCTCCGCGGCGAACCTCATAACAGCCCTTCCTCTTCAGGCCAGCCGAGCATCACGTTCATGTTCTGCACCGCCTGGCCGGCCGCGCCTTTCAGCAGGTTGTCCAGGCAACTGACCACAACTGCGCGGCGTCCGCTCGCATCGAGTTGAAAGCCGATATCGGCATAGTTGGTGCGCACCGAATACTGAATCTGCGGCAGCGACTTCTCAAAGATGCGCACCAGCGGGCTGCCCATGAAGAATCTGCGATAGATTTCCAGCACGCTCGCGTGCGTCTGCCGTTCCTTGAAGCGCACGTAGATGGTCGCAAGAATTCCGCGCGGAATCGGCAGCAGATGGGGCGTGAACACGATATCGCTGGCGCGGATAGGAATCTGTTCCAGCAACTCTCCGTTATGACGATGTGTGAAGACGCCATACGCGGAGAGATTGTCGGCAGCAGACATGAAATGAGTCTTCGCCGTCGGCGCCTTGCCTGCGCCGCTTACGCCGCTCTTGGCATCGGCGACGATGCCGTGCTCCAGATCTACGATCCCCGCCGCCACCAGCGGCCTCAGCGCCAGGATCACCGATGTTGCGTAACAGCCTGGATTGGCGACGAGATGAGCATCGAGAATCTTGTCGCGATTAAGCTCAGGCATGCCATAGACGGCTTTTTCCTGGGTGGCGTGCGCGAGCCCCAGGTCCTTGTCTTCGAAGCCATAGACGGCGCGATTCGCCGTCTCCGTCAGCCGCCAGGCGCCGCTGAGATCGATCACGCGCAGACCGCGGCTCAGCGCCTCAGGAACCCACTCCCGCGAAAGCTCGTGCGGCGTGGCCAGAAACAGAACGTCGACGTCGCGCTTGTCGAGCAGCTCCCACGAGAAGGGCTCCTGCTTCAGGTGGCGGTTGCCGTTGTGACCCGCGAACGACGGGTTGATCTCGGTGAGCGGAACACCACCCCGTGCCTCGTCCTTCGCGTCCATGCGGCCGGCGAACACCGGCGGCGTGCCGTGAAGCCGCGGATGCCGCAGCAGCAGCTGAGCCAGTTCCGCTCCGGCGTAGCCGGTCACTCCCACCAGCGCGGTTTGTATTTTCTGGGTCACGATTCGAGCATCGTCCTTATGCGTGCCGCCACTTCACCCGCCCGGCGCTGATCGGCGCAGATCACCAGGACCGTGTCGTCGCCGGCGATGGTGCCGACGACCTCGCCCCATCCTTCGTGGTCTAGGGCCGCGGCCACCGGCTGCGCGCCCCCCATCACGGTTCCCAGCACAACCTGGTTCATGGCCTGCCGGACGCGAAGGACGAAACTCTCCACCATCTCGGTGAAAGCGGGCGACTCATCGGCGTCGATTGCGTGTGCGCCGCCGTTGCTGCCATTGCCGGTGGGTCGCGCGTAACCGCTCGGCC
>Ga0335069_10005467_pt1 | contig 18686 bp, 16 predicted proteins | sample Lox_Sample_11_FD_206714 | JGI IMG/M metagenome (GOLD analysis project Ga0335069, IMG submission 206714) | Soil microbial communities from Loxahatchee National Wildlife Refuge, Florida, United States - Lox_Sample_1.1 | ecosystem: Environmental > Terrestrial > Soil > Wetlands | place: USA... | reverse complement strand
GTGCAGCACGTGCTGGGGAACTACGATCCGTTTCGGGACGAATTTCCGAAGATTGCGCCGCCCGAGGGGCACGACATCTGGGTGGACTGGATGTATTCGATGAAGGACTATGTCAAGGACGGCGACTTGGTGGTGCCTCCGGATTCGTTCTTCGCGATGGGCGATAACAGGGATGTTAGCCGCGACAGCCGCTACTGGGGATTTGTGCCGCGGGCCAACGTGATCGGGCGGCCGATGTTCGTGTACTGGTCGTTCGAGACTCCGGCAGACCAGGTGAATAAGACGGATTGGAGCGACCGGGTTTCATTCGTGTTTCACGAGGCCACGCACTTCTTCACGGAAACGCGGTGGAAGAGGATGTTGCGGAGGCCGAGGTAGGTGGGGGCTGAAGCCCCGAAGTCTCTGAGCTTTGCAACGTCTGGCTGAAGAGGCTGTTACGAATCGCATGTCGTCCCTAACGGGACTCGGTGTTTTGCTCCACTTATCACCCGACTCTCACGAGTCGGGCTATGGAATGTCGCGCCTTCGGCGCTAAAACCATAACTCTCGTTCCAACTCCGCTCGACTTGAACGGGCGAGGGCGCCCGTTCCCACATCGGCTTTCCGTTTCCACATCGGCTCCCGCTCCCACATCGGCAGCCCGTTTCCGGCAAAAACTAATGGATCGGCGTCCACGCTTTGCACTCGCGCAGCGTGAGGAGCGCGGTTAGCGGCGGGCCGACGCGGAAGCGGATGATGCCGTCCGACGTCGAGCAGAAGCTGCGGCTTCCGGTTTGCATGGACACGGGCGTCGCGATGGCAACGTAATCGTTACAAGTGCCGAGCCCGCAGATGGCTTTGGTGGTGAAGCGATAGCCTGACTTCTCGCACCATTTTCCGGCGGCACAGCCGGGATTGGCGAGCGAGTTGTCGAGCAGTCCGGCGTAGCTGTCAGAGTTTTCGGTGGGATGCTTCGGGTCGGAGCCGAGCGTCGCCAGGTCGGCGGCAAATCCGCGGTCAGGATAGGTCGCGGAGTAAGTGACCTGTGCAGTGTTAATGGTGCGCAGGCTGCCGACGGCACTGGCTTCGTTGGCGGCGATGCGCGACCGCAGCAGGTTGGGGATGGCGATGGCGGCGACAACGAGCGCGGCACTGGCGTCGTAAGCGCCGTTGGTGCTGGCTTCCTGAATCGAAGTGGGGTTGCCATAAACGGCGACGACGGCGGGATCGCCCCGGCCCGTGCTTTGTGACAGCGCTCCCACCAGGTTGGGAGCGAAGCGTTGCATCTGGAGGGCGGCCATGGCGACCGGGTCCTGGTAGAGCAGGGCAGAAAGTTCGGCCGAATGGCCCGGCGGCAAGGCGGATTGGAACTTCGCCGACTTCGCCAGCGAGGCGCCGCTGTTGCGCAGCTCGACCGCATTTTCAATGGCGTCGGGATTCACGCCGATGATCAGGTAACCGTTGGAGAAGGTGAAGCCGATTTCCATTGAGCCCCTGGGGTTCGGAATGCGAATGACGTTGAGCGGAACGCCGTTGATGTCGAACGGCTGGGCGTGGAGGTGGGCGGCAAAGAGCAGGGCATTCAGCGTCTTCTCGAAACGCGCGGGGTCCTTGACCTTCAGAATGAGGCGGCCGGAGGGCGAGGGCGGAGTGAAGCTGTCTACCTCGAGCGTTAGTTCGCCGGTCAACTGGCTGAGGAGATCGTCCTTCAAGCTGATGCCGAGGCCTTGCTCCATTTGCGCGAGGGAAGCGGCTGACTTGGGATCGTTGCCTTGCAGTTTGCGAATGTCATCGAAAATTTGTGCCGGGTCGTTCAGCGCAACAGACAAGACGAACAGCGCCTTCGGCGAAACGAATTCCAGACTGTCGAGCGTGGTGGGCGGAGCCAGCCAGGCGGCGATGCCGCGGCGCGGTCCGGTGAAGCTGAGCTCAGCCTGGCTCAGGGTGCGGCTGCCGAGCTTGTGATGTTCCCACGTCAGGTATTGCGCCTGGTCGAAGCCGGTTTGGTGGAAGACCTTCAGGCCCGGTGCGTCCTTGGGCGGGATCAGGCTAAAGAGGTTGTGCAAGTCGATGGCGCCGACGGTGGAGGCGCCGCCGTGGTAGGACTGCGTGATGCGCTGGCCGAAGGCGGTGGAGGCAAACTCGGTGGCATGGTGGTCGAGGCGATCGTTAAAGCTGCGAAGCGTGCTGAGATCGGAAGCGCCGACCACGAAGTCGGGACGAACGAGCACGAGCAATTCGTCTTTCGAGGGGCGATCCAGGGCCGCTAGCTCCTTAACATCCATGACACGGATGTGCGGCTTTTCCCTGGCCTCGATCTGCTTAAGAATTTGCGGCAGCAGTTCGTGCAGGCCTGGCTTCTTTGCTTCCGCAACGATCAGCAGGTGGGGATCTTTATCCTCCGCGGCGGCGGAGATGACGACTTCATCGCCGAGGTAGGAAGAAAGCTCGGAGAACTTATCGAGGGCGTCTTCGATCTTGGGGCCGGTCTTGAGCATGTCGCCGCGCGTCCACCATTCGCGCAGGGGGACGCTGTCCTTCAGTTGCGCGCGGAAGGCCGTCAGGGCCTGATGCGCGACGTCGCCGTAGTTGGGGAGCGCAAGATAAAAGTTGGTGCCGGGCGGCAGCAGCGGCTGAAGATTGCTCTGGCTGCGGTCGGGCGGAAACTCGACATCGTGCTGCAGTTTCTCGCCGAACTGACCCATGGCGGGCAACAGGTCGGGATACTTCTCCATGATCTCGGCGAAGGGGTTGGGCTCGGAAGGCGACGGGGCTGGTTTCGGCTGCGACGGCGAAGGCCGGGGCTGGGGTTTCTGTGCCACGACGAGAGAGACGGCAAGAAGGAGGAAGACGAAGAGAGACGCTAACCGCCGCGTGACGGCGCTGGTGCAATCCATAAATGGCTCCGGTCAGGAAGTTCAGGATAGTCGGCGCGGCGGGAAAGAGCTAACGAAAATGCGCGAACGATGGTGCGTGTACGAGTGAGTTGCCAAAATGGGAACAGCGCGGATGGGGCGTCCGGAAATCAGCGCTTTCCTTCCTGCAACAGTTGCTTCTTTGCTTCCGCCAGGCGGTCCTTCTGCTCCGCGGAAACCTCGGGGTATTCGAGTTTCATCCCGCTTAGCGCTTCAGTTACAGCCGCAGCCACCACCAGGCGCGTGAACCACTTGTTGTCGGCGGGCACGACGTACCAGGGCGAGTCTTTGCTGGCGGTGTGGCGGATCATGTCTTCATAGGCTTGCTGGTAGTTGTCCCAGCACTGGCGCTCCTTCAGATCGGAGGCGGAAAACTTCCAGTTCTTCTCGGGATTTTCCAGACGCTCGAGGAAGCGCTTCTTCTGCTCATCCTTCGAAACATGGAGGAAGAACTTGCGCACCACGATGCCGTTGCGGGTGAGGTACTCCTCGAAGTGGCGGATGTCTTCGAAGCGCTGCTTCCAGATCTTTTTTCCCACGACCGGTTCGGGGAGTTTCTCGGCGCCCAGGATTTCGCGATGGACGCGCACAACGAGGACTTCCTCGTAATAAGAACGGTTGAAAATGCCGATGCGGCCGCGCTCGGGCAGGGCGCGCATGGAACGCCAGAGGTAATCGTGGTCGAGTTCCTCGGCCGACGGCGCCTTGAACGGGTGCACGTCGACACCTTGCGGGTTGAGTCCGGACATGACGTGCTTGATGGTTCCGTCTTTGCCGGCGGCGTCCATGGCCTGGAAGATGAGCAGCAAGCCCCAGCGGTCGGAGGCGTAGAGCTTGTCTTGCAGGGAGGCGAGATGCTTGACGCTGTGCTCGAGAAGTTCTTGCGCTTCCTTCTTGGACTCGGACTTCAGGCCAGAGGTGTCGGCGGGATCGATGTGCTTGAGGCGAAAATCCTTGCCGCGGTCGATGCGGTATTGGTCGGCGATCTTGAACAGGCGTTTATGAGTTTGCATGATGAACAGGGAAGGATAACGCAGGAAAAGCCATCTGAATATCCAGATGTCGGAATAACCGGTCATCTGGAGACCTGGTCATGTTGAGGTCAGGGGGCGGTTGAACAGCAGCGTCTAGTGGATTGCGTTGCTGCCATTTGTTTCTGATAATCAGGTATCGATGACAGATCAGCGCGCCGCGAAGATCGCCGAGCAGTTCATTGCTGTGTATGAAACGGCGCCGTTAGTTTTCCGAGCGCCGGGACGGGTCAATCTGATTGGCGAGCACACGGATTACAACGACGGCTTCGTGATGCCGGCGGCGATCGGCTTCTACACTCATGTTGCTGCCGGGAAGAATGAAGATGGTGTGCTGCGAATTCACGCGCAGCAATTTGGGGAATCGGTGGAGTTTGCGCTCGATCGGCTTGCGGGTCCGCCGCGCAGGCACTGGAGCGACTACGTTCGCGGCGTCGCCGCCGAATTGCAGGATGCCGGAGTTGGAGGTAGCGGAGCGAATCTGCTGGTTGATGGCGATGTTCCCCTGGGTGCGGGCCTTAGTTCCTCGGCGGCCATCGAAATGGCCACCGCGCTGGCGCTGGCAACGTTGAACAGCGCCCACCTTGCAAAGATTGAACTGGTGAAACTGTGCCAACGGGCGGAGCACAAGTATGCCGGAACGAAGTGCGGCATCATGGACCAGTTCATCTCGTGTTTCGGGATGGCGAACCACGCGCTGATGCTTGACTGCCGGTCGCTGGATGCCACCCAGCTGCCACTGCCTTCGCCCGCCAGCCTGGTTATCTGTAACACAATGGTTAGACACGAACTGGCGGGGGGAGAGTACAACGAGCGGCGGTCGTCGTGCGAAAGATCGGTAAAGCGACTGGGGCAAGTGCTTCCGGGCATTCAGGCACTTCGTGACGTCAAGATCGAGGAACTCGAGCAGCACCGCAGCCTCCTCAACGATGTCGATTACCGCCGCTGCCGGCACGTGGTGACAGAGAACGCGCGCGTGCAAGAAGCGGCTCATGCGCTGACAGCCGGGAACCTGGGCAGGTTTGGCGAGTTGATGTACGAATCCCACGAAAGCCTGGATCGCGATTACGAAGTTACTTGCGAGGAGTTGAACGCGATGGTCCGGTTGGCTCGGCGGGCGGACGGTGTGTATGGTGCGCGCATGACGGGCGGAGGTTTCGGCGGCTGCACCGTCAACCTGGTGGACGCCGAAAAGAGCGAGACGTTCAAGCAGGCGATGGTTGCCGGTTACAAGGCAGAGACTGGAATCGTCCCGGAGGTTTACGTCTGCGCGGCGTCGGCAGGGGCGTCGCAGGCGGGCATCGCTTCCTTGCTTTAGGAGATTTATCAATTCTCTCTGTGCCGGAGGGTTTTTCCTGATGACGGCTATCGATCTTCTCCAACTGAAAGAAACACCGCATCGCCGCTTCAATCCGCTTAGTGGCGACTGGGTGCTGGTGTCGCCGCATCGAACCAAGCGTCCGTGGCAGGGACAGGTCGAGCGCGCAGCTGCGGAGTCGGCTATCACCTACGATCCGGAGTGTTACCTGTGTCCGGGTAACAGCCGCGCGGGGGGCGCCAAAAATCCCGCGTATGACAAGACCTTCGCCTTCGACAATGACTTTGCGGCGTTGCTGCCGCTGACGGACGTGTGGACGACTGATGAGGAGCAACGCGGGCTGATCGTGGCGAAGAGCGAGGCGGGAATCTGCCGCGTGATTTGCTTCTCGCCGCGGCACGACCTGACGATCGCACGCATGAGTGTCGAAGATGTGACGACAGTGGTAGATGCATGGAGCGACCAGTACACGGAACTGGGGCAGCTCCCGTTCATCAACCACGTTCAGATTTTCGAGAACCGCGGAGCCACAATGGGGGCCAGCAATCCGCATCCGCACTGCCAGGTATGGGCGAATGAGACGATTCCCAACGAGCCGGCGAAGGAGCAGGCGGCGCAAGGCAAATACCGGGATGAGCGAGGCAGATGCCTGCTTTGCGATTACGTGGAGCTGGAGAAAAAATCGGGAGAACGGGTGGTTCTGGAAAACGAGGACTTCCTGGCGGTGGCACCGTTCTGGGCTTTGTGGCCGTTTGAGACGCTGGTGCTTGCCAAGGATCATGTGGGGAGCCTGGCTGACCTGGGGAGCGCGCGGCGGCGGAAGTTGGCAGAAATCCTGAAGCAGCTGACGACGCGGTACGACAATTTATTTGAATCATCCTTCCCCTACTCGATGGGATTTCACCAGAAGCCGACCGATGGCGAGGCGCACGAAGAGTGGCATTTGCATGCGCATTTCCTGCCTCCGCTGTTGCGCTCGGCGACGATACGGAAATACATGGTGGGATATGAATTGCTGGGGGCGCCGCAACGCGACATCACGCCGGAATCGGCCGCGGAGCGAATCAGGGAAACGCCGGAAGTTCATTACCTCGAACGGTGACATCACCAAAGTGCGGCGGTCGGTTGCTGGGGTGTTTACGGTTTCCGGCGAAGCCGTTTAGAATGAAGTTACGCCGACGTAGCTCAGTTGGTAGAGCAGTCGATTCGTAATCGACAGGTCATCGGTTCAAGTCCGATCGTCGGCTCCAGCCTTTCAATAACTTAGCCATCATTTCCTCGAAGCCTGCTGCACAGGCAATCTTCACTTCCAGTCGCTTCATCTCGAAAGTGCCTTGGCGCATGCAGACATCGACCTTACAAATCCTCAACTTGGGTCTGAACTTCTAAAGAACGCGAAAGGAGATTTTCCGCTCGACGTTGGGGAGGCTTGCGGATTATCGAGCGGGGTAGCCGCATAAAGCTACCAAACTAGCTTGCGATTCAAGACAAACTAATCTTTAGCCCTTCGCGTCTGCATAAACGGGTATCAGCGTTCTTCCGTCAACGCTCGCGATCTATACGCTCAACGAGCACAAACTCGAACGAAGCTTGCGGCCGATCTACCAAGCCACTGAGTCAGCAGCATTACGCGTGGGAACCCAATCAGAGGCGCGTTCGCAAGATTTCTGAGCATGCTTTCGGTGAAACCGGGTAGCTGTTTCGCAACCTGTTTCCAAGTGAGTCCCAATTCCTGACGCTTCGTATTGAGGGCTTCGTAGATCGCGCCGGTGTCAAAGCGGAGAATCCGACCGGGAGCCGATTCAGGCAACACTTCAGTCGAATGCGGCTCATTCCCGTTGTCGGCGAGAAAACTCTCTGGAGTGCGATCAAGCCACGCGAGAACCTGAAGGATCACAGCACTCGTCACCGATCTCTTCTTCGGAATACCCCGCAAAGTACCCACAGTGATGGGTATGGATGGGGTACCCTCGAAAGGCTTGTTGACCTCATAAGTTAGTTCAAGCCAACTTAAACCCCGTGATTGACGTTCGGCGTCCAGCACTGCATAAAGTGCCTTCATGTCAAATTCGCGCAATGCTGTGGTCATGTGAGCGTCACTCCGAGTAGCCGTCTCCGTTATCTTTTTCGGCATCATCGTCTGCGTTGTCTTCTTCCTCCTCGTCGTCTTCATCATCGGCTTGCTCGCGGGAGAAAAGGTCAGCGTCAAGGCTTTCCAAAAATGTTCTGCGCATGTCCAAATGGTACGCTCCATCCAGCGCTAGGAAAGCAAAATGCTCGGCGGAAAGCGGAACTGATCTTCGGCGAAGGCTTATCAAGCCGTATCATCGAAGGAGTGTGACATCGTTTATCTCAACGCTGAGGCATTTGGGCGGGATTGGGTTGTTGATTCTTGCGACTCTTGATAGCTCGGTGTTGCCCACCCTCGGAGCAGTGGACGCGCTCACGATAGTCTTGTCCGCCGCGCATCCAGAATTGTGGCCCTATTATGCGATGTGCAGCACGGCAGGCTCAGTGTGCGGGGCTTCGCTCGCTTACCGCCTTTCGCATCTTGGATTCCTTCAGCGTCGTCTTAAGGGAGCAGTATTCGACCGGGTCACGGCATCTTTGCATCGTTTCGGAAGCCTTGCTCTGGTGCTCGCCGCACTGCTCCCGCCGCCATTTCCTACCTCCGCTTTTGTCATCACTGCGGGCGTGACGCGCTTTCGCTACGCTGCGTTTGTGCTGTCTTTCGGCACCGGGAGGGCGTGCCGTTTTGCTTTGCTAGCGTACCTTGCATCGGTGTTCGGCAGGCGGTTGGTGACCAAGATGTGGTCGGCGCACTCGCTGGCGCTGGTCGCGGCTGTGGGCGCTGTGCTTGTGGGCGTCGGACTATTGGCATGGCTGATCTTCAGGAAATCTGAACCGCTAACTCACTTGGGCTCCTAGCCGGGAACAAAGAGTCATACGCTCGAATCACTCATGCGAGGCGGGCAGCATCGCTCAATTCGCGAAGCCGTGCACTGCAATTCGCCGCTTCCTTCGAAGTCTCCGGCGCTTCGAAGAAGTTCGTGACGGCTCTTCAGGAGAACGGCGTCGTAGGACACGGAGAGAACTCTGTTGCACATTGCGCTTGAATCCAGCATGAACTCACAGTTTAATGTGGATGCGTATTTTTGCACCAAAGTTAAAGTCTGCCAGACAAGTCAAGGATGTTTGGGATTCCGTTGAAAACTATCCCGTGGATTGAAACACCAAGCTAGACTGGGGATTACAGCCGAAGAACCGCCGGCCCGTTGTCAGGGTGGAGAAGTATGACAGAAGAGGCGAGACTCCGACGTAAGAGGCGCAAAGCCGTAACACAAACCAACAGTGCTTCATCAGTGCGGGAAAGCGGAAAGCTTCCGGAACTTGCCGCTGACACGGCTCCCGCCCTGATATGGATGTCGGGAACTGACAGGCTATGCTTCTTTTTCAACCAAACTTGGCTTGAGTTCACAGGGCGATCACTCGATCAGGAACTAGGGAACGGGTGGGCTGAAGGCGTTCACCCTGACGACCTCGAACATTGCATGAGCACCTACTTGCAAGCGTTCGATCAGCGACAGAGCTTCCGAATGGAGTATCGACTTCGACGCAACGATGGCGAATACCGTTGGGTACTGGACATCGGTGTGCCCCGATTCAGCGAAGGCGTTTTCGAGGGCTACAGTGGAATTGCGGTCGATGTGACAGATAGCAAGATCACTGAACGGGAACTTGCACTCGCGAACGAGCGACTTGAACTCTCGATGGAAGCTGGTCGAATCGGCGGATGGGATGTTGACATCCAGAGCGGAAGGCGTTTTTGGTTCGGCAGAACCCACGAGCTTATGGCTGTTCCTCGTGATCACAAGCCGGATGTGGATGGAGCATGGGAGCGTGTATATCCAGAAGATCGAGAACGCCTCCGCACTGCTCTTGAGTACGCAAGGCTCAACCACAAGCGGTTTGAAGAGGAGTTTCGGGTGCAATCGCCTGACGGCTCAATTCGTTGGTTGAGATCGCAAGGTCAGTATTTCTACGCTCCGAGCGGGGAGCCCAAACGGATGCTTGGCGTCTCCGTGGACATCACCAATCGGAAGCGGGCGGAAGAGAAACTGGCTGAGCGTGAACAACGGCTTCAGTTGGCTATCAAAGCCGGAAAAATGTTTGCTTACGAGTGGGATGTTGCCACCGACAAAATGATGCGATCAGGTGAGCACCGGGGCGTACTCGGTTACGAGCCCCCACTGACCCGGTCTGAAATACTGCCGAGGGTTCATCCCGACGATATTCATATCTTTAACGAGGCGGCTCAAAGGACACCCGAAAGCCCCGACGTACAGGTTACTTATAGATTGCTGCGTCCCGATGGAACACTTTCGTGGATTGAGAACACCGGACGTGCCTACTTTGATGACAACGGCAGAATGGTGCGGATGTTGGGCATGATCGCCGACGTGACGGAACGCAAGGCAGCGGAAGAGGCCCGATCCAGACTTGCTGCCATCGTGGAATGTTCTGAGGATGCAATCGTGTCTCAGAACCTCAATGGCATGATCACGAGTTGGAACTTGGGAGCGGAAAAGATATTTGGTTACACCGAAGCTGAAGCTATCGGGCAACCGATCACAATTCTTATTCCAGCAACGCAGCAGGAGGAGGAACAAAGAAACCAAGATGCGGTTCTCTCCGGCAAGCGGATCGAACACTTCGAAAGCACCCGCCTAACAAAGTCCGGCAAGACGATCAACGTATCTATAAGCATTTCTCCGCTAAAGGATTCACGCGGTCAAGTAGTTGGGGTTTCGAGGATCACCAGAGACATCACTGAACGCAAGTGTGCTGAGGAGGCACTGGCAAGTGCCACTCAAAGAATGATTGAAATTCAGGAAGAGGAGCGCAAGCGGATCGCCAGAGAACTTCACGACGATATTGGACAGCGCCTCGTTTTCCTTTCGATAGCACTCCACTCGCTCAAAGAAGAAGACATCGGTGCTGAAGTGACGAGCCGATTGAACGGTATCTCCAAGGACATTAGTCAAGTCTCGCAAGCGATCCAATCAGTTTCCCACAAACTGCATTCCGCTAAACTGGAATACCTCGGAATTGTAACTGCCATGAACAGTTTTTGTCGGGAGTTCGCCGAAAGGCACTCTGTAGCTGTTGCATTCACGCACGGGGAGATTCCGAGGATGGTCGAATCCGGCATTTCCTTGTGTCTCTTTCGAGTAATGCAAGAAGCTCTGAATAACGCCGCCAAGCATAGTGATGCACAAGCATGCGAAGTGAATCTGGGATGCTCAGAAGATCATCTTAATCTGACGATCTCCGACAGAGGCGTCGGATTTGACATGGAGGCGGCTGCGAAAAAAGGGAGATTGGGACTCGTCAGTATGCGTGAGCGTGTCCGCATGGTGCGTGGAACTATATCAATAGATTCGAAGCCGATGGCGGGCACAACGATCCACGTTAAAGTTCCACTGCCAGCAAAGAGGGCCGAATCAGCTTGATGGCTCCGAGGATCGTAATCACAACCAGAGTCCCCGTCTTTCTGAATCATGAAGCACTCTGTGCTTGCCGGGCATTCCCGGTATACTGACTTCAGTGCCTGCCCCGCAGTTCCAGCCATTACCCCTAGGTCGCGCCCGTGCGCCGTTTCCACACCGAGGCTGGATCGAGGCGAAGCATGCGTATGTGGACGGCGAATATTGACATTCCCCAACTCCGATATAGACTGATTTTCCTTTTTGCGGCTCACGTTCTCCGGTTCGAAATACAGCCTTTCACGGGTAAAACAAGACTCCTTTAGAAGGACAAGTTATGAAGAACTTGCGTCTCGTCAGCACGTTCGTTCTTTTGCTTTCGGCAGCAACGTTCGCGGACTCAACGCCTTCGGGCATGCTCACGCTCCTGCGACAGGTGGATTATCTGGACAACAGAGCGAAGGAGCCGATGGTTGTGGAGCATCCAAGTGGAACGCTATTTGTATCCGGCTATGGGGCGGGACAAGACGGGCCGCAGACGATCCCAAGGTTGTGGAAGAGCAGTGATGGAGGCAACTCTTGGAATCCCGTAAAAGTAGGCGATCAAGCCAGTGGAGCCAGTGGCAATTCGGATGTAGACCTCGCCGTCGCTCCAGATGGCACTCTTTACCTCGTGAGCATGTGGTTCGATCCCAAGACGAGTGAGGGTACTCAAATAGTGGTCGGCGTAAGCGTCGACAGTGGTGAGACATGGCGGTGGACGACACTTTCAAAACAGCGTTTTGATGATCGTCCTTGGGTCGCGGTGGCGCGGGATGGTACTGCGCACGTGATCTGGAACGACGGAAGCGTTTACCACACCATGAGTCGTGATCACGGCAGGACGTGGAGCACTCCGAAGCAAATATGCTCGCACGGTGGTTCCAGCCATCTGGCAGTCTCAGAATCCGGCGACGTGGCTGTAAGAGTGACTCCTTTGTCTGCCTCCGGCAACAAGTTTACCGAGGGCGTCGATCTCGTCTTGGTTAGCAGAGACGGGGGCGCGACTTGGACGCAACATCCGGTTCCGGGCGAGCGAAACTGGGCTATGTGGGCGGCGGGGGCGACACCTCGGTGGGTGGAGCCGCTGGCGTGGGACAGCGATCATCATCTGTATTTGCTGTGGACGCAAGTAGATGGAGTGTGGCTCAGCCGTTCAGACGATTGGGGTACCACATGGAAGAAGTGGCGCATCGCTGAATCCCACGGCGATACGCTGTCGTACTATCCTTATTTGACGGCCCGTAAGTCTGGAGAATTGGCTGCTGCTTGGTATTCGGGCGCGAGTGCCAACCTGCATTGGGAAGTCTGCGCGCTTCAGGTCGGAGCATCTCACTCCGCGCCTCAATCCAGTTGTTCGACTCCGCTTACAACGGATAGCTGGAGTGATGGCGATGACAGCAAAGGTGTCGCACCGGAGCGGGACACTGCGGGTGAGTATTTACCAGTCGCGTTTCTTCGAAATGGTGATGTCGCAGTCGTTACGCCGATTCAGAACCGGACTAGTAAACGTTTCGGATTCACGTTTTGGGAATTCAAAAGAACTCCTGCGAAATGAGCCAAAGACTTTTCAACTGTCCCCACAAGCTCCGTCTCCGGACTGCGGTGCCTCGAAGGAAGGCATTGTTGCCAATGCGCCTCCGCTTGTGACGGCATCCCGGCGATAGCCAATGAAAAACCGTTCACAGCCGGGAAGAAATTGTTCCGCTATACTGTGGCGAATGGACGTTGAACGCATCATCGAAGACATCGAGCAGCTAGAGGAAATGTTCGAAGCGCCGGACATTAGACCACTCAGCGCAAGCGACGTCTCTGCCGCCAATCGAAGGCACGACGAGATGCTCGCCAATAGCCCTTGGTTCAAGTTGTGGCAGCATTTTGGCGTTTGCTGCCGACCGGAGACTCCGACGATCCAAACATCCGACTTGAACAGCTAACCGCCACTCGCGGTTGCTGATCGCGCAGCTTTCTTGTTTGGGTTGAGGACCGGGAACCCCGCCCGACTTTTCCCTTGTGCAAGGTGCTTTTCAATCATCATCGCTTCTCTGTAGGAGGTGGTCTCAACGAACCGATACGAAAGGTGCGTCTGGATGAAGCGTTGGGTGAGGATGTCTCCGTTCAATTCTCCTGTCTGGAATTGACGCCTTTGTTGGTCGGAGAGAATCGGAACAACGAAGCGGTCGAACAAGTACACCGCAAACTGATCTCCTGATCGTCGCCCTCTCCAATGGCTGTCAAGTCGATCCTTGATACCCCGCATCTTGTCGTAAGTTTTCGTCAAGTCCAGAGCACGACCTGCTATACCAACGTAGAGAAATTCTGTGCTTTTCCAGATTGTGTAAACACCCGGTCTCGCGAGAGGAAGTGTTTCGGTAAGCCCCGCAGAGAATGCATGTGCCTGACCGGAAATCAAAACTTCAATGTGCCGTTCGAATTCGTTCATTTCTTGCTCGCTAACGCAGACTTTTGGCAAGGATCGCGTGGCTAGACCTCACATATTTGCCGGAGACGTTCGCTGCAATTCGCTGCTTCCTTCGAGGCTTCCAAGATCAGTTTCAGCCCTTCACGCTCGCCGTCGCTTTGCGCCCGCTCCAGCAACAAGCCTGCCTTGATCTGAATTCCCGTCAGCAGATTGTTGAGCTTGTCGGAGACACTTGCGCACTCCGCAGCCAGTTCTTCGGCTGAGAGCTTCGGTTCGTTGGATTTGCCGATTAGCTGATCCATCTATTCATGGTCGCACTCGCCGCTCGGAACCCGCCAGTTAATTCATCACAGACAAGCGGAAGCCGCGTCACATTCTCGTCTGCTGATCCGTTCAGCGTGGGGTACGATGCTGCGCCTCAGGAGGAGCAAATGCCGATTCCCGCTGCCCAATATCTCCGTATGTCCACTGAACACCAGCAGTACTCTCTTGAAAACCAGTCCAGCGCCATTTCCCAATACGCAATTGAGCATGGCTTCGAGGTCGTCCGTACCTATGCCGATGCCGCTCGGAGCGGTTTAGTCTTGAAGCACAGGGCGGGTCTAAAACAGCTTTTGCAGGACGTGGTCGGAGCGACCGGGAACTACCGGGCGATCCTCGTCTATGACATCAGCCGATGGGGACGGTTTCAGGACATGGATGAATCCGCCCACTACGAGTTCATGTGCCGTCAGGCGGGGATTCAAGTCCACTATATCGCCGAGACATTCGCTAATGACGGCAGCGTCCCTAGCTCAATCATGAAAGCACTCAAGCGTTCGATGGCGGGAGAGTACAGCCGCGAGTTGTCGGTCAAGGTGCTGGCAGGTCAGGAACGCATGGCACGACTCGGCTTCAAGCAGGGCGGCATTCCGGGGTACGGCTTGCGGCGAATGCTCGTGGGAGCGGATCGGGCTCCGAAACAACAACTCAATCATGGGGAACGGAAGAACATTTCGACGGACAGAATCCTGCTGGTGCCCGGACCGTCGGAGGAGATTGAGTGCGTAAGACTGATCTATCGCTTGCTGATCCATGAGGGCATGAGGGTGAAAGCCATAGCAAGGGAGCTAAACAAACGCGGAATAAAGTACGCCGACGATTGCAGATGGACGTATGGCAACGTGTTTAATATCCTGACTCACCCGAAGTACATGGGCTCCTACGTGTACGGAAGGTACACGCAGAAACTTCACACCCGTGCCGTTCCGAATCCTCCGGAGCGCTGGGTAGTTACACCCAGCGCTTTCGAACCCATCGTGGATGAGAAGACCTTCAACAGGGCACAGCAGATTCTCCGGGCACGTCACCACAACAAATCGAATGACGAAATTCTCGCGGGATTACGGAAGCTGCTTACAGCTAAAGGTGAACTGTCGCGGGAATTGATCGAGGCATCACCAATCGTTCCCAGCTACTCGACGGTTCGCTTTCGCTTTGGAAGCGTGCAGCATGCTTATGGATTGATCGGCTATGAGAGCCCACAAATCCCACTTCGAGTTGCGGGCAGGAAGCGAATTGCTGCGCTCCGCAGAGACCTGATGTTGAAGCTAGTGGCGGCAAGCGGCGGATCAGTAATGATTGTCGGAGGGGATCGCGCAACCAAAACGCGGCTGCGAGTTGCTAGCGGCAGAATCATCTCGGTGCTGATGTGCCTCTCACACCCACGTGCTCAAGGCAGGCGCGTCTGGCGCGTTGAGCCAAATCCGAATGAGTACCCGTATGTCCGCTTGCTGGTGCTGCTGAACCGAACCAATGATGCCATTGAACAAATCCGAGTGGCGAGGGCGATACGAGATCGGTCACGTTTCTTCCTCTGGCACGCCGACCCATTGCTTCAAGAATCGACCAAGTTGAAGGCTGCCTCCGACCTGATGCAAGTTGTTAAGAAGGTCTGCAAGAGAAGCGCGTGAGGGATCACGCCTGTCGCCGAACATAACTATTGTCTGTCGAATGACGTGGTTACTTGCGACGCGCCCATCATTTGACGGGCGCGTGTCCTTCTGTCGAAACTAGATCAGTGCTATTCGCGATGATCGCGCCGATTACTTCGGTCACGATTACTGGCACCCAATCACGATGCGAGAATTGCCAGCACCCGTCACCACTTCTCGGCTTCCACAGCCAGTTCTCAGCAAATTTAGCAGCGAATTAGCGCAGTCCTTTTGGGAGTCTCAGCGAAAGGCATCGTGACCATCGTAATCACATCGCTCTCTCCGATTCTGCAAAAATCGTGGCGAGAGACTCTCAGCATGAACCGCACTACATCGCCTTCGCTGTTTCTTGTCCTCGTTCTCTTCGTGGGGGTAGCTCTGATCACCACGCCAGTGCCACTCTCGTCACAAACGCAGGACAAAACCGATGAGCAGTCTATATGTCGTGAGTTCATTCAGAATACAAATGGGGTAGCGAATCGCCACAATGATGTGGCGGCTCATCTTGCGGTCCCGAAAGTGGACTGCCACGACCAGATTACATATTCACATGTCATGCTCACCTACCCCGTTGATGTTCAGCCTACCGTAAGAGGCATCATACTCCGCGACGACCGTCCCGAATCTTGTGGGTCGGGTGGATGCGCCATTTCTCTTCTAGTCCAAGGGTGTCGTGACATCGCCAGCAGCGAAGGCGAGAACTGTAGGAACAATTGGTTTCAAGCGATTGAAACTGTTGGTTTTGATATGCAGGTGACCTCCGTTAGTCATTCAGGCTGGTACGACATCGTTGTCACGGAGAAGAACTACGGTGCTGGAAGTTCTCAGATTCATCGCAGCACATATCGGTACATAGGAAATGGCACCTATACCGACGTGGGAACGATACCCTCAGATGGCAAGGTGGTAATTAAATACTTCAATTCGGAGAGCACTTTCTTTCCATCGCGACGTGACATCTCTCTGGCAGTTGTGGGTCAGGGCAGAACAGAATTCCCTCTTGTCTGCGATCCCAATTGGGCGCGTATCCGCAATTTTAACTGCGGTGAATTCCTTAGCGGCAGAACATACAACGTGCAGAGAGTAGATGCTTCTGACCCTAATGTTTATCCCGCATTCCCAAACGCAGTGGGAGCAACGTTGCTTATAGACAAATCCTACTATTTTGTTGTGGATGGCACATGGGCGGGAAAGGCTCTAGATTCTGCAAAGCGGGCGTTCGAACTAGAACGACGGCAACGGTTGCGCAAGGCTAGTTTTGCCACTTTAGATTTGCACAGCAACCAGTCGCAGGCTAGGGTCAAGCTCGTCTTGCAACAGCACGGCTTTCAGCCGTGGGATTGCGCACCCGCGCCCGGCAACGCTGCTGTTACGAGATGTGTTGCCAGCAGGCGCTCTCCTGTCCAAGATGAAATATGGCTATTCTTCATCCCCGTTTTGCGCCGAGATGAAGATTCCGGAAGGTCCTTCATTGTGGATCGAGTGCTAACGCTTCTTAGCTACAAACTTGCTGGTGACGATTCGTCGGACGTGATCAGTGCTGGGCCTTCACCTTTCTAAGTTCTTCGTTGCCTTTTTCGTCCGATCCGGCGACATTGTGTAATTGTGCACTATTCGGGACGCGCCGAAGTATTTCCTGAAAGCCTCACGACCTCGCCCCAGCCGATAGCGTCCGCACATGAGCACACATTATTGCAGAGATGCGACAAGCAGAACTCTGGCTTTGCTCAGCGCGGTGGCAATTTGTCCTCGCCTAATGCGTTGTCTGCTGTTTAGGTTTTCGTTTCTTTTTTAGCTGGAATTTCTCAAACAGGTCGCCTTCAGTGCCGCTATTGATGAGAGCGATCCACCGTTCGTCGCTGACCAGTTGCTTTGCAGCTAGTCGAGCATGGCTAATTGCCATCTTTACTCTTGGTTGCGTTGCGCAAGTAGACCAAAGTTCACCACGCTTGCGAAGCTCAGACCACGGTAAAGGTACTTTCTTCTCATCAAGCGCATCGCATATCACTCGTGTGGCTACTTTGGGTTTTCTTAGAAGCAGCTTTACGAGTGTTCTCGATTTCAGAATAGGGTTGCTATCGTCGGGCCGCTTCTTGTGGACTTTGTATCCCCATCTGGTGCCCCGCACAATACCGAATGCAATCATCTGGATACAAAATGTGCGAAGAGCCATGATGTTCTCTGGTCGCCTTTGACAGAGCGACTCCAGCCTGACGAAGTTTGACATTGCATCTCTACTAAGCCGCTCGAATCCTGAGGGGTCTTCGCACTGCCACACCAACTCCCATAAATCGACGTCTTTGGATGCTCCAGCCATTACGTCCTGCCGCCTCTGCTAGCCATGTGCAATGCCGCGATGCTGTCCGAGAGTTTACGAAGTGGGACACCTTACGAACATTGACCAGATAGGTGCCGTCTGGAGTTTGGGTTGTAACGCGAGTAAAGGTCATCGCGCTGGCAATCTACTTATCTTTCAATAGGATACGCCCCACTCCGTAACGCACTTGTTGTCACCAAATACTCGAAAATCGCGTTTCCATCGAAAATCAGCAATATGAACGAGCAATTCAGAACAGTCGCGGAAGTGGCGGAAATGCTGGGTGTGAGCAAGGACACGGTGCGCCGCATGTTCGCGGATGAGCCCGGAGTCATCGACCTTGGACGGCACGTCGTAACTCGCGGCAAACGGCGTTACCGCGTCCTCAGGATTCCCAGCGCGGTCGTTGCGCGGTTCTTGGAGCGCAGAAGCGTGAAGTAGTCGCCCGACCGGGGCGAACGCATGCCGGGCGGATCGGCACGAAGGAGGCAGACATGGGCACATCACAACCGATGCAGCAGTCGAACGGGGCAAACGGAAACGGCGCGAACGGGAACGGAGAGAATCTTCCTTTTCTGACCAAGTGCGCTGTAACTGGCAAGAGGTCGTTCCCCACCAAGCTTGAAGCCGAGCAGTTCGAATCTGAAAACCGCACGCGCAACGGTAAGCAGTATGTGTACGCCTGCGAGGACTGCCCGGCTTACCACCTGACTTCAACGCAGCCGGGTCTTCCAAAGACAAACCTCAAACTGCTGGAGAACTCGGCAGGGGCAGCCTCCAGCGCACACGCGCCCTCGAATCGGCGCGGGTGGGGTGAGACAGAAGCGGACGTTAAGCGTCTCTGGAAGGAAGGTCGTACCGACGCGGAGATCGCCTCGCAGTTGGGGATCGGCATCGCCGCTGTAGCTTATCACCGCAAGAAGTTTGGGTCGGCAAACGGGAGGGTATCCAGCCCCGGTGCACGGCTCCGGGTGGTGAGGGTTCCCCAAACGTTGGCGGAATGCGACGAAGAACAGCGAGCACTGGACGAAGAGCACCAGTCGAAGTCCAAGGCGCTTGAGCAGCAGAGGCAGCGCCTCGAAGAAGCTACCAAGCTGACGGTCGGCGAGTGCGAGGAGGGGAAATCTCTTAGCATCCGGTTCGGTCATACCGGGCACCTTGTGCTGCCGAAGGCGAAGGTGATCGAACTGACCGAGAACCTCATGA
>Ga0335069_10005466_pt1 | contig 18689 bp, 21 predicted proteins | sample Lox_Sample_11_FD_206714 | JGI IMG/M metagenome (GOLD analysis project Ga0335069, IMG submission 206714) | Soil microbial communities from Loxahatchee National Wildlife Refuge, Florida, United States - Lox_Sample_1.1 | ecosystem: Environmental > Terrestrial > Soil > Wetlands | place: USA... | reverse complement strand
AAGAACCGCGCGGTCGCCATCATTATGGCCGGACTTATCCAGCGGTAAATCAAATGGAGACCGAGATCGACCCATGCCATAACGCCGCCGGCCGTAATGATGTCCCCATCATCGATGATCAACTTGTCCGAATTGACGCGTACCTTGGGGAACCGCTTGGCCAGACTCGCTGCGTGAATCCAGTGGGTTGTGGCTGCCCGGCCGTTCAGTAATCCCGTTCCTCCAAGCAAGAACGCGCCGGCGCAGATCGAACAGATAACGGTGCCCTGAAAATGTTGCTCGCGAATCCACTGCTCGTGATGCGCGTCGCAATCACGGTGGGGATCGAAATCAAGGCTGGGAGGCAGAATTAGCGCCACCAGCGCTTCATGTTCGCCGCCGTGCGTGTCATAGACGCACTCCATTTGCGCCCTGCCGTCTCCGAGTTCCCAGTGGGTAATCCTCAGAGTTCGCGAACCGGCCGCGCAACGCTCCATGCTCAGGCGATTCGCTGTGACGAAGAGATCGGTCAGACCGCCAACGGCGGACATCTGGACACCGGGGTAGATCAGAACGCCGATCTCGGCCGGTTTCGCCTCTGTGTCGGATTTGGCTCGAACTCTGTCGGTTTTACCCATTCCTTCGGGCGCCTGGTTTGGCGTTAAATCAAGGGTGTCGACCGGTGAACTCGCAAATAGGATCGCCACCGCCGGCCGGCCATGATCGACCTTGATTGTATTATTTTTCGCGAAGTTAACAGCGCCGAGCGAACTACGGCGCGAGGGGCGTGACCGGACGCGCCATCGCTTTGGAATGGCGGAAGGCGCTCAGGGTGCACGGGGCACGCGAATCGTAGGGTAAGAAAGAGCGACAGAATATGGGGGTGAATGAACTGGGGCGGGAGAGGGATTCGGCCGCCAGCGCTGACCAATCCCGCCGTTCCTTTCTGCTGTGTGGTGCCGCCAATGGCGGTAACGATGGGGCTTCCCACATCAGCATCTTCACAACAACGAATAAAGGCAGGCGGTCCGCGATCGCCTCACAACCAAACAGGAGAACAAGAAATGGACACCATCACCGTCAAGGACGGAACGCAGATCTACTTCAAGGACTGGGGTGCGGGACAGCCAATCGTCTTCTCTCATGGCTGGCCACTGAGCGCCGATGACTGGGACGCGCAGATGCTGTTCTTCCTCAAGCACGGCTATCGCGTCATAGCCCACGACCGGCGCGGCCATGGCCGCTCCAGCCAGCCCGGTGGAGGCCATGACATGGATCACTACGCCGACGACCTAGCGGCGCTGACCGCACATCTCGACCTCAAGGAAGCGGTCCACGTCGGCCACTCAACCGGCGGGGGCGAAGTCGTGCACTACCTGGCGCGGCACGGCACAAGCCGCGTGGCAAAAGCCGTGATCATCAGCGCGGTGCCGCCGTTGATGGTGAAGACGGCGGCCAATCCTGGCGGGCTACCTAAGGAGGTGTTCGACGGGTTCCAGGCGCAGCTCGCCGCCAACCGAGCTCAGTTCTACTACGATGTCGCGGCGGGACCGTTCTATGGCTACAACCGACCCGGCGCTAAACCCTCCCAGGGAGTCATCTGGAACTGGTGGCGGCAGGGAATGATGGGAGGCACCAAGGCGCACTATGACGGCATCGTCGCCTTCTCCCAGACGGACTTCACCGAAGACCTGAAGAAGATCACGGTGCCCGTCCTGGTGATGCATGGCGACGACGATCAAATCGTGCCGTATGCCGATTCCGGACCGTTGTCGGCAAAGTTGCTGAAGAACAGCACACTGAAAACCTACAAGGGCTTTCCGCACGGCATGCCCACGACTGAGGCCGACACGATCAACGCCGACCTGCTGGCCTTCATAAAAGGCTAGCGGATATAAGGAGGTAACGATCAATGGCATAACCACTCGCGGACACAGATTAGCGCGCCGCGGCTTTGCGGAGATCTCGAGCGGTAGGGCGAAGACGTCGCTCATCGGTCGCCCGTCAGCGAGGTCGGCGGGCAGCTTTCGAAGCAAGGAAGCCACTATCGGAAAAATTGAAGCGTCAGACCTTGGCGACCTTCCGCAGCGCCACGGCATTCATACAATAACGCAGACCACTCGGGGCCGGACCATCCGGGAAGACGTGGCCCAGGTGGGCGTCACAAGTGTTGCAAATGGTTTCGACGCGCTTCAAAAATGCAGGCCCGTCAAACCGGTAGGCAATGACATTCTCCTTGATTGGCTGTGTGAAGGATGGCCAGCCGGTATTCGACTCGAATTTCTCCGATGCATCGAATAAGACGGTCTCGCAGCAAAGGCACGAATAGATTCCCGGCTCAAAGAGGCTGCACATTTCCGAGCTGAAGGCGCGCTCCGTTCCGGCCTGACGGGTGACATGGTATTCCTCGTCACTCAGCTGTTTGCGCCATTCGGCGTCCGTTTTGACGACCTTGCGATCCGGCGCGGGGTTGCCGCCCTTTGCCAAATTCAGAACATCGGGCCACTTGAGCATCACCTTGTATTTTATAAGCGTGGGAGCCAAAGCAGTGACGGTCGGAGGTCTTGGGAGTGTAACGCTTCCTCTACTTCGCCGTCTTCTCGATCCGTCGGTCGGGCACGAGCCACATGACCGCGACAAATACATAGCAGCCGTAGGCGGCCTTGGGCCAAATGAACGCGAGTGGAATCGCGATCACGTAGATGATGACGCTGGCAAGCCCTTTGCGATCTCTTCCAATCGAGGTCGCCAATCGTGATGACGCTCCGTGATGCGCGACAAGGGCCTTGGTCAGGATGAAATACGCAAGACCCGCGAAGAGCAGCATCAGGCCATACAGCGCAATCGGCCAGGGGGCGTCGTAGTTCTCGCCGACCCATCTGGTCGCGAAGGGCGCGAGCGAAAGCCAGAAGAGCAGGTGGAGATTAGCCCACAGGATCGGTCCGGAAACACGTTCCGACGCGTGCAAGAGGTGGTGATGATTGTTCCAGTAGATGCCGACGTAAACGAAACTGAGGACGTAACTCAAGAAGACGGGAACGATAGACCGAAGCGCTTCAAGCGACGGCCCGGTCGGCACCCTGAGATCCAGAACCATGATCGTGATGATGATCGCGAAGACACCGTCGCTGAAGGCTTCGAGACGGCCCTTATTCATCTGCCGGAGCCGCTGTGCCGCTGCGGGCGCTTCAGCCGAACGGCATCGGCAACCTCGTCGGTCCTGTCGAGCGTCGCTCGATCCCATTTCGCGGCGTCAGCTGCGGCGGAATAGGTCTCCTGCAAAAAGGCGAGCACCGTATCCACGGGATCTTCGGAAGCTCGCGCGTCGGCATAGTCGAGAATGAACTCGCCCATTTTCGGGTTGAATGCGCCCTTTCGTAAAAGCACAGTCTTATCCAAGCCCTCCGGCACGGGTGCCGCATAGGCGTAGAACGCGGCGCGGCCGTACCCGCCATTCCCCGGCCAGAAGCCTGCGCTGATCACCTCGTGCGAGTAGGCCTCCGCCTGAATAGCGTCGGCACCAGGCCGCGCCGGCGCCCTCTTGCCGTTGAATCGCGTCACCGCCAGATCGAACGAGCCCCAGAAGAAATGGACCGGGCTGATTTTGCCGTAAAAATTCGTGGAGAAGCGCTTGAGGAGGGTGTCCGAGATCCTGAGCACATGCCAGAAGCGAGTGACGGCATCGCTGTCGTAGCTGCAATGAACCGTGTCGATGTCGCAGCGGATCGGATTTGCAACCTCCACCGGCATTGGATGGATCTTTACGGAAACGCCGAGCGAGGATAGCGTCCTGGTGAATTCGTCAAAAAACTGCGCCACCGAAACGGGCCGAAGGGGAATCCTCCGGATTTCTCCGTCTCTCGCACGGCAGACCAGTTCGTGAGAGACAAGATCGAATTCGATATCCAGCAGCTTCCCGCCATCTGCAGCCATTGCCGATGTAGTGAGCCCGCGTGCTGAGAGATACAGCGGGATATTCCACCAATGGTTCTGTATCGGCGTAAGCGCCAAACGGGTCTTGCCGACGATCTGCATATACATATGCAGCGTTTCAGCGGTGCCTTTCCATTGTTCCCATTCGAGCGGCGGCCACTCGCCGAGGTCTGGTAACGGATGCTGCATCGCATCGCTCAATGGAGTCGAGACTCCCAATCCCGCGGGACCTTACCCGACGGGCCGGGAACTGGCTGATCTTCAGGGTGCCACCGCGGCTCCGCCAGCGTCTCGCCGGGGATCATTTTACGCGTCCGGTAGTCATAAAACCAGGTCTCTCCTGGCTCAAAACTCGCCGCAATCGCATGTCCCGTGGTATGAAAATGCTTCGAGGCATGCTGGCTGGGCGAACTATCGCAACAGCCGACATGCCCGCATTCAGCGCAACGCCGCAGATGCAGCCACCACCCGCCTGCCGCGAGGCACTCAACGCAGCCCTCGCCGCTCGGCGCCATGTCCGGATTGATTCCATGACGCTCATTTTTCATGGACGCCTCCTCGCGGCAGCAGCAGTATTTTGCCGGAGCCGCCCTTTGCCAACACGGCATGCGCCTCGGAGGCGTTCCGAAGCGGGACTCTACTTCCGATCGGTATGGTCAGTTCGCCTTTCTTCACGGCCTCAACCATATGCTCCAGGTTCTTCGTGTCCTGCTTGGATACGAAAGCGACCGTGCGCACCTGAGGATAATCGGCCGCATTGGCCGGAGCGCCCGTCACCGACGCGAAGATCCCGCCCTCTTTTACCTTTCCCATAAGGTCCTCGGCTGTCTTTCCCCGCACTGTATTCGCGACCACATCGAACTTCTTAAGAGCAGCGAAGGCCGCCGGGTCATCGAGCGCCACGACGCGATCGGCACTAAGGCTCTGCGCGCCGTCCAATTGCTTCCTGAGCACCCCAGCGGTGACGGAAGCGCCGCGATCCTTTGCGGCGAAGACGGCCGACCGGCCCACGCTGCCAGCGGCTCCCGAAACCAGCACGGTCTGGCCTAGCTTGACATCAGCGGCGACATAAATGAGCTGGCTGCCGGTCATCGTGACGAGCGGCAGAGCGGCCGCATCAGCAAGGTTCATGCCCTTGGGAACCCTGGCGAGAAGCCCGGCTTGCACGGCGCAAAGTTCCGCGTACGTATGGTAGGCCCAGGCAAGAACCTGGTCTCCCACGGAAAAGCCCTCGGCCCCACTCCCAAGCTTTTCGACCGTTCCCGAGAAGTCCCAGCCGAGGACGCCCGGAAATTGGATCGGCCGCCACGCTTTCGTTTCGCCGGATCGCTCGAGCGCATCTACCGGGTTGACTCCTGCCGCAGCCACGCGGACCAGCACTTCGCCCGACTTGAGAACCGGATCGGGATAGTCCTCGTATCTAAGGACCTCAGGTCCGCCATATTCGTGAATGACAGCAACCTTCATCAGTGTGCACCGGCTCTTAAGCGATCCGACCACCAATATATTTCACAACGGCGGCACCCACTAGTGCCGCAAGCCGGAATTCATCCTTCCAAAATTGGAACGATGATCGGCTATCACGCCATCCGCGTCAAAAATGCAGCGGGTTGAAATTCGTGGCCACGTCGAAGTAGTCCACGCCCTCATGACGTTTCAAGGCTCGCACCAGCGGCAACGTCAATGGAAGCGCGGTGATCTCCCAGACCACCATGATCGCCCATCCAGTGAACGCGACCTCGACCATCTGCCGTGGCGGCATTCGTCCCGAAAAAGCCACCGCCACAAACGTGGAACTGTCGATGAACTGTCCCACCAGGGTCGACAGCACGAACCGCAAGAACATGAATCCTCCCTGGGTTCGCACTTTGCATTTCGCCAGCACATACGAATTGGTGAACTCACCGACGAAGTAGGCGGTCAGTGATGCAGCGACGATGCGTGGGACCGTTCCGAGGATCACATCGTAAGCCCCTTGATGCGTCCATAGGGAATCGGCCGGCAGCGCACCGCAGATTTCGATCATGACCACGAACAGCACCAGCGAGCCCAGGCCCGTCCAGATGACCTTTCGGGATTCTGCGTAGCCGTAGACCTCTGTCAGAACATCGCCGAAAAGCGCGACAAAAGGGAACATGATCAGCCCGCCTGTGAAGGGCAGCGGACCCACGCGGATTACTTTGCAGTTCAGGACATTTGAGATCAGAAGCGTCGCCGTAAACAGGCCGGTCAACACCGGCAGGAAGGCGAAAGTCGTCTTTTTCGAAGCTGCGAGAGATATGGAATTCGTGACCATATAGTCCATCCAGACGTTCCAGAGCTGCACGGCCGTTACGGCCCTCGACCGCCGCCGACGTCAGCTTGAGGTTGTAAACGCTCGGTCTGGCGCCGACCGCAGGACCTCGTGGGTCAACACTTCTTAACCCCCTACGCGGGGAGCGACGGGAACAAAGCAGGCGCCATCCTTGCGGCGAAATCCTTGAACACGCGAACCGGCCTCGGCACGAAACGATTGCCAAGATGACACAGGGACAAGTGAAATATCGTGAAACGCCATTTTGGCATAACCTCGACTAGCCGTCCCGAACGCAGGAGTTCAGGCTGGACGATGGGAGGAAGATCACCGACGCCGGCGCCCGAAAGCAGCGCCGTCGCCAGGCCATCATATTCGTTGATCGCCAGATACGGTTTGAACGTAATCGACGCCTTGTCTTTTCCGTTCGCGTGAGTGAACTTCCAGGAATTCTCGGGCCGCCAGAAGGAGAAGGCGAGCAGCCGGTGCCCAAGCAGTTCCTGCGGCGTCTTCGGAGGTTTGTGCTTCTGTAAATACTCCGGGCTCGCCACGAGCTGATGGCGGTAGGTCAGGATACGGCGCGCAACCAGGGACGAATCTTCCAACTCGCCCACGCGAAAGGCGAGATCGACGCCCTCGGCTATCTGGTCGACAATCCGTTCGGTGATGAAGACCTGGATGTTGACGTCTGGAAAATCCTTTTGGAAGGCGACCACAATCGGCGCGAGCAGGGAGTCCGATATGCTCGGCGGCGCCGCCAGCCGCAGGTTTCCCGAAACTTTGGAGAGATGGTTGGAGGCGATATTGTCAATCGCTTCGCTGATCTCCGCCCCGCGATGCGCATACTCCAGCACCTCTGAGCCGACATCCGTGAGACGCAGGCTGCGCGTTGAGCGCTCAATCAGGCGAACGCCGAGCGCCTGTTCGAGCTCGGCGACGCGCCGGCTCACGGTCGAGGTCGGCATCTTGAGACGCCGCGCGGCCTTCGAGAAGCCGTTGGCGTCCACGACGTGGGCGAAGATGATCAGCGAATTCAAATCCGACATCGCGATTCCAGGTCAGGAACATCACTCACATTGCAGGCAATTGCCGACGAAGAAACCCATATTGTAGGCTCACGACCAGCATCACCGCTTGGAAACCGTGGCGGATCGGGATGTGGACCAACCTCGAGATTTGTAGTTGCTATACGTAAAGATCCAGCGGACTCGCGGTCATCGTCGTCTGGCCGACCTCAATAAGGTAGCCGTCCGGATCGCGCATGTAGCACCGCATCTCGGTCGCGTGCACCTTTGGCTCGGTGATGAATCTCGCTCCGCGTGAAGACCAAACCTCGTGGCAGCGTTTTATGTCAGCGACGCGAAGATTGATGAAGTTGCTGAGGACGTTGGGATCGCGCGGCGGCGAAGCGATAGCGTCAGGCTTATCGTCGGTCCCTCCGCCTCCGCCGTTGATCGTCAGCCAGATGTTGGCGAGCCGTAGGAACGTCGGCTCGCCATCGCGCAGTACGGTGGCGCCGAGGACATCCCGATAGAAGGCGACCGAGCGCTTTATGTCACGAGCGATGATGGTATTCGTCACGACGAATTTTAGATCGGCGCCTTGATCCGTCGACATGCGAGCCTCCTTGTCTTAAGGCTGGTACCCGTCCATCATCCACTTGGCGAACAGCTCGATCCGGGCTTGCGGCCAGGGACCCTCTCCTCGCGGCGGCGGTGGCGGCATCACGGCGCCGCCGACGCCGCGGATGCGGTCGTAGATAGCAGGGGCGTGAGCCTTAACGTCGTCATAACTACCTAGATTGAATGCCTTGCTCATCGCGCGGATGTCACGCTCCGTGAACAGCGGCAGAATGTCCGCCTGAAAGCTCGTCAGAGTAGCCATAAGTCAGAGAACCTCAAAGATGTTGTAGACGGGGCCGTCGGCAAGCCGGTGCCCGATACCAATCGCGATGATGCGGTTTATCCAGTCGTATTTCTTGGAACTCGTCTCGAACATCGGATTCATCCGAAATAGTAGCTCGTAGGATCCACTGGCTCTCCTTTATCCAGTTTCTCGATAACGCTCGGCGGACCGGCGCGCAGGCAGGTGTAGGTCATCACGATCAATTCCCCGTCTGTCGTCTTCAGGACCAGCCGGACGTCAAGCTTGATGCATGAATCCGTTCGAACCGCCTGCCAGTCGTTGCCGGTGACGACCTCGCCGGACAGCCGGTCACCTTTGAATGAGCCGCCCTGGATCACGCCGATCCTGCGAAACGCATTAGGAGTTTGGCCGACCACGATCAGTGGTGGAACCGCTTCGCGCAATACGAACAAGGGCCGGGTTCGGACGCTGAGGAGAGGCTCGGGCAGGTTGTGACTCAGCGCGGTTGACATAAACGGTCCCGTTTCGATCACAGGAAAGCCAGCAACGCCTTCGCAAGCGCTTCCGGTTGTTCCTCCGGGACAAAATGGCCGGAATCGCGGACCACAACGGACTTCACGTCCTTGAAATACGGCCGGAGTGAATCGCCCATGTTTGGAATCGAGTGCTCGCCGCCGGCGGCCAGGAGCCGGATGGGCAGCTTGCTCTTGAACTGCTTCTTGTTGAATTCCATGTCGTCGACGATCTTGCGGCAGTAGTCGAAAGCCGCATCCATGCGCCTCTCTCGCGCGTAAGCATGCACATAGGAATCGACATCAGCCTGCGGGATGGCGCCCGGCTTGAACACCTTGTTCTTGAACCACCATCCGACATATACGTCCTCTTTGCCCCGCGTGAGCTCGGCGGGCAAATCGGGGAGCATTTGGAAGATGAAATTCCACTTCCGCTTGTAGTCTGAGAGTTCAATCTCATTCAGCAACGTGACGCCGGGAATTCCCGCGTCGATCAGCGTCAGCGACTTGAAATCTTCCTTGAACAGCAGCGCCCAGCTATAGGCGATCCAGGCTCCAAAATCGTGAGCGACGACATGGAGCGGCGCGCCCAGACCGGCCACGAATTCGTGAAAGACCCTGCCTGCATTTTCGGTCGTCGCCGGAGCTTCAAGGATTCCAGAATCTCCGAAGCTCGGCAGATCAGCGGGTATCGTTTCGAACTTCTTGGATAGCAGCGGCACGAGGCGGTTCCATGACCGTCGCGTCTGCGGGAAGCCCGAAATCAACAGTACCTTGTCGCCTGTTCCGATTCGGTCGAACGCGATCTTTTTCGCTTCGCTCTTCGCGTCCATAAGCCCCTGCCCTCCGGCCTGGGCGGCTGCGACGCCGCCGATCGCGTTGAGCCCGACCGCCGCCGAGCCCGAAACGCCGGCAAGCGCGATGCCGCGTCTCAAGAGCTCACGCCGGTGCAGGAGATCCTCGCCGGCGCGCTCTTCGAATTGACGAGCCCCTCTCATGGAAATCGTAATACACCGGAGGCAGCGCGTGCGGCAACATGCCCGATCAGCGGACTGCCGACGTCTTAACTGTATCGGTGAACCGGGTGATGCACTAGACGGAGTTATCGGAAATCATCATTCCAAATTCGGAACAATAGATGCGCGTAACAAACCCTGTGGAACGGGCCAACCTGGCAGGATCGACAAGAGGCCGCGCTTGAAGGAACGCGGCTTCTTACGGGAGCGGTTACGCCATCAACGCGGGCACAGTCGCCTGGAGAAAGTCTTCGACCGACAGGGGAACTCGCCCGGTGAGGTTCATCACCGTAGTGGTGACGATCGCATGATAGCCGCGCGACGTCTCCTCATCCAACTCACGCACACTCCTCGCAGCGAACTGAGGGACGCCGGCAGCCACCAAGCCTTTTTCAACCTCCTCCGGCGTCACGTTGACGTGTTGGATCGACTTGCCCGACAGGCGCGAAAGAACACTCGCAACCTGTTCTTGTGTAACCGAAGCAGGGCCCGTAACATCGTAAATGGCCTTACCTGTGGAGTTGAGCAGCGCGGCAGCGGCCGTTCTCGCGCAGTCTTCGCGAATCACATACGAGCGGCCCCGCGACTGCGTTGCGGAAATCAGCTTTCCGGTCTTGAGCGCAAAATGCGCAAATCTGAGGATGACCTCCGCGTACAGATTATTCCTCAAGATTGTCCAATTTAGCCCGCTCTCAAAGAGCGCGACTTCCGTCCAGAAATGATCATCCGGGATCGAGGGTCCCTCCGTCGGATGGGCATTGGGTAGTGATGTATAGACGACGTGCTCCACACCAGCACCTACCGCCGCTTGGATGGCTGCCCGGTGCTGTTTGATCCGCACCTCCGGCGCGTGAAGAGAATCGGTGCTGACAAGGAGCAGGCGCTCGACCCCTCGGATTACCGCCTGCAAGGTTTCGGGCCGATCGAAATCAGCCTCCCGCTCCTCCACCCGCAAAGTGGCAAGTTCCTGATGCTTCCCCGGAGTACGCGTGGCGGCGATCACTTTTTTCGCTCCGAGCCGCCGAAGCTCCGCCACGACGGCCTTTCCCAGATGTCCACTGGCGCCCGTCACGAGAAGCTGCTTTTCTGCAAGACTCACTTTCTGCCTCCGAAGCCAAGCTTGTTCTTCAGGCTAACCGGAGAGCCGTTAAACCGGTAGGCGGCGATATCGGAATTCATCCTTCCAAAAGCGGAACAATTCAGTCTGCGAGCGCGCTAAATACCATCGACGCTCGCGTCAACGGAGCGCATCATCCGCAGCTCGCGCCAAAGACGTTGCAAATGTGGAAAATGCTTTTCCGCTTTGCACTACTAGTCCCGCCGCCGCATTTGCGCCTATAGTATGGGCGGGCGCTGTAGGAGATGGAGCACCTGTGCGAACGAAAACCAGGCGCGTGAACTCGGTAGAGGACCTCGTCGGAACGGCGGGCGACAATCAAGCTCTGGAGATCGTCCTTACGACGGATCTGAGCGAGGTGCCCCCCATCGGGCTGCTGCCGGGCCAGACGTTACGTTCCAATTCCGGGGAGCCTCGAACTCTGATGTTCCGCGAGCATGTAGACGGCGTACGGCTTTCTTCCGACAACAGGATTGAAGGCGTCGAGATCGTTACGTCGCCTGACAACCGCGCGATCTGGAACAATTATTCCGTCGGCAGTCTCGGAGAAATCAGCCTGCGCTCTGTCAGGGCGACGGGTCGGGTGCAGATCCTTGCGAAGGAAAACATCCGATCCGGCCGCGTTGAGGTTGACGGTTTAGAAATACGGTCAGCCGATGCCCGGAGCGAAGAGGAGCGGCCTCAGGCCTACGGCGTCCGTGTTCTTCAGGGCGTGTTCACGCTTTGGAACATGCAATCGGATGAGGACGTGGTTCTCAGCGCGAGTCTCGCAAATATTTCGGTTGGACGCTTTGGCGCGCCTGTGCTTGGCACCGGCGTTTTTGTGGGGGGCGCCGGAGATAAAGGCGGCCGCCTCAATGTGGAACTGCTTGAGACAGGGGCCGAATACGTCGATGGCAAGATCCCTCCGGGCACACCCGATGAAATCACTGGCGGCGTTTTTGCGGTTTATGGCGCGCACGTGGATACAGTCAGAAACAACGGGCCAGTTGTGACGTATGGGGCAAACGACATGGCGCTCGACAACTGGGGAGTTGTTGACCGATGGATCGCCCGATCAAAGGTGTCGACCTTCGGGGCAAGCGGAATTGGATTCGTTAACTTCGGCTCGATCCGTGATCTCCGTGTGGAGGCACCGATCGAAACATTCGGCAAGGGGGCTCGCGGCTTCAATGTCTATAGCGGGACAGTTGAACGAGCTGAATTCGACCGCATCGTCACTCACGCCGACGGAGCCGTAGGCGTACAGATCAGCCAGCCAATCGGTTCGCTGATTGTTCGACGGGGTATAGAGACGTTCGGAAGCGAGGGGCCTTCACTCGTTAAAGGAGTCGTGCAGACTCTTTCGGCGATCGCATTCAGCATCAAGCACGGCGGGTCCGCACGAACGGTGAGGATTGAAGGCGGCCTGATGACCCATGGCAAAGGCATCCCGCCGCTCGAACAGCAGGGCGCCGTAGACGAGTTGGTGATCTGCGGCGGCTTCGGCGATCGCGAGGACGCCGACGCGGGCTTGGCTGAACCGTAGTTTCGAGCGTAGAAAAGGAGAAGCAAGATGGCGACGGTAGTCATGGTCGTTTCAGGTGCGAATGTGTGGACTATGAAAAACGCCACGCCGCATCCGACCGGTTTTTGGTCCGAGGAATTTGTAACGCCTCATCGTAAGTTTACGGAAGCCGGACTTCAGGTCACGGTCGCGAGCCCCAACGGCGCAACGCCAACCGTTGACCCGTTGAGCTTCAATTTGAGCTACAACAGCAACGACGCCGCCAAGGTGGCTGAACAGCAGGACTACATGAAGCGCCTGGGCTCGGCGTTGACATCGCCGATGCGTGTCGAGGACATCGATCCGGATCGGTTCAACGTCATTCTTCCTCGTAGGCGGCCACGGCCCGATGCAGGACATGGCCGTGCACGCGACGCTTGGATCGGTGCTTGTCGCAATGCTCGACAATTCAAGGAAGATTGTCGCGGCGGTCTGCCACGGACCCGCGGGGTTCTTCACGGCTTCACGCGCGGACGGCGCATGGGCGTTCAAGGATCGCCAACTCACGGGCTTCAGCAACCAGGAAGAGACGCAGGCCGGCTTCGCCGGCAACGCGCCGTGGCTTCTGGAAGACCGCCTCCGCATCTCTGGCGGGCACTACATCGCAAAGGCGCCATGGACCCCGCACGCGGTTGTCGATGGCAACCTCGTAACAGGCCAACAGAACTATTCGGCAGCCGTAACCGCCGACGCTGTATTAAAACAACTCTCGGCGGCCGCGTGAACCCAGCCTAATGCCGTGGAGGATTGGTCGGCGAAAAACTGTACCGCGCGATCTTCCAGGAGCCGTCTTCGTCTTTCTTGAGGACAAACAATTCCTGGTTGCCCTCCGCGCTTTTCGCTCCAGTCACATGGTCGGTGGTCGTACCGGCGGAATTCGTGCGTGCGAAAGCCCAACCGGGGCCAAGCTCGACGATTTCTGCAACTGTGAATTTCACGTTCAGCGTGATCGCCTTGAAAACCGCGTCGTAAGCCTTCCTGACGGCCGCCGAACCAACCGCCGACTGACTATACGGGGGCATGAATACGCCGTCCTCGGTGTACAGCGGCATGACCGCATCCGTACTCGATGCATTCAACGCCTTGTTATATTTTGCAAGCAGAGCCGTCACACCTTCTGTAGTCGCGCTCATTGGTTCCTCGCTTTCGCAAACATCACTATAGATCCGGCCCGCGCGCGAGACTAGCCGGGCGAAGTGGGAAAGCCTTTCCCGAATTCGGGACAATCCTTCCCCCGGTCGCGCGTCGCGGGCTGTTCCAAATCTGGAAGTCTCATTCTCGATAATCCCGGCTTGTAGGCCGACCGCTCCTCGAATACAGTAAGGGCGTTTGGCGTGTCTGCCTCCTCGGGGATCGGGGCCGGGAATTGGCTTTTATGACGATCAAGACCGCAACACGGCCGCAGCAGGGCGGTGACGCCGCGGATCGATCAGCGGCTCTGCGTGACGTGATGGAGGTTTTGTCTGAGAAGGGCTTCACGAAAACGTCTATCGCAGACTTGCGCAATGGTGCGGGCCGCCGCTACGCCGCGCTTCAAAAGGCCTTCGGAGCCAGAGAGAACATCTTGCGCGCTGCGATCCGGTCTTGCGCTGAGACGGAGGCATCGCTGGCGCACGAGATTTTGCGGGTGTCGCCGACTGGCAGAGAAGCCGTTCTCGCGATGCTGGAAGAGAATGTTCGGCTGCGCCGGCACTCGCCACGATACTGTGGCTGTCTTTTCAGCGCTGACACCCTTATAGTTCCGGTAGAAGAGAGTGACCTGCACGAGTTTCTCGTCGAGAAGCGTCGGGCGCTCATGAAGCACATCCGCGCACGATTGGTGCAATCGGTGACTGAAGGAGAACTTCCGACACGTGTCAATTGCGAGGCCCTCGCGAACCTCTGCCTCACTCTCTTAAGCGGCCTTAACGTTCGTATCTTGGATGGCGCACCTCCGGGGCTCCTGTTCCGATCCATTGAGATCTTTGTGTACAACCTCGGTTTTAGGGCACATTGAACTGATCTCGCCAAGAAGGCCAGGAACTGAACATCGGCGCATTTAGGCGCGGTCTACACCATGACAACGACGCGTCCGCGCCGCACCGGGTGTTCCACGAGATCGTGCGCCCGTGCGATCTCCGAGAGGGGAACTTTCTCTCCGATCTCAAACCCAGGCCATCCGGCGTGCAGTGCATCGTTTAGATCTCGAGTTGCCGCGACCTTCGCTTCGACCGGGAAATCATCGCTCCCGAGGCAGTACAGACGGATATTCTTAAAGACCATTTGCCAGAAAGGAATTTTCGGTGCCGCAACGTCGGTGGCGTATGCGCCAATCGAACCGCCCATCTTGAGCATCTCAATGTCGCTGTCGATATTGGCCCCAAACGCCACTTCGACGACATGGTCGATGCCCTCGGGAGCGAGGACCTTTACACGTTCGATCAGCCCCTGATCGTTGAGAACGACTTCGTGGGCGCCCGCCGTCCGCGCCGCTGGCTCCTCCGAAGGCGAGCGCACCGTCCCTATCACGCGCGCACCGGAATGTCGCGCGAGCGCGACCGCGCACATACCAACTGCACCTCCAGCCCCTTGTACTAGAACCGTCCGCTCGGCGACGTCACCACCGACATGGACCGCACGATGAGCCGTAATACCGGGAATCCCGAGACAAGCGCCCTCTTCCGGCGAAACGTTCTCGAGGAGCGGTGCGACATGGTTGAGCGGCACAACAGTAAACTCTGCGGCCGTCCCGAACGGCCGATACGACTGCGCGCCATAACACCACGCTCGTCGCCCTATCCATTCCGCCGGTACGCCATCACCGACCAGGTCGACCACACCAGCGCCGTCACTGTGCGGGATGACACGTGGATACGGCATGCCCAGCCCGAATGAATCCTGGCGCTTCTTGATGTCGCCGGGGTTTATGCCAGAGGCCGCGATCCGAATGCGTACTTCGCCGGCTTCGGGTCGGGGGTCCGGCATCTCGCCGACGACCAATACGTCCCGCGCCGGTCCTTGCTTCTCATACCACGCTGCCCTCATTCGCGAACCTCGCTTCTCTAGCAGGGTGCGGAAAAAAGGGTAAGACAAGTTACCCAGTAATTGTTTGAAACGTCCTGACTGTTATGCGCGGCAGAGACGAATCCCAGGACAGCTTGTTCCTGTACGGGTGCTTGGAGCAGCGGATTCCGGCAGCCCATCCACTGCGGCCGATCCGGAAGATGGCGGACGAGGCGCTGGGCGCCATGGACCAGGATTTCGCCAAGCTGTACGCGCCGTTGGGGCGCCCCTCCATTCCGCCTGAGCAGCAGCTGCGGGCGTTGCTGGTGATGGTGCTCTACAGCATTCGCAGCGAGCGGCGGTTGATGGAGGAGTTAGATTACAACCTGTTGTACCGGTGGTTTGTGGGTTTGGGCAGCGAGGAAGCAGTGTGGGATGTGACGGTGTTCACCAAGAACCGGGAGCGCTTCATCGACGGAGAGGTGGCCCGCAAGTTTTTCTACGAGACGGTGGAGCAAGCGCGGGCCCGAAATCTAATCAGCGAAGAGCACTTCACGGTGGATGGCACCTTGATTGAGGCGTGGGCCAGCCAGAAGAGTTTCCGGCCGAAGAATGCGCCGAAATCCACCGACGAGGATGATCCGGGGAATCCGACGGTGAACTTTCACGGCGAGAAGCGCAGCAATCAGACCCACCAGTCCAACAGCGATCCAGATGCGCGTTTAGCGCGCAAGGCCAGCGGGCAAGAAGCGAAGTTGGCTTATTGCGGCAACGTGATGACGGAAAACCGCAATGGGCTGGTGGTGGAAGCAGAGTTGAAGATCGCCGGCGGAACAGCGGAGCGAGCGGCGGCTGTGGAGATGATCGACCGGATGGAGGGCAATCATTCGATTACGGTCGGAGCTGACAAAGCTTACGACACCAAAGACTGCGTACGGCAGATGCGAGAGAAGGGCGCGACGCCGCACGTCGCGCAAAACACGAACCGCCCGGGCGGCAGCGCCATTGATGCACGGACGACCCGGCACAGCGGTTACCCGGTCAGCCAGCGCAGACGCAAGCTGGTGGAAGAGTTCTTTGGATGGCTCAAGACGGTGGCCGGTCAGCGCAAGACCAAGTATCGAGGGCTCTGGCGCGTCGGATGGACGTTCACCTTTGCCGCCGCTGCCTACAACCTGGTTCGGATGCGCAACCTGTCGGTGGCGGTTTCTTCCGCCACCGCATAGGGAGTAGTGTGTCCGGACGCCTGGAAATGGGCTTCCGGACGCCCTCTGGGCCCGTGAATCCTCACGCTTCCAAGCTCAAAACAACGTTCGTCGAAATTCTCTGACCCTTTTTTCCGCACCCTGCTAGGGAATATCTTCAAGTTTCTCAATTCCAAGCAGCGATGTGGAGCAACGGCGCTGAAGGTGGTTACCGTGGTCGAAGTTCAACCTGGCTCCTTTGCGGAGGCAGCCCCTAGTTCACTTTCCAATTCCTCAATTGTGGGCAGGCTGCCTTTCAATTTCTCTGGAAGGCTCTCGGCTACGCCAGCTTCGACCCGCTTTCTTCCCCTGGAACGCCGAGGGCACACCTCCGACGACTCCTGATCAGACAGAGCTGTTATGGCTTTGCGTCGCTGGATCGGCCGGACCGCTTGGAGGCCGCCCTCTTCGGCAATCGCGGAACAACCTGAACGCCCGCCCAAAGCGTAGCGATCGTTTGCTCGACCACCATAGTCTGCTCAGGCCGGTCAGGCACAACCCCTTGGATCACCATGAGCGTGGCGAGGCCGAAGATCGTGTACCACCAGGTGTGGGCTACCACTATGTCATCCCTGCCTGGCAATCCTTCATCCCTGGCAACATCGAAAAAAAGCTGTACGAAACGTTGGAACAAAGGCTTGCCAATGTCGTCGATATATTGCCCAGCGCGGACACCGTTGCGGTTCTCAGGGCCGAAGAAGACGTTACGGAACTGCTGTGGGTGGGCGGTGCAGAACTGAATGAAGCCGCGTGAGGTCGCAAAGAGACGCTCCTTCGGTGCGGGATGTTTAGCGGCAGTCGCGTCGAAGTCCTGAATCAGCAGACCGATCGTCTCGCGGCTCAATTCGGCAAGGATATGCCATTTGTCAGGGAAATGCTGGTAGATCACGGCGTGCGTATAGCCGATCTCTTCCGCGATCGCGCGAAGCGTCACGGCTTCGTAGCCGCGTTCGGCAAACATCCTCCCGGCCGCCGCAAGGATTTCGGCCCGCAGCCGTTCCTTGCGCTCTACCCGGCGACTTGGTGATGTGGATGCCACTTCGATCAGGATAGTCGCTTTTAAAACCTTTTGCAACCACGGGATCATTTACAACCAGTGGTTATTTACCATTGATTATTTTGCAACCAATGGTTTTTGCGGGCGTCCAATGGTCAGGTCACTCATTTGGATGGGTGGCCAAATACGAGGCAAAAGGAGAAAACGAGCATGTATTTAGTCATGGGCATCACTGGAAAAGTCGGGGGCGCCACCGCGAGGCATCTGCTGAAACAAGGCAAACAGGTGCGAGCACTAGTGCGCAATCGCGAGAAGGCGGCGAAGTGGGCAGACCGAGGTGTGGAGTTAGTAGATGGAGACTGGAACGATGCGACACCCATAGAGGCAGCGCTCGAAGGCGTCGAGGGCGCGTTCGTTATGTTGCCGGCTGTATGGGCGCCCTCGCCCGATTTCAGAGAAGCAAAGGGTGTGATTGCAAACTATGTCGAGGCGCTGACCAGGGTAGTGCCGCCGCGGGTGGTAGCGCTCTCTTCGATGGGCGCGAACAGAACAAGCGGGCTGGGGATGATTACGGCCTTGTCACTCTTGGAGCAAGGCTTTCGCAGCCTGCCATCTTCGGTTGCATTTGTGCGCGCAGGTGGCTCTTTCGAAAACTTTCTTTTCGGCCTACAGGCCGCCCAGGGTGGAACACTACCGGTCTTCTACAATCCCACAAACCGGAAATTGACAATGGTCGCGTCAGACGACATTGGCGCAGAGGTGGCAAACCTTCTGACCGGGCCGGAGTGGTCAGGGCATCGCGTTATCGAGTTGGGTTCGATGGTAAGCGCGGATGAAGTGGCGGAACAATTGGGTGAAGTCCTAAAACGCGACGTAAGAGCCTTTGCAGTCCCGCGTGCAGGGTGGGCGGAAGCGTTCGAGCAGTTTGGCATCCCCAAGGGCCACACGGGACCTGCCGAGGAAATGTTTGAGAGTGTTAACGCGGGATGGATGAGCCTGGGAATCACGGGTACGGAACACGTAGCGGGTACGACGTCCGCACGCGATGTGTTTGCGGTCGCGCAGAACTCCGGTAACGCGTAAGTCCGGGGCAAGCAATATGAAAGCTGAACACACGATCGATAAACCCGCCCGGTCAGGTCGAGCAACTCAAATAGCGGCGATGCTGATAACCGGCCTCGTCGCCTTCATTTGGGTGTACTTA
>Ga0335069_10005465_pt1 | contig 18689 bp, 13 predicted proteins | sample Lox_Sample_11_FD_206714 | JGI IMG/M metagenome (GOLD analysis project Ga0335069, IMG submission 206714) | Soil microbial communities from Loxahatchee National Wildlife Refuge, Florida, United States - Lox_Sample_1.1 | ecosystem: Environmental > Terrestrial > Soil > Wetlands | place: USA... | reverse complement strand
CGCCGCGACTGACCGTCTCGCCGGGCTGCCGGGGGTCGAGGCCGCGAGCATCGCATCGGTTGTGCCCTTCGGTACCCTCACCATCAACCGTCCTGTCGGCCGGGCCGGCGTGAAGGCCGAGCCCGACGCTCACCCGGCCACGGCGGCGGAGGGGCTGGCATTCAGGGCGCGCTGGAACAGCGTCGGCTCGGACTACTTCAGGACCCTGGGGCTGCCCGTATTGCGCGGGCGCCCGTTTACCAAGGCCGAGACCGAGGTTGCCGGCGCGCCCGCCGTCGCCATCGTCGACGAGGTGCTGGCGAAGAAGCTGTGGCCCGGGGGCGACGCGGTGGGCCAGCTCATCCAGTGGGCGGAACGCGACGCGCCCACGGCGGCTGGCGGAGGCAACGGCACGATGGGTTCGAACGACGACCTGGCCAGAGCGGCCCAGGATCCCCGGTCCGTCGAGATCGTGGGGATCGTTCCCGCCACCCGCTCGGAGTTCTTCGAATCGGAGGTCGGCGGGCAGGTCTTCGTGCCCTTTGCACAGGGCGTGCGGAGCGCGGTCTTCTTCCAGGTGCGGATGGCGCCAGGAGCGCCGCGGGCGGATGCCGGGCTGTTCGATCTCCTGCGCCGCGAGGTTCGACTGGCCGCGCCCGGCGTGCCGGTGTTCACGGTGAGGACTTTCGCGCAGCACGTCGATGCCAGTCCGCAACTGTGGATCGTGCGGAGCGGCGCCTACACCGTCTCCGTGTTTGCGGGCCTGGCGCTGGCGCTGGCGATCGTGGGCGTCTACGGAGTCATGGCCTATGCGGTGGTCCGGCGCACGCGCGAGATCGGAATCCGCCGAGCGCTCGGCGCCGAGACGGGCGAGGTGCTGCGCATGATCTTGCGCGAGGGGCTGATCATGACATTCGGGGGCGCCGTGCTGGGCCTCCTGCTCGCGCTCGTCCTCGCCCGCGGGCTGGGCAGCATGCTGTACCAGGTCAGTCCGGTCGACCCGGTGGCCTTCAGCCTGGCTCCCGCCGTGCTGGTTGCGACGGCGGTGGCGGCGTGCTGGGTGCCGGCGCGTCGGGCGGCCAAAGTCGCGCCCATGGTCGCGCTGCGCTTCGAGTAGGCCCTGGCAGGTGTCGCCTTGCCGCCGTTTGGCCAGACACCCCGGACCGGCTGATGGATTGTCTGCGCCGGCCGATTTGGAGGCTTTGGCGGTGCACTCGTGTGCTGCGGCTGCAGATCGAACGCTCAATGAGCTCACTGGTCCTGTCCGATCCCGAACGGCCTCGTCCCGGGAGCGAAACGCAAGCACACGCCCCTAGCCGGAACTCGCGGGCTTCTCGGGGCTTCCCTAGTCGGCAGGGTTCTTGCTCCGACCGGGTGGCGATGCCGCCACTTCGGCCTCCGCCTGGCTGGGGCAAGGGTGCCATGGAACGCCAGCCTCGCGGTCTCTTCAAGCCAAGGGGAAGGTGAATCATGGACGCGTTAGTCCGGGATCTGCGCTTCGCCGTTCGGATGCTGGCCAAGAGCCCCGGCTTCACGGCCGTGGTCGTGGTCACCCTCGCACTGGGGATCGGAGCGAACACGGCCATCTTCAGCGTCGTCAACGCCACGCTCTTGGGTTCCCTGCCATATTCCGAGCCCGACCGGATCGAAGTGCTGAGGGAACACGACGGCCCCGGCGGCGACAGGCCGGTGTCGTACCCGGACTACGTCGACTGGCGGGAGCAGCAGAGTGCCTTCGACCGGCTCGCCTTTTATCGCCCCTCCGACTCCAAGCTGAAGACGGCCGACGGAACGGTCCTGGTGCCCACGTGCCTGGTCTCGGCAGATTTCTTCGCGGTCCTGGGCGTGGAGGCTGCTCAGGGTCGCAATCTCGTGGCGGAGGACGACCGGGCCGGGGCCGCACTGGTCGCGTGGCTCACCCAGGAGTCCCGGCAGAGGTACTTCCCTGGTGACCAGAGCCCGGTCGGCCGCACGCTGTTGCTCGACGGGCAGGCGGTGAGGGTGGCAGGCGTCCTGCCGTCCGCCTTCCGCTTCTACCGGGTCGCCGATTTCTATCTTCCGGTGGGGCCGTATGTACAGCAGTTGTTGCTCACGTTGCGCGGGAGCAACGGGAACCTCGCCTATGTGCTCGGACGGCTGAAGCCGGGTGCGACGCCGGGTAGCGCCCAGGCGCAGATGAACGCGATCGCAGGACGGCTCGAACGGCAGTATCCCACCAGCAACACCGGCGTCGGCGTGCACGTGGTGTCCCTGCGTGAGCATCTCGCCGGCGCGGCGCGGCCGCAGCTCATGCTGCTCCTGGGTGCGGTCGGCGTGGTGTTGATGGTCGCCTGCGTCAACGTGGCCAACATGCTGCTGTCACGCTCGTTCACGCGCAAGCGCGAGATGGCCATCCGTACGGCGCTGGGCGGGACCCGCCCGCAACTGACCCGTCAGTTGCTCGCAGAGAGCGTGATGCTGGCTCTCGTCGGCGGTGTGGTCGGTGCTGGGCTCGGGCGGTGGGGATACGAGCTGGCGTTCCGCCTGGTGCCGGCGGAGGTGCGGGCGGTCGGCGCCGGCGCCGGTCTCGACCTGCGCATGCTCCTCTTCGTCCTCGCTGTCAGTCTCGCGACCGGCATCGTCTTCGGTCTCGTCCCGGCCTGGCAGTCGTCCCACGCCGATCCCAACGAAGCGCTCAAGAACGCGCCACCCGCCGCGCTCACCCTCTTCGGCCGTCTCCGCGTGAGTGATCTGCTGGTCGTCGCGCAGGTGGCGCTGGCGCTCACGTTGGTCGTCGGCGCGGGTCTCCTGATCCGCAGTCTGCACCAGCTCATGCAGGTGCCCTCCGGCGTCAGGCCAGAGCGGGTGCTCACCCTCCTCGTGGAGTCGCCAGCGATCGACCGGTTCTGGCGCGATCCTCACAGCTTCAGCGATTACCACCAGCGGGTCGTGAGCGCAGTGCAGTCGCTGCCCGAAGTGGAGGCAGCCGCCGTCGCCACAGGCCTGCCGTTCGCCTTCAACGACAACACGATGCCCTTCTACCGGGACGGACCCCCTGTTCCCAGGCCCGGCGAGTTCCCGCTGGCCAGCACCCACTCGGTGAGTCCTGACTACTTCCGGGCCATGGGTATCCCGCTGTTGCGCGGTCGGTTGTTCGACGGCCGGGAGCGGCCGTACGTCATTCCGCGCGGCCTCGAGCTCTCGCCGCAGAGCTTCAGCGCGATCTTCAAGGACGTGCTTCTCGACGGTGTCATCAGCAAGCGGATGGCGGACAGGTACTGGCCGGGCGAAGACCCTCTCGGAAAGCGCTTCCGGCTCGGCAACCTGGACCTCGTGTTTCCGATGGTGCAGATCGTCGGCGTCGTGGGTAGCACGACGCAGTTCGGCCTCGAGCAAGGTGAGACCACCGAGTTCTATCTTCCGCTCAGGCAATGGCCCGTCCCGAATCCGATGCACCTCGTCGTGCGCACGCGCACGAGCCCAGCGGCGGCTCTTCCCTCGATCCGTCGCGCTGTCCAGACGGTCGTCAGCGATCAGCCTGTTCGCGACGTCCAACTCATGTCCGAGCGTATCTCTGGCTCCGTTTCCGGACGCAAGTTCGACATGGGTCTCTTCACCTCTTTCGCGGCCACCGCCCTCGTCCTGTCCTTGATCGGGATCTACGGCGTGCTCTCGTTCGCTGTCAGCCAGCGCACCCGGGAGATCGGCATTCAGGTGGCGCTGGGCGCGCGGGGTGGGGACGTCGTGCGCGGAGTGCTCGCACGCGGCCTCAAACTCGGGCTGCCGGGAGTGCTGCTCGGGCTCGCCGGAGCCTGGGTCGTCGGGCGTCTGCTGCGCGCCAGCCTCTTCGGCGTGACCGGCACGGATGCCAGCACGTATGTCTTCTGCACGTCCGTGGTGCTACTGGCCGGGTTCCTGGCGTGCTGCCTCCCTGCCCTGCGTGCGGCCAAGGTGGACCCGCTGGTGGCGCTGAGATGCGAATAGGGCTGGGGTTTTTCGGTGGCAAGACAGGCGGCGGTGCTGGAAGGCGGTCCGCGTGGAGACGGCTGCGTCCCACCGGCTTCAGCCGGGCGGGATCCCCGCCCCCTCCACTACTCGTGCTTAGTGGGGGCTTCCGACGAGGTGAATGTGCCTAACTCCTCACCTTCAATCAGTTGCTGGTCTCTGCGCGGAGACGGTTCGTTCAAGGCAGGAGCAGGTACGTGAGAGGTACGCCGAGGCGATTTCCGATCCAAGTTACCAATAACAAGGCCTGAACTGCGGAGGCGGCGGGAGTCGGACTATTCTAGTTATTGATAATGCGTAACTTACGTCAGCTCACGAAGCGCCGGACTGTATGAAAACCCCTATAAGAGGTACACCACAGGTACACCGGAATTGGCGCCGGACGTCGGCCGCAATCCACGACGAAGGACGTTGGTGGCATGCCTACTGTGATCGGCTTCGACGCCCGCCCTCAGGGGGGACGAGTCACTCGACAAGCCGAGTCTCGGTCAGCGTGGCGTTGACGGTGCCCGACTCAGGGCCCGGCCCGCGATTCACCACCAGCACCCGATAGGCGGTCACGCCGGTCGGCAGCGTGACCGTCGCTGGCTTGGAGTTGCCCTCGTCCTTCGCGAGGATCTTGCAGAGGCCGGCCGCGAGGGCGACGTTGTCGCAGGCGGGGTTGGTGAGAAAGAGGTCGAGGTCGTCCGTCGGGGACGTCCAGTCGACCGTCACCGTCAGTGTCCCCTCCGCGGTGACCTGGAAGTCCGTCGTGTACACAGCGAACCGGGCGAGGTCGGCGAACCCGGCTGCGTGCTGCGGCACGACCACCTGCTCCAGGCGGGGGCCCAGGACGTTCTTGTCGCCACCGCAAGCCGTCACCGTCAGGCAAAGGCCGAGGACGAACCAATGCCGGGTTGAAGAACGGCCGTCCTTCTGCATGGGGTTTGGCTGCCGATGGTGAGGCTGTCCGACGCCGGAGTCAAGGCTCTTCCTCTCAGCCCGCGCGCCCGCCGGTTCCGGGCTCACTTGAACGCCTTCGCATAGGTCACCGAGAAGCCCCAGGCAGGGCTCATGATGACAGGCACCCCGCTACCTTGGTCGACGATCCGGTAGCTGTAGAACCCGCCGATGAGCGTTCGGCGCTGCACGCGGTAGCTGGCCGAGGCTCGGTAGGCCTGGGAGACGAAGAAGAAGCTGCGAGCGAAGATGTCCTCGCTGCGCCGATAGTACAGGTCGACCCGACCGGTCAGCCGCTTCGCGAAGCGGTGCTCGATGAACCCAGAGCCGTAGTCGGTCAGGTAGTTCCGCCCGAACCCGTACGCCTGGAAGAGCGTTCGGCCGTAGTGGAGGTCGTAGTGTGTCCGGCGAAGCCTGCCGGACACGCCGACACCGCCCAGCCATGAAGTCCCCGACGGCTCCACGACGCCGACCTGGTCGCTCGCACCGAGGCCGACCGACGCCTCGACCTTCACGCGTGGGGTCAGGTCGTGCTCGACCTCCAGCAGGACGGTCTGGTTGGTGACCGCCGGCACCTGCGCGCGGTTCTGCTCGTAGGTGTAGCGCAGCGTCGTGTCGGTGCCAGTGCCGAGGGCGAGGCGAAGCGAGGCGCCCGAGTCGAGCTGACCACCGCTCGCCAGACCGGCCGTGCTGTAGTCGAGCCCACGATAGCCGACCTGCGCGGTGCCGCTCAGCCTCTGCGTCAGCGCTTGCTCGACCTGCAGCCCGGCGCGGAACGTGGTCAGCTCGAGCTGGTTCTGGCGAACGCCCTCCGCCGACAAGGCGGACAGCACGACGAGCGACGCGTCGAGCGGCGTGGCGAGGCCCTCGAGATCGATCGCGGCCTGCTCCGGCGGCAGCGCGCCGGCCAACGCCAGCGCGTCGTGCGGGATCAGCGCGGGGTCGAGAGTCGACAGATCGGAGCTGTAGTCCAGGTGGAGGAAGCTCCCATCCGCAGTGAAGGTGGTGCGCGGCCCCGGCTGCCAGGTCGCAGCGACGGCACTGCGGAACGCATTGACCCGTACCTGCGGGACGAACACGCCGAGCTCGAGCAGCAGGGGCGCATAGAAACCCGAGCTGGCGACCTGGCTCGCGGAGATGCGCGCGGTCGGCGAGATCTGGTAGGTGAGCCCTGCGCCCCCGCCGTAGTTGATGCGGTTGTGCTGGTTGAATCTCTCGAAGTAGTTCAACGACGCCCGTCCGTACCCCGAGTAGGCCAGCCGTGCGCCGGAGTGGCCGTAGAGGAGCCCGACGGAGACGGTGTCGACGCTGTCCCCGGGAGCATCCGGGGAGATCAGGAAGAAGTTGTCCGTCTGGAACCGGCCCAGGGTGGCGGAGAACGCCCATCGCTGGTCCTCGACCGGGCTGACCGTCTGTGCGACGACCAGCCGCGGAGCCAGGAAGAGACCGATGGCCAGCGTCCAGGCCTGCCTGGCGGCACACGAGCGGCGCGCTGCGGGTACGGCTAGCCTGTCTGTGGGCACGGAGTCCTCGTACCTTAGTCTCTGCCTCGGACGAGGTCAACCCTCTTCCGCCTTGTCGGTGTGCGGTGCTTGGGATATAACCGTTCGCACCCAATCCGATACTGCCGCCTCTCTCCCTGTCCGACGAAGGAGCGTCGAGTCCATGGAATCCCCTGCCGGGCGCCAAAGAGCGCCTTCGAGCGCGTGGCGCGAGGCCCGCGATCTGGTCTGGAGCCATCGGCGGCGACTCCTGCTGGGGCTGGGGCTGCTGGCGGTCGGGCGCGTGGCGGCGCTGGTCCTACCCGCTTCGTCCAAGTACCTGGTCGACGAGGTGGTCGGCAAGGGCCGAGGCGAACTGCTCGCGCCCCTGGCGCTGGGCATCGTCGGCGCCGCTCTCGTTCAGGCCGGGACCTCGTTCTGGCTCTCGCAGGTCATCGGGGTCGCGGCCCAGCGCGAGATCATGCAGATGCGCCGCCGGCTGCACGGGCACGTCGTGCGGCTGCCGATCGCCTATTTCGACTCGACCCGCAGCGGGGTCCTGATCTCGCGCATCATCAACGACCCCGACGGCCTCCGTAACCTGCTGGGGAACGGCCTAGTCCAGCTGCTGAGCAGCCTGCTGACCGGGGCGCTGGCGCTGATGGCGCTCCTCTACCTCAACTGGCGGCTGACCACCGTGACCCTGCTGCTGTTGACGGCGTTCGGCGCTCTGATGGCGTTCGCCTTCACCCGGCTGCGGCCCCTGTTCCGCCAGCGGGCCGAGCTCAACGCGCAGCTCACTGGCGGCCTCGCCGAGTCACTGAACGGGATCCGGGTCATCAAGGCGTACCGGGCCGGCAAGCGCGAGCAGCTGGGCTTTGCGCGGCGGATCCACCGCGTGTTCCGCAACGTGGCACGCGAGATCACGCTCAGCTCGGCGGTGGGAGCCGGGGCCATCCTCATCTTCTCGGCGATCGCGGCGACGCTCTTCTACCTCGGCGGGCTCGCGATCCTCCACCGCTCGATGACGCTCGGGGATTTCGTGATGTTCGTCTTCTTCATCGGCCTGCTGATCGCCCCGGTCGTCCGGCTGGCCGACAGCGCCACCCAGCTGGGTGAGGCCTTCGCCGGCCTCGACCGCGTCCGGGAGCTGCGGGCGGTCGCTGCGGAGGCGGACGACGACCATGAGCGCGAGCCCGTGCCGGACGTGCGCGGAGAGGTCGAGTTCGATGCGGTCAGCTTCGAGTACTCCCCCGGCGTCCCGGTGCTGCGCGACGTCTCCTTCTGCGCGAGGCCCGGCCAGACCGTCGCCCTGGTGGGCCCCAGCGGCGCCGGCAAGACCACGCTGATCGGACTGGTGATGGGGTTTCACCGCCCCCAATCGGGACAGCTTCGGATCGACGGCCGCGATCTCTCCAGGCTGCGGATCGACGAGTATCGGGCCCATCTCGGCGTGGTGCTGCAAGAGAGCTTCCTGTTCGATGGCTCGATCGCCGACAACATCGCCTTCTCCCGGCCTCGGGCGAGCCGAGAGGAGATCGAGCGGGCGGGCCGGCTGGCTCACTGCGACGAGATCGCGCGGCGCCTGGAGGGCGGCTACGACACCGTGGTCGGCGAACGAGGCGTGAGACTGTCGGGAGGAGAGAGGCAGCGGGTGGCCATCGCGCGGGCCGTCCTGGCCGACCCGAGGATCCTCATCCTGGACGAGGCGACCTCCAGCCTCGACAGCGAGAGCGAGGCGCTGGTCCAGGACGGCCTGCGCGCCTTGCGGCGAGGCCGTACCACGCTGGTGATCGCGCACCGGCTCTCCACCATCCGCAGCGCCGACGAGATCCTGGTTCTCGACGGCGGACGTATCGTCGAGCGAGGTTCGCACGACGAGCTGCTGGCCCGCCGGGGGCGCTACCTCGAGCTCCACGAGCGCCAGCATCGCGGCGCCTGGGGTCCGCCGGCCGAAACCGCCGCGAAGGCCGCGCCCGGGGAGGCCGCCGCGGCGGCGCATCCGTTCGGTGCCCTGTTGGGGAGGATCACGTCGGGCGGATTGTAGACGGCTCGCTCCCGGATGGTAGACGCCTCGTGCGCGGCAGCGTTGTTCTTGACAAGGCCGCGGTGACGACACACAATCTTCCAGCTCCCAGCGACGAAAACTCAACCTTCGCACACAGCCATAGAGAGGTGCTTTGCTGCGGCCATTCCGCCGCTCCGAGGGACAGGGAGACTACCGCGCCGCGCTGGCGGGACTGCTCCGCCCATCGGTCTTCCTTTGCCTGGCACTACTTCCGGGCTCCGCCGCGGTCCTCGGAGCCGAGCGGCTCCCTGCGCAGCAAGCTCCGCACCCGGCCCCGGAACACCCGACAGCGACGCAGGCCGCTCCCTCCGGGGGTCCTGCCAGTGAGTCCCAAGCCGCCGCGGACATCATGCCGGCGTACCTCGTGGCGCCGGGCGACGTGCTGAAGATCCTCGTCTGGAAGGAGCCGGAGCTCAGCACCGAGGCCTTCGTCCGGCTGGACGGCCGCGTGACCGTCCCCCTGCTCGGGGACGTGATGGCGGCCGGGCGAACGCCGGACGATCTCTCGATGGAGATCCAGGCGAAGCTCGGGCGGTTTCTCGAGGTGCCCCAGGTCACTCTGGCCGTCTCGCAGGCCATCAGTGCGCGCTTCTACGTGCTCGGCGAGGTCGCGCACCCCGGGGCGTACCCTCTGCCGAGACGAGTGAGCGTCGTCCAGGCCCTCGCCCTGGCGGGTGGCTTTCGCGAGTTCGCGAAGAAGGACTCGATCCGGATCCTGCGTCAGCAAGGCGAAAAGCAGATCGCCATTCCCTTCAACTACAAGGAAGTCGAGATCGGCGTGCGCCTGGAGCAGGACATCTTCCTGGATGCCGGCGACACGATCGTCGTGCCTTGAGCGGCCTGCAGAGGCGAGGAGGACTGGACGGCATGTCACGCCGCATCGTCACCATCGACGCCTTCCCGGACGGGGCGTTCCGTCACCTGGATGCGGACGCCATCGTCTGCATCGACGTCATGCTCTCGACGACGACGCTGCTGACGGCCGTGGCACTCGGGCAGCCGGTGTTCGTCGCGCCGACGCAGGCCGCGGCTCGCGACCTCTCCGCAGCCACCGCCGGCTCGTGCCTGATGGGCACTGATGACGGTGAGCAGCCGGAGGGTTTCAACGCCCGGGACAGCCCGAGCGCGGTCGCCCAGCGCCCGCTGCAGGCGCCGCTGGTGCTGTGGTCCCCTCCCGGCACCGAGCTGCTGGTGAACGCGGGGCCTTGCCGGAGGGTCCTGGTGGCCTGCTTCCGCAACCTCACGGCGACAGCGCGACAGCTCGCGGGGCTGGGTCGCGTCGCTTTGCTGGGCGCCGGCTGCCGGGAGGAGTTCAGCTGCGAGGACCAGATGGCGGCGGCGTGGATCGGCGCGCGACTGGCCCGCGACGGCTTCGAGCCCGGTGATCGCCGCACGGCCGCCATGATCGGGCGCTGGTCGGAGATCGACGCTCGTCTGGCCGGATGGGGCAACAGTGCGGAAGGGCTGCGGCGCATGGGCGCGGTGAACGACCTGGAGTTCGTGCTCGGCCACGTCGACGACCTTGGCTTCGCCTGCGAGTATCGCCCGTCGGGTGAGGTCTCGGCATGCCACAGCCAGGAGACCCGCTCGGGCGCCGCCGGCTGGCGAGCGGGAACGGCCCTGGCGGCGGGCGGTGCAGCGTGAGCGACCGATGATGGAGGACGACGCCGAGATCCAGGCGCCGCCCGGACGCGACCCGCTCGAGTACCTGGAGGCGCCGCTGCGCTACCCGGGGGCCATGTGGCTGACCTTCCTGGCCGTCCTCGCCGTCGGCCTGGTCCTGGCTTCCGTCTTCCCCCGCAAGTACCGCTCGGCCACGCTGATCCTGGTCGAGCCGAACAAGGTCCCCGACTACTTCGTCACGCCGATGGCCTCCGAGACCGTGGACAAGCGCCTGCAGACGATACGGCAGGTGATCCTGAGCCGCACCCGCCTGGAGAGCGTCGTCCAGGAAACCGACCCGTATCCGGAGATGGCGAAGATGCCGAGTGCCGTGGTCGTCGAGACCATGCGCCGGGCCATCCAGATCCGCGTCCAGGGCAACGATTCCTTCAGCATCGAGTACGTCAACGAGAACCCCCGCAAGGCGGCCGAGGTGACCAACAGGCTGGCCCAGCAGTTCATCTCCGACACCCAGTACCTCCGCGACACGGTGACGCAACGGACGTTCAACTTCATCGAGTCGAACCTCGACGACGCCCGCCGCGCCCTGGAGACGCGGGAAGCCGCCCTGCGGCAGCTCAAGCAGCAGCACTGGGGAGCGCTGCCGGAGCAGCTCGAGACCAGCCTGCGCCTGTTGTCGCAGCTGCAGTTCGAGCAGCAGACGCTGGGTGAGAACCTGCGCACGCTGGACGCGCGCCGTACCTCGCTCGAACGCTCGCTGGTCGAGCTCAAGCAGGCGCAGCCGGACGCCTCCGCCCAAGTCGGCCCTCGGGATCAGCTGGCCAAGCTGCAGGCGCAGTACGCGGCGCTGCGCGATCGCTACACCGAAGAGCACCCCGACGTGAGAGCGCTCCGCCTGCGCATCGCCAGACTCGAGGAGCTGGCGAGCCAGCCCGCGCCGCAGCCCGCCATCACCTCGCGCGCCGACTCGGACCCGCAGCTCGTGCCGGTACACCGGTCCTTGCAGCAGGTCGAGACGGAGATCGCCGCCCTCGACGAAAAGCGCGAGGGGCTCGACCAGAGGATCGCGGATCTGCAGGCGCGGATAGAGAAGACGCCGGCGGTCGAGCAGGAGCTCAAGGACCTGACCCGCGACTACCAGCAGATGCAGGAGAACTATCTGGCGCTGCTGCGCAAGGACAACGACGCTCGCATGGCGAGGAAGATGGAGGCGCACTGGCAGGGGAACTATTTCCGCATCCTCGACCCGGCGCCCGTCCCCGAGCGGCCGATCCGGCCCTACGGCGTCATGTTCGGGCTGGGCGGCCTGGTGGGCGGGCTGCTGGCCGGGATAGCCGCCTCGCTGCTGGCGGACTTCCTCGATCACTCGGTGAAGAGCCGCAGGGAGGTCGAGGTGCTGGTAGCGGCCCCGGTGCTGGCCGAGATCCCCCACCTGCGTACGGGCAGGAGCGCGCTCCTGCTGGGCAGGCGATCGTGAGCGCCGTCCCCACGACCCAGCCCGTGGTCGAGTTCCGTGACCTGGAGTTGGACGACTCCCCCACCGAGGAGGGCACCGTCTCCGATCCAGGGCTGCTGCAGGCCCTCCGCCCCGACGGCGCGCTGGTCGAGACGCTGCGGGTCGTCCGCGCCAGGATCGAGAGCCTCGATGCCGAGCGTCGGCTGCGGCGCGTCGGCATCGTGGCGGCCGCCGCCGCGGAGGGCACCACGATGACGGCGCTCGGACTGGCGACCGCCCTGGCCCGCAACGGCACGCGCCGCGTCCTCGTCGTCGAAGCGGGTCTGCGCACGCCGACGATCCGCGCGCGGCTGCACCTGGCCGCCGCGCCCGGGCTGTCCGACTGGCTGGACAGAGGTGGAAGGGGGGTGCTCGCGCTACGCCGCATCGACCCCTGGGGCTTTCATCTCCTGCCTGCCGGCACCCCGCAGCCGCAGCCGAGCTCCCTGCTCGAATCGCCCCGGCTCTCGCGTCTCTTCGACGCCCTCAGCGCCAGCTTCGAGTACGTGATCGTCGACTGCCCGCCCCTGGTGACCACGGCCGACTCGGTCCTGATCCAGAACCTGCTGGACGGCTTCCTGCTGGTGGTGCGCTGCCGCCGTACGCGCCGGCAGCAGGTGTCTCAGGCGGTGTCGCGGCTCGACCCCGAGCGCCTCCGGGGCGTTGTCTTCAACGACGTACGCGAGATCTTCGCTCACTCGCAGGCCTACCGCGACCACCGGGGCTGACTCTTGGTGGCCAGCGAGTCCAGCCTCTCGGACCGGCGGCTGTTCCTGTTCCTGGTCCTGGGAGAAGGCGTCCTCCTCTACCTGGCGCTCCTCGGGGTGGACACCCTCGCCTCGGCGCGCCACCAGCGACTCGACATGCCGTCGCTCCTGGCGCGAGGCGCGGTGCTCCTCACCGTCGTCCACTTCAGCCTGTACTACGGCGAGGTCTACGACCTGCGCGCCCCGCACAGCATCCTCGACCGGTTCCTGCGCCTCGGCCGGTCCCTGCTGCTCGCTGCGCTGCTGCTGCCGGTCGTCTATTACCTCGCCCCGCCGGTTCGCCTCGAGCCGCGCCTGCTGGTGCTGTTCCTGCCGGTGGCCGGCGCGCTCATCGCGGTCTGGCACGCGCTCGTCTTCTGGGCGGGCGACCGCGAGGCCCTGACCGAGAACGTGCTCATCCTGGGCACCGGCCATACTGCCCAGCAGCTGGCCGCGGAGCTTCTCCGCCGCGCCCCCCTCGGCTTCCGCGTCGTCGGCTTCCTCGGCGAGCACGCGGACGAGGTGGGCCGTTCGGGAAAGAGCCCTGCCGTCGTCTGCACGACCGCCCAGCTCCTCTGGGCGGTCTCCTCGTTCCGGGCCAGCCTGGTGGTGGTGGCGCTCGACGACAGCCGTGGCCGCCTCCCGGTCGAGGACCTGCTGCGCTGCCGGATTCGCGGCATCCGCGTGGAGGACGCCCCTACCTTCTACGAGCGGCTGACCGGCAAGCTGCTGGTCAGCGACTTGCGGCCGAGCTGGCTGGTGTTCTCTCCGGGCTTCCGGAAGCCGAGGATGGTCCTCGCCTCCAGGCGCGCGGCGGAGTTCGTGGCGGCGATGGTCCTGCTCGTCGTCCTCACCCCCCTGCTCGGCCTGCTGGCGCTGCTGATCCGGCTGGACAGCACCGGTCCCGCCATCTTCCGACAGCGGCGGGTGGGTCGACAGGGGATCGTCTTCGACCTCCTCAAGCTGCGCACGATGCGGGCGGACTCGGAGCCCGAAGCCGGGCCCTCCTGGGCGACGCAGGACGGCGATCGCCGCATCACCCGAGTGGGCCGGGTCCTGCGCGCTCTCCGCCTCGACGAGCTCCCGCAGCTGCTCAACGTCCTTCGCGGCGAGATGAGCTTCGTCGGGCCACGGCCGGAGCGGCCGCACGTCGTCGAACAACTGCGGAAGGTGATCCCCTACTACGACGAACGCCACAACGTGCCGCCGGGCATCACCGGATGGGCGCAGGTCAGGTTCGGCTACGGATCGACCATCGAGGACGCCGAGCGCAAGCTCCAATTCGACCTCTACTACATCAAGAACATGTCGCCCCTGCTCGACATCGCGATCGTCCTCGACACCGTCAAGGTGATGCTGCTCGGAAGGGGGGCCCGCTGAGCGCCGGCGCCACGCTGATGCCGCCCGCCGGACCTGCGCCGAGGGTCCTCCTGAAGGCGCGGCCTCGCTGGGTGCGTCCCTTCACCGACGCCCGGCCGGGGATGGCGCTCGCCGTCCTGGTCGCGATCGGCCTGGCCGCCGCCCGGGTCATCGACGTGTCGGAGGACGGCAAGGCGATGGTCGCGTTCAGCCTCGTCTTCTTTCCCGCCCTGGTCGCCACCTCGCTGGTCCGCCCGTTCTGGTTCCTGCTGCTGATGGTGGCGTACCTGCCCTTCGCCAAGACCTACCCGCTCTCGCTGGCCGGCATCCCGGGCGCGAACATGAGCAACCTGATCCTGCTGCTGGCTCCGCTGGCCTGGCTGGTCAGCCGTCAGCGATCCGCACGACGCCTGAAGGCGGGCGCGATCGAGGTCCTGGTCGGAGTGTACGTCGTCGTCGGCTCCTTCAGCCTGGCGCCGGCCATCGGCCATGCCGACGGCGTCGGCAGCCTGCTGCAGACCTATCGGGGATGGGTGGCGCCGTTCCTCTTCTTCTTCGTCGCTCGTGGGCTGGTCCGGGATCGCCGGGAGCTCGCTTCGCTGCTGCGGCTGATGGCCACGGTGACGGTCCTCGTCGCCCTCGTCACCTGGGTGGAGGGGCAGGCCCGCTCCGACCGCGGGAGCATCGACGCGGCGCGGGTTCGTGGCCTGATGCAGCAGGCGAACCAGATGGGGGCCTTTCTCGTCTACTACGGGGTCCTGCTGCTCACCCTGGCGCTGCGCGAGCGCGCCTGGCGGACGCGTCTTCTCGACTTCGGCGGGTTCCTGATCGCCGCGCGCGCCATGCTCTTCACCTTCTCGCGCTCGGCGTACCTCGCGCTGGGCGCCGGATCGTCGCTGATCGTGCTTCTGCAGAGCCCCATCCTGCTGGTGGCAGGCGCCGGCGGGGGCGCGCTGGCAGCGGCAGTGAAGCCCGAGCTGATCCCGAGCAGCATCCGCGAGCGCCTGGGCCAGACCACAGAGGGCGGAGCCGGACTCGACGGCGAGCGACAGAGCCTCGACAAGAGCAGCGCCTACCGCCTGATCCTGTGGAAGGCGGCCTTCCGGATGATCCGCGAACGGCCGCTGACGGGTGTCGGTCTCGGCCAGTTCTCCTCCGTGGTGCCGTACTACACCGAGGTGACGCTCAGCAAGGAGGACCCCAACGACGCACACAATGCCTTCATCCTGATTGCAGCCGAGATGGGCCTGCCCGCCCTGACGGCGGCGGTGGTCCTGCTCGCCGTCCTGGGGTGCTCAGCGGCACGGACCTTCTTCCAAAGGCGCCAGCGCGTCGAGGGGACCGTGGCCCTGGCCGTCGTCGGCGCCTGGACCGGCCTGGTCGTCAGCTGCATGTTCGGATCGCGCTTCTCCGACGAGTCGCTGATCTCCTACTTCTGGATCCTGGCGGCGATGCTGGCGGTGGCGCAGCGGCTCCCCGAGCCCCGTGCCCGGCGGCGGAGGGCGGCGGCGTGACACCCGCCGTGGCCGTCAAGCGCAGCGTGGCCTGGGGATTGCTGCGCACGGGGCTGCTCTCGCTCCACCGCCTCACCCGAGAGCGAAGCCGGGCCGCGATCCTCCTGTATCACCGCGTCAACGACGACGCGGACCCCTTCTTTCCGGCGCTCGGCGTCGGCCACTTCGTCGCCCAGCTCGAGTACCTCGCCAGGCGGTACCGGGTCGAGCCGCTGGAGACGGTGCTGGACTGGCTGGCGGAGGGTGCCGTCGGACCTGGTCGGGTGGCGATCACCATCGACGACGGCTACCCGGACACCCACGACGTCGTCCTGCCCGTGCTGGCCCGCCTGGGCCTTCCCGCCACGCTCTTCCTCTGCACCGCGCCGCCCGAGACCTCGCGGCCCGCCTGGACCGACCGGGCTCGAGCCATCCTCGAGCACGCCCGACGCTCGCCCCTCAGGCTTCCGGACCTCGGCCTGCACCTGATCACCACCGACTCGCCGCGCTCGCGCCTCGCAGCCTGCGTGCCCCTGCTGCAGCGGCTGAAGCAGGCCGGGCCTGCGACCATCAGCAGCACGCTGGCCCGGATGGAGCAGCAGCTGGACCCGGCGCCGCACCGGCTTCGGGTGCTGAGCTGGGACGAGGTGCGCCGCATCTCGCGGGGTCCGGTCACCCTCGGCGCCCACACACACAATCACTACCTGCTGGCGCATCTCGACCCTGCCCAGCTCCGCAGCGAGGTGTCGACCTCGGTCGACCTCATCGAGGAGCGAGTCGGCTCCCGTCCGCACGCATTCGCCTACCCGAACGGACAGGACGGTGACTTCGACGCTCGGAGCATCCGCGTGTTCCAGGACCTGGGCCTGCGGTGTGCCCTGAGCAGCCGCCACGGCATGGTCGGACCGCAGTCCGATCGCTGGCAGCTCCCGCGGGTCTACACCAGCGGGACCTCGCTCGCGCTCTTCGCGACGCGCGTCGGCGGCCTCGGGATCGCGCGCGGCTCCCGGGTCGGGACTACTCCTGCACAGTTGGACGTGCTGTGAGATCGCGTCTGCTGCGGGCGACCACGATGGTGCTCACCTCCGCGGTGGCGGTGCGAAGCCTCGGCCTGCTCAAGAACATCCTGGCCGCAGCGTACTTCGGCACCTCCGGCGAGATGGACGCCTACCTGGTGGCGCTCATCCTTCCCGAGATGGCGATGCAGGTCGCCCACACCGGCGCGTTCAACTTCATCCCCATCTTCGCCGCCGAGCGCGAGCGTTCCGAGGAGGCGGCCTGGCGGGCGGCCAACCGCATGCTCGCCTACTGGATGCTCGTGCTGGGCGCGGCGCTGCTGCTGGTGCTCCTGCTCGGTCCGTCCCTCACCGTCATTCTCTCGCCGGGCTTGAGCGGGGCTCGCCGAGCGCAGACTCTCGGCCTCACCCGCCTGCTGCTGCCGATGGCGGTGGCCGTCGGCCTGGCCCGCCTCTTCACCGTCGTGCTGCACGCGAATCGCCACTTCGCGGCGGCAGCCACCTCGGAGGGCGTCTTCCAGGTCGTCTCCATCGGCTACCTGGTCGCCTTCCATTCCCTGGGAATCGAGGCCCTGGCCGGGGCCCAGGTGTGCGGCGGCTTTGCGCAACTGGCGGTCGTCGCCGTCGGCCTCCTCCGGCACCGCCGGCGGGTGCAGGCGACGCTGGATCTGCGCAGCGCGCCGGTCAGGCGCACGCTGGGGCTCACCTTTCCCGTCTACCTGGGAGCGCTCGGCGAGAAGATCAACGTCGCCGTCCTCCGCGCTTTCGCCACGCTGCTGCCACCCGGCTCCGTGTCCGCCCTGCAGTACGCCCACAGCCTCGCCGAGGCGCTCCCGCTCGTGGTCTCCGGCGCCCTCACCACCTCGGCATTCCCCTTCCTCTCCGGCGAGTTCGCGCGCCGCGACAATCGCGAGTTCCAGGTGCGCCTCAAGCGCGGGATGGTCGCGCTCGCCCTCGTCTTCATGCCCTTGTCCGCCGGCATCTGGCTCCTGGCCCGGGTGGTCGTCTGGACCGTCTTCGAGCGCGGGCACTTCGATGCGGCATCCACGGACATCACCGTGGCCGCGCTGCAGATCTTCGCACCGGGCGCCTTCGCCCTCGCGCTGAACGCGGTGCTGGGCGCCACGTTCCATGCACGGAGCGATACCGTCACTCCCACCACGGCCGGCTTCGTGAGGGTCGGCGTCAACCTCGCCCTGTGCAGCGCCCTAGTGCCGCTCCTCGACTATCGCGGCGTCGCCCTGGCCACCACCCTCGCGCTCTACGCCAAGCTCGCCGTCCTCCTGTTCTGCCTGCGCCGTGTCCTCGGTGCCGACAACCTGCGAGCCGCGCTTTCCGCCTGGCTGCGGGCGCTGCTGGCGGTAGCCGTGATGGTGGGCACCATGTACCCGCTGCTCGCTCGAGCCCGTCACGTGCACCTCCCCCTGTGGGAGGCGACCTTGGCGTTGTCGGTGCTCGCCGGACTCGGCCTGCTCGCCTATCTCGGCGGCGTCTGGCTCTTCTGCCGCGCCGAGCTGCGCGAGCTGGTCTCCAGCCTACGCGGCGCCCGCCGCAGCGCCAGCGAGCCACAGCCGCAGCCGGAACTGGAGCTCGTGCGTTGAGGTCGGCAGCCGCCGTGCACGCCCGGCGAGCGCTGGCGCGCGCGGCTTCCGCGCTGCTACCCGCCGCTCGCAGCGACGGCCTCCGCATCCTCACCTACCACCGCGTCAACGACAGCCACCCGACGGACAGGCTCACGGTCCCTTCGGCGGCCTTTCGCGCTCAAATGCAGGCGATCGCCGCCCGCGGACGTGGCGTGGTCCGCCTGCATGGCGCAGTCGAGGCGATGCGCCGCCCCGGGAACTCTCCTGCCGGCCTCGTCGCCGTCACCTTCGACGACGGCTATCGCGACAACTTCACCGAGGCGCTGCCGATCCTCGAGGAGAGCCGCATCGCGGCGACGTTCTTCGTCGCCACCGGCCTGATCGGGAGCGGCCACACGATCGCGCGCTATCGCGACTGCTGCAGTGGGGACGGCATGCTCGACTGGGCCCAGGTTCGGGAGATGCGCGGACGCGGCCACGACATCGGGGGACACGGCCGTCACCACCGCGAGCTGGGCCTCCTGTCGCCCGCCGACGCCGACGCCGAGGTGGAAGGCTGCGCCCTGGACATCGAGGCGCATACCGGCGAGCGCCCACGCCTGTTCTGCTATCCACGCGGCAGCGAAACGCCGGGCGCCCGCCAGATCGTGGCCCGGCACGGCTTCCAGGCCGCCTGCACCGTCTACCCCGGCTGCAACCTGCGCGGCGGCCCGCTCCTCGCCCTGCGACGGACGGAGATCTCCGGCGACGACGACCTCCGTGACTTCGAGCTGAAGCTCCAGGGCGGCTACGACGCATGGCATCTGCTGCTGCAGGCCCTCCGCCGCGGTCGGCTGCGAAGGCCTCGATGAGCGCCTCGCCCCGCGCGGTGGTGCTGATGTACCACCGCCTCGACCCGCAGGCGGCACGGCCGGAGGAAGGGG
>Ga0335069_10005464_pt1 | contig 18690 bp, 15 predicted proteins | sample Lox_Sample_11_FD_206714 | JGI IMG/M metagenome (GOLD analysis project Ga0335069, IMG submission 206714) | Soil microbial communities from Loxahatchee National Wildlife Refuge, Florida, United States - Lox_Sample_1.1 | ecosystem: Environmental > Terrestrial > Soil > Wetlands | place: USA... | reverse complement strand
TCGAGCCGGTCTGCTCCCTCCGGAGCACGCTCCAGTTGGCCACCACTCCCTGGGCACGCTGGCCACCGGCAAGGCACCCGTCACCGTCCACAGCCGATCGACCGGACGAGGCAGATCCACTGGGCAGGCGGCGGTTCGCGTCCCGCTGCGACGACGGGACGCCCGGGAGCACCATGCGAATCGCGGGACGGCTCGAGGCCTCGGCCTCGAGTCGCTGGCAGAGCCCGTGCAGCATGACCGAGATTCGTTCGAAGGATGAGGAGAAGTTGCTGGTCGGCGAGTGGGCGTCACGCGTATAGGCCATGAAGATCCTTGTGGTAGGCGCCGGGGTGGTTGGGAGCTTCAACGCTGCCCGCTTGAAGGATGCGGCGCAGGACGTGACTCTCCTCGCCAGAGGCCAGCGCTTGGCAGATTTGTGCGAGCACGGCGTTGTTCTCGAGCAGTACCCCTCCGGGGCTCGCACTACGACCCGCGTTCCTTTGATCGAACGCCTGGGGCCCGACGATGCCTACGACCTTGTGCTGGTCGTCGTCCGTCGGAACCAGATTCCATCGGTCCTCCCGATGCTCGCTCGAAATCGGCGTTCCCCCAACGTCCTCTTTCTGGGGAACAACGCCGCGGGCGCTGCCGACATAATTGATGCCCTCGGAAGGGAACGAGTGTTGATCGGATTCGTCAATGCCGGTGGTGAGCGGAAGGGACACGTCGTTCGCTACATCTGGACACGGCGGCTTCACCTTCTGCTCGGAGAGGTGGATGGACCGTCCACCCCCCGCACCCAGGCCATTGCCTCAATGTTTCGAACGGCCGGCCTGCCCGCCCGTGTCCATTCGAGAGTCGACGCCTACCTCAAGACCCACGCCGCAGGCCTCGCTGCGTTTGCCGGTGCGCTCTATCGGGCGGGCGGACGCGTTCGTCTCCTGGCCAGGAAGCCTGAGGACCTCAAGCTCTTCCTTCGGGCCTATCGCGAAGCTCTGCGAGCTCTCGGCCGCATCGGCGTGCCGCTGAGACCGTGGTTCAGCCACCTCATTCACTGGCTACCGGAACGGTTCTGGCTGCTCGTCTTTCGCCTCTTCTTTGATACAGAGCTCGCGGTGGTGGGAGGAGAAGGGCACGCCAACGCAGCTCCCGACGAAATGAAGGAGATCGCAGACGAGCTCCGCGCTCTCTTCCGACGAGCAGCTGTTCCCTCCCCCGCGAGCGACATCCTCTTCACCGCCGTCGATGACCGGTTCGAAACCTGGCGCTCGGAGCACACGACGGATGGACGCTAGGCCACAGTGCTCCTGGTCCGCTCGCAGCGTACCCCGCCGCCCTGGCCTGGTGACGGCGGTCGCGCTGGTTGCGGTCCTCGCCGACTGCGTCGAGCATGCAGCAGCTCGGGCTGACCTGCCCCCCGAGAACTGGGCCAGCGGAAGCGGGAATCCTTCCCATCGCCGAGCAGAAGCTCGTCTTGGCCGTCGCACACACCATCCGGGCCACTGTGGACCAGTACCGGCCGGAGTTTGAGCGCGCCTTTCGCGCGGAATGGGCGACGGCGGCGGCCCGCCTCGCATCCATCGCCCCGAGTGCCGAGCTGGACGAGGAGGTGGGTCGACTTACCGCGCGAGTCGATCGTTTGACCGACCTCCTCGCCGAAAACGGCGACGTCGAAGCGATCCTCCGACGACTCCGGGCCGAGGAGGCGAAGCTCCGGGAGTTGCGCGAGCGCCGGGACGCCCTTGTTGCCCCGAAGGGCTCAATACCGCCTCCGCCCTCTGGCGAGAACGTTCGGGCCTACTTCGAGGACGTGGCTGGCACCCTGCTCGGCAGTCCCGAGGGTGCGCGGGAGGCTCTCTCGACCGCGTTCTCGGCCATCACCCTCCGTCCTGTCGGGCGGAGCTACCGAGCTACCGGCTGGAGCTAGAAATGGCGACGGCCGCCCCCGTTGAAGAGAGCGGCCGTCGAAGGTCTGCTGTGAGTCCAGTTGCGGGGGCAGGATTTGAACCTGCGACCTTCGGGTTATGAGCCCGACGAGCTACCAGGCTGCTCCACCCCGCGGCGATGTGGAGGCTGCTTGTAGCGACGCGGTGGTGATCCGTCAAGGCCAAAGGGCCAGTGTCGATCGCCGAGCTCCACGCCCGATCCGGTCACCCCACGGGGCGCTGATCGTCGATGACCTTTCCGTCGTTCGGCAGCGCACCCCGGTCCACCAGCTCCACTTCGGAGCGGAGCTGGGTCAGGTCCCTCAGAGTCGCGACCAGCGCCTCCGCCAGCCTCGGACGATCCTGCGGCTCCACCTCTACCCGGAGCGTCATCACGTCCAGGTCCCCGGGCCGGGTCACCACGAGCCGAGCGCGGCGCACGACGGGATGTCGCCGCACCAGCTCCGCCACGTGACTCGGATGCACGAAGAGCCCGCGCACCTTCGTCGACTGGTCCGCCCGCCCCATCCAGCCGCGGATCCGTACGTTGGTCCGCCCACACGGGCTCTGGCCAGGGAGAATCGCCGAGAGGTCTCCGGTGGCGAAGCGCAGCAGCGGGTGGTCCGCCGAGAGAATCGTCACCACCACCTCGCCCACCTCCCCTGCTGGGACCGGATCGCCGGTGCCGGGACGGACGACTTCCAGGATGACATCCTCGTCCACCACCAGCCCCTCCATCGCCGACGTCTCGTAGGCGATCAGCCCCGCATCCGCTGTCCCGTACCATTGCAGCACCCGCACTCCTCGCTCGGCGAGCGCCGTCCGCAACGCCCCCGGAAGCGCCTCCGCGGTCACCGAGGCCCGGGTGAGCGACGACAGGTCCAGCCCCAGCTCGGCCCCGCGATCGAGCAGGACCTTCAGGAAAGACGGAGTCCCTCCGTAGGCCGTCGCCCGGAACTGCGCGGCGGCGACCGCCTGCGCCTCCGTCGGTGCCGTCCCTGCCGGAATGACCGCGCAGCCCAGCGCATGCGCCCCGGTCTCCACCATCGAGCCGGCGGGAGTCAGGTGGTACGAGAAGCTGTTGTGCACCACGTCGCCAGCGTGGAACCCGGCGGCCCGCATCGCCCGCGCCGCCCGCCAGGGGTCCGCGCTCCGCGGCTCGAGCTCGAACACCGGTCCCGGAGAGGAGTACAGCTTCGCCGCCTGCGGAGCGGCCACGGTCGAGAGCCCGCCGAACGGCGGATCGGCCCGCTGGATCTCTGGCAGCTCGGACTTCCGGACCAGCCGCAACCTCGCCAGCGCCGCCCGGTCGGTCACTTCCTCGGGCACCACGGATGGATCTCGCCGCCGGTAGATCGGCGCCCGCTCGAAGGCACGGGCCACCACCGCCGGCAACGCCTTCATCAGCGCGCGCTCGCGTTCCTCCGGCGAGCGCCGCTCCCTGGGATCCTCCGCCTCCATGAGCCCGCCCCTCCTCTCCTCAGGCCAGCCACCGCTTGCGCCGACGGTAGTGCTTGGCGTCCCGGAAGTTCTTCCGTCCGGCCAGGCCGAGCCCCAGGTAGAACTCCTTCACGTCGGCGTTCCCCGCCAGGGTCGCGGAATCCCCGTCCATCACCACCCGCCCGGTCTCGAGGATGTACCCGTGGTCCGCGAAGCGCAGGGCGGCCGCGGCGTTCTGCTCCGCGAGGAGGAAGCTCACCCCCTCGCCCCGGTTGAGCGAGCGGACGATGCCCAGGATCTCCTCCACCACCTGCGGCGCCAGACCCATCGACGGCTCATCGAGCAGGATCAGGCTGGGACGGGCCATCAGCGCCCGGCCCACCGCGGTCATCTGCTGCTCGCCGCCCGAGGTGAACCCGGCCATGGCCTTCCGCCGATCCCGCAGCCGGGGAAAGTAGGCGTAGACCTTCTCCAGATCCGCGCGGACCTCTCGCCTCGACGCCGCGCGGGTGTACGCCCCGGTCAGGAGATTCTCCTCCACCGTCAGGTGACCGAAGCAGTGCCTGCCCTCCATCACCTGGATCACCCCCCGCCGGACCAGCTCGGAGGGGGTGAGACGGTCCACCCGCACGCCGTTGAAGAGGATGCTCCCCTTGGTCACCGCTCCCCGCTCGGCGCCGAGCAGGTTGCTCACCGCCTTCAAGGTGGTGGTCTTCCCGGCGCCGTTCGCGCCGAGCAGGGCGACGATCCGTCCCTTGGGGAGCTCCAGGGAGACGCCCCGGAGCACCAGGATGACGTGGTCGTACACCACCTCGATGTTGTTCACCGCGAGCAGCGGCCCGGGTGAGGCGGGAGCGGGGGCGGTCACCAGAGCGCTCCGACTAGGTGCTTTCCTTCGTGCAGTCCCGCTGGGTCAGGTTGTTCTCCTTGGCGTACTTCGACGCGCTCTCCTCGATGAGCGGCCGCACCAGCTCCTTGTCCGCCTGGATCCAGTCGCTGATGATCTTCCACTTCGTTCCATCCCACTGCTGGAACTTGGCCGCGCCGCCACCCTCGTGATCGGCACAGGAGACCTTGAGCGGCTGCATGAAGTTGGTCGCCCCCAGGGCCGCGATGCGCGCGGCATCGAGGTTCAGGTTCTCCAGCCCCCAGCGGATCTGCTCGCCGGTGAGAGGCTTCTTCCCGAACTTGCCCTGCGCCACCCGGATCGCCTCGACCGAGACGATGCCGGTGAGCACCCCGCGATTGTAATAGATGCTCCCCACGCGTTTCTTGTCGGCCATGTTCCCCTTCCCCGCGCCGTAGACCACCCGCTCGATCTCCTGGACGACCTTGAACTCCTTGCCCGGGGGATTGATCGCCGCGCTGATGTAGCCCTTGGCCGCCGCACCCACCGGCTCCACGTCCTCCTCCGAGCCGGTCCAGAAGTTCCCGACGATGTGGTCCATCGGGAAGCCGACCCGCGCCGCGTTCTTCAGCATCGCCGGGTTCATCACCCCCCACCCGGTGACGATCACCCAGTCCGGCTTGAACTGGCGGATCTCCAGCCACTGGGCCTGCTGCTCGCTCCCCGGAGCGGGGACCTCGATGATCTTCGACTCGAAGCCGTACTTCTCGGCCTGCTTCTGGAAGATCACGTTGGGCTCCTTGCCATAGGCGCTCCCGTGGTGGAGGTGGACGATCTTCTTGCCCTTCAGCTTCGCCATCCCCCCTTCGCGCTGGCCGATGTACCGGACGATGTCCGTGTTCAGGCTCCAGTAGTGGGTGACCAGCGGGAAGACGTAGGGGAAGAACCGGCCATCCGCCGCATCGGTCCGGCCGTGGGCGATGGTCACCAACGGAATCTTGTCCTGGGTGGCCTTGGCCAGGACCGCGTAGGTGATCCCGGTGCTGTAGAAATGGAACATCGACGCCCCGGTCGGCCCCTTGGCCTTGAGCCGCTCGTAGCACTCGACGCCGCGGTCGGGCTTGTACTCGGTCTCGCACTCCTCCCAGGTGAGCTTGACCCCGTTGATCCCCCCATCGCGCAGGTTGATCAGGTTCATGTAGTCGATGAATCCGCCGTAGAGGCTGGTGCCCCCCGCGGCGTAGGGCCCGACCCGGTAGCTCGGAACCGGCATGAACTGCTCGCCGTCCGCCCGCGCCGGAACCGTCCACACCAGCGCCAGGGCCGCCGCTGCCCCCAGCCACCCTCCTCGTCTCGTCGTTCGCATCTCTGCCTCCAGGTTCAATGAGGGAACGGCCACAGCCGGAGCTTCTCCTTGCCGATCTGCCAGAGCCGGGCGAGTCCGCGGGGCTCGACGATCAGGAAGACGATGATCAGCGCGCCAAAGCACACCAGCTCGAGCTGGCTGAGCAGGCCCGCCCGCACATCGCCACGCACCACCGCGTGGAACACCCAGTTCAGGAAGAGCGGGAACAGCATGATGAACGCCGCGCCGAGGAAGGCGCCCATCACCGTTCCCAGCCCTCCGATGATCACCATGAAGAGAATCTGGAAGGATCTCTGCAGATCGAACGCCTGCGGCTCCACCGTGCCCAGGTAGGCGAACGCCCAGAGCGCACCGGACACCCCGCAGTAGAACGAGCTGATCCCGAAGGCCAGGAGCTTGGTCCGGAGGATGGGGATGCCGATCACCTCCGCGGCGACGTCCATGTCCCGCACCGCCATCCACGAACGCCCGGTCCGGGTGCGGGCGAGGTTCTTCGCCACCAGCGCCAGCAGGCTCACGATGGAGAGCACCAGCAGATAGCGCCGCACCGGCGTCTCGATCGGCACCCCGATGATGACCATCCGCTGCGCGGTGATGACCCCGGAGCTGGAGTAGTTGCTGAACCAGCCCACCTTGGTGAAGAGCCAGTCCACGAAGAACTGCGCCGCAAGGGTCGCCACCGCCAGGTAGAAGCCCTTGATCCGCAGCGAGGGCAGCCCGAAGACCATGCCCACCCCGGCGCTGATCAGCCCGGCGAGGACGAAGATCGCCAGCAAGGGCAGCCAGGGCAACCGGAGCTGGAGGTTGTAGGCGGCGAACGCGCCCACCGACATGAACGCCGCCGTCCCCAGGCTGAACTGCCCGGCGTAGCCGGTGAGGATGTTCAGCCCCAGCGCGGCCAGCGCCAGTACCAGCATCGGGATCAACAGCGCGCTAAGCGCGTACTCGGAGGCGAGGAGCGGAACCAGCACGAAGGCCGTCCCGAGGAGCAGCACCATCGCCACCCGATCCTGGGCGATGGGGAAGATCCGCTGGTCGGCGGAGTACGTCGTCCGGAACTGTCCCGCTTCTCGGTAGATCACGTCACACCCGCTCGATCCGCTTCTCGCCGAAGAGGCCGTCCGGCCGCACCAGGAGGAAGAGCAGCGCCAGCACGTACGGGAACCAGTTCTCGATCCCCCCGCCGATGATCGGCCCCAGGTACACCTCGGCCACCTTCTCCGAGGCTCCCACGATCAGACCTCCGACGATCGCCCCGGCGATCGAGGTGAACCCGCCGAGGATGATGACCGGCAACGCCTTGAGCGCGACCTGGGTCAGGGCGAACTGGACCCCCAGCCTGCTGCCCCAGAGGAGCCCGGTCACCAGGGCCACCGCCCCGGCCGCCGCCCAGACCATCGCCCAGATCCGCTCCAGGGGAATGCCCACGCTGAGCGCCGCCTGGTGATCGTCCGCCACCGCCCGCAGCGCCCGGCCGACCCGGGTCCGCTGGAAGACGAAGGCCAGGAGCAGCACCAGCCCGCCGGCCGTCGCCGAGGCCACCAGGTCGAACTTGGAGATCAGCACTCCCTTCACCTCCAGCGGGGTGTCGGGGATGCCAAGGTCCAGCCCGCGCACCACGCTGCCCCACACCGCCTGCGAGACGCCCTCGAGCACGAAGGTGAGCCCGATGGTGGCCATGAACAGGCTGATCTGCGGCTGGTTCACCAGAGGGCGGAGCACCAGGCGCTCGGTCAGCAGGGCGAAGACGATCATCACCGCCAGCGCCGCAGGGAACGCGGTCCATCCACTCCAGCCCAGGTCCACCAGCCCGGCGTAGGTGGTGGCCGCAGCCAGCACCATCGCCCCCTGGGCGAAGTTGAAAACCCCGCTGGCCTTGAAGATGAGCACGAAGCCCAGGGCGATCAGCGAGTACATCACCCCCGCCAGCAGACCCCCGACCAGCACCTCGACGAAGAAGGCCATCAGCTCGCCTCCCTCAGCGCCCGGTCGTCGGCCTCGGTCGGGACGCCCAGGTAGGCGGCGATCACCTCGGGGTTGACCCTCACCTCCGCCGGGGCCCCGTCGGCGATCTTCCGCCCGTAGTCCAGGACCACCACCCGGTCGGCGATGTCCATCACCACCGCCATGTCGTGCTCGATCAGCCCCACCGCCACCCCGAGCTCGTCATTGGCGTCGAGGATGAAGCGGCACATGTCCTGCTTCTCCTCGATGTTCATCCCCGCCATCGGCTCGTCCAGCAAGAGGAGCTTGGGCTCGGCCGCCAGCGCCCGGGCCAGCTCCACGCGCTTCTGGAGACCGTAGGGAAGCCGGCCCACCGGCGTCCGGCGGACGTGCTCGATCTGCAGGAAGTCGATGATCTTCTCCACCCGCGCCCGGTGCTCGAGCTCCTCGCGCTCCGCCGGCCCCCAGTACAGCGCCTGCCACAGCACGCCGCGCTGCATCTTCAGGGCCCGGCCGGCCATGACGTTGTCCAGGACCGACATGCCCTTGAACAGCGCGATGTTCTGGAACGTCCGGGCGATGCCCTGCTGGGCGGCGCGGTGCGGGCGCATGCTCCGCCGGGTCTCACCGCCGTAGGAGATCGTCCCCTTGTCGGGGGAGTAGACCCCGTTGATCACGTTGAGCAGGCTCGACTTCCCTGCTCCGTTTGGACCGATGATCGCGCAGATCTCCCGCTCGTGGATGTGGAAGTCCACGTCGCGCAGCGCATGGACGCCTCCGAAGCTCAGCGAGACGCCGCGGACCTGGAGCAGCACGGCACCGGGCACCCTCCCCTGCATCAGGCCGCCCTCCGCTCGTCTTCGTCATCGACGGTGAGCGCCTCGAGGATCGGCAGCTCGGCGCGGACCAGCCCGGTGCGCCCGTCCTCGAAGCGGACCTGCGTCTCCACACGGACGGCCGGCTGACCGGAGTAGAGGGCCTCCACCAGCGCTGCATACTTCTCGGCGATGAAGCCCCGGCGGACCTTCCGGGTGCGGGTCAGCTCGCCGTCGTCGGCATCCAGCTCCTTGTGCAGCACCAGGAAGCGGTGGATCTGCGACCCCCGGAGCCGGGGATCTGCCGCCAGGGCCGCGTTCGCCTGCTCCACGCAGCTGCGCACCAGATCGTGCACCGGTTGCTGCCCGGCGAGATCGATGTAGCCGGTGTACGGCAGGTTCCGCCGCTCGGCCCAGTTCCCCACCGCCGCCAGGTCGATGCACACGAACGCCGCGGCAAACGGACGGCGATCTCCGAATGCCACCGCCTCCTTGATGAAGGGGAAGAACTTCAGCTTGTTTTCTAGATATTTCGGGGCGAAGAGCGTCCCGTCCTGGAGCCGGCCCACGTCCTTCGCCCGATCGATGATCCGGAGGTGCCCGTCCTCGTCGAAGAAGCCCGCATCGCCGGTCCGGAAGAACCCGTCGGGGGTCATCGACTCGTGGGTGGCAGCGTCGGCTTTGAAGTAGCCGTGGAACACCCCCGGACTCCGGACCTGGACCTCTCCCTGGTCGGAGATGCGCACCTCGACGTCGGTGGCCGGCGTTCCCACCGACTCCGGCTTCACCTGCCCGTTCGGCTGGATGCAGACGAAGACCGAGGTCTCGGTGCTTCCGTAGAGCTGCTTCAGATTCACGCCCAGCGACCGGTAGAACTGGAAGAGGTCGGGGCCGATCGCCTCGCCGGCGGTGTAGGCCACCCGGATCCGGCTGAATCCGAGCACGTTCCGCAACGGACCGAGAATCAGGCCATCCGCCAGCGCGTACCCGAGCCGTGCTCCAACCGGCACCGGCTTCCCGTCGAGGATGGACGGACCCCAGCGGCGGGCGAGCTCCATGCAGCGCGCGTACAGCCACCGCTTGAAGCGGGAGGCGTCCTCCATCCGGATCGAGACCGTGGTGAGGAGGTTCTCCAGCACCCGGGGCGGGGCGAAGAAGTACGTCGGCCCGATCTCCCGCATGTCGGTGAGGACGGTGTCCGGGCTCTCCGGGCAGCTCACGCAGAAGCCAGCGACGTGGCCCTGGCAATAGCTGAAGAGGTTGTCGCCCACCCAGGCCATCGGCAGGTAGGCCAGCACCTCCTCGTCGGCGGTGAGCCGCTCCCGCTGGATGCCGCCACGGCCGGTGACGATCAGGTTGTCGTGGGTGAGCATCACGCCCTTGGGCGTCCCGGTGGTGCCCGAGGTGTAGAGCATGATCGCCACGTCGCCCGGCTGCGCTTGCGCCACCTCACCCTCGAAGAACTCCGGACGGGTTCGCTCCAGATCGCGGCCGGCGGCCTGGACGTCCTCGTATGCCCGGAGCTGTGCTCGGTCGTAGTGCCCCAGGCCGCGCGGGTCGTCGTAGATGATCAGCTCGAGCCGCGGGCAGCGGGACTTCACCTCCAGGAGCTTGTCCACCTGCTCCTGGTCCTCGACGATGGCGAACCGAACGTCGGCGTTGGTGAGGACGAAGGCCATCTCCTCGGCGACCGCATCCTGGTAGAGGGGGACCGGGATCGCACCCAGCGCCTGCGCGGCGTCCATCGCCCAGTAGAGGCGGGGGCGGTTGTCCCCCACGATGGCCAGGGTATCGCCACGGCCGAGGCCGAGGGTGTGGAGGCCGCAGGCGAGGCTCCGGACCTCGTCCAGTGACTGCTTCCAGGAGTAGGTCTGCCAGATGCCGAGGTCCTTCTCGCGGATCGCCGGTCGGTCGCCGCGCTGGTGCGCGTGCTCGATGAGCAGTCGCGGAAAGGTGTCCGCCGCCGGCATCTCGTCGCCCTCCCTGTCCCTGCCGGTCGCGAGGAGACATGCGACCATCACCCTCGGCTCGCGACGCGGGGTGCATCCTAGGGGCCAGCGCCCGGTGGTTCCATGCCTGGAAACGGGGGAGCCCGGATGGGACGCTCACGCCGCAGAGCGTCATCCACCCTCCGCGACCGAGGGTCAGCGCGCCGAGGGCGCCCCGGCGAGCCCGCGCAGGTGCCCGAGCACCACCTCGAGGCCGCCGGGACGGGTGTACAGGTCGAGCGGCCCGGCGAAGAGCCCGTCGGCGATGACCCGCGCGACCTCGTCCACCGGCTGCGCGCCGGTCAGGGTGCGGGAGTCCGGTCCGCCGCCGAGCGCGTTGTTTCCGAACTCCGTCGCCACCACCCCGGGCAGCACCAGCAGCACCCGGATGCCGGGGAAGTCCTTCGCCAGCTCGAAGCGCAGCGACTCGGTGAGCGAGTTCAGCGCGGCCTTCGAGGCGCTGTACGCCGCCCGCATCGTCGCGAACGGGACCCGGGAGAGCATCGACGAGACATTCACCAGCACGCCCTGCTTCCGGGCCTTGAAGTGCGGCAGCACCACCTGCATCCCGTGCAGCGCCGAACGGGTGTTGTCCCGGATCATCAGATCCAGGTCCTGCTCGGTGACGTCCTCGATCGACGCACGGGTGATGCCCCGCCCAGCGTTGTTCGCCCACGCGTCCACGTGGCCGAAGCGCACCAGCGCCTGCTCCATCACCCGTTCCACGTCGGCGCGGCGGGTGACGTCGCCGGGAACCACCTCCACTGGCCCGCCCAGAGTCACCGCCAGCTCGCGGAGCAGCTCCTCGCGCCGCGCAGTGAGCACCAGCGAGGCGTGACGCCCGGCGAGCTCCCGGGCCAGGGCGGCCCCGATGCCTGCGCTCGCGCCGGTGATCACCACCACCGGCGCGCTCGTCTCCCCCGCCACAGTTACGCCTTCCGGTTCTTGAGGAGATCCCCGAGCGTGCCGAAGCCCTTGCTGCCCCCGCCGCTCGGACGCTGGGTGCGCTGCCACGCCTCCATCTCGGCGCGCTCCGCCGCCCGCTCCGCCGCGGTGAGCGACAGCCGGACCTTCCCGCTGCCGTCCACCTCGAGGATCTGCGCCTTCAACGCCTGACCGAGCTGGAAGTGGCGCTTGAGGTCCGTCCCCCGCTCCGTCCCGGTCTCGCTCGCCGGGACCAGCCCGCGGCCGCCGGGGAACACCAGGAACACGCCGTAGGGCTCGATCCGGTCCACCGACCCCTCGACCACCTGGCCTGCCCTGGGCCGCGGGGCCGCCTCGCGCTTCGGGGCGTGCTCCTTCGCCGCTGCCGGCTCCGGTACCGGCGCCGAGGTGGAGACCCCGCTGCCCACCGCCACGCCGTCGACCACCAGCCGGAGCCCGATGCGCTTGTCGGCCGGGTCCACCTTCTCCACCGCAACCTCGACCGTGTCGCCGACCTTCAGGACGTCACGCGGATGCGCGATGCGCCGCTCGGACATCGCCGAGATGTGGATCAGCCCATCCACGCCGGGACGCAGCTCGACGAACGCCCCGAACGGCTGGAGCCGCACGACCTTGCCCTGGAGCCGGTCACCCTCCTTGAGACCCGCGGCGAACGCCTGCCACGGGTCCTCCTGGCGGGCGCGCATCGACAGGGTGATGCGCTCCTTGTGCTTCGCCTTGTCCGGCGAGTGCGGGTTCGGCGGCTCGATGCGGAGCACCTCGACCTCGACCGTGTCGCCGACGTTCGCCACCTCGCTCGGGTGCCCGACGCGCACGTGCGACAGCTCGGAGACCGGCACCAGGCCCTCCACGCCGCCCAGGTCCACGAAGACGCCGAAGTCGCGCACACCGGTCACCTTGCCCTGGAGCACCTTGCCCTCGGCGAGGCTCTTCCGGGTCTCGGCGGCCAGCGCCCGCTGCTCGTCCTCGAGCAGCGCGCGGCGGCTCAGCACCACGTTCCGCTCGCGGACCTCGGTGACGCGGAAACGCAGCCGCTCGCCGATGTACTGGTCCGGCTTGTCGACGAAGCGCAGGTCCATCTGGCTCAGCGGCACGAACGCCCGCGCGTCGCCCACTGCCACCTCGAACCCGCCCTTGTTCACCGCGAGGACGAGCCCCTCGACCGGCATCCCCCCCGCCCGCGCCTCGGCGAGCATCGCCAGCGAGGCCGAGCCCTTGCTCAAGGTGCGGCTGAGGATGACGCCCTTGGCGCCCGCCTCCACGACGTTTGCCTCGACCGTGTCGCCCACGCCGAAGCGGAGGATGCCCTCGTCGTCCTTGAGCTCGCGCAGGTCGATCATCGCCTCGGTGCGGCCGCCGAGCGTCAGAAAGGCGGTGTCCGCGCCGAGCTGGAAGATGGTCCCTGTCACCCGCTCCCCGATCCGCGGCAGGCGCCGGTGGGTCCCGACCTCGGTCTTCGCCTGGGCCTCGAGCATCTCGGCGAAGGACTGGTCCTCGGGAACCTCCTCGTACAGCGCGCTCTTTGGGGCAGGAGCCGGCGCCGGAGCGGTGGGCTCCGGGCCCGACGGCGCGCCGGGCGCGCTCGCCTCGGCGGCAGCGGCGGCAGGCTCCTCGGCCTTCGGCGTCTCGGGACCCCGGGTCTCGATCGCCCCACTCGCCCGGCGGACGACCACCAGCGGACCCGGCGGCTTGCGGCGCGCGGGCTTCCTCGGCTCGCGGCGCGCGGGCTCGGCGGCGGGCTCCGTGGTGGGGGCGGCGGACGCAGGGTCGTCGCGGCGGCGCTCGGCCCGTGGACGCTCCTGCTTCTCCCCGCCCCGACCTGCGGGGATGCCCAGCATCACGTCCCCGAAGGTCGCCCGCGGCTTCCTGGGCCCGAAGCCACCCTTGTCCGGGCCCTTCTGATCGTCACTCACCTCGATGCTCCTCGCTGCAACGGTCCGCCCCGATTCACGCTCGAGCACGCGCCTCCGGCGCCGCCCCTCGTGAGGGCCGCGGGTCATCGCACATCCGCCTCGCGGGGGCAAAGGGGGCGCTCCCGATTGCAACGGGAGCGGACCGGTCCGTCAGGCCCGGAGCCGGGAGAGGACGGTCCGGAGCTGGGACGCCCCTCCGAGCGCGGTCAGACCCAGGTACACCCCCCCGAACACCGGGACGAGCAGGCCAGCGACCAGGAGGGGACTCAGCGCCGGTGCCGGCAGGACCTGTGACCCCCAGAACCGCGCCAGGGCGGGCGCCGGCCCGGCCCTGGTGGTGAGCCACACCTTCCCGATCAAGGCGAGCGTCCCGGCCGCGAGCGCGCTCCCCCAGAACCACGCTAGCCGCCTGGTGGGGATTCCGGTCCTGCCGATGCGCCGGGCCAGAGCCAGGCGGAGGAGCAGGTACTCCAGCCAGGCGGCGAACCCGGTGGTCGCGGTGATGCCCACGGCGCCGATCTCCACCGGCACCCCGAACCAGCCGGGCCCGTACCGCACCGAGACATAGGCCAGGACCGCCGACAGAACGACCCGGATGGACGCGAACAGCAGCGGCGTGCGGGCGTCCTGGAGGGCGTAGAACGCCGAGGCGTACAGCCGGCCCAGCGTCCCCGCCACCAGCCCCACCGCGGAGCCCATCAGCAGGTACCAGAGCCAGCGGGTGTCCGCCGCGTCGAACTTGCCGGTCTGGAACAGGAGCCCCCCGAGGACGTCCCCGAGGAGCAGGAAGGCGACCGCCGAAGGAACCACGAAGAAGGCGATGCGCTCCAGGCCCCGGTCGATGCGCTTTCTGAGCCGTTCGGCGGCCTCGGGCCCGAGCGCGGTCTCCCGGGCGAGCTCGGGCAGCTCCGCCGCCGACACCGACATCCCGAAGAGGGACACCGGAAGCAGCGCGAGCAGCTGGGTGTAGCCCAGCACCGCCACGGTCTCGGGCGAGATGAGCGAGGCGTAGTAGGTGTCGACCAGCGCACTGACCTGGACCACGCCGCGGGCCACCAGGATGGGGAGGAACCCCTTGAGCACCGCGCGCATCGCGGCGCTGGTCGTCTCCAGCGAAGGCCGGAACCGGCCGAGCAGCGGCCAGAGGACGGGGAGCTGCACCAGGAGCTGGAGCGCGCTGCCCGCCACCACGCCCCACGCCAGCAAGGTCGTCAGCCGGTCCTCGTCCACCCGCGGACCGGCCACGAGCAGCACCGCGATCTGCGCCAGGTTCCACACCACCGGCGCGGCGTAGGAGAGGAAGAACTTCCGGTGGCTGTTGAGCACCCCAAGGCACCAGGCGGACAGCACCAGGAGGCCCGTGCTCGGGAAGAGGATGCGGGTCAGCTGCACCGCCTTGGCGAACGCCGCCGGGCCCGTCTCGGCGAAACCACCCACCACCACCCCGACGATCCATGGGGCAGCGAAGATGCCCAGGGCGACCAGCACCGCCACGAGCAGAGAGAGCAGGCCGAAGACTGCTCCCGCCACCCGATCCGCATCCTCCCGCCGCCCCTCGCCGAGGAGCCGCGCGTACACCGGGATGAACGAGGCGGAGAGCACGCCCTCGCCGAACAAGTTCTGCAGGACGTTGGGGATGCGCAGGGCGGCGGTGAACGCCCCGGCCAGGGCCGAGGTGCTCAGGTAGTGGGCGAAGACCCGCTGCCGGACCAGGCCCATCACCCGCGAGGCGAGGATGCCCAGTGCCACCAGCGTGGCGCCCCGGCCCGAGCTCCTGGCTGGTGCTGTGGCGTCGGTCACGGGCGGCGGCACTCTAGCGCACGCTCCGACAGGGTCCGCGGGTCTCTTGACGCCGTGCGTCCGTCCCCGCATCGTGCCCGGCTCGCCCCACATGGCAAAGGTTCTGGTCATCGACGACGAGGCGAACCTCCGCAAGGTGCTCGCCGCGCTGCTCCGCCGTGACGGCTACGACGTCACCATCGCCGAGGACGGCGAGATGGGGCTCGCCGAGTTCCAGAAGAACGGCGCGGACGCGGTCATCACCGATCTGGTCATGCCCAAGCTCGGCGGGATGGAGGTGCTGCGGGCCATCAACGCCGCCGAGCCCGAGGTGCCGGTGATCATCATCACCGCGCACGGGACGGTGGACTCGGCGGTCGAGGCGATCAAGCTCGGGGCGTTCGACTACGTCACCAAGCCCTTCGACCAGAGCGAGCTCTCCAACGTCCTGGCCAAGGCGATCCGCACCCACGAGTCCGCCCGGCGCAACGCCCGCGGAGAGCGGGGCAGGCCGTCGCTGGTCGGTGAGTCGCCCCAGATGCAGGAGGTGCTCCGGATCATCGACAAGGTCGCGGACACGCCCTCCACCGTCCTGATCACCGGCGAGAGCGGCACCGGCAAGGAGCTCATCGCCACCGCGCTGTACGAGGGCAGCTCCCGGCGGGACAAGCCGTTCATCCGCATCAACTGCGCCGCCATTCCCAGGGACCTGATCGAGTCCGAGCTGTTCGGGTACGAGCGGGGCGCGTTCACCGGCGCGGTCACCTCCAAGCCCGGCCGTTTCGAGCTCGCCGACGGCGGGACGCTGTTCCTCGACGAGATCGGCGAGATCCCGGTGGAGATGCAGGTGAAGCTCCTCCGCGCGCTCCAGGAGTCCGAGTTCGAGCGGGTGGGCGGCATCAAGACCACCCGGGTGGACGTCCGCCTCATCGCCGCCACCAACCGCGACCTCAACGCGGAGATCGAGGCCGGCCGGTTCCGCAAGGACCTCTATTACCGGCTGGCAGTCGTGCCCATCACCCTTCCCCCGCTCAGGGAGCGGCCGAGCGACATCCCCACCCTGCTGCGTCACTTCATCGAGAAGTACAACCACCGATTGAACAAGCGGATCGAGGGGATGACCGACGAGGCGCTCGCGCTGGTCCAGGCCTATGCCTGGCCGGGCAACATCCGGGAGCTGGAGAACCTGATCGAGCGCACCCTCCTCTTCGCGGATGGGCCGCTCATCGGTGCGGGCGATCTGCCTCAGCACCTGCGGTCTCCCGGCGGTGTGACGCCCGTGCCCGGACCGACTCCGGCCGCCGGGGCGGCGCTCCCGGTCCCGCCTGGAGAGACGGGCCTCAAGGACATCGTGCGGCAGCGCGCCGCGGAGCTGGAGAAGGACCTCATCACCCGCGCGCTCGAGGAGACGGGCGGCAACGTCACCCGGGCGGCGAAGCTCTTGCAGATCAGCCGGAAGTCGTTGCAGACCAAGATGAAGGAGTTCTCGCTTCGCGACGACGGCGACGAGTGAGCGTGGAGGCGGACGAGCAACGATGGCGGTGAAGATGCCAGTGCTGGGCCAGCAGTCCCGGCGCAAGTCGGGTGGTCTGGGGTGGCTGCTGCTCCTCGTCCTCGCGGTGGCCGCGGGCGGTTACCTGTGGCACCGCAAGCACCGCCCCGCCCCGCCGGTGGCGCAGGTGCCGGTGGTGGCGCCCGCGCCGGTGATCAGCGCGCCGGGCTCGACCGTGGTCCCGGGAGTGGCCCAGGCGCCCGTGCCGCCGCCGGTCCAGACCGGTCCCCGGTTCCTCTCGGTGCGCATCGACGGTCCGCTCGAGGCCGCACTGGTCGCGGGGGCAGGGACCGACACCGGACCGGCACTGACGCAGGTGGTGAAGCGGATCCTGGTCTGGTGGATCGCGGTCCCGGCCGACCTCCGCAAGGGCGATGTGCTCGAGGTGGTCTACGAGCCGCAGCCCGGGCAGGCTGAGCCCGGAAGCGCCGTGGCCCTCCGCGGCTCCGCCGGCGTCCCCCCGGGGCGGGGGGAGCCGCTGGTGCACGCGGTGCGGCTGCAGAGCGCGAAGGCCGGGCGGACGTTCGAGGCGTACCGGTTCAAGCCGGCGGGCGCCCAGTTCGCCCGGTTCTACGAACCGGACGGCGGCGACCTGGAGCTGAGGCTCGATCCGTCGCCGCTCGACAGCTGGGAGCAGATCACCTCGCTCCTGAAGGACGGCCGGAAGCACAGGGGCGTGGACTTCAAGACCCCGGTGGGCACGGCGGTGAAGGCGACGTTCGACGGCACCATCACCCGGAAGAACTGGGCCTTCCGCGGGAACGGGAACAGCCTCGAGGTGACGGAGGCCGGCGCGCCGCACATGAAGGCCGTCTTCCTCCACCTCTCCGAGCTGCCGCGCACGCTCACCGTGGGGACAAGGGTGAAGAAGGGCGAGGTCATCGCCCACAGCGGAAACAGCGGGCACAGCTTCGCGCCGCACCTGCACTACCAGCTGATGTCGGCATCCGACCGGGTGCTGGACCCGTTCGATGTGCACCCCACGCGCAAGGTCTCGCTCCCCGCCACGGATCGCCAGGCGCTGACCGAGCAGGTCGCGAAGTGGCGGTCGATGATGACCGCGCGGGTGGCAGCGACGCCGGGCCCCGCTCTCCAGGCCGGCACGCCCGCCGCTGTGCGCTGACCTCCGAACGGGACACGCCGCTCGCCGGAGTGCGAGGAGATCTCGGTCCTCGCCTGGTCACTGCCCCCAGGTGCTCAGACTCATCGCCACGAACGGGGAGCGCGTCCGCAGATGCCTCTGATGATGAGCCGCGCCCGCCGAGGCTAGGACCGGCCCTTCAGGCCGAGCCGGTACACCTCGGCGCTGGTCCAGCCCGCCTGGCGCGCTACCTCGGTGGAGAGCGTCTTCAGGCGCTCGCCACGGGCAAGTCCTGCCCCGAGTGCTGCCCTCACCTCCTCCTCACTCCACCGCACCGCCTCGATCCGGCCCTCGACCAGGATGACGACCTCCCCGAGCGGCGGGGCGTCACGGTAGCGCTCGGCGAGCTCGGACAGGGTTCCGCGAACGAATTCCTCGTGCACCTTCGTCAGCTCGCGGGCAATCACCGCCCGCCGTGGCCCGAGCACCGCGGCGAGGTCCGGCAGCGTCTCGCCCAGCCGCCGCGCCGCCTCGTACAGCACGAGCGTCGCCCGGAGGCCGGCCACCTCGTCCAGGACCGCGGTCCGATCGGGCCCCGAGCGCGGGAGAAAACCGAGGAAGTGGAACCGCCCAGATGGCAGCCCCGAGGCGCTCAGCGCCGCAATGACCGCGCTCGGGCCCGGGACCGGCACCACCCGGATGCCACGGGCCACCGCCTCGGCCACCAGCGCCTCGCCGGGGTCGCTGATCCCGGGGCTCCCAGCATCCGTGACCAGCGCCCCGTCCTCGCCGCCCTCCAGCCGCGCGATGATGCCCCCCACCCGCCCCTTCTCGTCGAACGCCGGCAGGCTCACGAGCGGCGCCTGCACCCCGAGTGATCGGAGCCACGGTCCCGAGTGCCGGCTGTCCTCGCAGACGACGAACGCGACAGCCCGCAGCACCTCGGTCGCCCGGGCGGTCACGTCCCCCAGGTTCCCGATGGGCGTCGCGACGAGATGAAGGGTGCCGGGCATGTCCGCCTGGCCAGCGACGCTCTCACATCCCGGCGTCGAACGCCCCGGGGAGGTGCTCGATGACCGCTCCCGGACCCCGTCCGAGGACGGTCATCACGTCGAA
>Ga0335069_10005463_pt1 | contig 18692 bp, 13 predicted proteins | sample Lox_Sample_11_FD_206714 | JGI IMG/M metagenome (GOLD analysis project Ga0335069, IMG submission 206714) | Soil microbial communities from Loxahatchee National Wildlife Refuge, Florida, United States - Lox_Sample_1.1 | ecosystem: Environmental > Terrestrial > Soil > Wetlands | place: USA... | reverse complement strand
CCCCAATTTCCGAGCCGCGAACGTAAGTGAGCGTCAAACCACTCCCGCCCAAACCTCCCCGCCCACTCCGAAAGAGCTCTCCAACCCCTGGGCCCCGCGCCCCGCGAGCGGAGACTGAACCCCCTCCGCGACTCTAGCCCTAAAGGGCGAACGCCGCCCCGCCCCGAAAATGCTACAGTTCGGATAGCGCTTCGCTCTAGAGCCAACCTATGGCGGAAGGTTTCTTTCCCACTCTGTCCTGGGTCCGCGCGGCTGCCTTCGCCGTGGCTCTGCCTCTCTCTTGCCTCGGCCAGCCGCCCGCGGAAACGCCCGCCGCCGCGCCCCCTAAAGCCGATCCGGCAGGCGTGAGCTTCCGCGCCGAGTCGAACCTGGTAGTCATTCCGGTCTCCGTCACCGACGCCACCAACCGCTTTGTCCTCGGCCTGCGCAAGGAAGATTTCACCCTCACCGACGACGGCGTCGAACAGCCCGTCGCGCACTTCTCCGGCGAGGACGTTCCCCTCTCCATCGGCCTGGCCTTCGACGTCAGCGGCAGCATGAGCGACAAGCTGGAAACCTCCCGACAGGCCGCCGCCACGCTGCTCAAGAGCCTCAATCCCGGCGACGAAGTTTGCTTGGTGGAGTTCAACGACGCAGCCTCGGTCACCGCCGGCTTCACCGGCAAAGTCGATGAAATCCAAACCGCGCTCGATCGCGCCCAGTCCAGCGGCCAGACCGCGCTGCTCGATGCCGTCAGAACCGCCCTCGCCGAAATGCAGAAGGCCCGGAACGCCCGCAAGGCCATCATCGTGGTTTCCGATGGCGGCGATAACAACAGCAAGTACACCGCCGCCCAGATCGAGGAATTGGTGCGGGCCGCGGACGTGGAGATTTACGCCATGGGCGTCTTCAGCCCGCTCCTCTCGCTTGCCCTCAGCCCCGAGGAGATCTCCGGGCCGCGCCTGCTCTCGGAGATCGCCACCCAGACCGGCGGCCGCGCTTTCGCCGCCTCCCTGGCGAGCGATTTGCCTAGCGTCGCCACCCGAATCGCCATCGAACTCCGCAATCAATATGTGCTCGGCTATTACCCCAAGGACCAGGCGCGCGACGGCAAGTTCCACACCGTCGAAGTGAAGATCGCGCAACCCCGGGGCGTGCCGCAAATCAAGGCGCACTGGCGCCAGGGCTACTACGCGCCATCGGCGAACTGAGCGGCTCCGGCCCGCCTAGCGGTGTCCGCCGCCGGCGTGAATGCCGCCGCGCGGCAGCGGGGCCGGAGCCGCCGGTCGCGCCACGGGCGGATGATACGCCGGAACTCCAACGTGCGTGATGGGCGTGGGAGTCACGCCCACGCGCGTCCCCGGCACGGTCAGCGGCGCGTAGATCGTGTGCGCCGGATACAACCCGCGCTGCGCCCGGAAAATCGGCATGGACCGCACGAACACCGGAATCGAAATGAACGTCGGCAGGTACATCGAGTAGAGGCCCAACTGCGATCCGTAGATGCCCGCCTGGTACGGCAGCGTCGGCGTGTATCCGTAGCTCGCCAGCCCCACCATCGGGAAATACGTGAACGCGTCGGCGGAAAGGTCTCCGCCCGGCATATCGGCCGGGTCCTGGATGTCGGCCGCCACCTCGTTATCCGCCGTGATCGATTGCGAACGGCCGTCGGCCCACTCGTCCAGACCGTCGGAGGAAGCCGCCCTCGGCTCCGGAACCAAAACGGCCGCCAGCGGCACGTCCAGCCCCTGCGCCACGGTCACGGGGTCCGCGCCCGCGGCGGTAACCTGCGCCTCGCCATCCCGAACAGTCACGCGCGCCGGATCGGAATCCACCCGGTAATCGCCCTTCTGCGCTTGGTGGACGCTCCAACCTTTGTAGATCAGCGTCACGGCGGTGTCCGGCGCCGGGTCGCCCGAATCCACAATGGCCGAACCGTGCAGCAGCTCCACGCGGGCGTCGGATAGGGCGCTGGAAAGCAGGCGAACCGACGTGTTTTCATCCACCCGCAGGAACACGCCGGGCGTCAGAAGGATCTCCGCGCGCCCCTTCCCGGTGCTCAGTTCGGCGCCCTCCGGAATCGTGTGGAAAACGCCCAGGCGGTAGTCGATCGGCTGCCCCGCAACCGAAACGGCTCCCTCGAAGAAGTGGACCACGCCGGCGCGCGTGGAAACCACGGCTTGGGCATGGGCGGACGGCGCCAACAGGGCCGCGGCCAGAATGGGCAGTGCGGGAACGGCGATTCGAAACATACCCCCTCTTTCCCATCTTGAGTATCGGGCCAAGCCGGACCGGCGTCAAGTAGGGCGAAAGGGCTAGCGCTCAAGCTCGCGCCACGGCTTCGTCCGAGGCGGCTTCCGGCCGCTTCAGCCAGGTCTGCAGGCGCTCCATGTAGAGATAAATCACCGGCGTGATGTACAGCGTGAGGAACTGGCTCACCAGCAGCCCTCCCACCACGGCCAGGCCCAGCGGCTGACGGGCGTCGGCGCCTTCGCCATACCCCAGGGCGATGGGCAGTGTACCGAACAGCGCCGCCACCGTGGTCATCATGATCGGCCGGAACCGCAGCAAACAGCCCTTCCAGATGGCCTCCTCCGGGTCCAGGCCTTCGCGCTGCGCCCCGATGGCGAAGTCGATCATCATGATCGCGTTCTTCTTCACCACGCCAAACAGCATGATCACGCCCACGAAGGCGAACAGGTCCAACTGCTTGTGGAAGATTACCAGCGTCAGCAGCGCCCCAAACACGGCCGATGGAAGCCCGGAAAGAATCGTGATCGGGTGAATGAAGCTCTCGTACAGGATTCCCAGCACGATGTAAATCACCAGTACCGCCACAATCAGCAGGATCGAAAGGTTGCGGAAGGAGTTTTGAAACTCCCGCACGGTTCCTTGGAAGCTCGGGGTCACCGTGGGCGGCATGCGCAGGTCCGTAATGGCGTTGTCGACCTGGTCGGCGGCCTGGCCAAGCGAGTATCCCGGCTTCAGGTTGAAGGAAAGCGTCACCGCCGGCAATTGGCCGAAGTGGTTGATGCTCAGTGGCCCGCTCTGCCGCTTGCTGGTCACCACCGCTTCCAGCGGAACCAGAGAACCGCCCGAAGAGCGGAGATACAGCTTGGAGAGCGAGTCGGGCGTCCGCTGGTATTTCGGGTCTACTTCGAGAATCACCAGATACTGGTTGGCGGGCGCGTAGATCACCGAAGCCTGGCGCTGGCCGAAAGCGCTGAAGAGCGCATTCTGCACCTGCTCCGGAGTGATTCCCAAAGCCTGCGCGCGGTCGCGGTCAATATCCACCATCACCTGCGGGCTGGCAATCTGCATGTCCGTGTTCACGTCCACAAAGCCGGGCATCTGCTGCATTCGCGCCATGAGGCGCGGCGCCCAATTGTAGATCTCCTGGAGGTTCGTCCCCTGCAGCGTAAGCTGATACACGCTGGTGGAATTCTGTCCGCTTACGGTCACCGGCGGCGGATTCTGCATGAAGGAGAAGATGCCGGGCACGGCGAACAATTGAGCGCGGAGTTGCTCAATGGCTTGGTCCACCGACAACGCGCGCTGGTCCTTGGGCTTCATGCGGACGAAAAAGAACGCCTGGTTGCCGCCTTCGACGAATGAGCCTACCAAATCGGAGTAAGGCTGCTTCTGAACGATGGCGGCTACGGCCTGCTGGTGCTCCACCATGGAATCGAACGAGATATCCTGCGGGCCCTGCGTGACTCCGAAAAAGAAGCTGCTGTCCTGCGACGGGATAAACCCCGTGGGCATGATTTCGTAGAGGTAGACCGTACCCACTAGCATCAGAATGGCTACCGTCAGCGTGACCAGCCGGAAGCGCAGCGCAATCTTCAGCGTCCTCTCGTACCCGGAGGCCAGCGCGTGGAAGCCGCCCTCCAACGAGCGGTAAGCCACTCCGTGGCGCGCCTCGCGGCTGGGCTTCAAATAACGGCTTCCCAGCATGGGCGTCAGGCTCAGGGAGACCACGCCGGAAATCAGAATGGCCACCACAATCGTCACGGAAAACTCGTGCAGCAGGCGTCCCACAATGCCGCTCAGAAACAGCACCGGAATGAATACCGCGATCAGCGAAACCGTCATGGAAATGATGGTGAAACCGATTTCGCGTGAAGCGTTCAGCGCCGCCTGCCGCCGCGTCTCGCCCATCTCCATGTGGCGCACAATGTTCTCCAACATCACAATGGCGTCGTCCACCACGAACCCCACGGAAAGCGTGAGCGCCATCAAAGACAGGTTGTTCACGCTGTACCCCAGCAGGTACATCACGGCGAACGTTCCCACAATGGAGAACGGCACGGCGGCGGAAGGAATGGCCGTGGCGGAGATGTTCCTCAGAAAGAGGAAAATCACCAGGATCACGATGCACAGGGTGAGCAGAAGGGTGAACTCCACGTCACGGATCGACGCGCGGATGGACTGGGAAGCGTCAAAAGCAATCGTGAGGCTCACCGCCGGCGGAATGGCGTGGCGCAGCTCCGGCAGCAGCGCGCGAACCCCATCCACCACGTCCACTGTGTTCGTGCCTGGCTGCCGGTTGATGGCCAGAATCACCCCGCGCACCCCGTCGATCCACGCGGCGACTCTGTTGTTTTCCACGCTGTCGATCACATGGCCAAGCTGCTCCAGGCGGACCGGCGCGCCGTTGCGGTAAGCCACGATAATCGGGCGGTACTGAGCGGCGTCGAAAAGCGTACCGTTCGATTCGATCGTGAAAGTCTGCTTGGAGCCGTCGAAACGCCCGGTCGGCAGGTTCGTGTTGCTGGCGGCGATGGCGCTCTGCACCTCATCGATGCCGATGTTGTGCGCCGCCAGTTCGTCCGGGTCCACTTGTTCCCGCACGGCGTACTTTTGGGTGCCGTATACCTGCACCCGCGATACGCCGCTCACCATGGAAATTCGCTGGGCCAGCAGAGTTTCCGCATATTCGTCCACGGTGTAAAGCGGCAGCGTGCTCGACGTCAGCGACATGTAGAGGATGGGCTGTTCCGCCGGGTTCACTTTTTGGTAGCTGGGCGGCCGCGGCATGCTGGGCGGAAGACGGCCTCCGGCGCGCGAGATGGCGGCTTGAATATCCTGGGCCGCGGCGTCGATCTTACGGTCCAGGGTGAACTGGACGGTGATCGTGGTGCTCCCCTGCGCATTGGTGGAGCTCATTTGCTGAACGCCCGCGATGGTGGAGAACTCGCGCTCGAGCGGCGTGGCCACCGCCGAGGCCATGGTGTCGGGATTCGCGCCGGGCACCGAAGCGTCCACTTCGATCGTTGGGTAATCGACGCTGGGCAGCGCGGCGACCGGCAAAGCGCGGAAAGCCAGCGCGCCGAAGAGCAGGATGGCGAAACAGATGAGCGCCGTCATCACCGGCCGCTCAATGAAGATGCGGGAGAGGTTCACGAGGGTCCGCTCCCCGCCTTAGCCGCGGGTACGGCGCGGACCGGCGCGCCCGGGACCAGCATCATCATGCCGTCGGTAACCACCGTCTCGCCAGGGCTTACCCCTTTTTCAATCACCGTTTTGCCGTTCAGCGCGGCGCCGGTGGCCACCACCCGGCTTTCCACCGTCTGGTTCGCCTTCACCACGTAGACGAAGAGCCCGTTCTGCCCGGCCTGTATCGCTTCCGACGGAATCACGGTGGCATTCTGAACCGTTTCAAGCGTCAGCGCGACGGTCACGAACTGGCCCGGCCACAGCATGCGGTCGTGGTTGTCGAAGGTGGCCTTCAGGTGAATCGTGCCGGTGGAGGCGTCCACCGTGTTGTCGATCACCGAAAGGTAGCCCTCGGCCGGGTGGCCCGGATTGCCCTCCACCAGAGCCTTCACCGCGAGCTTATGGCCGGCGCTCAGGCGGCGAATCTCCTCCAGCCGCTGCTCGGGGATGCTGAAGTTCACGAAGATCGGCTCAATACGGTGAATCACCACCAGAGCCGCGTCGTTCACCTTCACTAGGTTGCCCGGATGCACCAGCAGATTGCCCGTGCGGCCGCTTATGGGTGCGCGGAGCTCGCAGTAGCTCAGGTTAAGCTGCGCCGCGGCGATGGCCGCTTCATCCGCCTGAAGCGTGGCCTTGGCGGAATCGATGCCGGCCTGCGTGGCGCGCACCGTTTCCCGGGCCACATCCGCGTTGGATTTCGATTGATCGTACTGCGAGCGCGAAGCGAGGCCTTCCTTGACGAGTTGGTCGTTTCGGGAGGCGTCGGTCTCGGCGTACTGCGCCTGCGCCTGGTCGCGCGCCAGCGTCGCTTGGGACTGCGCGATCTGCGCCTGGTCGCGCGCCGCGTCGGCCTGGGCCTGGCGAAGGGCGTCCTGGAAGGGTTGCGGATCGATCCGGAACAGCAGATCGCCCTCCTTCACGTCCTGGCCTTCGGTGAAGGCCACGCTGGCGAGCTGGCCGGCCACCTGCGATTTCACCTGCACGATGGCCGATGCTTCCACCGTCCCCACGGCGCGCAGCTCCGCCGGGACGGATTCCTGTGTGGCTTTGGCCACGGTGACCGGCATCATGGGGAAGCCGCCCGCCGCGCCCGCCGCCCCCTTCTGATCCTGCTTGCACCCGCACAAAAACAAGGCGGGAGCAATGAGCAAAAACGAACGCAGACCTACCGTCATAAAAATCGCCGAACCACGACCCCGATCTCCGAAGTTTAGCAAACGGACCGTGAAGAAGACCCGCGGGTCTTGAGCCTTTGAAGGATCCGAGCTGGTTGAAGGGCCGTGGTGGGGCAGGCGGTTTCGCCTGCCGTGGCCTCTCCGCGAGCCTCTAGCCCCGCGGCGCTTCCTTGGCGATCACTTCGTACGGCCGCATCATCTCATTGTCTTCGTGTTCCAGGACATGGCAGTGCCATACGTAGCGGCCGGCGTAGCCTTCGAAGCGCACGATGATGCGCGTCACCATTTTCGGATCGGCGCGCACCGTGTCCTTCCAGCCGGCTTCCTCGGGCGCGGGCGGCGTCGCGGCTCCTGTGTACAGAATCTGGCCGCGCGTCTGGTAGAAGTACGGCTCGAAGCGGCGCCGGTCCAGAATCTGAAAACGCACCAGGTGCAGATGGATGGGGTGCGAATCGTCCGTCGTATTGATGAAGCTCCAGATCTCGGTGGAATCGAGCGTGGGATTCTCCGTCACCGGCATGTGCCAAGGCGTGTTGTTGAGCAGCATGGCCCGCGATTCCCCGTTCATCTTCATCGTTTCGATGAGCGACAGCGGCCGCGTCTTCACCGCGGAAGCCTCCGGAGTCCTCGGCACGGGACGCAGCGATGCCGGCAGCGCGCTGGTATCCGGCGCCTTCGCCGGCCCCACGCGGAACTGCATCACGGAAAACGAGTCGTTCATCATCACAATCTGCTTGCCCGCCTGACCCGCAAAGTCGATTACCAGGTCGGCTCGTTCGCCTGGCGCCAGGCGCGTCGCTTCCAGCGTCACCGGCGAGGGCAGCAGCCCCTGGTCCGTGCCAATCTGATGGAAGCTCTGCCCGTTCGCCAACGAGAGATTCAGAAAGCGCCCGTTGCAGGCGTTGAGCACGCGGAAGCGGTACTTGCGCGCCTCCACATTGAAGAAGGGGAACGCCTTGCCGTTGGCCATCATCACGTCGCCGAACACCTCTGGAACCCAGGGCTTCGCCGGATCTCCCGACACCGGGTAGTACAGCGACCCGTCTTCACGCAGCAGGCGGTCGCAGATGGCGAGCGGAATTTCGTAGGCGCCCTTGGGGAGGTTGAGCGCATCTTCCACGTCATCGCGAACCAGGAAGAACCCAAACATGCCGGCGTAGATATTGAGCCGGTTGATGCCCATGGAGTGGTCGTGATACCACAGCGCGGCCGGCTCCTGGCCGTTCGGGTAGAAATAGGTGCGCGACGAGCCGGGCGCGTACCAATCCTCGGGATATCCGTCGCTCTCCGGCGGCGTCTTGGCGCCATGCACGTGGGCCACGCCGCGCGCCTCCGGCAAACCGGCCTCGGCGCCGTGGAGCGAATGGTCGATCGGAAGGAAATGCGCCGCCGGCAATTCGTTGGGCCACTCGATGGCCACCCCTTGGCCGGTCCGCGCCTCAATGGTGGGGCCGGGGAAAGCGCCGCCGTAGGTCCACAGGCGCGTGGGCGGAAGGTCGCGGTGCAGGGGAGCCAGAATCTGCCGCATGGCGACGCGGTAATGCGCCACCTTCGGTCCGGATGCATCGCCCGGCGCCGGGCCGAAGCTAACCGGCTTGGCGGTTGGTGGAATGGGCAGGGGGTCTGCGAACTTCGCGAGAGAGTCGGGTTTCAGAATTGGCGCCGCCGATTTGGCGGAGCGTGAGAGGGCGGCAAGCCACGCGGCGTGGCGGAGTAGAGTGCGGCGAGTCACGTTTCGTTGATGTACGGGCCGCCGCGCTCCTCCGAACGCCTCGTCGCGCGGCGGCCCCTTTCTGTTTACCTGCTCTTATTCTCGATCGGTCTTACGGAGTGGAAGTGCGAAAGCGAATCGGGCTTCGCCGATTGCGTCGGGTCTACCGGCAGGCCGCTCACCTCGGAAAGAACGAACTTCGTGGTGTTGGGCGTTGCTCCGAAGTCGAACATGTTGTCCAGAGGTCCGGCGATCGCGTCGAAAGAGCCCTGCCCCAGGCGCTGCCCGTAGAACCAGTTGTCCTCTATGAAGCGCAGGATCGAGCTCTGGTCCGTCACCGTGTGGTCCACAAAATTCTGCTTGGCGTAGGGCGAAATCACCAGCAGCGGAAGGCGCGGCCCGTATCCGCAGCGGCCTTGCGCCACCACGTTGCCGGAGGCCACGGTCGAAAGTCCCGCCGTGGCGCTGCCGCAGGCCCCCACGCCCGTGATCATATCCGCGCTGGTGGCGGACTGGTTCACCAGCGGGGGCATCTGGTGGTCGTACCAGCCATCGGAATCGTCCCAGGAGATCACCACCGCCGTGTTGGCCCAGTACGGGCTGTTCTGCAGGAAGTTGATCACATGCACGATGAACTGCTGCTCGTCAATGGGATCTGAATAGCCCGCGTGGCCATCCTCGAAACCGGGGGCTTTCAGGAAGCTCACCGCCGGGAAGTTCGCCGCGTTCACGGCCGCATAGAAGTCGTTGATGTCGTATTGATGGTTGGCGCCGTCCCCGTTCTGCCCGATCATCGCCACGCTCGACGGTCGCGAGTGCGTCAGGTTGGCCGTCGACTTGTAGTATTGGAACGGCTGGTGATGCGGAATGTAATCCGCCTTCTTCGTGCTCGTAATCAGGGACGTCGTGGTGCGGTTGCACCCCGTGGAGCCATCCGGGTTGGTCTGCGTCAGGTCGAAGCCGCCCGAAAAGAATCCCCACGTCACGCCGGCCGAGCTGAGCAGGTTGCCAATGTTCTTCCCGCTCATGGAAAACGTTTCGCCGGTGGAGGTGGAACAAACGTCGCCCGCCGGATCGGCGTCGCTGATATCCGTCAGGCCCCCGTTTCCGTCGCCGATCAACGCTCCGGTTCCGTTCGAATTGTTGATCACGCCGTTGGTTTGTCCCGCGATCAGATTCAACGCGCCCGGCGTGGAAGGCCCGAACGTCGTGCCGTAGGAATTATCGTTCATCGAATAGTGCTGCGCGTAATTCCACAGCGCCGTCACCGTGTTGCCGTCGTAATACCCCATCACCAGACCCGTGGTCAAATCCTGCGGCGCCCCCGCGGGCGGCGCGCCGGGCGTGCCCAGGTCCTTCGGAAACAAGTCCAGCAGTCCGGCGTGATACGCCATCTGCTCCGGCGTGTAGTTGTGGTCCTGATCCGCGGTGGCGGCCTGTGAGCGATCCAGCCGGAACGGCGGCGTCGCCCCCGCTCCATTCGCGGTGTTCGCCAGCGTCGCAAAACCGCTCGTCGCCGCCGGGCTGAACCCGTTCACGCTAGGCGTGCTGGCGAAGGGAAAGAACTGCGGTTCGCCTTCCGGGTTGGCGGCGAAAGGATAGGTGCCGAAGTAGTGGTCGAACGAAACGTTTTCCTGGAAGATCACAACCAGGTGTTGAATTGGCGTGGCCGGCCCAGCGGTGGGCGCGGGCGTTTGGGCCTGTGCGGCCCCCGCGCCGATGATAGCTCCCGCCAGCAGAGCTTCGCCGATGAAAGTCGGCAGACGTCTTCCCATAATTCCCCTCCAGTGTTTGGACTTCAAGTGATGCGCAGCGTCCGAAAATCGATCGACCCAGTGTAAGCGTCCTTGATAAACGTCGGATGAAGTCTCAATGACAGACCCGTGAATCGGCCCAAAGGGGCTATATCCGTCGTCGGGTCGCGCCCGTTTCGGACGAAAGCTCACATCGCGGTCTGCGGCGCGCGCCCGTTCTGCGCCGCCTGCCACGCGTCCAGCGCCGCGCCCAGCGGCGGGACGCCGATCCGGAAGCCCTCTTCGTGCAGATCGTCGATGAGTTGGAAGTAGCGCGCCGCAATCGCCGTCCAGTCATACTCCCACGCCGTGCGGCGCGCCTCCGCCGTCCGTCTCTCGCGTTCCCCGGCGTCGGCGAACACGGATTGCACCGCCTTCGCGAATTCCTCCGCCGCCGGCGCGCACAGCCAGGCGTTGCCGGAGTGCGCGTAGGAAAGCACGCCGCCCTCGCTTGGCGCTACCACCGGGACGCCGCACGCCATGGCTTCCAGCGGCGTAATGCCGAATGGCTCGCGCGCGTTCGGGTGCACAAAGACATCCGCGTCCGCCAGCTCCTGCGCGAATTCCTCGCGGTTCTCAACATGCCCCTTGAGCTCCATCCGCCCGGGCAGCGCCGCCGCCTGACGTGTGAGCCACTCGCGCTGCGGCCCTTCGCCGATCACCGTCAGCGAGTACTCCTCCGGCAGCCGGCGCATCAACTCCACCAGCACGCCTGTGTTCTTCTCCACGGACAATCTGCCCGCGTAGAGAACTCGCTTGCCCGTGTGCGGGCGCCGCGTCTTGCCGGCGAACACCCGGTTGTCCAGGCCCATCGGGCAAACCCAGATGCCCCTCCGCGTGGTGTGCCCAGCGGAGGCCGGCGCCAGTTCCGCCGCCGTGTAATGCGAGTTCGCAATGTGGTGGTCGAACATCGGGAAATACAGATAGCGCATGTATAGCCGCGCGAACCACGCGCCCACCGCGCCGTTCGTCAGGTGCGCGGAGACGTTCACGTCCATCCGCTCGTGGCTGGTGGCGATCTCCGTCGGCCGCCGTACCCCCCGCAGCAGCCGCTTGCGCAGCATCCCGGATATATAAAGGAGCGTGTACTTGTCGGATACCTCCAGGATGTCCGGCTGCTCCGCTCGCAGAATCCGCCCCACCTCCCGTAAACACGGGCCCAGCGGCAGAATCAGGCGGTAGCGCCGGTCCCCGGCCGGAGCCCGCGGCGCTTTCACTCGATAGATCCGTCCGTATTCCCCAACCCGCTCCACGCGGCTCTCTTCACCCGGCGCCACCAGCCGCATCTCGCGGCCGGATTCGTTGGCGCACTCGAAAAGCGCCCGGTAAAATGCGCTGATCCCCCCGGATGCGCCGTGGTAGAAGTTCGTCAGGTGTAGCGTCTTGGGGCGCTGCATGCGAGCCATTCTTGCGTGCGGCGTTCCAGCCGCCGGATGATCCAGCCGGAATCCGGTCACGGCGTGGAAACGGCGCCCGCCGCGGCAGGCGCGCATTCCGCCTCGAAAGCCAGGCGCAGGTAGGGCTTCGGCTGGTACTCGATGCGCAACGGCAGCGGCTGGCCGGTGTTCGCCGCCCAGATCTGAAAAGTGATCTCCCTGCCGCCGTCCTCCGCGCGCAGCTTGCCCTCCGAGCGCGTCACGCCGGTCCCCGCCGCAATCAGGTTCTTCTTCACGAAATACGCCGCCGCTTCGGAGTCCGGGGATCGGCCCAGCCAGAGGCGGTACAGCCGCGCGTTGTAGACATAACGAATCTCCTTGCGTGAAGGGTCTTGCAGCATCGTCGCCAGCGCTTGCAGAAACGTCGGCCGCGCCCCACCCGCCGCGTCGAATTGCGGAGCCTTGCGCGGCGCCGCGGAGAGCGCTTGCCGCGCCATCGTCAGAAGCTCCTGGCGCTGCGCCACGGAAAGCTGCGCCGGCGCCGAAAAGTGCGCCGTCGCGGTAACCGCCTCGCCCGGCCCCATGCGCCCTTCAATCGCCGTGTAGAGCTGCTCGCGCGTTTGCCGGTGCAAGGCCTGCCGCGCTTCCGCCGCGCTCTCTTCCGGCGAAGCCGTCATCACCCCGAAATACATGGACTCCGCGGCGCCCGGTTCCGTGCGCGCCAGTTCGCGAATGAAGCCCAGCCGGTTCAAGCCGGCCGCCCGGTCCGGCAGCGAGTAGCCCATGAAGTCCAGCAACCGCACGCTCGCGTTCTCTGACCAGGAGGCGCGTCCCCCGCCCACCCCCGCCCGGCGCAGCACCGGCACGGAGAGGACCACAATTTGCGCGTCCGCCCGATACGTCCGTGTGAAGGCGCAGCCCGGATCTGGCTGCGCATCCCAATCCAGTCCCGGCGCCCCCAGCGCGCGGCTGGCCGGCAACAGGCCCGCGAGCCCGAGCATTCGCCCCAATCCCCGCCGTGTCATCTGCGCGTGCCAATTCATTGTCTCCCTCCGATGCCGGAATTCCTACAAGCTCGGAGCGGCTCGGTCATGCATCCCCGAGCGAATCGCCCGGGCATGGCCCGCGCCCCGCCATTCCGAAAATTCGCCGCAAGTCCGTGCCGAGCGAAGCGCCGCCCCTGCTCGTCATCAGGATGCCCTTCCGCATCAACGCCCAGTTCACGGCGAACGAGAGCGCGCTGAACGCCGCGGAAACCACCGTCACCGCCCCGGCCCGCGTCGCGCCCCCCGCGCGCAGAACCGCATATTCCAACCCATGCGCGCCGGCCGGCAGGATGCCCACCATCAGAAGCCCGGCCAGCCACGCCGGCTGCGCCGTCGCGAACGCCTGCAGTAGCGATCCCCAGAAGCCTCCAATCGCCAGCCGAAACACAAACTCAATCGCCATGCCGCGCAGGGAACCGGCCGCCACTAGCCTCGCTCCCGTCAGTTTCGTCGCCGGCCATACCGCCATCCGAAACGCCGCGCTCAGCAGCGCCGTCTTCCAATTCCAATCCGTTAGGAAAACCTGCCGCGCATGCGTCGCCGCATACCGCGCGGCTTCACCCACGCTGGTACCTTCAGGCGCCGGTAAAGCAGCGCGCGTACGCGTCATAGACCTCCTCAAAAACGCGGTCCCAGGTCTGCCCTTCCACTTGCCGCCGCGCCGCTTCTCCCATTTCGCGGCGCAGGCGTTCCTCGCGCGCCAGTTGCACAATGCGCTCGCTGAACTCCTCCTCGCTCGCCGCCACAAAGCCGCTCACGCCCGGCCGCACAATGAAGCGCGGGCCGCCGCTCGCCGTCACCACCGCCGGCGCGCCGCTCGCCAGCGCCTCCTGAACCACATTGCCGAACGTGTCCGTGGGCGAGGGGAATGCGAAGATATCCATGCCGGCGTAGGCCTCCGCCAGCGCCTCGCCGAACAGCACCCCAGTGAATTCGGCGTTCGGAAGATGGCGCTCCAGCCACTCCCGCTCGCTGCCCGCGCCCGTAATCTGGAAGCGGAAGTTCGTGACCCCGCCGGCCCGCAGCGCCTCCGCCACTCGCGGCAGCAGCCGCAGGTTCTTCTCCGGCATTAGCCTTCCCACAAACCCAATCACCACCGCGTCGTCCCTCCTCTTCCGCCGCGCCGGGTGGAAAAGCTCCGTGTCGATGCCGCGGCCCATCGGGAACACGGGCCTTCCCGTCCGCTCCTGCAGCAGCGAGCGCAGCTCCGGGTTGGGAGCGAACAGAACGTCGCCCCGTCCGAAAAACCAGCACACCCGCCCAAGCACAAAGCGCTCCACCGCCGCGCCCGTGCGCCCGCGCCAGCCTCGCGGCATCCAGCCCAGGAATTGCTGTGCGCGGCGCGCCGCGAACTCATGAAGGTTCGTGTGCCAGGAGAGCGTAAAGCGGGTCTTCAATCGCGCCGCCAGAATGGCCCCGGCGATTCCCAGGTCGCCCGGGCTCGTGGCGTGAATCACCTCCGGCTCAAATCGTTCCAGCTCTCTCTGGATCGGCTCCAGCGCGCGGAAGAAGCACGGGTCGAAGCGCAGGTCCGGATCTATCAGAAAGGCAAAGCGGCTGCGCGCCAGCTCGCAGGCCGCCTCGGAGAACTCGCGCGCCCGCCCCCAGCGCACGCACAGAAAGGGCAGCCCGCGGCGGCGCGCAAAGGCGTCCCATTCCCGGCAAGTGCGGGCCGCGCCATTCACTTCATGAAAGGTATCGGCGAAGAGCGCCACGCGCGGCGCGGCCTCGCAAGCCGTCATGCGCCCACCTCTCCCTGCTCCCCAAACGCCAGCCGCAGCGCGCCGCGCATATGGGGCGCCGCCAGAAAGCCAATCGAGGAAACGAACCCGCGCACAATCGCCGGGCCGCCGTCGGTCCACTCCGCGGAGAGCGGCACGGCCACGCCGGGCTGCCCGAACGGCTCAAAGAAGATGCGGTCCGTCCACCGTTCCCGGCCCGGCATATCCGGGTAAGTCCGCACCGCGTGCCAGATGAAATGGATATACCGCGCCGCAATCGATTCCCGGTACTGCGGCAGAAACAACACCCGGCTCAAGCCCTCGTGCCTGACTTCGTGCACAAACTCGCCGAAAGTGCCCGCGTTCGTCAGGTTGACGTTGGCGTTCGGTTCCAGGCAGTGCCGGTCCCCGCCGGAGATCGCGGGTATCCCGCTTTCCCCGGCCAGCCGCACCACCTCGCGGTTGTCCGAAGCCGGCTGCAACCCGTTCAGTTCCAGCGCGTGCATGCGCAGCCCGTGGCGCGCCAGAAACTGCATCAGCAGCCGCACATGGTCCGCCCGTTCCAGCCGCTCTTCGCTCAGGAACGGATGGTTGAGCACCAGCAGCACGCCCTCTTGTTCGTCCAGCGCCGCCAGAATCTCCGCCAGCAGCTCCTCCCGCGGCTGCGCCGTGTAGCGCGCCATCCACGCGAATAGCGCTGAAGCCGAAGCCGAAGGCAGATTGTGCACGCCCAGATGGAAGACCGTTGCGCCGTATGGAACCGTCCATTCCACCGAATAGGGGCACGGAATGCCGATCGCTTGCAGTTCCCGGCACGCCTCCAACTCGTCGTGGTCCGTCAGCGAGACCATCGGCCGCAATCCAAGCGCGTCGCGAATCTGCCCTGCCTCCAGGTGGTACGCCGCCTGCGGATTCAGCGGAGGCCGCCAGTACGCGCGGTCATACCCCACCGGCCGGCCGCTGCGCCGCTCGTGCCGCCGTTCCGCCATGCGGACAATGGCGTGCGCCCATCTGACCTTCCGCAGCACGCGCGGGATGAAATCCAGCCCCTCCCGCGAGTGCATCGTGTGGCTGTGCAGGGAAACCGCGCCTTGAAACTCGCGCGCCGCCGAAGGCGTCCGCCAAAGGCATTGCACGCCGGCCGCGCCGCTGGGTCGTTGTCTCTTCATAAGACATTTAGGCTCGAAAATGTTTTCAGCCGGATGACTGGACCTTGAAGAAGCCCGCAAGAACCTGTGGTGTTTGGTACGGCTGTCGGCGGCGCGGCCGCGTACGGCCCTTCAACCCCGCCAAATGGCATGGTTGGTGGTCAGGAAGAACAGGGGTGTGACGGTCTTAGCGCGCCCGGCGTGTCGCGCCGATGACAGACGGGTTGCGAAGCGTTGACTGGCCCTCGGGGTTCTCGCCGCGCCGGCTACAAAGCCGTTTCAGCCGTGCGAGGGCGCGCGCCAGCCCGCCGGCTTCTGGAACTCGTGCTTGGCGTCTTCCGGTTCATTGCCGCGGGTCCAGATCTCGTCCGGGTCCCACGAGCCGAATCCGCGCTTTTCCCCCAGCGCCAGGTACGGTAGGTCGTCCGGCTTGAAGCCCATCAGCAATGCCGCCGTGGAATCCACCGCCACGGCCTTCATCCCCGCCACGGCCACGTTGAAGCGCACCGGCTTTCCATCGCCCTCCGTGCCCTTGCTGCCGCAGACCAGGGCGAAATCGGCCGGCTTGTAATTGAAAAGGTCCAGTAGAGCCTCGTCACTGTCCGTTGGCTTGGCGCAAAGCGCCGCGTAATTCGCCATCGAGAGCGCCACGCCCCGCTTGGCGTCGGTGGCCATGGGGGCAATCGTGATGATCCGGTCGCACTCTTGAACCAGCTTCGGGATGCTGTAGCTCACGCCCGGCTTCCCATCGGCCGGCAGCTCGATCGTTGGAGCGCCGCTCAAATCCGTCAGCTCGAACTTGGCGGACTTGAACTTCGCGGCCATCTGCGCCATCAGCCTCGTGTACTCTAGCGGCCAGGATTTCTGGGCGCCCCCCAGCCGGTCAATCAGCGTGAAACGCGCCCCGCGCCTGTGCTCCGCAAGGTAGTTCAGCATCGCCCCCGCCACCCGCGCGTCGTTGCGAATCGGCGCCAGCAGCGCCACCCAGTCGTCCGGCGCGATCATCTCATATAATTCCGTCGCCCGCAGCCCGCCGATATCGATGGCCTTCCGCACCATCGCCTCCAATTGCGCGTCGCTCAGCTCGGCGTTCGTCGGCTGCGGATCTTGCAGCCCGGCGATCTTGGTCCCGTCGTGGTCTTCGCCCTCCTTGAAGCTGGAGAGCACGATTCCCACCCGCGGCGTGGGGTCTTGCGTCGCCCCCGCGACAATCTCCGGCGGCTTCTCCTCCGCCTTCTCCTGGGCCAGCGCGGCCACCGCTCCAACCCCCGCAAGCAGAAAATCACGCCTCAATATCTTTTTCCGGACCATAAAACCAAATATAATCCAAATTATGACGACCCGCCGCCAATTTCTGCTCGCTTCGGCCGCCGCGCTGACAGCAGCTTCACAAACGCCGGCCAAGAGCCGAATCGGTTTCGTGCACTCCACCCACAAGGGTCTGGCCCACCCGGCTTCGCCCGGGGATGACCTGAATTACGAACTCGTCCGCGACATGGTCTGGAAGGCCATCGGCTACGGCACGCCCAAAGCCGGCAGCCTGGAAGCCAAAATCAAGCCCGGTTCCTGGGTGGTTCTCAAGATCAACACCTGCTTCCTCCCCGGCCAGCCCATGTACCGCACCGGCGACGTCACGGACTTCCGCGTCTGGAAGGCCGTCATGGAGTACCTCGCCCGCAACTCCCGCGCCAGGCGCATCACCCTCGCCGAAGGCGGCAGCTACCGCAATATGACGGATACCTCCCAGGGCAACATCGTCATGCAGGATGGCCAGCGGGTCACCGGCTCCAACATCATTTGGGGCCCGGAGGACTTCCCCGGTGTGAAGGGCAACTGGGAAGGCGTCATCAAGGATTTCGCCCAGCAATTCCCGGATAAGACCTTTGATTTCGTGGACCTCGCCTATGACGTCAAGCGCGACGAGAAAGGCGAAATGCTCGCCCTGCCCGTCCCCGTCCGCAACGGCGTCGGCTCGTTCAGCAACAAGAAAGAGTATTACGTCACCAACACCGTCCTCAACTGCGATTTCCTCATCTCCGTCCCAGTGGTCAAGGTCCACGAAAACTGCGGCATGACCTGCTGCTTCAAGAATTACGTCGGCACCGGCCCGCGCATCGCCTACGGCGCCCGCAACATGACCAACAACGGTCTGCACAACGAACACTCCGTGGATACCCGCATCGACCCCTTCATCGGTGACCTCTCCACCTTCCACCCCCCGGACTACAACGTGGTGGACTTCATCCGCGGCCTCCAATACACCGAGCACAACAACCGCCAGGCCGACCAGATGGTCCGCACCAACGTCGTCATGGCCGGTGAAGACCCCGTGGCAGTGGACGCCATCGCCGCCACCGCCATCGGCTACAATCCCGCCGATATCGACTACCTCCACATGGCCGTCGCGCGCGGCATCGGAACCTACGACCTCAGCCGCATCGACGTCGCCGGCGACGATCCCGGCAAGTTCGCCGCCAAATGGGGCAAGCCCCGCACTTGGTACGCCCGCTGCAACCGCGATTGGCGCGTCACCGGAGATCCCTCCATTCCGCCTGCCAACTGGAAGAAGGCAACGTCCTTCGGCGACATGCTGGACCTCGTGGCGGCCAACGGCGCCGAAGCGCCGCAGTATGTAGCCTCCGCCACCGTGCGCAATGAAGGAACCGGCAAGGGCTTCCTCCGCCTCGGCCTCACCGGCAAGGCCACCGTGGAGCTGAACGGCCGGCAAATCATGCAGGAAGAAGGAGTCACCCGCTTCCGCCCCGGCCAATTCCAACAAGCCATCGAGCTGCAGCCCGGAGACAACCAAGTGGTCATCCGCGTCCAGCCCGCCGACGGCAAAGCCGCCATCTCCGCCCTCATCGCCGGTCCGGAGAACAACGGAGACAGCCTCAAGGGAGCCACCTGGTCGGCCTAAGCCCGGGCGGGCGCCTGTTTCTTCTATCGGCGGATTTTGCTGCGCCGTCCCCGGGCGCACACAGCTCGAAGGTGGGGCAGGCGCTTTCGCCTGCCCGGCCTCTGTCTGCCTTCTTCACTTGCGTTGGCGGCCAAAACCCAGGCCGGTTCTCAACGCCCGTGCGTTTTCAACCCGCCTCCGCGCGTCCGCCCTACATCTCATGCCGCGCGGAACTACTCGGTTCCGAGGATGGTAATACCCTTCCGCCTTCCTTATAGTCAGTGGGGATACCCCTGATTCATTTCCGAAGAGGAGAAGCGCGTAATGCTTCGTACCATTCTTGGCCTGGCCCTCGTCCTGGCCCCCGTATACGGAGCAGACCCGACCGCCCAAGAGCCCCGCATG